>Ga0272441_10000279_pt1 | contig 116664 bp, 114 predicted proteins | sample SSMProp6N_FD_193582 | JGI IMG/M metagenome (GOLD analysis project Ga0272441, IMG submission 193582) | Marine sediment archaeal communities from Little Sippewissett salt marsh, Falmouth, MA, United States - SSM-Prop-6N | ecosystem: Environmental > Aquatic > Marine > Wetlands > Sediment ...
TAGGAAGTAAACAGCCGGGCCGCCCCATAAGGGCTGCCTTTTGAGATGCTTGAGCCGTGTGACGGGAAACTGTCATGCACGGTTCTTAGGGGGGAATGGGACTGAGAGGTCCCTGACCTACCCGATCTATTAATTTGCCTATCATTGACTTTAGAAGTATTATGCATCACAATTAGGTCAAGAGAAGTTCTGCATGATGAAAAAAACGAGCTCTTATCAATGGCTGAAACACTACCAATTGAAATGAACTGTGAATATGGGGTCGGACCAAGTTAACTTATTGAATAGATGATTATAATTGACAACAAAAGGCCATTTTTAGCCCTTAGAACCTCCATTTTAGGCTCAAAAAGGTGACTTTAAACTCCTTTAGGGTAATATTTAAGAAGATAGGGGTCAGGTCCAATACTGGGGAAAATTGAATAGTGAAAGACATACCCGAAAAACCACTAAACGTAAGCGCCAAATAAATCCCATCTTGACAATGGCATAGGATTTTACTGATCAATAACAAGGCCCTATGGGTTGAGATATTGAGGCAGAAGTGCTTTGTGATCTTCTTCGGTAACTGCCGATCGAACAGGAATCGTAAAAAACTGTATGGCTCCAGGCGATCACCCACCTATCACCTGCACTCCTTGATCATATATCGAACAGGCCGAAAATATAAACAACGTAATAAACGTAAAGTCGCCGGGAAAATCGTTATTTAAGACAAATCATTCCAACCAAACCCATATATCCATTTAAAAAATCGATTTTTTATTCCGATAAGAAATTAGTCACACATATATCATGATTGTTCTACAATCTTTGATGGCATCTATATTTTTAGGGTATTGTCGTAGATGAGATATATATCTGGATATGAGATTGTTCAAAAGATCTCCGAAACACCACACTATATGGTGTACCGGGGACGTAAAGAGGGTCTATCACAACCCTGCATCGTCAAGGTATTAAAGACAAAACACTCGTCTAAATCAGAGGTTGCCCGTTTCAAACAGGAATATAATATCATCAGGAATATCAAAACTGACGGTATTATAAGGACATATGACATAATCGATGAAAATGAAGTTCTTGCCTTAATCCTCGAAGACTTTGACGGCACCTCCATAAAGGACATCCTGGAAACCCAGATATTCGATATATCCTTGTTTTTGAAGATTGCCATACAACTGTCAAAGACCCTTGGAGAATTGCATAATGAAAAGATAATCCACATGGATATCAAGCCCCAGAATATCCGGATCAACCTCGGTAATAACATGGTCAAGATAGCAGATTTCGGTATAGCGTCCATCATTACCCATGAAAATGATGAGATCTATAACCCCGAGATAATTGAGGGTACGTTGGTATACATGTCACCGGAGCAGACCGGGCGGATGAACCGGACAGTGGATTACCGGACAGACCTCTATTCACTGGGCGTCACCTTTTACGAGATGTTGACAGGGCAAGTTCCATTTGAGTCGCATGATCCATTGGAGATCATGCATGGGCATATAGCACGGGAACCGGTTTCACCTTTTGAATTAAACAGTGGGGTTCCGGAAATTGTATCAGAGATAATAGTGAAGCTTTTGTCAAAAAAAGCTGAAAACCGCTATCAGAACAGTTTTGGCCTTATGGCGGATTTAAAGGAATGCTTAAAGAGACTGGATAAAAAAGGCGGTATTGATAGATTTGAGCACAGTAGAAAAGATATTCCCATAAAGTTTCAAATACCGGAGCTTCTTGTAGGGCGTGAAAAAGAAGTTGATATCTTAATGAATTCCTTTGACCGGATTGCGCCTTCAGGAGAAGAGTTTATTCCATCTCAGTTGATGCTTGTGTCAGGTAATCCCGGTATTGGCAAATCCGCTTTGATTAATGAAATACACAGGCCTATAATCGCTAAGAGGGGATGTTTTATATCCGGTAAATTTGATCAATTCGGGGGCGATGTTCCATATAGCGCGATTGTTCAGGCATTCCAGGGATTGGTACGTCAGATCCTTGCAGAGGGTGAAGAAAGGATCAATATCCGGAAAGAAAATCTTCAGAAGGCATTCGGCACAATTGGAAAGGTTATAACTGATGTAATTCCATTGGTTTCTCTAATCACAGGTGAACAGCCCGATGTCCCTGTGCTTGGGGGTGAGGAATCGATGAACCGGTTTAATTATGGCTTTAAAAGATTTGTTGAAGCCTTGGCCGGAAAAGATCATCCCCTGGTGTTTTTCCTGGATGATCTTCAATGGGCAGACCCGGCCAGTTTGAAGCTGATCGAGATCCTTATAACCGATCCTGAGATATCCTCTTTTTTGGTGATCGGAGCCTATCGTTCTAACGAGGTGGATGAGTCGCACCGATTTACCAGAACACTGGAAAGGATTAAGAACGCGAATGTACCTGTTACCGAAATATCACTTACGCCTCTGAGTGAAACAGATGTTAACACGCTTATTTCAAGTTTTATGCGTTGTGATAAAGAGACCTCTTTACCACTTGCAGAGATAGTTCATAAAAAAACAGGGGGTAATCCTTTTTTTGTCAACATGTTTGTTAAGACCCTCTATGAAGAGAATTTGCTTCTGCTTGATTTTGAGTATGGGTGGACCTGGGAGATCGATGATATTAAGAAGATGCCTCTTACAGACAATGTGGCTGATATCATTGTTAAGAAAATAACAAGTCTTCCTGACGATACACAGGCAATCCTTAAGATATGCGCCTGTATAGGGAACCGGTTTGACATTCAGACCATAGCACATATTTCCGAGAAATCCATTGATGAAGCGCTTGCTGTTTTTTCAACGGTTATTGAAGAAGGTTTCGTGTATTTATCCGGAGATACATATTTCTTCCAGCATGACCACATTCAGGCGGCAGTCTATACCCTGCTGTCTGAAAACGATAAAGTAGCTCTGCATTACCGTATAGGAAAATATTTACTTGAAAACTTAAACGAAGAAGAGCTTCAGGATAAGATAATATATATTGTTGATCAGCTAAATGCGTGCAGGTCTCTTGTAGCATCTCCTGAAGAAAGACTACGGATTGCCGAATTGAATCTGCGTGCAGGACGAAAAGCGCGAACATCCGCGGCCTATGAAAGCGCGTTAGCTTATTTTAAAGTTGGTATAGCCCTTTCCGAAAACAATTGTTGGGAAAGCAACTATGATTTATCACTTACACTTCATACTGAAGCTGCGGAAGCGGCATACTTGAATACCCAATATGATGAATTTCAATATTTTTCAGGACTAGTTGTAAATAATGCGAAAACCCTGCTGGACAGAGTAAAAGTCTATGGATTACAGATATTAGTCTGTGCAGCCGAAAATAAACCCCTTAAAGCAGTACAACTAGGGGTTAAAACATTAGAAATGCTTGGCATACGATTTCCTTCAACGCCTCGTATATACGATTTATTATTCAATCTGCTGAAAACAAAGTTTACACTACATAACAAAACAAAAGATGAACTAGCAGATATACCAGGAATGGAAGACCCTGTTTTATTGGCAGCCATGCGTATTATAAGTAATGCCAGTGCATCTGTATATTATGCTTCACCAAATTTGTTCCCATTGATAGTTTTTAAAAACATATTATTATCTATTAAACATGGCAACCCTCCGCAAATACCGTATTTTTACGCTGGCTATGGGGTTATTCTATCCAGCATTGGAGATATTGATAATGCATATGAATTTGGTAAATTTGGCATTCAGCTTCTTGACAAACTGGAAACACGTGATCAATTCTGCAGAACCCATTTTGTGATGAATTGTTTTATCAGACATTGGAAAGAGCATATTCGAAATACAATAAAGCCTTTTATTCTCGGCAGTGAAGTAGGTTTTGAAACAGGTGATATAGAGTTCGTGTGTCATAATCTACTGTGTTGGTCATTTTATTCATTTTATTCCGGTTGTGAACTTACGGAATTTGAAAAAATCAGTACAAAATACAGCGCAATCATTTCACAATTTAAACAAAAAACACAGTTTTATACGCAGACTTTATATCTTGAGACAATGCGTATACTTCAGGGAAGGGATGAATACTCCTCACAAATGGTTGGCAGTGTTTACAATGAAGAAAAGCTTCTTCCCCTCTTCATTGATTCCGGCGATAGGAATAATACCGTACATCTTTATCTTAACAAAATGATATTAAATTATTTTTTTGATGATCATCTGCTGGGCTTAAATAATTCAGAAAAAGCAAAAAAAGATTTGGATTGCGTAAAGGGAACGTTCGTTGTCGTAGTTTTCAATTTCTTTGATTCACTTTTACGTCTAGCTCTATATTCACACTCTTCAAACAAGAAAGATCTTATAAAACAGGTTGTCAAAAATCAAAAGAAAATGAAGAAGTGGGCCCATCATGCCCCGATGAATCATCTGCATAAATATACCTTGGTGGAGGCAGAGTTAAACAGGGTCTTAGGGAAAGATTCGAAGGCGATTAAACTCTTTGATACGGCCATAAAATTAGCAGGGGAAAATCAGTTTATCCAGGAGGAGGCCCTGGCCAATGAACTCTCTGCCAAGTTTTATCTGTCGCGCGGACATGATTTTACGGCCCGCGCCTATATGAACGAGGCCTGCGAGCGCTACCAAAAGTGGGGGGCATCGGCAAAGGTCAGAGACCTCAAGAAAAAGAACCCTGGTCTGCTCATAGAAAAAGATCGCGCGGACAAAGACCTCACGGGCACAGTCACTGCAGCCGATTCTACAGGAAACATCTCGAAGAGAATCGACCTCTCATCTGTTCTGAAATCCTATCAGGCCATCTCGGGCGAGATCGTTTTTTTCAGGCTTGTCGAGAAACTTATGAATGTTGTCATCGAGAACGCGGGCGCCCAGAAGGGATATCTGCTACTGAAAGAAAACCATGCCCTGATCATCAAGGCCGGAATAAATGTCGAGGATGGCAGCAAAATCATTACCATGTCAATGCCGCTGGCTGAGAATGATGATCTGTCGCATGCAGTGGTCAATTATGTTGAGAGGACATTGGAGAATGTAGTCTTAAGCGATGCAGTCAATGAAGGGGATTACACCTGGGATCCATACATCAGGAAAAACAGACCCTGCTCCATACTCTGCATACCCATCATACGGCACAACGCCCTCATCGGGGTACTTTATCTTGAGAACAACCGGACAACCGGGGCCTTTACTCTGGACCGCATCGAGATGCTGAGACTCTTGTCATCCCAGATCGCCATATCCATTGACAACGCCGGTCTCTATAACGATCTCAGCAAGTCAGAGGAGAGATACCGGACTATCATCGAAAGCATAGAGGATGCCTATGCAGAATTCAACCTGGACGGAGACCTTTTGTTTTTCAATGATTCCTTATGCAGGTTAACTGGATATACAAGGGAAGAGTTGACCGGCATGAACTCTTCCCAATTCATTACCAAAAAGGATCATAAGGCAGTCTTTAATGAATTTTTCAAGGTATATAAGACAGGTATACCCATGACCCTCTTTGAATTTGAGGCAATAGCAAAGGACGGCAAGAAAAGGCATATACAGATCTCCATCTCTTTGCTCCGAGATGCAAACAATAAACGGATCGGGTATCAAGCCGTGGGCCGGGATATCACCTTAAAAAAGCAGGCTGAGATCGAGCTTAAAAAGGCACGTGAGACGGCCGAGGCAACGAGTATAACCAAGAGTGAGTTTCTCGCCAATATAAGCCATGAGATACGTACCCCCCTCAATTCCATAATCGGATTCACCGACCTTGCACAGAAAACCGATTCGTTCGATAATATAGATAATTATATCGAAAATACCAGGAGATCGGCAGGATCCCTCCTGGAGATCGTGGATGAAATACTCGAGTATTCAAGGATAGAAAAGAAAGAGCTCTCCCCTTCAATCGAGCAGTTTGACCTGTCTGATGTCTTAGGCCACGTGAAATCACGTTTCGACTGGGTTGCCCACGACAAGGGCATAGACTTCAAGGTCATGACGGATAATGATGTGCCCAAACTGCTGACAGGTGATCCTGCCTTTCTCAGCCGGGCACTGAAGATGCTTGTTGGAAATGCGGTCAAATTCACGGATCATGGCAGCGTCGTTGTAAACATAGCAGTATTAGACCGGGACGACCCAGAAAAGATCAGGCTCAATTTTTCTATAACGGATACAGGCATAGGGATAGCAGAAGACAAGATATCTTCCCTTTTTAGACCCTTTACCCAGGAAGACGGCTCGCTGACGAGAAGACACGGGGGCACGGGCCTGGGGCTTGCAATCTGCAGGCATCTGATCGAGATGATGGGCGGTAAGATCAGGGTAGAAAGCAGATCCGGCCGGGGAAGCACGTTTTCTTTCAACTGCAGATTCGGATATTCAAAAGGGGATAGCGAACAAAGAGATGCACGGCAAAGCCTTCGCGGAGCAAAGGTCCTCATAGTGGAGGACAACCCCGTCAACCAGCAGCTGATCGGTGAAATCCTGAAAAACCTGCATATTAAGCACGATATCGCAGGGAACGGGCAGGAAGGCCTCAACAAGGCACTTACCGCGAATTATGATGCAGTTCTCATGGACATCCAGATGCCGGTCATGGACGGATACGAGGCCACAATGAAGCTCAGACAGGACAATCGTACTGCGGAACTGCCCATCATAGCGCTGACTGCCCATGTCATGGACAAGGACCGTGAAAAATGCCTCGATGCAGGGATGAACGACTATCTGATCAAACCCATAAATGTGAAAAAGATGCTCTCATCGCTCTGTCGGTGGGTAAAACCCAGGGAAAAGGCAATAGGAATCAACGACTTCAACGATCAGGCGTGTGAAGACGTTCCGGATCGTGCCGAAGAAGCCCTTTTACCGGATAGCCTGCCGGGCATAGATCTGGGCACCGCCCTTGACAGGATAATGGGTAACAAAAAGGTTTTGACCGAAATCCTCAACAGATTCGCCCTCAACTATAAGGATATCGCCGAAAAGATCAATACAGCCCTTAAAGAAGATGACCCGGACAATGCAAGAAAGCTCGCACATACGATAAAGGGGGTTGCGGGCAATATCTCGGCTACCCGGTTATATGAGGCGGCATCAGAGCTGGAACAGGCTATCGGGCAAAGAGAGGAACCCAGGTATGATACGCTCATGACCGGATTTATCGATGCACTCGGGGTTGTCATGAAATCCATAGAAGACCTCAATAAGATCCATACTGAAAGGCCTGAAGATATGCATGATCACAATGATGCAAAACCGGACCTCGATGTAGTTGTCCCGCTTATGAAAAGACTGAAAGGGCTCATGCAGACCAACAACATCGAGTCAGAGGCATGCTTCGAGAAGATCAAGGCCGAATTAGGCTTCCTCAGGGACAACGATGAGATAAAGGCACTCGAGCATCACCTATCGATATTCGATTTCAAGAGCGCAGTAAAAAACCTCGACCTGTTTATGGACAAGATTAGCCCTGATCAGTAATAGACATCGGTAAGAAAATAAGAAAAGGGGATTTATTTTTTATCCGGGGACGGATCGGGGATATCCCATGATATTATAAGATAGTATAATCTTACCGTGAAGAATTTATTATCTTATGCACTCTACCTTCCTTTAAGGGTAGCAACTTTGGAAGTAAAACAGCCGGGCAGGCCCACAAGGGTTGCCTTTTGAGATGTTTGAGCCGTGTGACGGGAAACTGTCAGGCATGGTTTTTAGGGGAGAAATGGAACCGAGAGGTCCCTGAACTACCCGATACCAAGAAAAAGGATCATGTCTAAACGTAAAAGACAATCAAAAAAGAAATTGGCTGGCAAAGGTAGGCTGAATGATGCAGAACGGTGGTTGCGATCTCGCAGTCTGCCCGAAAACCTTGTTGAGTCATATGCCAAGCGTTATTCAGTATCCGAGATTATTGCTAGCGAAGAACTAATGTCGATTGGTTATTATGATGATATCTTGATACAAAAGTATGAAAATGACGGCATTGAATGGGAATACATGATTGAACCACTTTCAGGTGAAATGGTTGTAGTCCCAAAAGGAACAGAAGAAGATGAACTTTATGAAATACATCCATTTATTTAGTGCTAACCTGCTTGCTAGCTGTCATGCTGTGTTGCGAAGACGCTCTAGCCAGCCATCACGGGGTTATCTACGAAAAGAAAATGAGTAGTCTACTTGACGGCAACTGGCACATCTCTGATCGGTTCCGGCAAGACCCAGAGTAAGCTGCCGACGCAAAAGGCTCAGACGCGTGCATGCCTGAAATAATATCTAAAAAGGAGGAGTTGGTTTGCCAAACGAAAACAATTGTAGATATATAACGTTGTCGAGGTTAATTTGCTTTATACTATTATGTCTTACATCTGCTTATTCACAGGAAAATCAAAGAGTAATGGTGGAATCGTTTAGCATTAAAGAGCAGGTGGCATATTTCGATTATGGAGGCAAATCATACATTACTATCATTGGCACAGAGGGTAGTCATAAAAATGGAAGTTAAAAGATTCAGACCATAATATTCGAGATAATGGTATCGGACCGGGATATCCAGTTGATAAAAAGGGGACCTGCTTGACCCTCTGTACACCCCCAGTATATAAAGAGATGCAACCTGTCTGAGATTTTTACGGTCTTTATGATAAAAACCGGTTGACTCAAAATGATCGCAAGTTTACGGTTCTTAGCATGGGACACCCTATATAGTATTATGCATACAGGTCAAGATGATCTGGCAGGTACTATGTTATAACATTATGGATCACACATGACATATGAAGAATAGACTGAAAATTATCCTAGCATGTTTAATTGGTATCGCTTTTGGGGTTGCAGCAACGGTAATTCTTCAACCTGTTATTAAAGAGGTAGTCGTCTTTTGCGGGCCTCCGCACGTCACTCTTCTAAACTTAACCGGTGAAGAAATATCTGGTGTTACAATTTCCCTAGGATCAGCAAAACGACCTGTCTCGAATCTCAAGGATGGTCAGGCAATAACGGTCTCGGTTGTTGGTCATTTCATCGAAAGCTCTACCATTATATCTTGGACTGATTCAGCAGGCAAGCATACGGAAAGCGCCGATGACTACGTGGAAAACTATGGATTCTACCATGCCACAGTTGCGCTGACACCTGGCAGAAAGGCAAAGTCCATTTCAGAGTTGAAGAACTTGAACCAAGACATCCGGGCGGTCGACCTACAGCAGACATTTCCAGAAACGTTATCCGATGAAGGATACAAATAATTGCTGATGGATTTAAAAAAATAAAAGTGCTGCCGGACCAGTGTTGTTCGCTCACCAATATAGAATATGAAAAAGGTCACACTTAATACATACAGAAAAGACAAGTATTATCCAAAGATCGTTCGTGCAGCAGCACAAATATTATCCAAATCCTTCACTCTTTTAATAAAATTACATGGAGGAAATTATGAAAGTAAGCATGCTGACCTTCAGCCAGACCGGCAATACTCTCAGTGTTGGAAAGACGATTGAAAAGGCTCTGACCAATAAGGGCCATGACGTCGATCATATCCGATTCTTGAATCGCAAAGAATGGAGACCTGAACATGCTGATATTATAGGCGTAGGATGTCCCTGCTTTGAAAGCCGTCCTGCTGAAATCGTACCCGATTTTTTAAAAAACAGCGATTTTGATTTTATCGGGAAAAAGGCCTTTGTCTATATTACATCTTCCAGTTCGCCAGCAAAATCGCTGTGGAGATTAGCACAAGCGGTTGCTCATACCGGCGCCACGGTTATTGGGGGTGTGCAGGTAACGGGTGTCAGCACTGCACCGACAATGTTCGGTTTAACACCAAACAGACCGAATAGACAGGATTATGATTATGTTGAAACATTTGGATTTGCGCTCTCAGACCATATTATAGACGATATTGAGCTGCCCGAAGATTATAAGATTGATCCGAAGAAAGGGAGCAAGTTCTATGATCGTTTTGGAATAATTGCTAACCATGTAAAGAAAAAGATGATTAATCCGCCTACAGTGGATCATGAAAAATGCAATCTCTGCGGCAATTGTGTCTATGAATGTCCACTGGACAATATTACCGTCAAGAATAAGGCCATTCAAGTCTCTCATAATTGTATTGTTTGCTGGAGATGCTGGCATGTTTGCCCCAATAATGCGCTGTCCATGAAACTCACGCCGGCATTGAACGGATTGATTGAACATTTTTTCTGGTCTGAAAGATTTGAGCGTTTTTTTGGCGAATTAAAACCGGGTGAATATCGAGGACCTAACCTGTATAGAGATGTCTTTGCCGGAAAGATCAGGCTCAAGTATGACCGAAAAAATCCAACAGCAGATTACGAATACGTGAAGTGATAATTCGTGTTGACCATTCTAGATTTCAATTACTTTTGCCCTACCGTTCAGTCACTTAAAAGCAATCAGGTCGACATGTGGGACCGAGGGGACACCCGTGAAATATTGATATCCAGTCTAAAATTTCGACGCCCTTTTTTAACTATCGTTTATCCGGACGCGGCTTTGCCGCAGATTTTTTCTTTTCATTATGCGCCAAGGGAGAAAAATTATGGCAAAAAATAATCACTTCAGAGCACTAGAAAATATGTATGCGGCAGCTCCAATCAATCGCATATATGAGCCGACTATAACGGTTTCTGAGGGGGCTGCCGAGATTGAGATCGAGTTGTCTGAACAATACCAGCACTCTGGTGGCGCTGTACATGGCTCTGTTTACTTCAAGATGTTGGATGACGCAGCTTTTTTTGCAACAAACTCTTATGAGACCGAAGTGTTTGTAGTCACGATTTCGTTTACAACTTATCTTACAAGGCCGGTTTCAAAAGGAATTATGAAGGCCGTTGGAAAAGTTGTCAACAAAAACAAAACCCAATTTATTGCTGAGTCAGTAGTCTATGATTCAAACGGTAACGAGGTAGGCAGGGGAAATGGCGTGTTTGTTCGCAGTAAAATACCACTCAGTCAAGCAAGAGGCTACGGCTCATAACCGGGCTAACCATAAGGGCCAAGACAACGATTAGACGGGTTGTCATACGTTCGCATACCGGCATGCGGTCAAAGAAGAAAAGGTCGGATGCGGCTGCATAGATACCCAATGCATAGGCAGCAGGGACCATAAATGTCTGCCCCCTCACGATTCACCCCTATAGATACACTAATGTTGTACCTGTCGGCAGTTTTTTTAACCTAATAAGAATCTGAATACGGTTTTGCCAGCTGCAATATCTCAAGAGGGATAGTAAGGCCGATGCTCTTTAATGCCTCTTGATCGCACAGGATGGTAAGGTCCTTTTGCATACCCACCGGTATTTGTTCCGGTTTCACACCGTCTTTCAATATCTTTACCGCCTGATCGGCAGAGAGCCTGCCGCTTACTCTCATGCTAGGTCCTATATACAGGACAGCGCCCGGTGCCCCGCAGGACATGAACGCTACAGGGGGGATCTTTGTTTTTATCGAGATCTCGGCAATGTCCTTTGAGGGCTCGTTATCACGCAAGGCATAGTATGCGTCGGGCGGGATCCCGAACATGTCGACACCTTCATCCACGAGTTCCATGGCTGCAGGGCCTATCTTGTCTGATTTTTCCACCTGTCTCGTAAGGATACTGATTCCCATCTTGGACGCCTTTTCCTTGGTGTCGGCGGCAAACGCGATACCATTGTCGTCATCGCTGTGGACTATTCCTATGGTCTCTATATCGGGCAAGGCAACGCGTATAATCTTGAGCACATCGGTAGCGTCGATATAGATGGTGGTCCCTGTGCACCCTTTGCCTGCATGCGTCATGGATTCACACCCTGCTGCTATCGGGCTTGCCACGCCCACGAAGACTAGAGGTATCCCGGCCTTGATGATCTTATTCTTGGCATATTTCGTGGCCGGTGTCCCGATGGTCAGGACCAGGTCGGGATCTTCTTCGATGATCTTTCCGGCTGTCTTTTTGATCTTGAACAGGATACCGACCTTTTGCCAGATGCCTGCATCGAGGTCCGCATCGATGATGTGTCTTTTGACAACAAGGTTTGCACCTTCGATGATGCCGTGTTCCTTAAGCTTTTCCATAAAACCGTCATATCCGTTTTGATATACCTGGACATTAGCGACCTGAAGCACCGAGATATGATACTGCTGCTGCGCATAGGCGGCCTGTGAAAAAACAAAAAAGCAAAAGGATATGACAATGACTTTTTTCATAGATAAACTCCTTAGCTGTTATTGTTATTCTTAAAGATGTTATCCTTATCGTCCTTATGAGATAAAAAAACAAATGAGAAATATAAACAGCAAATGGGGGGGGATTTATTTACTATATGTTTCAAAAGGGCCAATGGTTATATTATTTTAATATTAGTGGCTTTTTCTATTTTAATGGATTGCAGGGGATAGGTCTCATACTATCATAAAACAGTACAATATTTTTTGTGTGAAAATTATCATCACAATGACACCATGGCAATCATTCTTGTTAAGACAATACCCCAATCGTGACAAATATATTGCCTGTCGCGGCTTGACTTCCTCTTTTCGCCTTTTATTTTTTAATATATCTTTTTATCGCCACAGAGCGGAAGAGAAAAAGGAGGGCTTAAAATGAAGAAAGTATCTATGTTGGCAATAGGCTGTATTCTGGTTATCGTCACATTGGGAGGGATAGCCTTTGCAGGTCATGGCACCATCAATGTCAATACTGCAACGGCTGAGGAGTTGCATATGCTTCGAGGTATTACCGACGCTATAGCACAGAACATTATCGAATTCAGAAACGCGAATGGTCCGTTTACCTCTTTGGATGATCTAAACAAGGTAAAGGGAATGAACCGCACCAGGCTTATTGAGGTTAAACCATATCTAAAACTCCAGGGAGACACTGATTTCAGGATCGAGGAATACAGGCCGGAGACTACACATGGCGAGGTGGAAGACTAATACAACTATTAATCAACTCCAAAACAACAACTTGAAAAGTACAGCATGAGAAACGGCTATTATAAGACAGTATATTTTTCTGCGAGCATATTATTATTACAGGGATACTCTTTTTCTGACGATTCCTTCAGGGTCTGTGCCTGATGACCGATAAAGCTCGCTATCAGGGCACAACCTTTTTCAGGTGAGTGTGCATCTACCTCCTGATTTTTATATCCAACTTACTCAGAACCAAGATTTATATTGTTCGTCATTTGTCTCGTACGTAGGATAATCAACATAATATTGAATGATTGGATCCATCCCTTACCACAATAATTCCAAGGCAATCATTTTTGTTAAAACGACCTCAAAATCATGATAAATACATTGTCTGTCATGGCTTGACTTCCATTTTTCGTCCTCTATATTTATATATAACTCGAAACCGCCACAGCGCGGAAGAGAAAAGGAGGTCTAAAGATGAAGAGAGTATCTATTTTGGCAATGTGCTGTGTTCTGGTTTTTCTCACATTGGGGGGAATAGACGTCTCAGATTATGACACCACCCATGTAGATTATGGCTCCATCAATGTGAATACTGCAAAGGCTGAAAATTTACATATGATTGATGGTATCACCGACTCTATAGCACAGAACATTATCGAATTCAGAAACGCGAACGGTCCGTTTGACTCTTTGAATGAACTCCTGAAGGTGAAGGGAATGAACCGCACCAGGCTTAATGAAATCAGACGACATTTAAAAATAAGGGGGAATACTGACTTCAGGTTCGATGAATACATGCTCGACGGCTACGGAATTTGAGGTGGATGACGAATAATACTATTTAACTCCAAGACAACAACTTAAAAAACTACAACATGTCGCTTGTCAGCCTGCGTATCGAACGGTGTATTTAGGTGCATCGTTTTTTCTTATTGATTTCAAACAAATCTTTTTAGACTGCATACAGTTGACCAGGATCAACTAAATTCTTTCTTTGACGACAATCTTTTCACCTTGCTTTGTTCTTTCTTTATTAGGAATAATTGACATTCCCAACTGATATTACCATATTGATAGAATATTTCAGATGAACATGTAGGCGATCTCTAGAGGCATTATTCCTGCCCGAACAAATCTCTCTTGAGCCTTTCATCCAGAGGGTTTTCCCCCAACCAGATGGAAAAGAACGCATCGGCAAATCCCTGCCCGTTGAAACTGCAAAGCAAATCATTGTTCAGCAGCAAATCCGACCCGTAACCAGGCAAGTACACAAAAGAATATCTGTCGTGTTTTTCGATATCCCTGTAGCACGCGTAAAGCAAATCTATCTGAGCACTCATCCTTTCAAGCTCATCCTTGCCCAAATTAGCCTCGAGCCCTTGCCGGGTTGCCTTGACAAAGCCCGAGGCCGGTATATCGTGATAGTATTCGATCTCGAGCCATTTCGGTATATCATCAAAAAGGTCTTCCGCCTTATATCCCTCTCCCAGATAAAGTGCGGCGGAATAACCCCTCATTATGATCATGTACCTCATAAGCCCTGCACCCATGATCTCGAACATTTGACCTTTGATCTCAACGGTGTTTTCAAACTCAACCCCTGAAACAACGGTCTTTTCGACATATTCAGCTTTCTTAGCTTCAAGACCTAAAACAAGAGGTGCAAGCAGAATTGACGCAGAGAAGATAAGAAAAGACAGCACACGCCTAGTAAAGACGACGAAGGTATTATTCTTCATTCAGACCTCCGGCAGATTTGTTATATCTATATGATATTATATAGCGGGCAAACACCCAAAGGACAAATCCCTGTCTATAATCAGCCGCTGATCCACGACATCACATATAGAATGCACGGCCTTGTGTACTACCTTGCTTCAGGAAACAATGTCGTATCAATCGATGTCTGTCTATTAAGCTCTTCATACCACAGGGCATGGACCGGGCTGCAGGGACGAAGAAGGTCTTTGAGTTAAAACCTTCTTTCCGGATCTCATTTGAATTCCTCTGTTAGGCCCCAACCTATTTATCCTTACAATTGATTTTATTGATAAACGCATTATTGTTGTAGCTATAAGGAGATCAAAACAATGAGCAAAAAAGACAGGAAAATCGTCCTGATCTGCCAGTGCCTGGTAAATCCCTACTGCAGGGTGCATATTCTCGGGCAAAACTTTCCCCTTTCCCTTGAGCTGATGGACTACCTGTTGAAAAAACAGGTCGGCGTCATCCAGTACCCCTGCCCCGAGACGACCGCCATGGGACTGATGCGCAACCCGCAGGGCCGCCAACAGTATGACAATATCTTTTTCCGTGACCACTGCAAGGAGCTCCTAAAGGTCCCCATGCTCATGGTTCGCGAATTTATCAAAAACCATTACCGCCTGTGCTGTTTTATCGGGCTGGAAAACAGCCCGACCTGTGGAATACACTGGGGAAGGCACAAGGTAAATCGCTACGGGACCGAATCTCCCAACCCTATCGAACAGCCAGGCAAGGATGATCCTCTCCTAATGGGCATCATGGCGGAAATCCTTTCTGAAGAACTCGCTCAAGAAAATATCAACGCCTCTTTCCTGGAATTTCCCGCTCAATCACAGATAGGCTCTGTAAAGAGAAAACAATTTTGGGAGGATCTTGAAGAGACGGTTTACCCTGTCTTGAAATAATACTACTCGCCAGATGATATCAAAGGCCACTTTTTATTTTTTTCACTTCAATTATTTCATATACTTATCTAGACCTGACAATCCTAGCAGGCTGCAAGGCCCATCTTTTGCCTTTATTTCAACTGACAAATTGTCATACGTATAAAACTGAACATTCATTCATTTTGCCAAAATGGCAATGATGATCGGGCTCTTTTTGACGCATTTGACACTCTGGCAAAATACCAGTCAGGACTACTTTAATATAGTAAGTTTTATTAGCATGTTATCTATTTTGAATCATTGGCACGCCGATTGCCTATACATAATCAGAGATAAACAAAAGGAGGACACAAAGATGATAACAATATGGATAGTTCTTGGTTGCATGTTCATGACAGGGATCGGCATCAGGTTTACATACAAGGTTCTGGGACTCACCCCTGTAGAGGCAACTGCAGTATTCATCCTTGTAATCGCTCTTGTCGCCATCAACACCGCACCGGCCAGAGAAATGCTGATGCAGCTCCTATAGACAAAAAAATAAGGACATAAAATAAAAAGGGGGGATAAAGCCATGAAAAAGGAAAAAATGCCCATGAAACTGGCAAACAGGATCACCAGAATAAGCGCATATTCGATAGTGCTTGTTGTCATGACATTCCTGGGACTCTACGCAGGCCTGTGGCTGGACAAGGCCTTGAACATGGCTCCCAACTTCACCCTGCTCTTCCTCATCGCAGGTATAGCTCTCGGCTTCAAGGGTTTCATCCACGAAGTAGTGATCGAGAGAAAAGCCAGGAGGGCTTAGGCCATGACACTGACATTCATAGCAATCGGCACAGCAGGCTTCATATGCATAGCTGCGCGATTCTCCACACGCAATACCCACAAAAAGACCTCACCTGCCTCCATAAAATAGATATTCCGCTCGCCTGAATGGATCACCGGTGCGCGGAATATCTACCGGTATCTACAAAAAATATCTTAACAATAGACTTTATATTTATATTATATCATGCCGCATGGGCGATGATAGCCCCCCTGCTCCTGGTCCCAATGCCCCATGAGCCCGTATTCTAAGGCCCAATATCACCTTTTTATCGACAATCTGATGAGATCCTGTTTCGGGTCAAAGTATTTTACCCCGTCCCTGCCCTTTTATTATTTTTAGCGATTATTATTATATCATAATACCAATTCATATCTGTTAAAGGAGGGGGGGAATAATCATGAAAAAGATAGTCCATATATTTTTCTATTCAATCATAGTCATTTTCTCCGCAGCAAGTTCGGGCATAGCCTATGATGCCTTTACCGAAGAAGATGTGAACACGCTTTTATCGATCCGGCCGTTAATATTCGGTGGAAGCAAGATACAAGCAGCCCTTGAACAGGGGACCATTAACGGTGATCAGCCGCCAATCTTCGGGTATGACGCCGCCGACAGGGCGATTATATCGTGGAAAATAAAGGAGGGCAAAGCCGATTCTTTTGCCCATGCGATCAAGCTGCCTGACCGGATGTCTCTTGTAAAGGTTTCGCCGATTACCCAAAGTCACAGGCCCTGGAAAGCAGCCACAAGTCCTAGTACGCATCGATGTAAGAATTATTACATAATGGTTGACATCGCCAATACAGAACGTTTTGTCCAAGGCACCAAGGTTGAGTGGAAAACGTTTGTTACGGTCGATGAAGATCCTGTACCGAGAATCCTGAGATTCGATTCCCAGAATGCCAACCCGGGTGTGGACCTGCTCGATGTCTTCGCCGAACCTTTCGGTCATGTGCTATGGCGGATTGAAGATGGATTTGCATCCGGGTTGATTACCAATGGAAAACACATCCTGAACATATCGATCCCGCTGAAATACAGATATGTTTTCGACCTGACCCATGGATTTTCTCAATGCAAATACAAAAAAAGACTCCGGGTAAACAGGCACGAGGGCTTTACCGAGGAATTTCTGAGAGCAGCGGAGCACGTATACAGCCCTACGGGGTCCCATTCCAGGTATTACTATGACGGCAGTTCAGTAAGTGCGGGGATTGTTTCTATCAAAAGGCACGGCGTTACCATTATGAACACCTTTCCATGGGCCGCATTTATCGGCGAGTTGGATTCAGTGGCTATAACGGCCGAGAAGACAAAACATCTGGTTCAACCGATAGGTATCCCCGTAGATCAGGGCTCGGATGAATCCGCATTGTTTGCACAACTGTCAGGTATGATTCTGGGTGAGGTCCAACAGGAAACAGTCTTTCAAGTACTCGATCAGTCGAATGCATCTGAAAATTTCCCGACGCTCTTCTATGGTGTGCTTGACCTCTACCAGGCATTGCAGATATACGCCGGCAAAGAATTGCCAAAGATGGTATTCTCTCTAAAAAAGAACCCCATGGCCGTATTTATTAATTTTGAGATCCCTAGAAAAAACATCAGTTCGTTCAAAGAGGCCTTCCTGCCTGATCATTTCAAATTGGCAAAGATGAGGTTTTATCCAGAGCAGAAAAAGGCGGTCTATGCACTTTCGCTGAACGTTTATGAGGCGCTCGGCCAGAATATCAGCGGGTATCGGGCAGAGTGGTCGACCTATGTCATCAATCCGGACGAAGAAAATCCCAGACCAAGGTTCTCTGTGATCGAGGCGCAGACGAGTTCAACGGGATTTGACCCGTTAATAGCCCTGGAACTGTTTGATCCGGCCCAGTTTGACCCAGGCAATCTGACAGCGCTGATGGAGGAACCTGCTGATGTATTTGAGTATTTAGCAAACGATCAAGACGGTATCGACATTTCGATCCTGGATATCGCTGAAGACATAGAGGTTGACGTATCCGTAGCATATCCCGATGAAAAGGATATTCTGCACACCCGTCCATTGAAAAGATGGATGGAAGCAAATGATTTTGCCTATTGGGGTGAGGCAGCAGATTTACTAAAATATGACAGCAATGTCATGTTTGCAAAACTGATCGTCTTTAAAGCAGGGACCGAGGATATAATCAAAGACACGGCATTCTCGGGATATGTTGATCCCGAACCGTTGCCGATAATACTGTGGAACGGTGTACAGGACATCGCCCTCGAGCCGTGGGGAAATGTTCAGGACATCATTCCGGGCAATAGAGCACGATGAACATTATAGGGTCAAATCATCCGTATTTCAAACCCCTTTTCGCAGGAGTTTGAATAGTGGAACTCGGGCACGATCCCTATGCCGTCTTTGCATCCAGCACTAAGCCTGCTGGGCTCTATGCAAGGAGAAAATGGCTGGACCATGGACATACGCAGCAATGGAAGGCGGATTATGAGCAGTGCGTCAAGGCTGTTTTATCCCATCAATCTCCTGATGGTTCCTGGCAGGGCTCCGTCGTTGAGACCATACGGCACCTCTTTGACCTTCACCTGACTATCAGGCAGGCAAACCGCGAGATCGACATTGCCCTGGACTGGCTTATCGACCTTGCGACGGATGAGATGAAAAGACGATCAGCAGATAACGAACCTTTAAGCGAGGAAAAACTTTTTTCCCTTCCCTTTGCCCCAGGGTGTTTTGATACCCTGTTGACAAGCTCTGCCCTCTTTCTCTCGAGCATTTTCGGTCGTGATCGGGATGAGCGCATCCTGACCATGTATGAAAGCCACTCAAATGCGATCCTTACAGGAGAGGCCCTCCATCAGGGTTGGAGATCGATAAACAATATCCTGCGAGCATTTGTCGTGCACCCCGTGTATTCAATGAATATGGCCACAAAAAGTCTCGTCAAAAAGCTGGCCGGTGTTCAGAGGGAATCGGGACGGTGGGAAAATGACATTGATATGTACCAGACGGTCAATGCCCTGGCACATCTTGAGCTGAAAGATGCGGATAGCCAGGCAAGAAAGGCATTCTGCCACCTTGCAAAGTCTCAGAACAATGACGGAACCTGGGGTGAAACCGACCGGGAATGGAAGACATTCCTCGTTGTCCATGCTATGAAAAATAAGCGAGTGCTGTAACCCGCATAAATTTAGACACTTACTCTTTGTACAGGTATTTCATATCCAAATAATTGCAACATACAAAGACACACACCACCGTCAACTATAGGTATGTTGTTGACCAGCACAACTTATGAGCCTCACAGCCTGTGCTGTTAAGTTCGGTTTATAAAATGAAAAAAACTAAGATAAACGCAGGCTGGAGAATCAAGTCGATTCCATACGGAGATCCGTTTCAACCTAATGGGCAGATCTTCTTTATAACAGTATCGAGCTTCTATTTATTTTTGACATATATGAATGGTGGGACAAATAGTCAGCATATCAATAAGTTATCAGCCAAGTCCGGTCAGAATCAAAAAGCAAAATATCGTTGTATTGTTTCGGAAAACAGTCTAGTTTAACATCATGAACATCGCAACAAGATTTTGTACTATGTTCTTGCTGGTTCTTCCAATAATAATGAATACTTCCAGGGTGGCTGCCACAGAGGATCAGATTGTTCTGGCAACGCAGAAACCCCAGGACAGCACTGCTGGTAATTTTCTGGACCTGATTTATGCCGAGGCATTTGAGCGGCTAGCCATGACGTTCGTATATAAAAACTATCCTGCAAAAAGATGCTCGATTCTGTCGGATTTAGGAAAAGTAGATGGTGAGCTGTCCAGAATTCATAGTTACAATAACGTCCATCCCAATCTCATCAGAGTTGAAGAACCACATTGGACTTCCGGTTTTATTGCTGTCGCGACTGACCCATCGATCCATCTGGATGGCTGGGAAAGCCTGGAAGGAACGGATTACATGGTAAACTTCAGACGGGGAATCAAGGGCTGTGAAGTAAATCTGCCCAAAGTCGTAAGACCGGATAAGCTCGAAATCGTCAACGAGCCATCCCTGGGATTAAAGAAGCTGCTTGCCGGCCGAGCAGACCTATACATCGGTGCGGAACATGATATATCAAGAGTACTGGAATCCGACAAGTTCAAGAATTCGGGTTTGTATATAGTCGGAGTCATGGAGACATTTACCGCCCATGCATTCTTGCACAAGAAACACAAAGAACTTGTGCCGAAACTTTCAAATGTTTTAAAAGAAATGAAACAAGAGGGACTCTTTGAGAAATATCGGAATGCCTTGAGACTGCCGACCTACATCAAAGAATGATGCCTGCAACAAAACAACCGGGATCTATAATAATATTATTGTTGATCCATTGGAAACAGATTATGCATTGCCCTTCGGCAATATGCGTCGTCATTGACCGTGGATTCGGGGTGAGGCCGGGATAAAATCCTGGAAAAATAACGCCCCCTTTATCTTGATGGACTTTTTGTCTGTTCAGCCGTGCAGTCTCTGTGCGCAGGTCACACACAGGTCAGTCTCGGGCATGATCATCAGGCGGGCTATGGGGATCGGCTCTTCGCATTCGCGACACAGTCCGAAATCTTCTTGATCTATCCTGTCCAGAGCGCGTTCCATACGTGAAAGGGTCGCCGTTGCGGTGCGCAGGGCGGCTTCATTGATACTTTTCTGACTAATGGCATCCATTCGGGTGATACGGCCTATGGCATTGTCCGGGGCTACCGGCTGCGAAAGCTCTTTATATGAGTCGATATCCCTTTTCAGCTCTTCAATACGCTGCCGGATATGGTTATCCACCCTTACCAAGCAGCGTAACGAACACCTTGAACATTTCGGGATCAAAATCCTCTGACATGGTATCATGCATAATCTTGAGAGCCTCGAACGGACTTTTCTTTTTGCGATACGGCCGCACCGCGGTAAGCGACTCGAATACATCCGCAATGATACATATCTTTGCATACATAGGGATGCCGTCTCCTGCCCTGCCAAAGGGATAGCCTTTGCCGTTGTGCCTTTCATGATGTGAAAGCACTATGGCTGCAGCCTCAGGAGAAAGATGCCCGGTCTCAAGCAGACGGTCATACCCCAACAGGGGATGCATCCTGATAGTATTCATTTCCTGATCTGACAGCTCTGTCTTTTTATTCAGAATCTTCATAGGGACCTGTGTCATCCCTATATCGTGCAGGAAAAACCCCGCACTCATAGCGCCGATATCGTGTTCGTTCTGCTTATTCCTGAACATTTTCAAGGCAACAGCGGTTGCATATATGCCAACCCTGACAGAATGCAGGTACGTGAAATGGTCATGGGAATCTATCAATTTGAGGTCATCCATTATTCCACCTTCACTAAGAATGCATTTGACTAAATCTTTTGCATTGTTTTCCACCTTCGATATGGCTTTCTTTTCAGCGCTTTTGTACGCATCCTTGATCGATTTCATCGAGGTGGAAAAGGCTACCTCTGCCTTCGCCTTGGAATCAACATTCGAGTCTTCCAATATCGCCCTCAAATGTTGTGCCTTGTATTCCTCCACCTTGTCCCATTCATCCCTGGTGACATACACACTGATACGCTCGGCCTGCAAAGATTTGCTGTGCTGTTGTGTAAAAAACGCGCCTTTTGCCGCAAAGAGTCTGTAATCACCCTTGATCTTTACATAAAGATCAAAATCATACTGCTCGTCAAAACGCATAATGGACAAAGGCACTTCAATATACATCTACATAATCCCCTGATTTCATCATATGTAACAACTATCGTCAAAACAGATAATTATATGAAATTTTTTTTGATCAAAATGAGATGCCCTGTTTTCTTGCATGTTGTCGAATACTGATATACAGGTATTCAACTTGTATCAATCTAATTGCAACCAATTTCTAAACATGTTTTCATCTTAACATTACGAGGATGTTTTCCGATAGAAGAACATAGGTGTTTATGAAAAAGATATTTTTAATCGACAACGATAATGAATTAACCTTGGATTTGGAGATACTCCTTACTATGGAAGGTTTTGATGTTACAGAATCCAATGATGGTAGGGAAGCGCTTCAGATACTCTCGAGGGAGACGTTCAACCTGGTCATAGCCGACATCTGTCTTATAGGCCTTGATGACTACGCAATATTAAACTGGCACACTGTCAACAGACCGGAAACCAAGGTCATCATGATAACCGGCCAGGAATCCGGGTCGTACTCTCAAGCTGCACTCCGGATGGGTGCGCAGTATTGTCTTGAAAAACCCATCAGCAAGGATCATCTTATAGAGATCGTTAATGATGCACTGCAGGAGGAGGGCTTTTCAGGAACCATCAGCAAGATCAGCCTGGCTGATTACCTGCAGTTTTGTATATACACCACAGCCACGAAGACCTTCGAGGTCATTAAAGGGAGAAGAAAGGGAGTCATCTTCATAGAAGACGGTGTAATCAGTTACGCCAAGTATGAGGATATTGAAGGGGTAGAGGCGTTCAACCACATTATCTCCCTGCAGGGAGGTAGGATCAATGAGATACGCCTCCCGAATATCCCCAAGCCGAACATCTTCATCGAAAGCGGCTTTCTCCTCCTGGAGGCGGCCCGGCTCCATGATGAAAAACAATTGGATTCGGATATGGCTGTTGCAGGAGCAACAGAGGCAGCACCGATGTCTGAGGGCAACAATCCCTCCACACAAGATCCCGGCCAGAACGAAGAGGAACCCTTTCATGCAGGGCCTAAAAGCGAGATCTGCAAGATCCTGGAAGGAATATCGGGAGTTCGAGAATTCTGTGTCTTTGACAAACAGGACATACTTCATGACAGGTCTGTAAAGTCCAAAAAGATTATGCAGATCGCCCCTTCCCTCCATTTCAAACTGTCCGACGTGCTCAGTGCCCTGATGGGTTGCGGGCCTCTAAAGTATCTGGTCTTCAGGACCAAAGACGGTGTCCGCTATGTCCTTGCAAGCATAGACGAATCACAGGTCGTTGTGGGGCTGAACCCAGGCAAAGAGCCTGCCGAATTTCTCAACGAGCTTTTCACCGAGTTGTTGCTGCAATGACAGCGTTAGACTACGAATTTGCAACTCTGATCTTTAATGTTTTTTAAGCCATCAACCGATACAGATACAAGTCGAAAGCATTTGGATTATAGATCATCATTTGCTTTGGTCATTTTAAAGGAGCGGCAATGAACCATGCCATAGATAGATCTGAATCAGTTCAGGGTGTGATAGGCGCCTTTATCTACAACGCCAAGGGCCTTGCGCTCATAAAAAAGATTCCAACAAGCTTAAAGCAGGAAAAACTCCTTGGCATAGGCAAGGTGATTGCCAAAATATGTTCAGAAGGCCGTGCTGTTTTTTCTGACATCGCCGATGTATTTCTCTCCTTTGAAAAATACATCGTTATCGTCCGGGAGATCACAGACAAGTCATATCTTATAGTCGTGTTTGAACGCCCTCTAAACTTTAAGATTATCGCCAAAACCATGGGCATCATCAAGGACGAGATAGATTAATTTCGACCCTTTGATTCCCAAAGAAGTTCAAGGCATGGTGACTTAAGCAGAATACCACGTGAATTATCCCGGCTCACCCTGATCAACAATCTTCACCCTTACCCTGCTTATACGGTTGCCCCTCATACGTTCGACCTGGAAGATCATGTCCTGCCAAGCAACCTTGTCTCCTTCATCAGGGATTCGGTCGAGCAGTTTGTATATCAGGCCGGAAAGCGTGTCGAACTCCTCCGGGAAGGTCTTTTCTATATTTCGCTCCAGGTCCCTCAGTGAAATATTGCCTGTGACAATAAAACTCTTTTTACCGACCGGAACGAACCTGGGCACGATCGTATCGTGTTCATCAATGATATCGCCGGTTATTTCCTCTATTATGTCCTCGAGCGCGATAGCCCCCTTGACCGTGCCGTACTCATCCACGATAAAGGCCATATGCACATGCATCTGCTGAAAATCGACAAGCTGCTTTAAAATAGGCTTGGTTTCAGGGATAAAATGGGCTTCCCGCAGGCATTTCTGCAACTGGAAATCCTCTTTGTTGTCGATATACTTCCACAGGTCGCGTATATGCAGATACCCGAGGATATTGTCCCTCCTGCCGGAATATACAGGGTACCTGCTATAGTCCTTTACGGATATGAACCTTACGATATCGTCAAACGTGCTTTCGATAGGGATGAAGACTATCTCGTTCAACGGCAGCATGATCTTTTTGACCGGCACGGTATCCATATCCATTATGGCGATCAACATCTTTGCCTTGGGTTCCTGAATGAACCCCTCCTGATGTCCCATAGAGATAACCGAACCCACGTCCTCCTCGGTAAGCCTGTCCGGCTTGCCGATCTTGAACCCGAAAATGGACAGGATACCCCTGGAGATATGCCCCAGCAGCCTTGCTGCGGGCTCGAGGACCACGATCAACAGTTTCATAGGGTACGATACCACCATGGAAAAGTCATCGGCCCGGTAAGCCGCTATGGTCTTGGGTGTTATCTCGGCAAATATCAGCAGGATGATGGTCATGGCAATGGTGGCAAGGATGATTCCCTCCTCCCCGAAGATGTTTATGAAGATCGCTGTCGCTATGGCAGAGGCAAGGACATTGACGAAATTATTTCCCAGCAGTACCGAGCTGATAAGCCTGTCCGGGTTCTTCAGGATCGAATACACCCGCTTTGCATCCTTGTTCCCCTTGTTCGACAGGTGATGGATGCGGAACCTGTTGGCCCTCATGTATGCGGTCTCGCTGCCGGAAAAAAATGCGGAAAGTATGATCAGAAAAAACAGCAACCCCGAATAGACTATTTCCCTGATACCGAACTCCATTAAGCCACTATCCCTCCGTTATTGTTCGAAGAGGAACATCTGTCCCGGATTTTTGAGGATCTTTTCTTCATAAGCAATGCAATGATCCGAGTCAATCTGTTTGATAAACCTGGACTGGGTATCTCTCGGACATACAAGATACAGCAGGTCCACGGCACGCGTCATTGCCACATAAAAGAGGTTCTGCTCCTCCCAATCCGGCATGCCCGCAAGAGGAAAAACGCCCTGGGCGAGCCCGCTTATGAAAACACATTTAAACTCCAATCCCTTTGCGGCATGAGCAGTAAGCACCCTGACCTTTTCCTCTCTAAGCGCGCCCTGATCATGGCTGAGCTTGCAATATGTTATGAAACCGTCGACATCATCCCCGAATAGGCCTGCATATTTATATAATACGTGATCCCTGTCCAGCTTGGGCAGTTTAAACAAACCGGAAGATTCCATTGCCTCTATCTGTGTACCGATGCTTCCTTCTAGCGAATCCACAAAGGATTGGGCCTGCATAATCCTCTGTTTGACAGCAGGTCCGGGATCGATATGCTGATCGATGTTCTTCAGAGACTTATCCCCTATGCCCTTGATCAGTTCCAGCCAGCCGACCTTAGAAAGGATATTCAATCTCTGAGAGACACCGCTGACCTCGGCCAAGGGCCTGGCATATGCGGTATCATGAGGGATCGATGCACGGTCCAGGGCATCGATTACCGAAGATGTCTGACTGCGTGTTCGAACCACAACTGCGATATCGCTTAGGCCGTATTCCCCCTTTGCCTTGCCTATGGTGGAATGACTAAGCCCACCTGCGAGCGATTCTATCTCTTTTGCTATGAAATCCGGTCCGTTCACTGTCTTTATAAGCCGTACCGGAAGGCCGTCTTTCGAGCTGACTACAACATCCTCCCCGATAAATCTATTGGACACGCTCGCTATGCGTCTGTTGAGCCTATGCGTATCCTTTAAATCTATCGTCACTGTGGCCGGATAATCTTTAACAAAGTCTTCGAATGCCTGAGGGTTGCTTCCCCTGAAGCTGTATATGGCCTGGTTCGGATCGCCTATAATCATGATGCTCTTGGCCCCCCTTCCCGCTGTCTGCAGAAACGTATACTGCAAGGGGTTGATATCCTGAAACTCATCTACAAGGACATGGTCCCAGCAATGGCAGGATCCAGGATCGTTCAGTATGCGCCGAGCCTCTTCTATCAGCCCCTCATAGGTATAATACCCTTCCTTTTTCAGGACATCGATTATAAATGCCTGATCCTGCTCAAGGTTCTCAAGAGTGCTCTGTCTGTAGATAAGATCATCTGTATAACCGGAGGTATCGTCCGAGTTCCAAGAGGAGGCCGTCTCCCTGATCAGGGCCTCGTCGGCGATATGAAAGTCTATCCCGGCCTGCCTCATGATCCATGCCGCAAGGCCGTGAAACGTGAAGACCTGCACATCTTCATTATTCAACCTGTCCGCAATCTCCTGGGCAGCCTTTGTGGTAAACGTCACCGCAAGGATAGATTTATGGCCGTCTGTCACAAGGGACTTCATACGCTCTACAAGCACCCTTGTCTTGCCTGTACCCGGGCCCGCCTTTACCACAAGAGTCCCCTGTCTGAAATCGGCCGCCTCGGCCTGTGCCGGGTTTAGTTTTATCGAGTCTGTCTTGTCGGGATTTTCCTTTTCCTGCTTTTTGGCCTTATCCCTTTTAACCTTTTGCCGCGGTTTCCTTCTCTTGGCACCTGAACTGAATGCATCGGCAAACAAGAGGTCCTTTTCATTATCCTTGAAGACCTTTACTATTCCGTACTTACCGTCATAACCGGGCTCTTTGTGGACTTCCTGCGAACGCATGCGAGATATTCCAAGGCCAAGCATGTCTCCGCCAGCACGTGTGATATCGGCGATATCCGCATCGAGAAGTATAGGGAGCTCACCTCCAAGCTCTTTCAGAACCCTTTCATAACCTGCCCTGACCCTCTTGGACGAACTACCCACCTGCATGATCTCGCCTATGATCTCTGCAAGAGGTATGAGCGAATAAAACGGCCTGGCCGTATCCGGCTTGGTCCCGTCATGCCTGTCGGAGAGTTCTTCCACACGGTTTAGCACCCCTACCGTAACCATCCTTCCGCATACAGGGCACTTACCGCCGAGCTCCCTTGTCTGTTCCGGGCTCAGCACCACACCGCATTCCCTGTGACCATCCAGATGGTACTTGCCTTCTTCAGGGAAAAACTCCACGGTCCCGACCAGACCTTGCCCGTCCTTCAAGGCGTCCCGAATGGCGAAATAATCAACAGCGGTATCAAATATGGTGGCCTCCCTGCCGAGCTTTTCAGCGGAATGCGCATCGGAATTTGATACCAGGTGATACCTGTCCAGGGTTGTAACCTCCCAGTTCATAGCAGGATCGGACGAAAGCCCTGTCTCTACGGCGAAGATATACGGTTCAAGGTCGAGGTAGCATTCTGCGATGGAATCAAAACCCGACTTCGAGCCCATAGCCGAAAACCAGGGTGTCCATATGTGTGCCGGAATCAGGTATGCATTTTCATCCGCGTTCAGGACGATCTCCAGCAGATTTCTGGATGAGATGCCCAGGATCGGCCTGCCGTCCGAAAGGATATTACCTATCTTTGCGAGTTCGGTGTTTATCCTGCGCACTGCCTTCAGATCAGGCGCGACAATGAGATGATGCACCTTGCGCACCTTTTTGTCCGCCTTGTCGGATTTATATATCGTGCTGATCTCGCTGGTAAGGATGAACCTCTCCCGGCTTTGTCTGTCTTTTAGTCTAAAAAGGCCGGGCTCTGCAGGGGCAAGATTCTCTTCAAGCTCAGCAAGCCAGCCAGGGTGCGTAAAATCCCCTGTACCGAGCACCTTTATGCCCTTCCTAAAGGCCCCGTCACCCAGCGCCTGTATGGTCAGATATTTGCTCGTTGCCCTGGAAAACCGCGAATGGACATGAAGGTCGGCAAAAAATCTCATTATATACTTTCTGTCTTTTGCATAAATTATTATATGGTGTCTTGTCCTAACCCCAACCTTCTGCTATCAATATGCCTATTATGAAATCACTTTTAAAACTCATTACACTATCTTTTATAATGATTATAACCGTAGCATGCTCACAGAATAATGACAAGGAGCTTGTCACTGCCGATGCAAAAACCGACTCAACACCTGTCTACGGAGATATGCTCATAGAATCGTCTCTGGGAGACGCCTCAAACCTTATACCCATGCTCGCATCGGATGCATCGTCCCACGCTATCGCCAATTATATCTATAACGGTCTGGTCGAATATGACAAAGACTACAACATCGTGCCCGACCTGGCCGAGTCCTGGAAGATAGAAAACCAGGGGAAACTGATCAGATTTCACCTGAGAAAAAATGTGAAATGGCATGACGGAGAACCCTTCACTGCCCGTGATGTGGAGTTCACATACAAAACCATCATCGATCCCAAGACCCCGACAGCATATGCGGGCAAGTACAAGCTGGTGACCAGATACAGCCTCATAGACGACTATACCATAGAGTTCGAGTATGATAAGCCCCTGGCGCCTGCGCTTATCAGCTGGGGATCTCTCCAGGTGCTGCCCAGACACCTCCTCGAGGGCAAGGAAATAACGAACACGCCGCTGTCGAGGAAACCGGTCGGAACAGGTCTTTTCAAATTCAAAAGCTGGGAGTCGGGCTCAAAGATCGTGATCGAGGCCAATCCTGACTATTATAAGGGCAGGTCCTATATCAACGGTATAGAATACCGGATCATCCCGGATATAAACACACAGTTCATGGAGCTTAAGGCAGGCAATATAGACATCATGGGGCTCACCCCGCTACAGTATCTCAGACAGACGCAAACGCCTAAATTCAATAAGATGTTCAACAAATACAAATATCTCTCAAACGGCTATACATACCTGGGCTTCAACCTGAGCCGGGAACCCTTCAACAACAAGAAGGTGCGGCAGGCCATTGCATACGCCATAGACAAACAGGAGATCATCAAGGGCGTACTCCACGGTCTCGGAGAGGTCGCGACAGGACCGTATAAACCCGGGACCATCTGGTACAACACGGATGTGAGCAGATACCCTTTCGAACCTGAAAAGGCCATCTCCATGCTCAAAGAACTCGGCTATGAAGACAGCAACAACGACGGGATCATAGAAAAGGACGGCCAACCCTTTTCCTTTACCATCATAACAAACCAGGGCAACCAGCTCAGGGAAAAGACAGCGCAGATCATCCAGCAGAGGCTCAAATCGCTCGGGATCGAGGTCAAGATCCGCATCATAGAATGGACTGTTTTTTTGAAGGAATATGTGGACAACGGGAACTTCGATGCGCTGATCTTGGGCTGGAATATCCTGCAGGACCCGGACCTGTACAATGTGTGGCACTCCAGCAATGCGGTCAAGGGAGGCCTGAACTTCGTGGGCTATAAGAACACCGAACTCGACGAGATGCTCACCAGGGGCAGGGAAACCTTTGACGAGGAAAAAAGGAAGTCGTGCTACAACAGGATACAGACGATCCTTGCAGATGAGCAGCCCTACGTGTTCCTGTACGTTCCCTATTCCCTTCCAGTTGTCAGTTCCAGGTTCATGGGCATAACACCTGCCCCTGCAGGTATTTCCTATAATCTTGAAAAATGGTACGTGCCCAAGGCACTGCAAAAATACGAGATCGTCCCGTAAGGATATGCTGAAATATCTCCTCAAAAGACTGGGTATGCTGATACCGACTTTCATCGGTATAACGATCGTGTGCTTTGCCGTCATACACCTGGCCCCGGGCTCACCTACAGACATGCAGACAGACATGAACCCGGACATCACCCCGGAGGCGATCGAACAATTAAACAGGCACTACGGCCTGGACAGACCCCTTACCACACAATATTTCATCTGGATGAAGAACCTGGCAAGGCTCGACTTCGGCAACTCCATATCGTCTGATGCCCGCCCCGTATGGGAAAAGATCAAGGAACGCATGCCCATTACCATCTATATCAACATCGCATCCATGATCATCATATTTCTGGTGGCCATCCCGCTCGGCGTGATATCCGCTGTAAAGAGGGGCAGCATAACGGACAGGACAATAACAATATTCGTATTCATAGGTTTTTCCATCCCGGGGTTCTGGCTTGCGCTTATCTGCATGGACGTCTTCGGGGTAAGGCTCGGACTGCTTCCCATATCCGGGGTGCACTCGTCAGGCTATCAGTACATGGGTTTTATCGAACGCGTATGGGATGTGTCAAGGCACCTGTTTCTGCCGGTATTGATCAGTGCTTTCGGGGCGCTTGCAGGCATGAGCAGGTACATGCGTTCGAGCATGCTGGAGATTATACGCCAGGACTATATCCTTACGGCCAGGGCAAAGGGTCTGCCCGAAAGAGTTGTCATATACAAACATGCCATGAGAAACGCACTGCTGCCGGTCATCACCATCTTAGGCCTTTCCATCCCGGGGCTTATCGGCGGCAGTGTCATATTCGAGAGCATATTTTCCATTCCAGGCCTAGGAAAGCTCTTTTATGAGGCCATTATGATGAGGGATTATAACATGATCATGGGCAGCCTTACTATTGGGGCAGTGCTGACGCTTCTGGGCAATATGATCGCCGATATAGCATACAGCATGGCTGACCCCAGGATAAGGGCAAGCTGATATGGAATTCTGGTCGAGACTGTTCAGGGACAAACTTGCTGTTATCGGGCTTATCATTGTGCTGAGTTTTTTCCTCCTGTCCATCTTTACCCCGCTCATCTCCCCATATGACCCCAATCTGATCGATGTGGATAATATCCTTGCCCCGCCTTCTACAGCGCATCTCCTGGGCACGGACGACCTCGGCAGGGACCTGCTTTCCCGCATGCTCTTCGGGGCCGGCATATCATTGAAGGTCGGATTCGTTGCGGTCGGGATAGCGGTTATTATCGGCGTCATCCTCGGTTCTGTCTCCGGCTATTACGGAGGGTGGATCGATATAATCATCATGAGGCTGGTCGACATCATGCTCTGCTTTCCTTCGTTCTTCCTTATACTGGCCGTGATCGCCTTTATGGAGCCGAGCATATTCAATATCATGGCGGTGATCGGCTTTACCTCGTGGATGGGCATAACAAGACTCGTTCGCGCCGAGTTTCTCACCCTTAAGGAACGCGATTTTGTCCTGGCGGAAAAGACCATGGGCGCAAGCAGCCTCCGCATCATATTCATCCATGTCTTACCGAACGCCATGGCCCCTGTTCTCGTTTCCGCGACCCTTGGCGTGGCATCCGCAGTGCTGGTGGAATCCGCACTTTCATTCCTGGGCATAGGTGTGCAGCCGCCCACACCGAGCTGGGGCAACATCCTCACCCAGGGCCAGAACGTGCTCGGCATTGCATGGTGGCTTTCGTTCTTCCCGGGCATGGCCATACTTATCACCGTGCTTGGCTACAACCTTTTGGGGGAAGGCATACGCGACGCCATCGACCCAAGGCTCAAGGGATAACACAGGGCTCTGTCTTAAACAAACTGTTTTGTCCCGACAAGACTTTCCTTGCAGTCTTTAATCGCGACACATAAGCAATGGTTTTTTCCTTCGTTTTTTTATGTACTTGTAAGTCATTCAACCACAATACTTATACTGAAAGGATTACATTTCTTTCAGAATTTGTCCGATTCACAACTATATCACCCTGATGTATGTAGTCTTTAACTTCTCTTTTCTAAAGAGAAACCTCCTTTTGCCAGAAGAAGGGGCATAGCCCTTCAAATTCTATGCCTTACATCTAATCTTTCTTCTGGCGTTTTTTTTAACTTTTTTCTATGCCTGAACCGGAAGGTATGTTTTGTCCTGCATACTTTTCAAGGTCGCGATAGCGGTTATCATAGATGTCATCCTCGGGGCTGTCTCCGGCTATTACGGTGGTGGATCGTTATAATCATCATTGGTCTACTCGACGTCATGCTCTGCATCCCTTAGTTTTTCCTTATGATGGCCGTGATCGCCTTCATAAACCAAAAAATATCAACATCATAGCGGTGATCGGCTTTACGTCGTGGATGCGCATAATAAAAATTGTTTGCACCGAGTTGCCCACCCTCAAGGAAGATGATCTTGTCCCGGCAAGACTTTCTTTCAAATCCTCGATCTTGATACATAAGTTATGGCTTTTTCCTTTGTTTTCTCTAGACTTGTAAGTCATTCAACCACATAACTTACAATGAAAGGATTACTATTTTTTCAGAGTTAGTCCGATTCACAATTATATTGCCCTGATGTATCTATCTATCAACTTCTCTTTTCTAAAGAGAAACCTCCTTTTGCCAGAAGAAGGGGCATAGCCCTTCAAATTCTATGCCTTACATCTAATCTTTCTTCTGGCGTTTTTTTTTATCTTTTTTTTGTGCCTGAGCTATTACACTTACCCTGATTATGTAGATTATTCTAGTTTTAATGGCAATATCATCAGGAGCTTACCTGCAATATCATCCTTAAGAACAACAAGGCTATACCATCAATCATTTATTAAATATCATTTAAGGGTTTACTGCACTGCTTTTACTGGGTATATTTTTCCATAAAGGTAGAAGCCAGATAGTACGAAAGGCATGTTATGGAGCATTCTGACAGGGATCAATATATAGAATTGAACAAATTCGACAAGCTTATCTCTACCCTCAACACAAGCATGTCATCGACTATCATCAATTCTATCATTATAGCAGTGGCCCTGTGGAAGGTCATCCCCCATGAAAAACTTGTCCTCTGGTGTTCGATCAATATATTATATGCCCTCTGTCGATACAGCATCATTTTCTATTATAGGCGTAGTTTCAACAAGAAATACCTTTCGATATGGAAAATAGGCACGTTTGTCTCATTTGCGATAGCCGGCATACTCTTTGGATCATCAGGTATATTTCTCATGGATCCAAACCACCTGGAATACGCCATCTTCCTGTATTTCATCGCCGGCGGGATGGTGATAGGCGCCGCAGTCGCCTATCACAACGACCTGCCTATATATTTCGTCTACTCCAGTACGGTATTTATGCTTCCAACAGCGGGCCTGTACCTCTTGAACATGGGGATATCCACACCCATGGTTTTGCTGGGCATTATATTCTATACCCTGATTTCCATAATGGCGGTCCGCTTTAACCATGACCTCAGCGAATCTTTGATTTTGCGCTATGACAACATTCAGCTTGTAAAAAGTCTGAAAGAAGAAAAGACACATACAGAACAGCTCAATGTGGAACTCATCAAGAAAAATTTGGAGCTGAAAGAACTTTCCCTGGTGGATCCTCTAACATCCCTTAGAAACAGACGTTATCTTTTTGAGATAGTCATGCCGGAAATAGAGGCGTTCGGCAGGCATCTCCAGCGGCAAATAAACGGCGATAACAGCAGGGCCATGGATGCAGGTAAAGGCTATGGGATCTTCATCATAGATATAGATCATTTCAAGCAGGTAAATGACAATTACGGTCACGATTCCGGTGACATGGTACTGGTTCAATTCTCGAACAGGCTCAAAGAATCGGTCAGGAGCGATGATGTTGTCAGCCGCTTCGGCGGTGAAGAATTCGTCATCGTATTGAAAGATGTCGATGAAACCAACGCGACCGATATCGTAAAAAAGCTGCATGAACATATACATTCTTCTTCATTCAAGATATCGGACAGCAGACGGCTGAGTCTGACGTGTTCCATAGGTTTTATATTCTATCCGTTCATTGAATCTGACTACACGGTTGTCAGCTTTGACAAGGCAATCTCTATAATCGATAATGCCCTGTACTATGCAAAGGATCATGGAAGGAATGCATTGGCAAAAGCGATCTTCATCGAAGATCGTCCGGGCTTTACACTGTTATAATAAAGGCCTCGGGTAAAGATTGACGTCGGGCATTGACGGCAAAGCCGGGGGATTAACGAAAAAAGATCAGAAGCAGCCTTCCTGCAGCTTGGAAAAAGTCTATCTGCCCCTTAAATCGTAAGATTAAGCCATTCAAAGAACCCGAGCATCTTCAATCCCATATAAAACAGTATAACGATGAAAATGCGTTTCAATTTTATTGCAGGGAGCAGATGAGCCGCCCTCGCCCCGACCTGAGCCATAAAGACACTCGTCACTGCCAAGGCCAGCCCGGACCATATATACAGGTATCCGAGATGCGGCGAGGGGATACCCTCTACTGTCCATCCGTTTATTATATATCCGATCAGACCCCCGATACTCGTAAGCATCATCACGGCGGTGGATGTTCCCACGGCCCGGTGCATATTGAACTTCATCAACAGGGTCATTGCAGGGATCATGACAACACCGCCGCCTATACCTACAAACCCTGTTATAAGACCGAGCGGCAGCCCGCACAATATCCAGACAAGTCGATTTTCCTGCGGCTCAGCATCTATCCTCGGGGGCCTTGCCGTCAGCATCCTTATTCCACCGGCAAGGATTACTGAACCGAATGTGATTTTTAGTATATTACCAGGGATGTGACTCGCTATGGTTGAACCGGCAGCAGCCCCGACAAGACCGCATGACCCAAGAAAGAGCGCTGCCTTCCACCAAACTGCCCCCCTTTTACGATGAACATAAAAACCGCTTAGCGCCGTAGGCAGGACCACGAACATATTGGTACCGAATGCCATCTTTATGGCTATATCGGCATCGATTCCCATACCGGTATATATCCAGTACTGCACAGGCACCATGATGAAAGAACCGCCGACCCCAAGCAGGCCTGACGCAAACCCTACAACACAACCGGTAACCAGCAACGCCAGAATACTATAAGGACACATCGTGCGTACCTCTTTTTCACAAGACTTTTCGTATTTTTTCCGAACAAGGTCAACAACTATCATAGCAGGGGCACACCATATTTTTCCATACGAATACTCCAGCAGGAGATTTTCGTTTGACACGCATTCATCGGCTTGGGTATTGTCGGGTTGCAACATCACTATTGCTTAAAAATCACTGGGGGATATATGATAGATCGTCTAAAAAGGATCTTTCCGGGGAACACCGGCGGGGATGATGAAGGAAAAAGGACATCCAATAATAAGGATATTCATGTGGCGACCTGCGCACTTCTTCTGGAGATGGCGACAATCGACGGTGAATTCAGCAACGAGGAACAGGCCACTATCATGAACGTGCTCAAAGACCAGTACGGTATTACCGAAGATGATGCAAAGACGCTCATGGATGCCGCACGCGATGAGGTCAAAAAGAGCATAGACCTGTGGCAGTTCACGAACCTAATAAACAAAAATTATTCCGAGGATGAAAAGATACGGGTTATCGAAACGATCTGGAAGGTTGTCTATGCTGACGGTGTACTCGAAGGACACGAAGACTACCTGGTTCACCAGCTTGCAAAATTGCTCCGCTTGACCCACTCACAGCTTATCGATGCAAAGTTGAAGGTGAAAAACCTGTCCTGATGCCTTTCCATATCGGGCGCATACGCTTATGATCTGATAAAATATCACCTCTCCGAACAATGAGACAGTGATCTTTTCAAGCAAATCAACAAGAGACAGACAGTATTTATTATAAAGGAGAGATTTCCAAGATGAAAAACCCCGCAAACAGCATTGAAGACCTGAACCCGAAGGATATGGCAAGCCTTGTACTGGATATGTTCCACCGCACCATGGTACATCACACACTCTGGTTCAGGGAGGTGGAACATCAGCTGGGTCTGAAAAATGCCCTGGACGTAATGAAGACCGCATATAGCGGCAGCTATGCCGTTCAGATGAAGAGGCTTTCTCGCGTCTTAGGTTTTGAGATGAAAGACGGCATACCAAAACCCCTTCTGGATATGCCGAAAGAAAGGCTTCTTGAATTGATACGCTGCCTCGGCACAAACTGGATCGCCGGCGACGGCATCTGGTTTCAGGCAGTGGAGTCAGACTATGGTATGAACGAGGCCAAACGCTGCAACGATACGTGCTGGACACGTTTTTCACCTTTCGAGGCATGGTCCATAAAGGAGTACCTGGAGCTTGGCGAGCATCCGGGCATAGAGGGCCTGAAAATGGCGCTTAAATTCCGCATGTATGCAAGCGTCAACATACAGACGATCATTGACGAAGGTCCGAACAGGCTTGTTTTCCAAATGAATGACTGCCGCGTTCAGTCCGCCCGCAAACGCAGGGGGCTGGATGATTATCCATGCAAATCAGCCGGCCTTGTCGAGTACGGCCGCTTTGCTCAAGGCATTGATTCGAGAATAAGAACCGAGTGCATAGGATGCCCGCCCGATTCTCATCCGGAAGAATGGTTCTGCTCGTGGCGGTTTATCCTTGACGATAACGGCTGACGGATCAGGATAACACCCTGACGGCTATTCAACCGCTCCTGTTCATGATAAAATTGGTCGGGACGAGAAGATTCGAACTTCCGACCCCCTGAACCCCATTCAGGTGCGCTACCAGGCTGCGCTACGTCCCGAAACCGCTATTGGTGGTATCACAGGGGTATGGCAGTGTCAAGCGCGAGGGTTTATTATTCTACATGAACTGATGTATGGATCGTTCAGCTTTTTGAGGCCACTTCAACCGGTTTTGAAAAATAATGCCTGATGATCTTCTTTGCCAGGGTGTCTGCCTCAATCCTGTAATAATCGTCACGTATGATAAGACATGCCACGGCAATGGCCTCACCGGTGGACCTGTGCTGGGCAAATCCGACAAACCAGTTCCGCCTTCCCTCCGGATCGTTGCCGTTTATGCTGCCGCTCTTGGCACCAAGGCAGAGGTGCTTCAAAACACGATCCCTCCTGCTTGACCTGAATGTCTTTGAGACCGTACCCGACCTTATAGTCTGGGCCATCATACACTTTATCTCTTTTGCCGCATCCGTGCTCATTGCGTTGATATATTCCGTCGATCGGTTGTTTGTTATCCTCGGCGTGACCATTGCCCCTTCATTGATCATTGCTGATACTATCTGGGCTGCATGCACCGGGGATATCCGTGTCCTGCGGTTAAAACCGCTTGCCAGTTCAGCCAGATTATATTCGCTTTCAGGCATAAAAATAGTGCTAGGCGTACACTCACAATCGTCCAGCGGAGATTTCCAGAAACCCATCTTCAAGACGGCAAGCAAAAGGGGTCCCTCTCCGAGGTGCTGGGAACCTATCTTGGCAAATACGACATTGTTTGACGATGCAAACGCCTTTTTCAACGTAACCTTTCTTGTCCAGCGGTTCTTCTTTGACACCAGCTGTTCCTTGTAAAGTGTGTGGGCCCTCCCGTTATATGTAAACACGCTGTCTCCGGTTATCCCGCCATAATCGATCGCGGCAGTTGCCGTAACGACCTTGAACAGGCTCGCGGCAAGATATGCATTCAGGCATAGACTGCTGTCGGTACCCTTCTCGTCTGTTCCGTATAATGCAAGGATATCACCCGTATGTGCATCCATAATGACAACAGTGGCGAAGTCTACTTTATACCTGCAGGCTGTATGAGAGATATACTCCTGCAGGTCCTTATTTATCGTAAGATCTTTTTCTTCAATGACCTCAGGGCTCAAGGTCTTCAGAGATTCTTTGGATATTACCTGTGCAACCTCTTTCGGTACAACATCAGCTACATCCTCTGCCCCTCCATGAGTTCCGATCAGAACGATCATGAACACGACCAGAGAAGCAAGAGGAAAGGCAATATATTGTACAAAAAAAGATGACGCCTTGTTCTTTTTACGCATATATCAATTCCCTTGTTTTCATATCACAATACCTTATTAATACACATATGATATATTAAATATTGTACACTTATGCAAAACAAGTCAATAATACAATAAAATTCTCTTTATATATTAATCGGCCAAACACACAAAACAATAAGACCTATAGCCTCTTTCATTCATCATCTTATAATTACATACTTTTTATTGTATATTAGCACATGCCTTGATAATCGCATATCATTCTGATAGTGTTAGGTGCTTATTATTCTTTGTATTAAAAGTCTCTATACTGACAGGGAAAACACATGAAGGAAACGCTTAAAAAAATAAGAATGGAAATAGACAGGATCGATGATGATATCATCGATCTTTTGCAGAGGCGATGTGAATTATCCGAAGAAGTGGGCGTTCTGAAACAGAAAAACAATAAAGACACCTTTGATCCGTCACGCGAAACAGCCATTATAAAACGCCTTGCATCAAAGGTGAAACCTCCGCTGACAAGATCTCTTGTTGAGGGCATGTTTAACGAAATCTTTAGCATATCTAGATCCCTACAGAAAAAGAAAAATGTCGCCTTTTTAGGCCCTGAGGGCAGCTACTCCCACCAGGCCACGTACAATATATTCAGCCATGACGCTGTTTTTATGCCCCAAAAGGATATCGATTCCGTGGTGCAGGAGGTTATTACAGGGCGCGCTGACCTCGGCATTGTACCGGTTGAAAACTCTACAGAGGGGATGATAAACCGCACCATGGACCTCATGGCCGAATCGAGACTCGTGATCCGGTCCGAGATCATGCTCCCTATCAGGAACTGTCTTCTTACAAACGCACAGATGCATGAGATAACAAAGGTATACTCACACCCCCAACCCCTGGCACAATGCAGGAACTGGTTGATGAAAAACCTCCCCGATATCCCTACGATAGAGACATCGAGCACCTCTAATGCATCCATAGCCGCTTCCGAAGAGAAAAACACGGCAGCGGTTGCATCTTCTCTCTGCGCACAATTATACGGACTGAAGGTCCTTGTGGACAACATCAATGATTACCGGGAAAACATGACCAGATTCTGGATCATAGCAAAAAATATGGCTCCTATTGAAGGCCCGGCAAAGACATCTATTATCGTCACACTCGAAAACACACCGGGATCACTGTATAATGCCATAGGCATCTTTGCCGATGAAGGTATAAACCTCACCAAGATAGAGTCAAGACCATCCAAGAAAAATCCGTGGGAGTACCTGTTCTTCATAGATTTTCAGGGCAACCTCAAGGACGAGCCAGTGGTCAATGTCATGAAAAGGATAAAACAGTACACAAGGGAGGTAATCGTACTTGGATCATACCCCGAAGGGAGAAGACTCGATTGAAAACAGCCCCTCAACCCACCCAATGGATAAACGTGATTCCGGAGTATGTGCCCGGGATATCCAAGCAAGAGATAGCAAGACGTTACAAAACCCCGAACCCGATAAAGCTCGCTTCGAACGAGAATCCTCTCGGCCCTTCGTTACTTGCTATAGATGCAGCAAAACAGGCGATGGAAAACGCACACCTCTATCCCGATCCTGACTCACATGAGTTGAGGATAGCGGCAGCCGGATTCTTTTCGTGCAAACCCGATCAGGTCATTACGGGTAATGGCTCGGACGAGATCCTCGACCTTATCTGCAGGGCATATATATCACCCGGGGATGAGGTGATCATACCGGGATGCACCTTCAGCTACTACAGGATCGCTTCTCTTGCATGCGGCGCAAGGATAATAGATACTGCCATGACCGAACACTCCATCGACATCGACAGTATCGAAAAGGCCGTGAACCGGAACACAAAGATAGTCTTTATCGCAAATCCAAACAACCCTACAGGAACATATATCGGCATGGACGATCTGATAAGGCTCATCGAGATCATCCCGAAGACCGCCCTTCTCGTTATGGATGAGGCATATGCAGCATTTGCAAGGAGTTCTGATTTCATGAGTGCGGTTAGCCTGATCAATGACCATGCAAATATTGTCACTGTCCACACCCTTTCAAAATCTCACGGACTGGCAGGGCTCCGTGTGGGTTTTGCAACGGCCGGCGAGTCGATAATGAAGAACCTCCTCAGGATAAAGCCCCCCTTTAACGTTAACATCCTGGCACAAAAGGCCGGCGTTGCCGCACTTTCCGACCGCAATTTTTTCAACAGGACCCTTGAAAATACGTGGCATGGACTCGACTATTTCTATTCAAGCCTCGATGAACTCGGTCTTGATTATATCCGGTCACATACGAATTTCGTGCTTATCAGGATAGGCCAGGGGGCTCAGAATGTATACGAGGGACTGCTGAAACGCGGCATTATAACCAGGTTCATGGCAAGCTACGGCATGGATGAGTACATCAGGGTAAGTGTCGGACTGCCTCATGAGAACGAGGCCTTTATCTCGAACCTCTCTGAACTGCTGCAAGAGAATGGTCTATGAATATAAAAGGCGAGATCAAACCGCCAGGGGATAAATCCATATCGCACAGGGCCTTTATGTTCGGGGCGCTTGCCAAAGGGACAACAACCATTACAGGCTGCCTTGAATCACACGACGTCATCAGTACGCGTAATGCCATGGCAGCCTTGGGCGCAGGAATAGAGAAGACAGGCGATGCATGGAAAGTCAATGGCGGGAACCTCACTGAGCCCAAGACTGTAATCGATGCAGGCAATTCGGGCACGACTGCCAGGCTGATAAGCGGGATACTCGCCGGCCTTGCCGGGGTATCAACCATCACAGGAGACAAATCGCTCGTCAACAGGCCCATGGCCCGTGTTATCGAGCCCCTTTCCAGGATGGGAACGATCTTTCTGGCCAGAGGGGGCAAATACCTGCCTATGGCGGTAAAAGGTGGTTCGTTAAAGGGCATATCGTACGATATGAACATAGCCAGCGCCCAGGTCAAATCTTCTCTGCTGCTGGCAGGTCTCAGGGCAGACGGAACAACCACGATAACAGAACCTGCAAAAAGTCGAGACCACACGGAAAAGATGCTCTCCGGTATGGGCGCGAAACTGGATATCAAAGGCAATACCGTATCCATTACAGGCAGGCAGGAACTTTTTGCAAGTAATATAGACGTGCCGGGAGACCCGTCTTCCGCAGCATTCCCCGCAATATGGGCAGCCGCCACCCCGGGTTCTGAAATCCTTATCCGCGACATATGCCTCAACCCTACAAGGATCGGTTTTATTCCTGTATTAAAAAGGATGGGGGCTGACATATCCATCGAAAATATCCATAAAACCGCAGGAGAAGATGTCGGGGATATCTTGATCAAGGGCTCTGAACTGACTTCGACAACCATAGGCGGAGAAGAGATCCCATCGCTTATAGATGAGATACCGATCCTTACCGCAGCCGCATGTCTTGCCCATGGCCGTACAATCATAAGGGACGCAAAGGAACTCAGGGTCAAGGAGACCGACCGGATAGCCGCAATGGTTAACGGCATCTCATGCCTTGGGGCCCGGGTAGAGGAAACAGAAGACGGAATGGTTATCCAGGGACCTCTGAGATTATCATCGGGAAGGATAAAAACCTTCTCAGACCACAGGATTGCCATGTCTTTCTATATACTCTCCAAGGCGTGCGACATAGACATCGACCTTGATGACAGGGCCTGCGTGGATATATCATTCCCCGGCTTTTTCGAGCTGATGGGGTCGTTTTGTTGAAGCACGTAATAATAACCATTGACGGCCCGTCAGGGACCGGAAAATCTACCATAGCGCGAGAAGTGGCAGACAGACTCGGCTATTTTTTTCTCGACACGGGCGCGATATACCGGAGTGCCGCTGTTGCGATAGATAATGCACATATTGATATTGATGATGAACAATCATGCGCAGATCTTATCAAGAATACGGATTTCGACATCACCCACAACTCGATAAAGATCGATGGCCTGGATGTAACCGAAAAGATCCGTGAAAACCATATCAGCGGCCTGTCATCAGTGATAGCAGCCTTTCCGGCTGTAAGGGCCGCACTGGTTGATATACAGAGATCGTTCAAGCATAAGACATCTCTTGTTGCGGAAGGCAGGGATACCGGTTCGATCATATTCCCGGATGCAGATATCAAGATCTACCTTGATGCATCACCCGAAATCAGGGCACAAAGAAGGCACAAGGAACTCAACTCAAAAGGGATTGATATATCTTATGACAGGGTCTTTTCCGACATACAGGATCGTGACAGAAGGGACTCTACAAGATCGACCGCACCTTTAACTATTCCTGAACACGCTATTGTAGTTAATACGACACACCTTGTTAAGGACGCTGTGTCTGAACTCGTACTCAGGATTATATACAAAAAATTAGCCGATAAGTAGTCTGTCCTTTTTGCCGGATGCCTCCGTAGTAGCTTGTTTGCGCATCTCTTCGGCCATCTGATCTATAATCTCTTTCGAAAAATTGATTATATCTCTATTCGAAAAACCGCTGCCGACAAGTTCTCTGTACAGCGTCTTGGCCAGAATTTTCGTTGCCCTGCTCGCATCCATATTCTTCAATATAATATTAAAATTCCCTCTTCTGTTCATCTCATCCCTCAATTTTTACCCTCTAAAAAACACTGAAATACCATGCATCTAACATGCCAACCATCTGTCTTGCAGATTATTGTTTAATTATAAGAAGTTACACTTTCATAGCAATGTCGGCTACCAACATAACTGTGTTTAATATGCAATAGATAAAGATCCTCTTTATTGGGTTGCATAATCCGAATCTCTTATATAGAAAGAGTCATTATGCCTCAAAAATCTAACATAAATACGACAGAATTGTCCAAAAAGATACGCGCGGCGGAAATATGTATAATAGCAATACTTATAAGTATGTGGCTGCTTGTCTGGGCACTTATGACACACACGAAGAATGAATATGTACACAGGATAGTACAACTGCAGGAGCAGATGCTTCCACTTGTTGAATCAAATATGAATACAAGTGTTGACAATCAGTCTACAGGCTGGCCGTTCACACAGGCATTTAACTATATCGTTATCAAAGATGACATTATCGTATCCACCGGCATAGATGACATAAAGGGGCAAGGTCTTACGCTCAAAGAGGCCTTTGGCCAGGAGTTGAACTTTGAAGCCGTCCTGAACAGGATAAACAATTCCGACAACGGCAGTGACTGGATCAGCAAGAGCAAAGCGGCTAAAAAGAAATGGCTTTCGTGGTCATGCAACAATCCAAAGGGATATATATACATCCTGATCTCACAAGAGGAAGACCTGATCAGGCTATCAGGATTCAATGGGTTCAGTTCTATGCTTATGATCTGTGCAGGCCTTGGCTCGGCGATTCTCCTGCTGTCTCTGATATGGGCCCTTTCATGGCTCAGACTTTCGGCTATCAAGGGACTACGTTAACATCACTGCGGCCAGACGCCCTTGACCTGCGCGTCCTGCCAGACCTTCTCTTGCTGAACCTCTTTTTTTTGGGAGACAGATTAAACGCCTCACAAAGATCCGCCTCAAAGGGATCTTTGACGTCTACTATTCGACCATGTTTAATTATCGAATAAATAATCGATGCATCCATATAACGGGCCCTCTTCTTCAACGACCACCTTATCCGCCCCGTCTCCATGGCATACATCATGTGGTCCAGTATATATATGATCTGAACTATATGGGCCCTCAGACACTTAGGAATAGTGATCACCATCTGAGCCTCAATAAAGGCATCGTTAAGAAATTTCGATTTGTCGTATACCAATTGCCGGTTTTTCTGAAGGACGTGCAGTGCCCACGGCCAGGAGATAATAACCAACATTGCCTCGTGCGAAATTGATCCTCCTGACCTTATAATCCCATCCATAACGTCAAGGCATCTGACCATATCCGCGCGGCTATCTTGCGAGTTGCTGTAGAACTCTCCGATCCTTCCGAAAAGCACCGGCAACAGACCATAGGTATATAACAAGTCAAACAGGGGCCTTGCAAAACCAGATTTCAGGTCCTTATTCAGCTCCTCGAACAGCCGTGACCCTGAACATAAACCGAGGAGATCCCGGTGCGGGACAATGGAAAGCCCTGTATCTTTTTCAATAGAAAAACCCGTACGTGCGCTATGCCTGAGCGCCCTCCATATCCTTACGGGATCTTCTTTATATTTTTTACCCGGATCACCCACAATGCATATCCTGCCCTTCCGGATATCCTCGAGCCCACCGACATGATCGATTATGGAAAAGTTGGATATATCATAATACAGTGCGTTTATTGTGATGTCCCTTCTGAAGGCATCCTCTATCAGGGTACCGAAGGTATTGTTCCTGTCATGGCCTCCACCATCCGAGGACTCCTCGGGTTCCTTTCTGAAGGTGGCCACCTCAATGATCTTCCCGCCCTTGAAACGTATGTGCGCCAGGCGAAAACGCCTCCCGATAAGAAAACAGTTCGCAAAGAGTTTCTTTATCTGCCCTGGATGTGCATCGGTAACGATATCAAAGTCCTTTGGAGTCTTTCCGATCAGGATATCTCTTACTGCCCCCCCTACCAGATATGCCTTGAAACCGTTACGGTATAACCGGTAGAGAACCTTTATAGCGTCAGGATCGATTTGCTTGCGTGAAATTATATGATCGGGCCTTTGTATTATGAGCGGATCAGAATTCTTCACTTCTGTCATGTTCTTGAATATCCTCTTGCCCTTCAATCCTGTATCCCTCATCCGACCAGTGTATAAGATCAAGGCCTTTACAGGCCTTTGAGCAGAAAGGTCTGTACGGATTGCCACTATAGGCAACCTCTTTCTTGCAGACAGGACATTTGATGGTATTGTGTTTTATCAATTTCATGATCTGTTTTGGATTATGCATATAAGATAATACGGCTTTTGTCAAATCGTACGAAATACTCACTCTGTGAAATATCGGCTCATATGTTCAATAAATATTTTTGTTGACTTCAAAGGACAAACAATGTTTTTAAGATTTATAATAATCTAAAATGGGATACATCATGCAGAAACGTATTAGAAGAAAAAGACAGATCTTAAGAAACAGGACCATAATATTAAAATCATCCAGAGAGCTTTTCCATAAAAAGGGCTTCTATGGGACGACCATGGAGGATATCGCTCAGTTCTCCGGTTTTGACAGAAGAACCATATACAACCATTTCAAGAACAAAGAGGACATCTTTGCCGCGCTGATATCAGAAATACTGGATAATATCAGAACAGTCGTAGAAGATACTCCCGAAGAAAAGATATCCACACTGGAAAGGCTTAGAATCCTTGTATTGCGTCTGCTCGATCTTTACATCGACAACTCTCAGTTATTGAACATCTTCATGTCGGAATATGAGACAAATGAGATCAAAAAAAAGCGGCATCTGTCAACCTATATGCTCAAAAATATCCATGCCTACAAGGAAATCGAGATAATGCTTGTTGACATGATCCAGCAGGCACAAAACGAGAACCTTATCGTAGATGTACATCCTTATATCCTGGCAGGTGTCATCAATGAACTGATCCTTCGAAGCGTGATAGTCCTTCATAATCACAAAGGCAAGTTTCGCAAAAAGGATATCACCCACAACATCATTGAACTGCTGGAAAAGAATGTGGTGAGGATGCCCGACAAGGCCGTCAATCAGGATTCCTGAATAGATTGATAGCCTTGACCCTTGCAGGCAGAGGTACTGTTTTTCTATCCCGGTAATCAAAGAAACATATACCCACGTTTACCATAGCGACAGGCATTGACGGGTTTTCCTTATAGACCCTGAACAACAATGAACATCCCTTTTGAGCAACATCGGCCATGGCTACATCTATAACAAGGACATCCCCTACAAAAACCTCGGACTTATAGACCACCCCAAGATCGGTTATTATAAGACCGAAGCCATCCACATCCGCTTCATCAATACCATAGGATTGAAAGAATCTCATCCTTACGCTGTTGAGGATTACAATCAGGGTATCATGCCCCAGATGGTTCCTGTAATTCATGTCATCGGATCTGATCCGAATCTTTTCCGTATAGAGGATATGTTCCGGATAATCATCAGGGACGGCTGTCATGACCCCTCCATGCCTTTTCTGTAAACGATAAAAAGGGGGAGCCATATTGATGGTCTCCCCCCCTACTCAACTTCTTATAAGCGATTCAGGCTTACATCATACCGCCCATGCCGCCCATGCCGCCCATGCCGCCCATATCAGGTGGCATACCAGGTCCGGCTGCAGGCTTGTCTTCCGGGATCTCAGCAACCATCACCTCGGTGGTAAGCAGAAGACCGGCAACAGATGCAGCATTCTGAAGTGCTGAACGCGTCACCTTGGTCGGATCTATGATACCGGCCTTCATAAGGTCTTCATACACCTCTTTATCTGCATTGAATCCCTCATTGCCTTTGTGGCCCTTCACCTTTTCCACTACAATGCCGCCCTCCAGGCCTGCATTGTTTGCAATCTGTCTTACAGGCTCCTCGAGCGCCTTCTGAACTATCTTCACACCAAAGGTCTGATCTCCTTCGAGCTTGAGTTCATCGAGCTTGCCAATACACCTGAGCAATGACACACCGCCCCCGGCAAGGAAGCCCTCTTCAACTGCAGCCCTGGTTGCATGCAGTGCATCTTCAACCCTGGCCTTCTTTTCCTTCATCTCCGGCTCTGTTGCTGCCCCGACCTTGATCACGGCAACACCGCCCGCGAGCTTGGCAAGCCTTTCCTGAAGCTTCTCTTTATCATAATCAGAGGTGGACTCTTCTATCTGGGCCTTGATCTGTGCTATCCTGCCCTGGATATCGTCGCTCTTACCGGAACCTTCCACGATTGTGGTGTTGTCCTTGTCGATGAGCACCTTCTTGGCATGACCGAGATCCTCTACCGTAACAGACTCCAGCTTGCGCCCGAGGTCTTCGGATACTACCTGGCCGCCTGTCAATATGGCGATATCTTCAAGCATTGCCTTGCGCCTGTCGCCGAAACCCGGCGCCTTGACAGCCGCACACTTGAGTGTTCCCCTGAGCTTATTGACAACCAACGTTGCAAGTGCTTCACCCTCTACCTCTTCAGAGATGATCACAAGGGCCTTGCCCTCTTTTGCGATCTGCTCGAGCACAGGGATGATATCTCTCATGTTGCTTATCTTCTTGTCATAGATAAGGAGATACGGGTCATCCATGATGGCCTCCATCCTCTCCGCATCGGTTACAAAGTACGGTGAAAGATATCCCCTGTCGAACTGCATACCCTCGACGAGCTCCAGGTTGGTCTCCATACCCTTTGCCTCTTCGACAGTTATAACGCCCTCTTTTCCTACCTTATCCATAGCGTCTGCAATCATCAGGCCCACTTCACTGTCGCCGTTGGCGGAGATAGTACCGACCTGCTCGATCTCTTTCTTGTCTTCAACACTCTTGCTCATACCCCTGAGCTCTTCGACTACCTTCTGTGTGGCCTTGTCGATGCCGCGCTTGAGGTCCATTGCATTCATACCGCCTGCAAGGTATTTCAGGCCTTCGTTATAGATAGACTGAGCAAGGACTGTAGCGGTTGTAGTACCGTCTCCAGCCACGTCCGATGTCTTTGAAGCAACCTCTTTTACCATCTGTGCGCCCATATTTTCGAACTTGTCTTTGAGCTCGATCTCTTTTGCCACGCTGACTCCGTCCTTTGTTACGGTCGGTGCGCCAAACATCTTATCGAGTATCGCGTTTCTGCCCTTTGGGCCTAATGTGGCCTTTACGGCATTTGCGAGCTTGTCAACACCATTGAGGACACGCGTCCTAGCATCCTGAGAATAAATTATTTCTTTTCCAGCCATTTTCCTACCTCCTTGATTAGCCGACAACGCCTAAAATGTCGTCTTCTCTCATGATTAACAGATCTTCTCCCTCAATCTTCACCTCAGTGCCGGCATATTTCGAAAAGAGAACCTTGTCTCCTGCCTTTACATCAAGAGGAACAACCTTTCCATCATCTGTCTTTTTACCATTACCCGCGGATATAATCTCTCCCATCTGCGGTTTCTCTTTTGCCGTATCAGGGATGATAATACCACCCTTTGTCTTTTCTTCCTCTTCAAGCCTCTTTACCAGAACACGATCCTGTAACGGACGTATTTTCATACCATTCCTCCTTAGGACTATTTTGTTAGCACTCAATACCATTGAGTGCTAACACGGATACAGGTATTGTATGATTTTATCAAGCCCCAATATTGTCTCTTTGGGGCTTATATATCATTTGATCTCGAATAATAAGCGGTTTGACGTCTATTGATAATTAAATCGCTTGATATCTCTGTTTTTCTCCTTTATTTCCATTTCATGCACAACAGATCATTTATCCTCAATCTCCGCTAAAACTTTGTCTGGCCTATAAAACTCCAAACATTGAAATGTTTTACGCCTTACCTCAGCAGTATCCGCGTCTCTTTGGTGAATATATAATATGGTACCCGGCTCAATAAAAAAGGGAGCTGTCTTGGCAAAATCGGATGACGGTTTGACAACAACTCGATTATAATGCATATTCCGATATTGTTTGCGATGTTTTAATAAAAAACGAGGGAGCAAGGTTATGGGTAATATATATAAAAATATCTTATTAGGTTCGTTTTTAATATTATTATCGATCATCACGTATTTCTCCCACTATATCATCTTTAAAGATGCCCACCACATCTTCATCTATCTAATCGGGGATATCGGCTTCGTGTTTATCGAGGTACTACTGGTCACCCTTATCATCCACAAGCTCCTAGAATCCCACGATAAACAAAGCAGACTTGAAAAGCTGAACATGGTGATAGGAGTCTTCTTCGGCGAGATAGGCACAGACCTTCTTGTCTATTTCTCCAATCTCGACCCCAACATTGACACCATCAGACATGAACTCATAGTTACAAAAGAATGGTCAAAGACCGAATTCAAAAAGGTCAGCAGACATCTCAATGACTATACATATCAGGTGGAGCCTGCTCGGGTCGACCTTGAAAAACTCAAAGAGTTTCTCAATTCCAAACGGGATGTCCTTCTTGCCATAATGGGAAATCCCAACCTGATCGAACACGAAAGCTTTACCGAGCTTCTCCGTACCGTCTTTCATCTGGCCGAAGAGCTCAAATACAGGAGTTCGGTAGGCAACCTTCCGGAAGAAGACATCTCTCACCTCGAGGGTGATATCGACAGGGTATACGGCAAGCTCGTGAACGAATGGGTTTCATACATGAAGCACCTAAAGGATAATTTCCCGTATTTTTTCTCTTTGGCAATGCGTACAAACCCGTTTGACCAGAAGGCATCCATTATCGTTATGTAGACATTAAACATAAATGGGTTTGCCGGAGCGAGAGCAGGGTAATTTTCATGGACCTTAATTCCTGTTGACGTCCGGGTAAAAACCTCATACGATTTGATTATTGAACCAATTCACTTATTATATAAACGGTCATTTATTATTCAACGAAGATAATCTCATTATGTGATGATTTCTATTGGGGAGGCAGGCAATGAGTTATGCAGGCATTGATATTGGGAGTTCATATATAAAAATATGGCACGAGAGTGAATCCGGGGAGCTTATCCTGTCACGAAACCTTCACCACAGAGGATCTCCGAGAGACATCCTGATAGATGAATTATCCAGGCTTTTTCCCGCACCTGTATCATTATGCCTTTCAGGCAGCGTGCAGAGCAATGCTATAAAGGAATGGTACCATGAAGGGATCCTTGCAGAAATAGAATATATAAGGGGTATCTACCCACACAAACATCTCCTGATCTTCGGAGCGGAAAAGATCGAATTAATACACTTCGATTACAACGGCCAAATATTATCATACCGGACCAATCCGGCTTGCGCAGCAGGTACCGGGTCGTTCCTCGACGAACAGCTAAGCAGGCTGGGCATCGGCTTCAATGACCTGCCCGACATAGCCATAGAAGATGATGCACCGATGGTCGCAAGCAGATGCGCAGTGTTTGCCAAGACAGACCTCATACATCTACAGCAGGACGGATACGGCCCCGAGACCATGTATAACGGTCTATGCAAAGGACTTGTTATATCAGGGGTAAAAAGCGTTTTCGGAGGCAACATCCCTGACGGGGACGGCATAATCCTTTCGGGCGGTCTTCTTGCGAATCCGCATATAAAGTATTTCCTGAAAAAAATCCTGCCCAAATCCACGATTGTCCATACACCTGCATTCTGCAGGGCCAGGGGCTTGTGTTACCAAGCGAGATCCAACGGATATGCCCTTGGGGATTTCTTCTCGAGGTTCAAATCAGTACATGCTCAAGACAGCGACTCTGACCATATAAAAAGGCTCACGCTAGCCAAAAGCACGTTTCCTTCCGATAATATCAAAAGAGAACGTGACGGCCTGGACAATGAAATCTGGCATGACATAAAACCGGGCGAGGACTTTGATGCGTACATAGGCGTTGATGTGGGATCGACATCAACAAAGGCGGTCATCATTGACGAGACGCTATCGATACGTCTAGACATCTACACGCGTACTGCAGGAAATCCTATCCAGGCCGCCAGGAACATATTCAAGGGCATCAGGGAACTCCAGGAAGCTCTCGGCTTCGACTGCAGGATAAAGGGCTGCAGCACCACCGGATCAGGCAGAAAGCTGATCGGATCGATCATCGGTGCAGACTACATCGTAAACGAGATATCGGCACACGCAAAGGGTGCCAAGACAGTGGATGAAGATGTCCGGACCATCTTCGAGATAGGGGGCCAGGACTCGAAGTTTATACGTCTCGAACATGGCCGCATAGTAGATGTGAACATGAATTACGTGTGCGCCGCCGGAACAGGATCATTTGTAGAAGAACAGGCAAATACACTAGGTATAGGCCTTGACGAGATCAGTGATCATGTGATGGGCGTCCTTCCTCTCACCAACTCTGACCGCTGCACCGTGTTCATGAACCAGGAGGTGAACAGGCAGCTGGCCTCAGGAAACCCGAAAGACCGTATACTGGCCGGCGTCCTGCTCTCTGTCTTTAAAAACTACCTAAACCGTGTAGTGGGGAACAGAAGCTTTTCCAGAAAAAAGATCGTCTTCCAGGGTGCAACGGCACGAAACAAGGGTCTTGTAGCAGCTCTGGAGCAGGTAACAGGCGCGCAGGTAATGGTTTCGCCCTTCTGCCATGTAATGGGCGCATACGGTTCCGCCCTGCTCGTCCGCGAAAGACTCAAGCGGCCTACATCCTTCAGGGGTCTGACCATACCTGAAATAGACATACGAGAGTTTTACTGCAAGGGTTGCGAGAACACCTGCAAGATCACAACAGTCAAGATGGGATCAAAAAAGCTGAGTTGGGGATACATGTGCGGAAGAGAGCCCGGATCCAGACCAACGGGCAAAAAAGCCAACCCGTCCGCCATGATCAGGGAGGAACTCCTAAGGCCATACCAGAAACGGATAAATTCAGACAGGCCGAGCTTCAAGGTGCCGGCCCTCGGTCTCTATGAAGAGTTCAGCCCCCTGTTCCATGAGATCTCGAAGGCATGCGGGATCAACATAGAGATATGCAATCCTTCCAAGGAGGAGATCCAGAAGGAACTCGCCTCTATCGGAACCGGCGACTTCTGCTTCCCGGCAAAGGTGTTCATTGCATCTACAAATGTTGTCTTGAAAAACAATCCCGGAGAAAAGATCTTTCTGCCGTTTCTCATACAGGACAAAAAGGACAGAGACATAACCCCCAGAAGCCTTTATTGCCCGTTTATCACGGGCATATCGAGTTTTTACCGCGAGGGAGAGTTTGCCGGACGCGTATTCTCCCCGATTATTGACCTGAGCCTGTCTGTATCGAGACAAGCCTCTCATATAAGGGCCATGCTTTCCAGCGCAGGCATCAAGGGAATCCCTACCTCTTTGCTGAAAAGATCCATCGCAACAGGTATGGCCTCTCTCGATCATTACCGTCAGGGACTTATATCAAAAGGAAAAGACCTGCTCGAAAAGATGCCTCGGGACGAGAATTACATCGTTATCCTGGGCAGATCGTACAACCTTTATCATTCCATACTGAACCTCGGCATACCCGAGCTGATAGAGTCGCTCGGCTATACAGTCATCTTCATGGACGTCATCCCTGATGAAGCCGACAATAAAGACATAATGGATCTGTTTCCAGATATGTACTGGTACCAGGGACAGAAGATATTGAAAAAGGCCATGACTATAAAAAACATGCCGAATATGTTCCCCCTCATGCTGTCAAACTTCTCATGCGGGCCGGACTCATTCATATTGAGCTATTTTGAAGAGGTCTCCAAGGACAAGCCCTATCTCATACTTGAACTGGACGAGCATGGTTCGGCAACCGGGTATCAGACCAGAATCGAGGCATTCTGCGACATGATCGACCAGCATAAGGACAGGGAAAGGCCTCAAAACAAGCCTCATAGATCCAGGATCCGCTACCAAATGGACAACCTGAAGGATCGCACAAATATCTGGATACCCCAGATGCACCCGTATATCCCGCAACTATGGGCATCGGTCCTCAGACATCACGGATTCAATGCCTTTAACATGGGAGATGAATCCCTGGCAGAATGCAACCTGGGCAGATCTCTCTGCAGAGGAAGCGAATGCCTTCCCTCGGCCATTACCATAGGCAAATTTATTTCCGTTACGCAGGGAGATAACGACAGCAGACATGTCCTCCTGATGCCCAGGGCGGAAGGCCCCTGCAGATTCGGACAGTACGCCACCCTGCAATCCCGCATACTGGAAAGGGCTGGACTTGAAAAGGCGAACATCTTCTCTCCGACATCTGAAAATGGGTACACCTTTTTATCCCCTGAAGTAGAGCAGCAGACATGGAAGATCATATGCCTGGGAGATGCACTTTTCAAGCTCAGGTGCCGCAGTGTCCCCTACCACCCGGACCCTGAACATGCAAAGATTCTCTTTAAAGAGGTACTCGACGATATCAGCGAGGATATCCTGAGGGGCCGGGACTGGAAAGGCAGGATAGCATCCCTTTTAAACGATCTTACAAGGGAGATCGATTATGACCAGCCGAGAAAACCACTGGTCGGCATCGTAGGAGAGATCTTCGTGAGGCTCAATACCTTTTCTAACCAGAATGTAATCGAGGTTATCGAATCTTCCGGCGGAGAGGCATGGCTCACACCCATGGCCGAATGGTTTCAATATGTATGGAATATCATAGCCAGAAAAAACAATCTCAAAGACAGGGTGTACGGCTTCTTCAAAAAACACTACCTCCACATGGTGGAAAAGGACATCATGAAACAATTCTCACCCATCCTAGATGACATGATAGAACCGAGCATAAACAAGACGATCAAGGAGGGTCAGAGCTTTATACCGGTTGCCTTTGAAGGAGAGGCTATACTCACTCTCGGCAGGGCAAAACTGTTTGAAAAGGGCGGTGCAAGCCTTATAGTAAACTGTTCACCCTTCGGATGCATGCCGGGACGCATAACCTCATATATATTCCAAAGATTTCCCGATTTCTGCAAGGTCCCTGTCATAAACCTCTTTTTTGACGGCACCGGCGATATCGCATCTCAGGTCAGCGTCTATCTCAAATCCATAACCCAACTCCATTCTCATAGATATCACCAACACACATCATCATTCAGGATCGGCCCATCCAGGGTGAAAGATACGGGTATACCGGATACTGTATATATAGATAATGATCGGTCTTCGTCTAAAGAGGCTGTCCGGTAAACGAGAATAACAATGGGGTAATCACATCACATGTTCCGTTTTTCCTGTTATCATCTTGTAAAAGATCAGGCACCGGAGAAAACGTGGGATTTATGACTTATAGATATCCTTTGACCAAGGGAAAACCATGTTCGATAATTTCAGCACATTGTTACCGGTTCGGCTGCATATGCCGGTGATAATAAACAACACCGTCATGGACATCTATTGTGACCCCATCGGGCCAGTATGTGCACCCCCTTATAGAATGTGAAACTTTACCGGATCGCGCCCCTGATTTGACGGAAAGATTCTTCGCCCTGAGATTCGTGACACCTACATACCCCCCCACCGTATCAAGCCCCCAGGGATTGTACGCGTTGTTTTCCAGTCCGTCAGAATCTCCCCAGGCAATGACATCGATAGATATGTCCATGGTCACATTGACAAAGAAACTCACACCTGATGAGCCACTAACAATGGAAAGTCCTTCATCACTGATCGGCTTCATCGCAAATGCAGACAGCGGAAGCAATATTATGATTAATACTATCAGAATCCTTTTCATCCCTTGACCTCTTCAACCCCTGCAAACGGGGCATTGATCTTGTTACGGTGTTTTGTTCAAGCTTATCTTTTTTTCGGCATCATTAAAATATTAAATAATGGACATCAGAACATATGCAATATTTTTTTCAGTAGAGGGAGTATGTTCTTGTATTAGAGAGATCCAGGAGATAAAATCTGTTATAATATAGATTCGTCAAAATACAGAGCTTGTCACCGGAAGATATAAGGACCAAGCAGTCTGTGGGTGTAATCGTTAACTTTAAAGATATCGTGAAGGATTGAATAAAATCATGAACAAGAAAGCTATAAGAACATTCGGCAGACGGCTCAAAAATGTCTTCGAGGGCCTGAGCGGTTTTGAACTCGAGAGAATCAGGAAGACATACACCTTGACAAAAAGCAGCCACCGACAGGATGCCTGGTTTTCATACCGCGCACAGTTCAGGACGATTATCGAAAAACATGATATCGACATCGTGATAGACGCAGGGGCAAACGAGGGACAATTCGGTCAAAAACTGCGGTCTTTCTACAGGGGGGAGATCATCTCATTCGAGCCGGTATCGTCTGTCTTCGAGAAGCTCTCACGCACTGCATCAAAAGACCCGGAATGGAAGGTCTACAAAATGGCGCTCGGCAGCCGGGACACATCGCTGGAGATCAATGTCCCTGAAGATTCGGTCTTCAGCTCCCTGCTTGAAACAAACAAAGACTGTCCGGGGCTTTTCGGACAAAGCGCGGTCGGATACAAAAAAGAGAGGGTCTCTGTGCGCAGGCTAGACAGACTGCTCGACGAGATCGCACCGGATATCGAGAATAAACATGTCTTTTTGAAGATGGACACACAGGGCTATGACATGGAAGTCTTTAAGGGCCTAGGCAACAAACTGAAATATATCAATGCGCTGCAATCCGAGGTGTCCCTGGTCCCGATATACGAAACCATGCCTCACTGGACCGAGAGCATCTCTGCATATGAAGAGGCAGGTTTCGGGATTGTAGGCATGTTCCCGGTTTCCCGCGATTCGGGCAGGATAATCGAATATGACTGTCTGCTCACAAAGGTTGGATACTAGCCGACTCTACCATCAGCACAGTGCCCGTATTTCTACGGACACTGTTATAAAGGCAGGGCTGGTGTTGAACCTTAGAAGGGGGAGAAATCCATTATGTCATCAGACAAGGATTTTGTAGACTTCATAACAGACCAGATAGAGGACGCGGGTGCCATTACAAGCAGAAAGATGTTCGGAGAATATGCACTTTACTGCAACGGCAAGGTGATAGCGCTTATATGCGACAATCAGCTCTTCGTCAAACCCACGGCAGCAGGCAGGGCATATATCGGTGATGTCGATGAGGCGCCTCCATATCCTGGGGCAAAGATGTATTACCTGATAGAAGACAGGATCGAGGACAGCCAGTGGATCACTGATCTTATAAGGATCACCGCGGATGAACTGCCTGAACCAAAGCCAAAAAAGAAAAAAGGCAAGCCTTTAAAGAAATTTACATCCGAGGGCTCCTATAATAGTATAGACCCTGCAATGGTTAAAAAATCCAAGTCATCACAAGGGCAGAGCTGGTCTCAACGTGTAACAGAGCAGAGCGATGCCCTTGATCTTGATCGCGGGGTCTTCACATGGACAGACCCGAAACGTATCGCTATGTCACTAAAACACTCGGCAGAGATAAGCACCCGCCGCAAATCACCGCCTTTCAGATCGGCCATGTCCATGCTGATATTCTATATCAACCGTGCAGGCAAAAACCTAGACAAGGGGCAACTGCAAGTCCTGGAGCAGGCCAAACAAGAGCTGCGGATACTGTACGGCAAAGACAGGCCGAAATGATAAAATCGGCCATGCAAAAAGGGAGATCTCTAATTCTGATAATGCAAATCGAACTGAGAAAGGAATAAGCATGTTCGAAAACATTTCCGTATATGCAGGCACAAGGGCAATCGAGATAATCCGTGACGAAGGGCTGAATCTTTCCAGGGTAAAGGTCCTTGCCGGGGCTTCCGGTGCAGCCAAGTTCCTTGTCCTTACCGGGATAGACAGGGCACTGATCTATCTGTTAAAGGACAGATCGACACCTCTTTATCTTATAGGCACCTCTATAGGCGCATTTCGTATGGCCGTTTACTGCCAGCCGAATCCGCTTGATGCCCTGGAAATACTTGAAAGCCGTTATATCGCCCAACAATACAACACAAGACCATCGAGAAAGGATGTGAGCGATGAGTCGTGGAGGATCATCGATGCCTATATCGATGATAACGATATCGAGCAAATAATCTCCCACCCCCACATGAAGATCAATTTTCTATCGAGCAGATGCAAGGCCCTTGCAAAGAGCGAAAACATTGCATTCCAGGGTCTGGGCTTTGCGATTGCCGCTGTTGCAAACATGATAAGCAGAAGCCTGCTCGGCTGTTTTTTTGAACGTGCGCTTTTTCATGCCCCTGATAAAAAACCGCCCTTTGCCGACATGAACCTGTTCCCTATATCCACATACCCCCTGACGAGATCGAATTTCAAGGATGCACTTCTGTCCTCGGGCTCGATCCCACTGGCCATGGAGGGGGTTTCAAATATAGTGGGAGCGCCCGGCGTCTTTCGTGACGGAGGTATACTCGACTACCACCTCGACATCCCCTTCCTGCCGGAAGGCAACGGGCTTGTCCTGTATCCGCATTTTTACGGGCACATCACACCGGGCTGGTTCGACAAGAGCCTGAATCGCAGACCAGACGCAAAAAACATGGAAAATGTCGTTATCGTTGCCCCGTCAGAGAGTTTTGTTAAAGGCCTTCCGTTCGGAAGGATCCCTGACCGGGAAGACTTCCGGACATTCTTTCAGAACGACAGGGAGAGGATGGCATTCTGGAACAAGGTCGTGGATAAAAACAGAAAGATGGGTGACGAATTTACCGAAGCAGTCGAATCCGGCAGGATAATGGAGATTGTAAGACCGATCTGAACCACAGAGGCAACCCACAACAGATACAGGCTGTCCGACAAATCATCTCCGAATCCCGTCATTGCCAATAGGTCGATATTACATCGATAATAAGCAACAGCCTTCAATCCAAACTCATTTTTGAAGATATCTTTACCTCACTAATTATTTATTTCTTACTGTCTTGCTTTATTGCTTTCAATATATCTGATGGCATTCCCGTTGTCTTCAAGTCATACCTGGAGTCCATACGGGTTCGGCGAAGCGAATAAAATGGGCTTCGCACATGGAGAAGATTGATAGCAAATCTCTATCTGTTCGACCTCATCTATACCCAAACATATTTGGATGATGCGTCATGAATAATCATACACATACTTGCCCTTTAATATCAGAAACCGTATTATAATTGTCTGGTATAAAAGGAGCATCCCATGTCACTGCAGACAAGGATTATGGCAAGCCCCAAGACAGGGGGCAAAAACGATACTGTCATGTGTTTTATAACAATACGGTCGTGTGGCTGAATAGCCCCATTAAAGATCCGGAATCACGGACAAGCCTTATACACGGCAGACATTCAGGCGGATAGGCCGCCCCTTAAAACCTGCCGAAGAACCTCGAAGCAGGCAACAAGTCCGGAACAGGGATAGGCTGCCTGCCTTTTATGGTGGTAGAGTACTATGCGTGTATGGGATATAAATGCCGGTTTTCTAAATGACAAGAGCCTTCTTGGAGAGCACAGGGAGATCCACGGCATCGCATCGATACTATTGAACAATAAAAAAGGCTATTCACATCACCCGGAAACACTCCGTTGGAAAGGCTGTACAAATGCCCTGATAATCCGCCATGACCTCATTGCAGAGGAGATGAAACTACGCGGATTCAGACATATGAGCCCTCTTGAGGGCAACACAGGTGATACAAACTGGCCCGCATATCATTTAGACAGCCCTGCTTCTCAATACGAGATCCTCAAAATAAAATATATCGACAAGGTCCAAGGGCGTATACCATTACCGAGAAACACCCAGGAGCTGTGGGCAGCACACAAGTATTCCATCATGGCGAGAAACTATAACACCTACAAAAACTACGGGCATACCATAGCCCGCAATGAAATCACGTTCGTTCAATTATCCATGGAACTAGCCCTGATTCTCAGAGATCCACCTGATATAAAAGCACTGATAAACTCGGTGGATCATATGTGGGGATATATATCGCAATATTCATCTTTGAGTATCTCAGACAAAACAGATGCAATCTGCAATATAATCCTAGAGATCCAGTCGCAGGCTATTGCAAACAAGATCACATACCTTGTACAATCCACAGCATTGAATGATCTAAGCTACTGGTGCAAAAGTATCGTCATAACCGGACAATAACGGCAATGACTTGTTAATATGCCGTTCTATTTCATCTAGGGACAATCAGACCTTATATCTATTAACGACTTGAAATGTGGAGATTCTTACTGTATATAACCTTCTTGAATCTCTAAATGGAGGAGATAGTATATGGAATCAATTACAAATAATGAGATGCTTAAACAATGGGTTAAAGAAGCAATCGACCTGTGCCAACCCGAGAGTGTTCACTGGTGCGACGGATCAAAAACAGAATATGACAATCTATCAAAAATGATGGTTGCCAACGGCAGTACTATTCCGCTAAAAAAACGTCCGAACAGTATACTGTTCAGGTCAGACCCATCCGATGTAGCCAGGGTGGAGGCCAGGACATATATCAGCACGCCGAAAAAGATCGATTCAGGTCCCACGAACAACTGGATCGACCCTGACGAACTAAAGACAACCATGAGGGAACTTTACAGGGGCTGCATGAAGGGCCGCATTCTTTACGTTATCCCCTTTTCCATGGGGCCTATAGGGTCGCCCATCGCAAAGATTGGCATAGAGATCACGGACAGCCCTTACGTTGTATGCAACATGCACCTCATGACACGCGTCGGGACAAAGGTTCTTGAGACCCTCGGAGATGACGGTGAATTCATACCATGCCTTCACTCTATCGGTGCTCCCCTTGAAGAAGGTCAGGTGGATGTGCCGTGGCCATGCGCGCCTATGGAAAAGAAGTACATCAGTCATTTTCCCGATGAAGACCTGATATGGTCATTCGGTTCGGGTTATGGAGGCAACGCGCTTCTGGGGAAGAAATGTCTGGCATTACGTATTGCATCTGCCATGGCGAAACGTGAAGGATGGATGGCGGAACACATGCTCATCCTGCGCCTCACCAACCCTGAAGGAAGGCAGTTTCATATAGCAGCCGCCTTCCCTTCCGCCTGCGGAAAGACCAACCTCGCCATGATTCAGCCGACAATAGAAGGCTGGAAGAGTGAATGTATAGGCGATGACATAGCATGGATGAAGATCGGCCCTGACGGCAGACTCTACGCTATAAATCCCGAATACGGATTCTTCGGCGTGGCGCCCGGCACCTCTTATGCATCCAATCCGATCGCAATGGACACGCTTCATGAGAATATCATCTTCACCAATTGCGCTCTGACAGACGACGGCGATGTCTGGTGGGAGGGCATGGACGGAGAGCCTCCCAAACACGCTATAGACTGGAAAAATCGCGACTGGACGCCTGACAGCAAAGAGCCGGCCGCAAATCCCAATGCCAGGTTTACAGCACCTGCATCACAGTGTCCGGCAATCTGCGGGGACTGGGAAAAGCCCGAAGGTGTCCCCATAGATATATTTATCTTTGGTGGCCGAAGGGGAAGCGTTGTTCCCCTGGTCAACGAGGCCTATTCCTGGGATCACGGGGTATTCATGGGCGCAACCGCCTCATCCGAGACAACCGCGGCAAATATCGGCTCCGTGGGCAACCTCAGGAGGGACCCTTTCGCCATGAAACCCTTCTGCGGCTACAACATGGCCGACTATTTCCAACACTGGCTCGACATGGGGGACAAGCTCAAAGACAAGGCCCCTAAGATATTTTATGTAAATTGGTTCAGGAAAGGGCCTGACGGTAGATTCCTGTGGCCGGGTTTCGGAGACAACAGCCGTGTCCTGGAATGGATGTGCGATAGGGTTGAAGGAAAGGCGGGTGCAGCTGAGACCCCTATCGGCCTTTTGCCCAGAGAAGAGGATCTTGACTTGAGAGGCCTGAATATCCCTGAAGAAGATATGAAGGAACTCCTAAAGGTGGACATCGACCTGTGGAAGACAGAAGTCCCAGACATAGAAAAACACTTTGAACAGTTCGGCGAACGCATACCTGAAAGGCTTGCCGACCAGATCAAAATGCTCAAGAAACGTCTAGGCTGAAAACAGCCTTTGGCTTAATAAAAAAACCCGCCCCGGTCATATTGGCCGGGGCGGGTTTTTCAATCTATTCTATTTACTGCTTACAGTTCACTACTCAATGCTCACAGTTTTCTGTTTTCCATTCACAGCTCACAGCTTTTAAGACAGCCTGCTCTGGTCGATCACTATATCATGACGTTCGCGAACCTGTTCCATGTATGTATCGATCATCATCTCTTCTTTTCTGGATATTAGTTCTTCCCTGATCTGTTTTACATTGTCTTCGGTCATGGCTGTTATGTCGGCTTCCTGTACTGCTTTGAGCCACACCACATATACCTTGTCCTTGACCGGATATATCTTGGGTTTATCGATCTTATCCAGTTCATCCTTTATATCGGGCAGCATGGAAAGCCTTGGGATGGAACCTGCCGTACGCTTGAACTCACCTGTTGACCTGATATCCAGATCCTTCATCTGAGCGGCATCCATGCCTGCGATCTCCTGGGCGTAAACCCTTGCCTTTTCTATGGCCTTTTGTTTTATGAGATCCTTGCTTACCCGATCCTTGACCTCATCAAGTTCGGGGATACGTGACACCACCCTTTTCTTAACCATGTATACGATATAACCGGTACCTATATCGATCAAATCACCCAGCTCGCCCTCGGGATACCTGAATGCATTCTTTGTGAGTTGATCACCCTGGGGTATAGAGATTTTTTCATTCTCTGAAAACAGCCCCAGGTTCTTTAAATCGAATTTGTTCGCCTTTGAATATTCATCAATATCTCCACTCTGACCCTCATAAAGAGCGATAAAGGTCTTGTTGGCTTGATCATGCGCCTCTGTTTTTGCATCCTGATGCCTGAGGGAATCAATAATGGTTGAAGAAACCTCTTCGAAAGGCGTCTCCTTAGGGGCAACCTTATCTTCAAGCTTTAAAACATGGAATCCAAGATGGGTGCGGACCGGCTCTTTCAGGTCTCCCGGCTCCATCGAATATAGCGCCGACCCCATGGCCCGCGGCAGGCTGTCCTTTGGAACGAGCCCTATATCTCCTCCCAAAAACGAATTACCCGGGTCTTCGGAATATTTTTTGGCCAGTTCGGCAAAGTCCTGACCTGCCTTTATGTCATCATATATCTTCTGCGCAAATTCTTTCTTTTCCTGTACAATCGCCTCGTCAGAGCCTTGAGGGACCTTTATCAGGATATGCCTGGCATGGACCTTTGCAGGAGTCATGAACTCGTCTTTCTTGTGCGATTCATAATAGTCGCGGGCCTTTTCATCAGGCACCTCTATGCCCTCGACATAATCGCTCACCGGAAACTCTATATAAACGACAGATGCCTTTGGCGGTATCTTATAATCCCCTTTGTTGCCGTCGAAGTATGTCTGGACCTCTTCAGGACCGACCGTTATATCGTCTTTGAATGAGCTTGACTCTATAACGCAATAGTTGAGATCGAAGGTATCGTTCTTATACCTGTAAGACGCCTGCACCTCCTGGTCCGAGACAACGATATTCTCGGTAACGGTATCATACACTTTCTCCTTCAACAGATCCCTTCTCAGATCACCCTCGAATTCACGCGGGGTTATCCTCTCGTAATCGAGCAACCTCTTATAATAATCATTGTTGAACACCCCGTCCTGATTAAAGGCAGGGACATTCTCCAACATTGCCTGAAGTTCTTCGTCCGATATCGTTATACCGAGCTTTTTGGCCTCTTCCTCTATGATGTACTCATCTATCATGTTATCGAGGACCTGCTCCTTGAGGTTCATCTTCTCTATCATCTCAGGGGTAAATGCATCCCCGAAACGCTTCTGATATGAACTTACCGTATCTCCGTAGGCCTTCTGATACTGTTGGACGGATATGACATGTCTGTCGACCTTTGCGACCTTATTGGCCTCTTTCGCCCAGTAAGTGCTGCCACCCCAGAACACAAACACGATGATAATAGCTCCGAATATAAATTTAGTGATCCAGGATTTGGACTTTTTCCTCATATATGTAAGCATGAAGATCTCCTTTTCGCTCAGTTTCCGTATTGAAAGGCAAAATAGATGAATATCAAAATTATTGCAAGGGCTTCATGAAAACCATCTTATATTTATTGCAAATAATATTAATCTATTTCAATGTTTTATTCGAAATAGCAAATATATACTATATGCATCACGGTATAAGGAGGAAAAGCATTGGATAAGATATTCACAATAGGAGGGTTCATCTCCGTGCTGAGCGGTTTTTTAACCATAGGCTACCAGGGTCTCAGGTTCCTTACGGATAATGCCTGGAATCCATATACAGTACTTTCATGGTTGCAGGGGGTGTCTCCATCGATGGCCGATCTGACATCAACAAACCCGGGGCTAGCGAACGCGCTTGAATCCTGCCCGCTTTCCGGGGCATTTATAGCCCTTGGCCTGCTGCTGTTGTTTATCGGTTCAAAGATAAAAAACCGGTACGCATAGTATATCGCAGATCCCAACATGATCGGCCCTTTTTCAAGGATCAGAAGCCTGTTGCCCTGATGTGTGTTTCATAAAACAATGCCATTCATGCCGCAATTAAACGTGCATGAATGGCATTCTCATAAACCTTATTATTGCAGACTATTTTTGAAAGACCAGCATTGTCGCAGTCTGATTGATGTGGCCTAGAAATTCTTCTCCGTATGTGCTAAAACCAATGGTATTAATATCAGAGAATATCTCTCCATATTCCCTTGTCAGGTCCTTTTTCTCCAGTTCCAGTGTCCTTAAGATGCAGTGGAAGTTGATAATCCCGGCTATGCCTCCCAGATCTTTTTCCTTTACCTGTATCGCTTTGCTGGTATCCTTGACTATATCACCGGATTCCAGGATATTCAGGTCCATTCCTTCGATAATATTACAGTAAAAAACAATACCGCCATCTACTATCTTCTGGGGACTCCTGACAAATGGCTCATCTCCTACCATCAACCCCAATGGATTACTCATAAATCTATCTTCTGCTTCAGCGACATCAATCTCTAGCGCCTCTGCATAAGCTTTTGCAGCAGGCTTGCCGTTAAATTCAAAGACCGTCCTGGATGCCTCGTCCACCTTTGTTGCAGTGAGCTGAATATCGAGATTCTTGAAGCTCTGGGTCTTTATTATATCGAATCCTGTTGCCGGCTTCATAAGGGCCAATACAGCAGCATTCGTATATACCTCACCGTCAGCACATACATAAGTCGCCTTAAAACCGAGATCATCACCCGCTGAACCGCCGATAAAGTTGACATTCGTCAGGTTGCCGATTTTGTCCATAATCCTTTCCTCAGCAACACTCAATCCATCAATCAGTATAAGGCCGACATATTCGTTGATATCCATGGTTGACATGGACGTTTTGTAATACTCCTCAAAGGCCTTGAATGCCTCCGGGATTGTGTTTTGCGATTTAACATCTTCGATAATCCGAACGTTCACGTCATCTATTATATCAGACCCCAGGATCATTACGACCACTGATTCCTTGAGCATCTTTCCGGAAACGATTTCACCGGCAGTAGAACATCCTATAACCGTAGAGCCTGCAAAGGCCTTCTTCATCTTGTCACCAAACACTACCTGATCAAATTTGGAAGATGCAAAATACAGCACCATCTTTGCATCGAGCCCCTGTGCCTGGCCGTTTATATCGACAATAATTTCATCAATAGTTTTTTTGACTGAATAGCATGTTTTAATTCCCATTTTCGTTCTCCTTGCTAATATCTTAAATGTCTCTACTGGTTGAGTTCTTTGGAAAGGTCCCGCAGCTTCGCGATAATTGCCGGATCATCCGAGGACGTCATGGTATATGAATCGGGCCTTATACCTTTCAATATAAGTTTTGTCTTGATGGCCCCGGCAATAGCCTGATTTCCATGTGATCTCTGTTCAATGACCTGATCGATCATTTTCCTTATCTGCCCTGCCATATGTTACCTCCTTTTGCGTTGGGATATTCATTATCCTGTCTAGCGGAAACTGTTGTCTTGCACACCTTGTGCATTCTTTAAAAAATTCATCACAAATTTATAAAATATTTTCGGACAATGATCGTCGCATCTTTAGCATTACCGGCAGATAAATATTCTTTTATTTTGCTGAATAGTTCCCTTTTAGAAATGAATGTCTTTTTAATATATTAACAGACAAGTTGCCCATAAAACCGTCACTACATTTTCACCATTATAGCAGATCCATAACGCTATTTTTTTACACTATTTGGGCAATTAATTACCCTTTTTCAGGATATAGACATGTCTACCCATTTCCAACATACTGTTTTAACTAGTTTATTACAAAGGTACACTATTTGCAGTGTAATAAATACTATGACGAGACCTAACTATCCCGAGACATTCGACCAAACCATAAAGGGGTTATATCTAATGAAGACATTACTCTGCTGCATCTGTTTCGTATGTTTTGTTTTTATCATCCCGGCACATGCATCAATATCACCCGCGTCACTAAGACATAACAGTCTCATTCAAGCCGATGACAATACCATAACCAGCGAGATAAAACCGCCTCAAAAAAAACCGCTTATCGTCATTACGGATGGAAGCGGTAAAACTTATTTCATCTTTAATCATAAGATTGCAGGCAGGTCATGGCTTGTCAATTTTTACTTCCCCAATGACCTGCTGTTTTGAAGACATCTTCTTCAATCTAGCCCTATAATTTCATGCACATCGGTTCTCCCCGAGACAAAGGACTGCTGTCGACCACAGGCTCTTCCTTCCGCCCAGATACGAATATTCCTTGAACCTGAGGTTAAACACCTTCAAATGCCTACTTACGCCCCTTATCTTGTTAAAGTTTCAACTTGCTCTGGCCGAAGCGATTAATGTGGAAAAAGAATACAACATCGAATCAAACATAACTCAGGGAGGACTGATCGCCAGTATTAAGATTATCCCTCTGGCTGATGACACTACAGGCCCGACCGTATATGAACTGCAGGAGACTATTGAAGGGGCGGGTATCTGCCAGGGGATACAGGCAGATACCCTTCACCAGATAGTCGAGCAGAAAAGATTTAACAGCTGGGTAACCATCGCACGCGGGGAAAAGGCATCGGACGGCAAGGACGGTGATATAGAGTTTCATTTCTCGACACATGCCCTGGAAGCAAAACTCAAAGAAGATTCATCCGGCAGGGTCAATATCAAGGACATGAACCTAATCCAGAATGTCCACAAGGGAGATCTCCTGTGTGAACTAGTGCCACCTAAAGTAGGCAAAAGCGGCATTACAGTCAAGGGTGAAGAGATAGTGGGCAAGATGGGGGCACCGGCCAAACTGCCCGAAGGAAATAATGTCGAGGTATCAGAGGATGGCAACAAGCTCTTTGCTGGTATCGACGGCATGGTGGTCTGGGCTGATTCTACGGTCAGCATCGAACCGGTATACACGGTGGACAAGGTCGATTCATCCACAGGAAACATACGCTTCAACGGATCGGTAGTGGTCAACGGGGAGGTCGGCGACGGTTTCGAAATCCATGCCAATGATGATGTGACCGTTGCCATGAGCGTAGGCCGAGTTGTCATCCGGGCAGGCGGGGACATCAAAATTTCAGGCGGCATCCTTGGCCAGGAAAAGGCCGATATCAGCTGCACGGGCAACATCAGGGTAAAATTCATCCAGGATGCCACGATAAGGGTGAATGGTCAGATCATTGTCGAAGACTACATACGCAACAGTGATGTTACAGCGGGCGGACCTATTGTGGTCAGAAACCCGAGCGGATGGATAGCAGGGTCAACCGTGTCTTCCCAGGCATGGATATACTGCCATACCATAGGCAATGTGGCATCAACCGTTAACACAAGGCTCATCATAGGCCACAATCCGCAATTACTTCACGAGAAGGAGATCCTGTCGGGAAGCATGCTGGAAAAGATCAACAGTTTTTTAAAGCTCCAGGCTTCCCTTACAAAGCTCAGGGTTATAAAGGTCCACGGCATGATGAACAGGGACCAGGAGCAGCTCTATTCGAAAATCCTAAATGCCATAGATGTGGTCCGCAACAATCTCGATGAGACCCATGAGAAAATCGTCAATATAGTAAATAATATAAATGCAGATTTTTCCGGCAATATATATATCGAGGGTGAGGCAAATGAGGGCGCCATCCTCCTTATAGGCAAGGCCTACAAAGAGATCATAGATACAAGGGCAAAAACTCAGTATACACTCGATGGAACCGATATTGTAGAAAAAGATTTCATTATGCTGCCTGAAATACAGAAAATTCTGGGATCAGACTGATGATCAGCCTTGACAAGAAAAAACTCCTGGAGATGATCTCGGCAGGGAAACCTGTCGAGGGAGAGGACCTTAAAAATGCCGACCTGAGAGGGCTTGACCTGAAAGGCGGAAGATTCAGGGGAACAAACTTCATCAACAGCAACCTCTCCGATACAAATTTTGAAAACGCCAGACTCGAAAGGGCCAAACTCGATGGCGCCATCCTCAGAAACACAAATTTTACCGGTGCCAATCTATCCGAGGTCATCTTACAGGATGTCGACCTCAGCACCTGCAAGCTCAGCAACATCACTGCATTAAACATGCAACTTAGCAGAGTGACGATATCAGGCAATGTGGATCTCAAAAAATCAAGATTGACTGGATCTACCTTCATATATTCGACATTTAAAGGCCTGGATTTTACCGGATCGGATATGCAGAACATGAAGATCCTCTACTGCCTGATTGATTCATGTATTATCGAAGAATGCAATCTCACCGAAGCAAATCTGAGCCTTTCCAAGATCCATAAGACCAGCCTTGACAGATCCAACCTGTCCCATATCTCCCTCATAGCATCGTCAATCCAAGAGGTGCACATGATAGAGTCGGTCCTGGAAAAGATAGACTTGTCCCTGCTTCGCGCAGACGGTCTAGATATAAGCGGTAGCAATATTACCGGGACAATAATGGATGGCGCAAAGATAAAAGGGCTCGTAAAATAGGCCTACCTTCTCCAGAACACCGGGCTCAGGACAACGAAAACCGTATAGATCTCCAACCTGCCGACAAGCATACAGAACGCCAGCACCGCCTTACCGATGTCCGGTATATGTGCGTAATTCGAACTCGGCCCCACCCCTCCAAGGCCAGGACCGATATTGCTCATGCACGCGACAACCGACGATATAGAGGTAACCAGGTCAATATTCAGCAACGATATGGTTGCCGTAGCTATGATCAACAGAAACATATAGAAGATAGCAAAGCCCACGATTGCCTGAAGGGTATCGGCCGAGATCGGCTCCTTATCCCATTTGATGGCTACAACGGCGTTAGGATGAACGAGTTTTGTGATCTCCCTGTTTGCATACTTCATCAGTATACCGAGCCTCATCACCTTCATCCCTCCGCCGGTGGACCCGGCGCAACCTCCTACAACCATGAGGAGCAGTAATATGAATTGCGAGAGAAACGGCCAGCATATGTAGTCACGGGTAGCGAAACCGGTCGTTGTAAGGATGGATGATACCTGGAAGGCGACATAACGCAAGGCCTGCATCGGTGACGAGAAAGACTGCCATGTATTCAACATGATCAACACAGCTCCGATGAAAAAGATCGCGATATACCACCTGAATTCCTGGCTTTTCACGTATCTTTTCACATCTCCTCGCAAGGCCGAATAGTGCAGCGCGAAATTGGCGCCCGCTATGAGCATGAACACGGTCACTACGCCATCGATAAACGGACTGTTAAACGCAGCAATGCTCGCATTCTTTGTTGAAAAGCCCCCTGTGGCCATGGTGGCAAATGAGTGGCAGCATGCATCGAAGATATCCATGCCCCCCAACATCAAGAGATAGATCTCTAAGGCGGTGATCCCCACATAGATACCCCAAAGCAACTTTGCTGTCTCGGTAATCCTGGGCCTCAGCTTGTCAATGGTCGGCCCCGGCGATTCTGCCTTGAAGATCTGCATACCTCCAACACCCAGATATGGAAGAATAGCGATAGTCAACACGATGATACCCATGCCGCCCAGCCACTGGGTCATGGATCTCCATAAAAGCAGGCCGTGGGGCAGGATCTCCACATCCGTAAGTATCGAGGCCCCTGTCGTGGTAAACCCTGATATGGTCTCGAACAGGGCGTCAAGGTAGCTCGGAAAATATCCGCTGATCCTGTAGGGGATTGCGCCGATAAACCCGGCCAGACTCCAGGCTAGAGAGACAAAGAGGAAGCCCTCCCTGTTTCTGAGCTCACCCTTGGGCTTTCGTGAAAGGAAGAGCATACACACCGAGACAGCAGCGCATATAATGACACCGCCACCAAGCCCGAAAAGGTCATCTTCGCAGTAAAAAAAGGATACGACCAGAGGGAATACCATTGCAAACGTGATAAAAAGCATCCCCCGTCCAAGAAGATTAATCACCAGTCGTATATTCATTGTCTTCCCGGTTAAAAGTAATTGAGCTTGACGCTTAATACCTTTTCGACCTTGGGCATAACGCCACGCTTGGCAAAGATGATAACCCTGTCGCCGGGATCGATTACCGTATCACCTCTGGGGACGATTACACGCCCCTGTCCGCCCCTGATAACCCCTGCGATAATAGCGTCCCTTGGCCATTTGATCTTTTTGATGGGCCTTTCAACAAGATCAGAGGTCTCCATTGCCTGTGCCTCCACCACCTCTGCATCGATATCTGCAAGGCTTGTTATCGAAAAGATCTTGCCCTTCCTGATGAATTGCAGGATCTTTGCCACAGCCACCATGCGCGGATTCACCACCGCATCGACCCCGATATCCTGAACAAGGCCTATATAATCGATATTATTTATAAGCGATATAACATGGGGGTTTCCGATACGTTTGGCGAGCAGGGATGAAAGGATATTCGCCTCCTCGTCGTCCGAGACCGCTATAAATGAATCATGATTCGAGACCCTCTCGCTCTCCAGCAATTCCCTGTTCATGCTCGGACTGTTGAGGACCGTGGTGCTGGAGAGCTTTTCAGACAGTTCCACGCACCTCTTCTCATCATGTTCTATGAGCTTTACATTCATGCCCCGTTGTTCAAGTCTCAAGGCAAGCATCTCCCCTGTAATGCTCCCCCCGTAAATAATTACATTATGGGTGGGTTTCGCGCTGCCCCCCATCTCGGTCAAGACGTCCCGGTTGTCCCCCTGATCAAGGACCACGTATATCCTGTCTCCGGAGAGTATCTTGTCATCACCCTTGGGTATGAGCAGCTTTCCTTCTCTCAGTATAGAGGCGATGAGAAAATTGACACCTAAGGGAGAGGTTGAGATCTCCTGAAGTTCTTTATTTATCAGCGGAGATCCATTACACACCTTGAATCCGCCGAGCCGTATCCTGCCGTCGGCAACCTGCACCGCGTCCTGTGAACCCGGAAGATCCAGCAGGTTGACAATCGTATTTGCGGCCTCCTGTTCAGGATTGATTATAAGGTCTATATCAAGGTATTCTTTTTCAAATATCTTCCTGGCCGATTCATAGTCTTTTCCCCTGATCCTTACGATCTTGGTCGGGATGTCCGAAAAAGAACCCGCGATAAAGGTCGCCACCAGGTTCACCTCATCCGAATCGGTGACGGCAATGAGCATCTCGGCATGCTCGACATTGGCCTTTTTCAGGGTTTTTATGCTTGATCCGCTGCCATGTATGACCTTTACATCAAGCATCTGGGAAAGTTTGGAGACCTTGGCCTCGTCCTTTTCAACCACATAGACATCGATATTTTCCTCGGTAAGACGCTGAGCTATCATAAACCCCACATCGCCTGCACCAACGATAAGTACGCTCATTTCTACACCTGAACAATATCGGCCTGGATCTGCGATTTGAGTTTGACCTTGGTCTTCTGAAATCCCAGAATGACCTCGTCCATATCGTCCTCGCCACAAACAACCCAGGGGATAAAGTTTTTGTCTCCGATCTCCCCTGCAAAACCTTCAAGGAGTTTCTCCGCTACAACGACGGTATCAACCCCCTTTATACCGCTACCCGGCAGGGGCATGCATATAGTATCCTTGCCCAGCGACATGGATGTCCTGGACATAATCATGCCCGCATCGTATATCCTCTTGGAATCAAATTCCTTCATGGGACCAAGCCCCAAGACAATAACGGTCTTGTCAGGCAAGGCCTTCAGCGAACCAATCAAGACCTTCTCTCCCCATTGGCCTGTAATCATCCCTGAAAGCACAAACTCGGACAACCTTCCGTCAAGCCGCCAGTCCAGCAGACCAGCAAGGCCCTTCAAAGGCATCTCGTCACTGAAATGCCACAGGCCCAATACATCGCATGGGATATCATCCATATCCCTCTTGTCAACAATGATTTCCATTGTCCGACACCTCTGAGTGCACCCTGTCAAGTACGCCGTTTGCAAAGGCAGGAAACTTTGGAGAGCCGAATCTTTTGGCCAGCTCTATGCCCTCGTTTATGGCAACCTTGTATGGTATATCCTCTTTGAATACAAGTTCATATGTGGCTATGCGCAATATATTACGATCCGTATTAGTCATCCTGCTTACGGTCCAGTTTCTAGACGCACGCTCTATCATATTGTCTATACTGGACAGGTGTTCATACACCCCACCAATAAGCTCTCTGGCATATGGGACAACCTCTTCGTCCTCTACAAAATGGATAATGAATCCATCAATGGTCTCCAGGGTGTGATCCCTGGTTATATCTACCTGATACAGGTACTGCAACGCTATCTCTCTCGCTCGTGATCTGACTCTCATATAACAGTCTACAGCTTCGCATACAGGTCCATCATCTCGAGAAGGCTCATGGCTGCGTCAAAACCCTTGTTGCCCGATTTTGTGCCGGCCCTCTCTATAGCCTGTTCTATGGTATCCGTAGTAAGTACCCCGAATACCACAGGGCAACCGGCCTCCAGGGATACATGGGCGATGCCCTTGCTTGCCTCGGATGCCACATAGTCGAAATGGGGGGTTGAACCTCTTATTACCGCGCCCAGGCCTATTACACCGTCAACCTTAGCGCCGTTGACGATCTTCTTGGCCACAGGCGGTATCTCAAACGCACCCGGCACCCGGTATATGTATATATCCTCATCCTTTACCCCGTGCCTTACCAACGCATCAATAGCCCCTTCGATGAGACGGGCGGTGATGAAATCATTGAACCTGCTCGCAACGAGCGCAACCTTTCGGCCCTCGCCTGTTAACTTACCTTCTATCACGTGCGCCATCTATACAACCTCCAGTATATGTCCCATTTTCTCTTTCTTGGTCTTCAGGTATCTCTTATTCTCGGCAGTCGGCGGTATCTCGATAGGTACCCTGTCGACGACCTCCAGGCCGTATCCATCCAGGCCTATGATCTTTTTAGGGTTATTGGTCATAAGCCTCATCTTTCTCACACCCAAGGCCACGAGGATCTGGGCACCTATGCCGTAATTCCTCAGATCGGGCTTGAATCCCAGTTCGATATTCGCCTCCACGGTGTCCCTACCATGGTCCTGGAGGTGGTATGCCTTTAATTTATTCAACAGGCCTATACCCCGGCCTTCCTGCCTCATATAGACAATGACACCTTTACCTTCTTTCTCTATCATCTCCATGGCCGTATGAAGCTGGTCGCCGCAGTCACAACGCAGCGAATTAAAGACATCCCCTGTAAGGCATTCGGAATGGACCCTTACCAGCACGGCCTCATCAGGATCTATATCGCCTTTTACGAGCGCTACGTGTTCCTTATCATCTATATCGTTGTCAAAACCTATCAACTCAAAATTACCCCAAATGCTTGGCAATTGAGCCCTTACGACCTCTCTGACGAGAATCTCGTTCTTTATCCTGTAGGCAATGATATCGGCAATCGTACATATCTTGAGATCATGCTCCTTGGCAAAGGCCTCAAGGTCAGGCCTCCTGGCCATGCTTCCGTCATCCTTCATGATCTCACAGATTACCCCACCGGGCCTTAAGCCGGCCATCTTGCACAGGTCGACAGAGCCTTCTGTCTGACCGGTCCTTACCAGTGTCCCTCCCGGATTTGCCCTCAGGGGGAAAACATGGCCGGGCCTTGCAAGGTCTTCAGGCCCGGTATTATCCGCAATCGCAGTATGTATAGTGACTGCCCTGTCGGCAGCGGATATGCCTGTTGTAACACCTCTTTTCGCCTCTATGGATATGGTAAATCCGGTTCCGAACTGGCTGGTATTGTCCCTGACCATCAGCGGCAGTTCAAGCCTGTCCACGATCTCGTGATCAAGGGAAAGGCAGATCAGGCCCCTGCCATATTTAGCCATGAAATTGATGCTTTCAGGCGTGATAAACTCTGCGGCCATGGTGAGATCACCCTCATTCTCACGGTCTTCGTCATCGACCAGGATGATCATCCTTCCCTTCCTGAGTTCTTCCAACGCCTCTTCAACGCTGCTTGTCGGCATAGCTATGCTCCTTTATATAAAACCCTGTTTCTTTAGTAGGCCCTCAAGGCCTGTGTTATCATTTGTATTCATCAAGCTTTCAATATACTTACCTATCACATCAAATTCCAGGTTCACCCTATCACCAGTGCCTTTTAGTGTCAAGGAAGTGGATTCAAGCGTATACGGGATGATATTCACCTCGAATGCGCCATCCGAGACCCGATTTACGGTCAGTGATACCCCGTCTATCGCAATCGAACCCTTTTCAATGATATATCGCGAATACTTCTTGTCAAATTGAACCCCTATACAGGTTGACTCTCCAACAGCGCTCTTTTTAACTATTGTACCCATTGTATCCACATGTCCGGACACCATGTGGCCGCCCAAGCGCGCCGAAAGGGTGAGGGCCCTCTCTATATTCACCTTTGATCCTTGCCTCAACAACGATAGGGTAGAACGTGAAATGGTCTCGGCAGATGCGGTAGCGTCGAATATGCTGCCTTTCTTTGCTGTTATGGTAAGGCAAACACCGTCAACGCTGACACTGTCGCCTATCTTGTCATCACCGAGATCGAGGCCTGCATCTATACTTATCATAACACCCTGCATATAGGGCCTTATGCCTGTTATCTTTCCAACCGACTCTATTATGCCTGTGAACATCTATGCCTCCGGGGCTGCCTCTATCAGGACATCCGTGCCCACCCTGGTCAAGCCTGTTATCACAAGCCTGCATGAATCCGCAATCCTTTCCGAATCCCCCCAGTCTACGATAGGAACGCCACCTCCAAGCAGTTTGGGTGCGACAAAGACCTTCAACTCATCCACCAGGCCCGCGCGTATAATATCCGATAGTATGGCGCTGCCGCCCTCGACCAATACAGCATGCAGACCCAGCCCGCCTATGTAATCCAGGACATCTTTCCACTCAAACCTGTTTGCTGCATTAAGCTCAATCCTTGCAATGCTTACACCCGCACCTGAGAGCTCTGGTCTTTCAGCCGATGCAGCCGACGTAATGATAAGGGTGTTGTCTCCCAGGCATTTAGCGGTTTTTGGTATGATAAGATCCCTGTCAATGATGACCTTCAGGGGGTCCCTGCCTCCGGGTATCCTCGATGTGAGAAGGGGATCATCCATCAGGACCGTACCTATACCTACAAGGATGGCATCTGCATGATTGCGTATCCCGTGCACAAGCCTCCTCGATTCCTCCGAGCTTATCCACTTGGAATCACCGCTCGATGCGGCTATCTTACCGTCCAGGGTCATGGCGGCCTTTACTATGACATAGGGCCTGCGCTCGGCCATCCATTTACTGTACCATCTTATAAGGCGGCCTGTTTCATCCTCTTCGATGCCGATGTCCACATCTATACCCTTTGAACGCAGGATACTGATACCGTTTCCCGAGACAACAGGGTTCGGGTCTACAGAACCTATGACCACCCTTTTTATCCCGGCTGCAATAATAGCCTCTGTACAGGGAGGTGTCCTGCCGTAATGAGAACACGGCTCAAGGGTTACATAGAGGGTCGCGCCCCTTGCCCTGTCTCCTGCCGCGCCTATGGCAAAGATCTCGGCATGCGGCTTGCCCGCCTTGGGATGAAAACCCTCACCGACGACCTCTGATTCCCGGACTATAACCGCGCCCACCGGCGGGTTGGGCGCGGTCCTTCCCAATCCCTGCATGGCAAGGCTGACGGCCATTTTCATGAATCTGCTGTCGTCATTCATTTTCCGGTCCTGTCAAAGCCCTTTATCTCATCCATAAATTCACTTACATCCTTGAAATCGCGGTATACGGAAGCAAACCTTACGTATGCGACAGGATCAAGATTCTTCAGGGCCTCCATGATCCTTGTCCCGATATAGGTCGATGGCACCTCTTTATCCCATTTTGACTGGATCTCCTGGATTATCCGATCCTTGATACGATCAATATCTTCCCTGCTGACCGGCCTCTTTTCACAGGCAGTAACTATGCCGGAACAGACCTTGTCCGGGTTGAAGTTTTCTCTTCTCCCGTCCTTTTTTACAACAACCGGAAGTATCTCTTCTATCTTCTCATAGGTGGTAAAGCGATATCCGCAGTGCTCACATTCCCTACGGCGTCTTATAGAATCGCCGTCACGGCTTATTCTGGATTGTATGACCCTGTCTTCAAGCCCAGCGCACCTGGGACATCGCATGGCATTACATCCTCTTGTATATTGGAAACCCTGAGCTCAACGCCTCCACATCCTTTTTAACCTGGGAGATCACCTCTTCATCGCCTTTTGAATCGATCACACGGCTGATCAGGGATGCGACCTGCTTCATCTCGGGTTCCTTCATACCCCTGGTGGTCAATGCCGGAGACCCCAGACGTACACCCGATGTTACGAACGGACTCCTGGTCTCGAACGGTATGGTGTTCTTATTGACCGTTATCCATGCCAGATCAAGGAATGCCTCGGCATCCTTGCCGGTAATGTCCTTATTCGTCAGATCCACCAGCATCAGATGATTATCCGTCCCCCCGGAACAAAGCTTAAAATCAAGGTTTATGAGCTCTTGGGCAAGGGCACCGGCGTTCTTTACGACCTGAGACTGATATTCTTTGAACTCCGGCATCATTGCCTCTTTCAATGCAACTGCCTTTGCTGCAATAACATGCATGAGCGGCCCGCCCTGCATGCCGGGGAAAACCCTAGAGTTAAGCGTCTTTGCATGCTGTTCCTTGCAGAGAATCATGCCGCCTCTGGGCCCTCGAAGCGTCTTATGGGTGGTGGTTGTGACGAAATCCGCATAAGGCACAGGGCTAGGGTGAAGACCCGCTGCTATCAGCCCCGCTATGTGAGCCATGTCCACCATGAAATACGCACCGACCTCGTCTGCTATCTCCTTGAAGAGCTTGTAGTCTATGATCCTTGGATATGCACTGGCCCCTGCGATAATCAGTTTTGGTTTATGCCCTTTTGCAAGATCCCTTACCTGGTCATAATCTATGGTCTGGGTATCTTCTCTCACGCCATAAGGAACAACATTATACAACTTGCCTGAAAAGTTTACCGGTGAACCCATGGAAAGATGCCCACCGTGGGAAAGGCTCATTCCGAGATAGGTATCCCCGGGCTCCAGGATGGAGAAATATACCGCCATATTGGCCTGTGATCCGGAATGGGGCTGAACATTTACATGCTCGGCACCGAAAAGTTCCTTTGCGCGCTGTATTGCAAGGTCTTCGACCACATCGACGTGTTCACAGCCGCCGTAATATCTCTTTGCAGGGTAGCCCTCTGCATATTTATTCGTCATTACGCATCCCTGGGCCTCTAAAACGGCCTCGCTCACGATATTCTCGGATGCGATCAGCTCGAGTTTGTTTCTCTGTCTGTCGAGCTCATCCATGATTGCCGCATATACCTGCTGGTCTGTCTTTTGTAAGTGTTCCATTATTATCTCCTATGCCTTTGATGATCGGGGCATGTCTTTTTTCAACCCCTCTATCTTATCAAGTCTTGCCTGGTGCCGTCCCCCCTCGAAACCGGTCTTGAGCCAGGTCTCTACGATCTCAGAGGCTATGGCCGGGCCTGTAACCCTTCCGCCGACAACAAGGCAGTTCGAGTCGTTATGAAGCCTTGCCATACGGGCCGTATAGGCATCATGGCACAGGGTCCCTCTCAGGCCTTCAACCCTGTTTGCACAGATACTCATGCCTATGCCTGTACCGCATAACAGAACGATCCTGTCGCACCCCCGATTCAAAAAGAGTTCGATCGCCTTATATGCATAGTCGGGATAATCAACAGAATCGTCACTGTCTGTACCAAGATCAATGACCTCTTCTCCTGATGCTGAAATAACGTCCTTGACAAGGTCCTTCAACGGAAAACCACCGTGATCGCATGCAATGGCTATCTTCATCACAAGTCCTTCTGCACGACCATCGACACATTCTGTCCGCCAAACCCGAAGGAATTGTTCATACAGCAGGATACGTCTGCATTTACAGGCTTGTTCGGGATATAATCCAGATCACATTCCGGATCAGGATTTTCAAGGTTGATGGTCGGGGGCAATACACCATTTTCCATGGCCATCATACATATGACGGCCTCCAGACTTGACGCACCCCCTATAAGGTGGCCTGTCATGGATTTTGTAGAGCTGATACGGACAGAATCCGCATGGTCCTTGAATACCTTTTTTATGGCCAGCGTCTCTATCTTGTCGTTCAACAGGGTGGATGTCCCGTGCGCGTTAATATACCCTATGTCCCGGGGCGAGACCCCGGCGTCCTTTATGGCCTGATCCATGGCATACACAACAGCGTGACCTTCAGGATCGGGTGCTACCATGTGATATGCATCCTGTGTCATACCGAAACCGGACAGTACCCCATAAACACGTGCACCCCTTTGCTTCGCTGCGGTGTATCTCTCCAACACCAGGACCGCCCCGCCCTCTGATATCACAAATCCGTCCCGGTCTTTGTCAAAGGGCCTGGACGCCCTTGACGGTTCATTGTTCCGCACAGAAAGGGCCTTCATATTTGCAAAGGCAGTCACCCCAAAAGGTGTCAGACATGCCTCTACACCGCCGGCCAGCATGCAATCGGCATCCCCTGTCTGGATCAGCCTGCTTGCAATAGAGATTGCATGCCCCCCTGTGGCGCATGCCGAAGATACACCCATGCCTGGGCCTTTTGCGCCTATCCTTTGGGAGAGAACCCCTGAAGCGATATTCGGTATGAACATGGGGACGGTTAGCGGGGAAACCCTTCTGGGTCCGCGGGTGTTGAAGTTGTGAATCTGCTGTTCGAGGCTGGAAATGCCTCCGGCTCCTGTTCCGACCAGAACTCCGATCCTGTTCTCGGGATACGTATAGGATGTAATTCTTGAAAGACTATACGCGTCCAGACCGGATGTTATCGCCATTTGTGCATATAGGTCTAAATGGCGCAGTTCCTTTTGCCCCAGGTATCGTGAGGGGTCAAAATCCTTTGCACGGCCTCCGAATGTGACGCTCAATCCTTCAAGGGCATCTACAGGTGAGATACCTGAATTACCCTGAACCAGATTCTCCCATAAAATTCCGGCATCGCAGCCGAGAGGAGATACTACACCAATGCCGGTAACAGCAATTTTATCCATGCTGCCGTTATATATTGGAGTTGACGTAATTTATTGCATCCTTGACAAACTTGATCTTTTCAGCCTCTTCATCAGGAATCTCTATATTAAACTCTTCCTCTACCGTCATGATCAGTTCAACCAGATCCAGGGAATCCGCTCCGAGATCATCGGCAAATGACATTTCCGCGGATATCTCGGCGACTTCCTTTTCCAGCTGTTCAGCTATGAGTTCAATTACTCTCTGTTGAACATCAACCATTTATTGTCCTCCTATTTTTTATCTTCGCTTTTACGATACTCAGGCATATAGCCCACCGTCCATGATTATAACCTGGCCTGTTATGTATGAACTCAGATCGGAACACAAGAATAAAACAGCACCTGCAACGTCTTCAGGGCGACCGATTCTACCAAGCGGTATATGTTTTATCAATGATTCCTGATCTACATTCTCCGTCATCTGCGTTTCCACCAAGCCAGGTGCCACGGCATTGACCAGTACGCCTCTGGGCCCCAACTCCTTTGCAAAGCTCTTTGTCATACCAACCAACCCTGCCTTTGTGGCAGCGTAGACACTCTGTCCGGCATTACCGCCAAGGCCGACAATGGAAGACATATTTATCACCCTGCCTTTTCTTTGCTTTATCATATATCTGGCCACGTGAGAAGTACAGAAAAAAGAGCCCTTTAGATTTGTATTAAACATCTCATCCATATCGCCGGATTTGATCCTGAGCATTAAAAAATCCTTTGAGATGCCCGCATTATTAACCAGGATATCGATCTTTTTGTGACGGCCTATAATCTCTTTCACCGATGTCTTGACGGCATCCTCGTCAGCCACATCAAAACAGAGTGTCTCGGCAATGCCGCCCGATGCATTGATCGCTCCGGCAACATCTTCCGCCCTGTCTTTGTTCGACTTATAATTGACAACCACGTGTGCGCCGCTAGATCCGAGCATGCGTGAAACAGATGCCCCTATACCCCGGCTTCCCCCGGTAACGAGCGCGACCTGGCCTTTCAAATCTATATTCATTGCGTCGTAATAACCTCCACATCCACCCCGGGCAGAATCCTTTTTATCAACGGAGAAAGGACCGGACAGGGGCCTATCTCGACAAACCTGTCAATGCCTTCATTTACAGCCCTCATTACCGATTCTTCCCACCTCACCGGAGATGTCAGCTGATCGGCAAGCAGGTCTTTAATCTTTTCAGGGTCATCCTCGGTCTGTGCTGTTGCATTGAAGACAACCGGAAAACTCGGGCTTTTTATATCTATGCATGCCAGGTATCCCTTGAGGTCAACCCTTGCCTTTTCCATCATGGGACAATGAGATGCCACTTCAAGATTGAGCCGCACAGCCCTTCGTGCGCCTCTGGCCTTGAGCTTGGGCATCACCTGTTCTATAGATGCGGCCTTTCCGGAGATGACGGTCTGACCCGCCCCGTTCAGATTGGCTATCCACAGATCATCCAGAGCGCTTATCTCATCCGATATCTCCTCGGCAGAGAGCCCCATAACCGCGGCCATGCCTCCGATACCACCCGGCTGTGCCTGCTCCATATATAATGCCCTCATCTTCACGAGGCGTAGAGCGTTTTCGATAGAAATACCACCTGATGCAACCAGAGCCATGTATTCTCCCAGGCTGTGTCCCATAACCATACCAGGCATATCCAGGCCTGAAAGACCCCACAAAGCGTTCGACACAGCCAGCACAGCAGGCTGGGCATGAACGGTTTTATTGAGTTCCTCTGCCGGACCCGATCCCATCAGCCTGAGGAGTTCGAGATCCAAAAGGCCATTGAGGTCCAGGCCCTTGGACATACCAGGAAACTGAGAGCCCTGACCGGGGAAAATCAGGCAGTATGGCTTCATTCTTGTTCAGAGATCTTGATTACCTCTTTACCCTTGTAAAAACCGCAACTTGTGCATACCCTGTGGGGAAGCTTGGGTTCCTGACAGTTGGGGCAGTATGATACCGCCGGCTCTGCAATGGCGTCATGCGCCCTTCTTCTGTCACGCCTGGCTCTTGAGTGTCTTCTCTTTGGTAAAGCCATTACTTTATATTACCTCCTAGTCTTGTCTTGAATTCTTTCAATTTTTGCAGACGCGGATCAATATCCTTGACACACGTGCACTTGTCTTTATTCAGATCTACGCCACATCGTGGACACAAACCCTTGCAGTCCGGCGAACAAAGGTAGATCTGGGGCAGTGACAGCACCAACTCCGAGCAGATGTACTCTCCCAGCAGGATCTCTCTGCGGTAATAACCTATCTCAGGGCTCTGTCTCTCGGCCTCCAGATTTTCCGACATGTCGGGCGCTGCCGGCAGATATACTGTTTTCAGGTTGAAATCGATCGGATACACCAGGGGTTTGAGACAGCGGGAACAGAGTGTATGGATCTCTCCTTTAACAGACACCTCGACATCAACCTTCCCGGTCTCACGGTCCCTTGTCACAACATATTGTATACAGAAAGGCCCGTTGACACTGATATTCTTGTCACCCAATGACAAGACAACGGATTCAGGTGAGATTATTAGATCTTTCTCCATACCTGCATCGCTTATCGTCTCTACAACGACCCTGATATCTTCTATTCTCTCTATTTTATCCATAACAGTAGCACATGCTTCTATTTCATACGGCGATATTTGTCAAGTAAACATCATATGTTCAACACGTTATTAGATAAAGCCTATAAACAGAAGCACATATCCCGGCGTAATCCGGATGGAAAGATTTTCATTTTATTATAAGACCGGATATTGACTTGACAATTCCGAAGGGATAAAATTCATGGTCATGACCATATTCCGCTTCAATTCATTCTTGGTCATTAGATAAAGTTGGTATACGATAAGGATCAATGGATATTAAAACCATGGCGCAACAATCACAGATCGAACTTGCCGGGGTCTTCAGCTCTGCGATGCTCTTCGGCCCGCCGATGAGCGATACCCTGATCGAGATGGTATGTCACCTTTTCAGTCCGAAAGAGGCCGTCCTGGCCAGACACCTGCCCTATTACATACCCAGGTCGGCAGCCACCATTGCACGCAGGGCGAAAAGGGATCTTTCCGAGGTCCGGGACCTGCTTGAGGTTATGGCCGACCGCAAGGTCATATACAGATCGGACAGGGGATACGCGCTATTGCCCCTGATCCCGGGGATGTTCGAATATATGCTCATGGACGGCAGGGACTCTGACTGGTACAGAAAATATGCAAAGCTCATCAATGCCCTGTTTTCATCCGGCTACACCAGAACATACAGTTCCCGAAAATCACCATCGATCCGTAATATCCCGATATACAGCGCCATAGAACCTTCAAGCAGGGTCATGCAACCCGACATGGTTTCCGAGATGATCGACCGTCATGACAAGCTTGCCGTGCTCAATGTCTGCCAGTGCAGACAATCACTAGAGTTTGACGGAAAAGAGTGCTCTCGTTCAAGTTCATCCGACGGCTGTCTTGTGTTCGGGAGTTTTGCAGAGTCTGTTGTAGAAAATGAAAGCGGATATATGGTCGGCAAGGAAGAGATGAAAGAGATCGTTACTGACCGGTATGAAAAAAACCTCGTGTTCATGACGGCAAATATAGAGCCTTCAAGCCCCAATGCCATATGCACCTGCTGCGACTGCTGCTGCCACTATATCGAGTCGATCAATCACTTCGGCGGCAGGATTTCCCTTGCATCACCCCGATTCATTGCAAATGTTGACGAGACACTGTGCAACAACTGCGGCAGATGCGTTAAAGTTTGCAACACATACGCTCATACCATGGAAGGCAGACAGCACCATTATGATGTAGAAAAATGCATCGGCTGCGGGCTTTGCGTCTCCGCATGCAAACAAAGGGCTGTCAAGATGGAAGACAACCCTACATACCAGAAACCTTCGAAAAACTGGGCCTTTCACGGCTTGAGGATACTGCCTGCGGGCATACTATCCATATTAAAGGTCCGTCTTTTAAGAAAAAAGTAAGCCACAATCACATCTGTCCTAATATTTAAAAACAATATTGCCGAACTGTTTCAACGATAAGGAATATGGCTGCATTTATAATAAAGGTTTACATACCAGACAACCAGGAAGTCCTCCTTCCCTCTATCCGATAACGGCCTGCCTCGATAAGGGCAGGCCGTTATCATTATACCGGAATAAAGCCTGATTACCGATTCATTGTTTTGACAATCGTTATGTTTGTCTATAAAATACAAAAATCATGATGGAGTATATCAAACCAACACCAATTATCGACTGCGACAACAGTAGCGTTATAGATTTTGCAAAAAAGACCTGCAGCGGCATTAAAGACCCTTCGGATCAGGCGGTCGGACTTTATTATGCTGTCAGAGACGGGTTCCGCTACGACCCTTACAAGCTAGACCTGTCCGCAGAAGGGCTCAAGGCAAGCACGACCCTTCAGGCAGGCCGGGGCTGGTGTGTTTCCAAGGCCATCCTTCTTACCGCCTGCTGCAGGGCGATCAACATCCCTGCACGGCTCGGTTTTGCCGATGTGAGGAACCACCTGTCCACAAAACGCATGAGGGAGATGATGAAAACGGATATATTCTACTGGCACGGGTACTCGTCTATCTATCTGGATGGGAAGTGGGTCAAGGCAACACCCGCATTCAACATCGAACTCTGTGAACGTTTCAGCCTCGTGCCCCTTGATTTCGACGGAAAAGACGATTCGATATATCAGGCCTTTGACCTGAAAGGTAACAGGCACATGGAGTATATCTCCTACAGGGGAGAGTTTGCAGATGTCCCCATAGATGCTATCATGGAGACATTCCTCACAAAATACACTGCCCCAGTCACCTTAGAAGATGCAGACTTTGACAGCGAGGTCGAGCAGGAAACCTGAAATCTACTGAATTATCTTTGCCAGAGATAGTATCTTTGCAGGGATCTTTACCCCTATCTTCTGATATGTGGTGCCGTTTACATACAAAGTGGGAACAGGATCCGTCTTTATCGGTATTTCACCTATGTTCATACCCTTGACCAGAACCGCTATAACCGATTCGGCAAGCATAAGGCCCAGTTTCCCTTCATCCGCCACATAGCCTGCAAGGGCGCCTTCCTTGATCGGCCCTTCCGAATATGTGTACACAGGGGACATCCCGGCCGTTTTCAGGATGAGGGTGGTGTTGTCTGTGATCAGCGCCTCCGGCCCCATGATTAATGCCGAGACCTTGTCCTTATTTTGCCTTATGGTCTCAGAGATATCGTCCAGGGAACCGCACATCTTCCCGTTGTATGCAATACCGAGTCTTGCACAGGCACCCTTTGTCTCGAGTTCATCGATCCAGGAGCCCGGGTGGTCCTTTTCAGTCAACAAAAATATAGAGGACATATCCGGCTGCATGGCCTTGAAGATCTCTATATGGGTGGAAGCGGGGATATAATATGTTACCCCGGTAATATTGCCGCCCGGTCTCTCCATCTGACTGACCGCACCAAGCTGTACAGGATTATTGCAGGCACCAATGAAAGTGGGTATGGAGGTCTTGTTATCCGCAAGCCACTTTGCACTGCTGGACCGCAGCAGTACCATGGCATCCTTTTCCTTTTCAAATCTCCTTACAACCTGAGTAAATTCCTTTTCTGAAGGAAGATCTTTCTGATATTCGATGTTGAACTTGATGACAGGCTCAAGATCGTTCAGGCCTTGGGCAAAACCCTCTATTACTCGCTCCGGCATGCCCGCCTTGCCCACCCAGGCAACGCCTATCTCCTTGGCAAGCACGTCAACAGAGATAAATAAAACACTGATTGCAGCACAAAGAAAATAATACGCCCATGTTTTCATAAAGAATCTCCTTCTTAATATATCAAAAACTAATCACACTTCATTGTGTATCAGATCAACTATTGATACACGATAATCTGTTTTTAATCAATCGGTAAGACAAAGTATCCTCCGCGGTACAACCAATGGTCCAGAAGGATACTCCGGATTGCCGGTTTTTATATCGGTAATATCGGCCTTGCCTCAGGATAACAGATGCATGCACATCAATCACCGGTCTGCGGGGTTGCAGACTATCACAGACTATCACGGCGGTTGACTATCGGCATTACATGGATTAATCCTGATGTAAATAAAGGAGTAGCCCTATGAAAAGGGTACCTGGATCAAGATGACAAAGATCCCCCATATCTCATTTCACGGAAGCCACACCGGCGAATTCTGCGCACATGCCGAGCCTTGCAGGCTCGAAGAGATCGTCAGGGCCAGGATAGAAAGAGGGTTTACACACTTCGGCCTCTCAGAGCACCAGTATGTGGACAGGCAGGAATACGTATCCATAGAAGACCGTCAGGCGGGCAGGTCTGTCGAGGACGTAAAGGACACCTTTTTGCGATATATGGTCGAGGCCAGGAGGCTTCAGCATAAATACGAAAACCGGGCAAATATTCTGGTAGGGTTTGAGACAGAGGTCTATGATGATGTCTCTGTACAGATGGTGAATCATATCAGAGATACCTATGAATTCGACTATATCGTGGGCTCGGTGCATTTTGTAAACGGGGTCTGTTACGACGCAAACAGGCAGTACTACGATATGGCGACAAAAAACGCCGGGGGTCTTGAAAACCTTTACAGAAATTATTATGACCTGCAGTTCAAGCTCATCAGGCAATGCCGTCCCGAGGTGATCGGACATTTCGACCTGATAAAGATCTTTTCACCCGACAACAGCGTATCAAGGTCGGTATGGGACCTGATCGAGAGGAATATCAAGGAGGCGATAGGATACGGGGGCGTCTTTGAGGTAAATACACGCGCCTTCAAAAAGGGCCTCGACGAGCCTTATCCCGGCAGAGAAATCCTTGAGACCATATCGAACATGGGCGGGGAAATCACGCTGGGCGATGATTCACACGCCCTTGAGGATATAGGATATGCCTTTGAAAGGGTCACCGACCTTTTGACCGACTACTTTCAATACATCGTGGCCTTTGAAAAAGACACGGACGGTATAAAGAAGATCAGACTGTCGGCCTGACAATTGTCAACCGGCGAATCGGGATGATTATCGACATGACTCGTATTATTGTTCGATAAATAATGTCTTATCTATTAAGGCTGGGGCATCCATAACAATATAGAACGGCAAAGCGGGGTAATACATATGGCTACAAACAAACAATTGATAGGCATTTGGTTTTTGATATTCTTATCTGTCTTTATATGGTCCGCCATACCCCCCCACGATTATTTCACCTGGGGCCTTGAGGTAGCCCCTGCAATCATAGGACTTGCGCTGCTGTTGTGCACATACCGGCATTTCAGGTTCACCACGCTCACCTACTGGCTCATGCTCATCCATGCAATCATACTGATGATCGGCGGCCATTACACCTATGCAGAGGTGCCTCTTTTCAACTGGATCAAGGATGCCTTCGAACTCAGCAGAAACAACTACGATAAAGTGGGCCACTTTGCACAGGGGTTTATCCCTGCAATAATAGTGAGGGAGATCCTTATCAGGAAATCCCCGTTGGAGACAGGAAAATGGCTTTTCTTTATCGTTGTCTCTATATGCCTTGCAATAAGCGCCTTCTATGAATTTATCGAGTGGTGGGTGGCAATAGCAACCGGAACAGCGGCTGAGGCATTTCTCGGCACACAGGGGTATGCATGGGATACTCAGTCCGACATGTTGTATGCATTCTGCGGGGCGATCATTGCGCTTTTGATACTCGGGAGATACCATGACCGTCTGTTGCAGGGATATATTATCCGCAAAAACAAGATAGAGGTGTAATCATGGGTCCGATAAAAAATGCAAACCTTATAGAGGTCAACAGTATCATATTCCTTAAAAGGCTCAGCAGAAGATACAGGAAGCACCTTACCCTGGCTGAAATCCCGACCCATGTGTGGAAAGACTATGCGGACAAGGGTTTCCATTATGTCTGGCTTATGGGGTTATGGAGACGAAGCCCGGGTTCACGTAAATGCGCCTTGTCCGAACAAGGCCTGAGGAAAGACTATGACGCTGCCCTGCCGGACTGGAAAGTCAGCGATGTCATGGGATCGCCATACGCGATATACTCTTACACCATGGATGAATCCCTCGGCAAAACCGAGGAACTCGCCTCTTTAAAGAAGACCATAAACCATGCGGGTTTGTCCCTTATCCTTGACTTTGTCCCCAATCACCTCGCCATTGATCATCCATTGACCTTGACGCACCCGGAATTCTTTATCCGGGGTTCTTATGATGACCATATCAACAACCCGGGTCTGTTTTTTGAAACAGCAAAAAACTGCTTCATCGCCCATGGGAAAGACCCATATTTCCCGGCCTGGCAGGATACGGCTCAAATAGACTATAGTTCTCCCCAAGCTCGGCAGGCCATGATCGATAAACTCCTGCGGATCGCCCCGTATGCCGACGGCCTTAGGTGCGATATGGCAATGCTGGTCCTTAACAGGGTATTCGAAAAGACATGGGGCCCTTTCCTGAGCAGGGCGGATCAGCAGGCACGAGAGTTCTGGCCCGACGCCATCAGCGAGGTAAAGTCCTGCCACCCCGAATTCACCTTTATTGCAGAGGCCTATTGGGGTCTTGAGTGGGAGCTTCAGCAACTTGGCTTTGATTACACATATGACAAGAGGCTCTATGACCGCATGGTCCATTCGGATGCAAAAAATATACGCGCACACTTGACGGCTGATACATCATATCAGTCCAGATCAGTTCGTTTCATAGAAAACCATGACGAGCCAAGGGCGGTTATCAGCCTGGGTAAGGACAGATCATATGCTGCAGCATCGATCATGGCAACCATCGAAGGTCTTCATCTATTCCACGAAGGCCAGCCCGAGGGAAACACACTCAGACACCCTGTCCAGCTCATAAAACAGTTGGAGGAAGATGCCGATCTACAGACAAAACAGTTCTATGACCGTCTGTCTGCCTATATAAACGACGATGTCCTCATGTCCGGGAAATGGTCGCTCCTTGAATGTGTTCCGGCATGGAAGGGCAACAACGGCAACGAAAATATGCTGGCATGGATATGGAGCAGCGGCGACGCCATTAGAAAGCTCATCGTTGTAAATTATTCTGCTGATATATCACAGGCCAGGGTGATGTTACCTGGCAATCATATAAAGACAGAGACAATGGTATTCAGAGACATCCTCACAGATACGGTGTATGAACGTGAATCAAGCGAGCTTAAGACCATGGGCCTGTATGTTGACCTGGCGCCATGGAAGGTACACCTGTTCGATAACGTTGTCTAATCTTCTTTCCTGCCCAGATTTATGACCGCTCGGACCCTGTTGCCCGAGCCAAGGTACTCCAAGGTGTCAAAGCTGTGTATAGACGCTATTGCTATCCCCCGACCGTGCGCATCAAAAACACGCTCATAGCTCATCTCGAGATACGGTCGCCAGTCAAATCCATTCCCCATATCCTCTATCAAAAAGGTTATCTCGTCGGGCGACTTATTATAGCTCACACTGACCGTCTTTGATGCATTCTCTGGCAAAGACAGCCGTCTGTCGACCTCTTTCCTCCACTGGTTCCTGTTAACCAGACTTGACTTCTCATCGTACGATATCCCTAGGTTCCCGTGTTCCAGGGCGTTCAGCATCAATTCCCATAGGCCGAGCACTACCTTGTCGGGATCGGGACATATCTTTGCCAATAAGGCGGCAAGCGTATTCACATCCTCTAGTGAATGCGGCTCAAAACAACCCTGTCTCATCATGGCAAGTGCATCTATTGTCTGCTGCGTCTCTTCAAGCAGCGACCGGAACTGTTCATGATCGGCAATCGATGTCTTTACGACGGCACGCAGGGTCTCTTCCTCATAGGGCTTTGTCAGATAATAATATGCCCCTGCCTGTATGCCTTCGAGTATATCCTCTTTCTTTGTCCTGGCGGTCTGAAAGATAACAGGTACGGTCTTGAGCATATCGTGCTGCTTCATCCTTAGCAGCACTTCCATGCCGTCTATACCCGGCATTGTCCTGTCCAAGAGAACGGCATCGAATTCATCGGGCGACCGATCAAGCAGATTCCAGGCCTCTTCACCGGTCACTGCGATCGATATCTTATAATCCTCATCCTTGAGTATCTCCGCGATAAACCTTATGTTCATAGGTTCGTCGTCGACTATTAATATTGAAGGCCTTGATTCATTCATGTTGTTTCAACCCGTATCATCCATTGCTTATCTTTATCACCCTGCTATTATATATATTCGAGTATTTTCACAATTTTATTTAATCTATTATTATGTATATAATCTTGGGGCCATACAAGCCTTGAGAAACTACACTATCCCTTAATGCCGATTATGCCCTCAGACAGGAAAAAAAGATCCTATCAGCTCATCCATGATCTTTTCATAGACGGATAGAGTATTACCGGCTACATAATCTGCCATATTGCTGTTGTATAGAGAAACCATACCATGCAGTATACTCCACACCTTTATAATATTATATTGGATATCTACCTGAGCAATATTACCCTGCCCCCCTGTAACATCCGCGAGCACCTTGGTAGCCAGGTCTACTATCTCCATGGATATTGTATATTCGACAAGAGAAAGCTTTTCATACGGCGTACCGATATAATCATTATACTTTGGGGTGGGCCTTGAAAACATGATATCATAATATGCACTGTTATTTACCCCGAAGTCCACATAGGTGTGCATGAATTTACCGGCACGGACCAGCGGGTCATCATTCAGACTGTATACATCCTTGAGCAACTTAAGAAGTGTCTCGAATCCCTTGATAACTATTGTTATATAAAGTTCATCCTTGCCGGAAAAATAATTGTATATATTGGGCGCAGTCATACCTATCCGGGAGGCGAGCCTCCTCATGGTCAGCGACATAAAGCCCTCGTTGACAATGATATCCAGGGCGGAATCCAGGATCTTTTCACGCACCTTATCAAGTTCCTCATCACTGCGGGGCATCTTCATGAAAGTGAATGATTAACTTTGCCGGGGGACCATGTCAAGGATATCCGTATCGACCAGGTCTGGGATCTGCATACCTATGGATATACGTTCAAGCCAAAAGCGCCTCACCGAGCCTGACCTGTTTTATATAGGCCGCATTTGCTGCTATCTTTATTGAACCGACAAGATCATCGGTTATCTGTCCATACATACCATCAGTTCTGATATCTGCAATAGAGACAATACGTTCAAGCCTTGGAAGCAACCTGAGGGCCTCCTGTCTGAAGTATATCAGTATGGATACAAATTCTTCGTGACCTGCCCTGCTGTCTATCATGGCTGCTGCTTCATATGCGAGGATCTCAAACACTTGTATAATAGCCTGTATCTCTCCGGTCAGGCCCTTCAGCTCTTTAGTGGTCTCGATACGTTCGTCTCTGACGAGTCCGAGCAGGATCTTAAACCGGCATCTCAATGCGCCGATTATGGGCCCCATCATCATTGCATCTTCTATCTCACGAAATGCCGGGGATATCTCTTCATAGGCATTGCCGGCCTCCCAGACGATATTTTCAGAAGGCACACGACAGTCTTTCAAGGATATACCTCCGTGCGGGCAGGGCTTGAGAAACGGCAGGGTCATGGGCTTTGTCTTTGACAACCCCGTTGTATCTCCGGGCACTATAAATGCCGTGAAGCGCCTTTTGTCACCTTTGCTTCCTGTTATTGCAAGCACGATAAACAGATCGGCAATAGGACCGTTTGTAATATATGTCTTCTCACCATTGAGGATATAGTCTCTGCCGTCTCTGAGCGCTGTTGTTTCCAGATATTTCGGATGAGCCCCCCTTCCGGGCTCTGAGATCGCGAGGCCTGCCGTTATCTTTCCGCATGCCAGATCTCTCAGGTATAGCTCCTTGTGTTTTTCATTCCCCGGCTCTACGAAGAAAAACCTGGTCACGATCTGGTGCATCAGGCAGCTCAGGCCAAGGCCCATGACATGCCCGGCTTCCACGATGGCCTTACCGCACAGGCCAATCTCGAAATAACCGCCGCCAAGCCCACCGAACTCCCTGTCCGCTCCGATTCCCAACAGGCCCTGCCTGCCCATCTCTTTCCATATATCAAACGGGAACGTATCCTGTGTTATCAGCCCTGATCCGGCAGCAATATTGTCCTGGGCAAATGCGGACACCTTCTGGCCGAGCAGGATATTATCTTCAGTAAGCAAAATAGCCATTGCCGGACCCTCCAAAAACAGGTTTACCGATATCACTGTTGAGATGCATAATTACAGGACAAGGTCCTCAATAAAATCTATAAGCTGGTTAAGGTTCCTGCATTCCCTCAGCTCATGGCAATACGGCTTGTACGAAAGCATCTCACTGTCACCTGTGTTCCATATATACTCGTTTTCCGGATTGAGCCAGATCAGCCTCCTGCACTTTTCCCTCATCTCGGCCAGGATCCCCTCTTCCGGGTTGAAATAATTCGACCGGGCATCACCGATAATGATCAGGGTGGTCTTCTTATTGAGATAATCCATACAGTTTCTCCTGAACTGTCTCAATGTCTCCCCATAGTCTGTCTGGGCGTGATAATCTATATCCACGTCCTTAAGGACCCTCTCTATGGCCCGGTTGATCTCTTCGTTCTCGAATATGTCCGTTACCTCGGCAAGATCTGAAACAAAGACAAAGCTGTTCACCTTGGTAAAGCAGTCCTGAAGAGAATAGAGTATATTGAGCATAAACCTGGCCGCAGACCATACAGAGCTTGAGATATCGCAAAGCGCAACCACCTTGCCTTTTCTCGGAGGTTTTTTCCTGTATTTTATCTCTATAGGCACACCCTGATATCTATCCGAGGCACGCAGGGTCTTTTTCACGTCCAGTACACCCCTGTTACTTATCGCATAGCGCCTCGATATTATATCCTTTAATTTACGGACAAGCCTCTCTATGACCTCACGCATCTGCTCCACTTCCTTCATTGTCAACGAGGCGAACGCCCTCTCGCCCAGCTGTGTGAGGTGCTGTTCATGGGTCTTTACGTGCTTTAATCCGTCATTATACGGCCTTTGTTCCCTCAGCAGCAGGGAATAGGCGCTGTCGAGGTGACCGTTGAAATACCTGGCAATCGACGTCCTGGTATCCTTATCATAGTTCTGTGCAGCCTGCTCGAGTATCTGGAATATATCACCCTTGATGTCATTCAGACGGACCATGATCTCAAGCCTGTTGTAAAGGGGCCCGAGGTTGAATTTTCTACCGGCAACGGTCTGCTCTTCCTGATTCTTGATGCGAAGCAGCTCTTTGAGGTAATCAAGGGGCTCTCCGGAGAGAAAATCGACTATCGCCTGCCGTGCCGGATCCCCATCGGCTTCCTCAGCGAGTCTGCCGACGATCTCACGCAGCTTGTCAGCAAGCGGTGCAGACTCTATAATACCGAGATCCTCTCTAAGCTCTTGAAAAAAAAGATTGTACAGACGGTCAAACTCCCCCTGTTCCCTCCTGCTCTTGGCGAAATTTGCACGCAGGGCCGCCCTGAACTCCTCCTGGTCGAGGATATCGATCATTTCAAGATGGCTGATACAGTCAAGCACTTCGGATGTAGATATCCTGTAACCAGCCGCCCTGCAGCATGCCACGAATTTTAAGACAGTATTGACCATGGGGTCTTACCTAGCTTGCGATATGTTCCAGGTTATCCCTTACAGCCTCTGTATCGGAGCGGTACTTTACAATCATATTGAGTGTCTGCATAATAACATCACTCGAAAGCTCTTCCACCTGCAGGGCGATGAGGGATTGTGCCCAGTCTAGGGTCTCAGAGATGCACGGCCTCTTCTTCAAGTCATATTCCCGAATCTTTCGCACAGAGTCTACGATCTTTGCGGCGAGCCTGTCGTCTATGCCGGGTATCTTGAGCTTGACTATCCTTATCTCCAGTTCCCTGTCCGGGTAATCTATGTATATATGTACGCACCGTCTCTTGAGTGCATCGCTCATATCCCTGTAGTTATTCGATGTAAGAAAGACAAATGGAATATTGATTGCCTTTTTTGTACCTATCTCGGGTATGGTTACCTGAAAGTCACTTAAGAGCTCGAGTAGAAATGCCTCGAATTCAGGATCTGACTTATCCACCTCATCTATCAGCAGAACCACGGGTTCATCCGAGCTGATGGCCTTCAATAACGGTCTCGGCAGGATAAAACGTTCCGAAAAAAATGCGTCTTCCTGCATCGCGATCCTGTCGACCGCCTCGCTCATGGTGCGGGCACCGGTTATCACATCGTTGATCTTGTCCTTGACCATCTGGGTATAGAGCAGCTGCTTTGCATATTCCCACTCGTACAACGCCTTTGCCTCGTCAAGGCCCTCGTAGCACTGCAGCCGGATAAGTTCGCGATCCAACCCCTTGGCCACTGCCTTGGCCAGCTCGGTCTTACCGACCCCTGCCGGACCCTCTACCAGTACGGGTTTTTTGGTGACCGATGCCAGAAAGACCACGGTCGCTATCTCCTTTGAAGGTATGTACCTGGCATCTTCCAGCTTTGCCCGAACATCTTCAACATCTTTAAACGGCATAGAAATCAACCTCTCTTTGTTGATATTTTCTGCCCTATACCATACTATAGTCATCATAGATACCAGTATAAATTAAAGCGTGTAAAATTATGCCTATACATCAAAATGACAATACCGTGAGATATCCGGCCAATAACATCCATGTCTTTAGACATTTGATCATCCTGTCTTTTCTTTTCTTTCCCGCTTACTCCTATGGCACGGCGGAAACAGATCTTTTTCCCGTTACAGGAAAAAGATGGACATTTGCATTCTACCTTGCCGGAGAAAATTCCCTGGAGGCGGATCAGGTCAGGAATCTCAAGGAGATCTGTACCGGGTCGGGGTCTCTCGATAATATAAACCTGGTGGTCTTCTTCGACAGGGATGATGACACGACCCATGAAAACATCCTCACCTCATGGAAGGGCACAAGGGTCTTTCACGTAAAAGGCACATACCGGGACACGATCAAAAGACCCATATTTGCGCCCCTGCCCCATTCTATAGAACATGGCCGCCTGAGATATATCCTGGCAAAACCCCGGCTTAATGAAGACGACAGGGCTTTCATAGATGATGCCTATACAAAAAGACAGGACCGGTATTATCTGAAAGATCTGACTGTAAAAGACAAGGCCCACCTGCGCACCTTGCTCACGGAAAAGGCCCTATACCTGCTCCCCCTGGAAAAGACTGCGAACCTCGATGCCTCCCGGGGGGAAACACTGCGGCAGTTTATGAGCCTTGTAAAAGACAATTTCATATCCGAATATTACGCTCTTTATATCACTGGTCACTCCATAGGGTGGTTTTCCGGATACCCGCTTCCGGCAAGGCCCTCTAATCCTCATTCGGATGAATATTACAGGGCCCATGACATCAGGGAGTTAAAAAAGGCCCTATACCTAACCCATTGCGATGCATTGACCCTTGATACATGTTATATGGGGGATATCGAAACAGCGTGGTCTCTCAAAGACTGCACGAGGTATCTCGCTGTAAACCAGACAGCCATACCATCCATGGGCCTGGATTACTCCATCCTCATAAAAACCCTCCATGAAAGGGCCTCTTTTGCACCGAGAGATGTGATATATGAAACAATAGAGGCATACAGGCAGACCTATCAAAAAAAGATGTACCCCATCTCGTCATCAGCCATTGACCTCGGTGAGGATTTCCAGACCTTTGTCAAGGAATTACAGGCATATGTCAAGGATGACAGACACCTGCATGCACTGATCAGAGGCGCAGGGCAGTCTTTTCATATACCGTCGAGGGCCTACAACAAAGGCAAGATGGCAGACCTTTTCAGCCTTACAGATCATATCGGACAGGGAAACACGATCGCGCCTCTCAGGCGGGGCAAGTTTATAATAAACCGATTTTCCATACACACGAAGGCTCGCGGCATCTCCATATATCTACCCCGGACAAAACAGATCCTGGGGCATGATTATAACAGATACCGCCTCACGGATTATTCAAAAGACTTCCCTGAGGGGTGGGTGCGCGTGTTACCGAGGATACTCGACTAAAAACCCGCCCTCTATGCGTTCAATTATTCCACAACAGGTCACTCGCGCTTGAAGGAAATGCATCAAGGAAACCGAAGCAGTCTGTATTGCCGCCCGTTATATAAGAGAGAACACCGGTTCCTCCCGGAGGTGTTGTTGCAGCGTTTGTGATGTCCACCTCCACGGCATCGTTCAATTCCTGAAGCGTCAGGGTGATATAGTATTCATCATTGGAGAGGTTATTATCGTCATTTCTGGCCATGAAGGCCATCTCACTATCAGAGTCCGCTATACTTCCTCCTCCCATTACCTCCCAGTTGCCGGTAGTATTGGTCGATTCCGTAATCCTGAACCATTGATTTCTCGTGTCGCCTTCCCACATGAACTGCACCTTCTTGCTCGTAATACTGGCATGCCATATCTTTATATTGTTGGATGAATCATCCCTTTTCACAAAGTATACCCCGGCCTCGATGTCCCCGATCTCATACTGTTCTACAAGGATCTCACTATTATCTTCTATGGCAAAACCCATATGGATCGTCAGATCTTCATCGGCGCTAAGGGTTATCACCCTGTCGACCTGGACCTTCAGAAGGTCGGAAAAGAAATCGTTATAATTTAGATCAATATTTATATACGGGATATCCACCGAGGATATTGTGTTGTCTATGGTTGCCGTCATATCATCCACGGTGTAATCTCCGTCGGTATCCCAATTGCTGGAAAACTCGTTGATCATCTCGATATGGGCATCAAGGATGTCTATGTGGTTGTATATGCATTCATCACGGCCTATTTCGGGATCGAACAACTTCATCAGGATACTTTCCGAGACGGCAGGGTTCCATTCGGACCAGTCCGACAGGCTGCTATCTCCGAGATACGGTGTGCACTCCTTTACATCGTCCGAATAGGTCTGCAGCCCTGTACCGTCCGAACTGCCCTCTTCAGTATCCGACTCTGCACCGCAGGCGAAAAGACATAAACCGACCATTATCAACAATAAGGTGTATCCGATGCGGGATCTCTTCATACACAACTCCCTTTTCTAGGATATATGTACTATACGAGTAATCACAGCCGGTCAATTAATCAAGCACAAAATCCATTCACTGCCTTGGGACAAAAAATTCCATCTGGGGAAAGTCGTTGAGTTCCTTTGATATGCCGGCGCGCAAGAACGAATTCACCCATGTCAGGATATTATTGTTCTGTATGGAGCGCCTCATCCTCCTCATCCTTGTCTGTCTTTGTTCCTGATCCATGGTGAATGCGAGGTAGATGGCATCGGCCACACCTTCCCTGTCATAGGGATTTACCAAGATGGCGTTCTGGTATAATTGTGCTGCAGCGCCGGCGAATTCACTCAATATAAGGACACCGTCACCGTCCACACTGCACGCGCAGTATTCCTTAGCAACAAGGTTCATCCCGTCCTTGAGCGGGGTTACCAGTGCTATTTCAGACGTCCTGTAATATGCAACCAATTCCTCCCGGGACAACATCCTGAATATATAGTGGATAGGGGTCCATCCCACCTCTGTATATCTGCCGTTGATCTCCCCAACGAGACGCTCTATCTCCTGTTTGAGCCTTTCGTATTCATCCACATCCCCCCTGCTCGGCACAACGACCTGCAGCAGGGTGACCTTCCTGCGCAACTGTGGATAACGGGCAAGGGCATTATCGAAAGCAAGCAGGCGGTGAGGTATGCCCTTTGTATAATCAAGACGGTCAACGCCTAGAATCAGCTGGCGTTTCGGCAGGTTTGCATGGACTATCCATGCCTGATCGGCAACGTCTTGAGTAGCCGCAAAACCGGCAAATTCGTTGAAATCAATACTGATGGGAAAGGCACCGACGCGGACCTCACGATCAGGCATGATGATTGAATTTATCTGTCCCCTGCCGGCAACCTTGTGCCCGAGAAGGGCCCTGACACAACCTATAAAATTCCTCCTGTCTCTTACGGTCTGGAAGCCTATAAGGTCATATTCCAACAGGGATTCAAGGATCTCAAAACGCCACGGCAGCTTGAGGAATATATCGAGCGGGGGAAAAGGGATGTGCAGGTAAAACCCTGTCCTACGATATATCCCCATGCGCCGCAATTCCCGAGCCACCAGTATGAGATGATAGTCATGGACCCAGACATAATCATCATCTTTCGTATATTCGATTATGGCCCTTGAAAACTTGTTGTTTACCTTCTGATATACATCCCAGTATGTGGGATCAAAATTGCAGTGGGAGAAGAGGTCATGGAACAGGGGCCACAGTATCTCGTTTGAAAAACCGTAATAGTACTTGTCGACCTCATCCTTTGTGAGGGGGACTGTCCTCAGGCTGTACCCTGTATCGCTTGCACCCTTTGATATAAGCTTATCGACATAATCCTGTTCGGGAAGGTCTTCGGAAGATGCCCCCAGCCAACCTATCCATATACCTCCCCTATCTCTGAGTACCGGACCCATGGCCGTGACAAGCCCGCCCGATCCGGGATCGACACTCCACGAGTCTGCCACAAGCTTTGTCACTACTATGGGCAGTCGATTGGATATGACTGCCAACCTCTTTGCCGCCATAAGGCACTCCTTTTATCCTTGTTTGCTCACCCAAAGCCAGCCTTGCAGAAAATCCCTTACAGATTTGATATCTGGAAGAAATCCCTGAGCCGATGATTCCATATCAACCCTTCCAACCTTTATACCCATACCGCACCGTTTGATCACACCAAAGGCATCCTCGTCGGTAGAGTCGTCCCCGATATATACACAAAATGCCCCTTCGGGCTGTTCCGACAGAAGGTCCCTCATAGCCGCGCCCTTGTTCGCCCCGGATATCCTCAGTTCGATACCGCCGTTAAACCTGAGAATCTCAAGATCGTGGCTGGAAGCGATCTTTTCCCATTCTTCAAGGATGCCTCTTTCAACCACACCGGCCCTTTCACAAGACAATGCCCTGGTATGGACGGCAATACTTGCCGTTTTTTTTTCGATCATTTCACCCGGATTATCCATACGGGCAACCTCGCCTGCCTCTGCAAGCCCTCGCAAGTGTTTGGGACTGATACCCCTTGTGACTATTGCCCCACCGGGATCCCTGCGTTCAAAACCGTGGCTTCCGATGATGATCACCCCGATATCACCCAGCAGTTCAAGTATCTCAGATACAGGCCTGCCCGATATAATAGCGAGCATTGTATCGGTCGATCTGTATATCTCTTTCAGGAGGTCTGCCACCCCGTCCAGGGGTAAAGCCTTCATGCGATCTATCTGAAAGGGGGCCAGTGTACCGTCATAGTCCAGGTAGAGAAACCTCTTATCCGATTCATTGAGCCTGTCCCAGAAATCATCCATATTGTTGATATGGACGCATTCATGACCTTTACCGTTCATTCAGGTTCTATCCTGTCGACTGTCTCGTACATGACTGCAACCATCAATGTCAGGTACTCACGCAGATGTCTCGTGATCAAGAAATTCTCCAGGACGAACTGCCTGGCCTTTTGTCCCATCTCAGCAAGCCTGTCTCTGTGTTTGAGCAGATACCGTATACGCAGCGCCGCACCTTCAGGCGTGTTTACCAAAAAGCCCGTATGGTGATTGATCACCTGCAGCCGGATACCCCCTGTATCACCGCCTATAACAGGCCTGCCCTTCCACATGCCCTCTGTAACGGTAAGACCGAACCCCTCCCTGGTAGACTTCTGGAGTATAATGTCCGATATCCTTTGGATGATATTGATATTGAGATGATCGTCCGGGGGCAGAAGCAGTACGTGGATGTCGGGATCATCTCCCGCACTTGCCCTAACCTGCCTGAGCACCTCTTCCCCTTCGGGATCGTCTGTTGCGCCACCGCCTGCGAGCACCAGCTGTATGGAGTTGAACTCCTTAACCAGCCTGTAGGAGTGTATAACGCCTACAGGGTCCTTAAAACGGTCGAAACGGGAAACCTGTGTTATGATAGGCCGTTGTGGATCAAGCCCCCATGTAGAGTAGGCCTTTTCCAGATCTTTCTCCGGTATATCTATATTTTTCTTGCTCAGGGGGTCGATGCTGGGCGGTATCAGGTACAGGGGGTGCGGCAGCATCTGGGCGAATTCGGACAATGACCATATACTTGCATCGTATTCCTTTACAAAATCCTTCAGATACTTCCATACAGGCCTGTACGGATGGCTCAGGTCTATATGGCACCTCCATATCCACCGACCTTTCCGATCGGGGCAATTCACTATGAGAGGGGCGGGCTGAGGATCGTGAATAAAAACGATATCCGCCTCTCTGAGACTTTCCATGAGCTTTTCACCGTTGATCTTATTCGTGTGCTCAAAATGCCTCAACAGGGATTCGTTTATATCCAGTCGATTGCCCTGCAGACAGTTGTGAAAAAGCTTTGTGCATTGATAGAATTCATCATCACCCTCAATAACCTCCCATGTCGCATCGATGCCCAATTCCTGTTTGAGCGGGATCAGCCTGTGGAGTATCTCCGCCACGCCTCCTCCGCTCTTGGTAGAATTGACGTGTACGACCTTCATTCCATGGAGATGTCTCGCCAGCTGACGAAGCTGATCAATGACCTCTTCACCTACGATCTTTGCGTATTGTTCAAGAAGATTCGGCATCATTATCCCTTCATCAACATATTTTTAGACATTACGAGGCTCAGTTCTTCCCTTAATTCTATGAGGTTTGTAAAATACGGGTCTATTGATTCTAAGGCATCGGTCAGGGCATGATAATTCTGGCTGAACCCGGCGATCCATTCGGTAAAATCATCCCTGCCAAAGGGGGGGCGCCTCCTGGCATCGATAAAGTGATAGAATATCGTACCCGGCGACATGTGCTGCAACAGGCCCGGGAGCTCATAGGGTTTCTCGATCCTTGTGTCCGTATCGAATACAACGATCTGTGACCGGACAAAATGGAACCTCTGTGAAGACTTTGCCCAGGGCACATATTCGCTCTCATCCAACCTTTCTTCGATACTGTCGATCAATTCCCTGCGCAGGTCTTCAAGATAATGATAATCCGTAGGATTTATAAGGGCCAATCTTTCCGCCAGGGCCTTGTCATGGAGGCTTCTATATGCCCAGACTGCAAAATCATTCTGATACTCGGGATCATCAAAACGCGCCCTCAGAAGTCCTCCCCAGAAATGGTAATAGATACAGCTTGTAGAGGTTGTCTCCAGGCGGTCTCTCAACTCACGCAAGGTCTGGGCCTGTTCGCCAGTTGCAATGGCTATCAGGGCACAATCTTTTACAGCAAACGGCTCTCTCATTTTCATCCCCTTTTCCAGGCACAGTGTGACCAGAGCGTTTTTGAATATTACAATAACCTGTCAAATCAATAACATCATATCTTTTTATATTACACCGTGGCTATAAAATAGGCTAACTGTTTCTAATCTTATAATATTGTTTATCGAATCACCTTTGTCAAGAATGTATTCATAAAATCGACAGCCGGATATAGACCGGGCTTGACTTTCGACAAAACGGGTCTATAATAATAAGCAATTAAGTTAGACTCCTGAGAAGTGGTTGTCATAAATAAAAGGAGGGGAATATAATGAAGAAAGCACTAACGGTATTTGCGGGGACATTTTTTATTCTATTGGTCATGGGAACTACGGCTTATTGCAATGATATTCTCATAGCAGGGGCGGATCAGGACATATACGGCAAATCAGCGACCCCATACCAGGCCAGTGAGTCAAACCTGGCAGGCAGGCTGAACATCAACACCTCGACTGTCGAAGAACTGGTTATGCTGCCGGGCATTGGGGAAGGGATAGCAAAAAACATCATCTCTTTCAGAAATGCAAACGGGCCGTTTAATTCCGTGGATGATCTCATCAAGGTCAAGGGAGTAGGAGATAAAAGACTCGACGCATTAAGGCCCTTGATCAAACTCGAAGGCCCATCCACGCTTCGCATCATGGAATAGCACTTTTTCATCCAGCCTGCGGCATATACTGTATGCCTCAGGCTGCGTGTCATGGTTTAAAATCGGACACCTTCTTCAATTCAGTAAAAAGCCTTTTTTCTTCAGCGTTCAATTTGTTTGGCACTACAATCTTTATCTGCACGTAAAGATCGCCTTTATGGGCCATGCCCTTGCCTTTAAGTCGCAACCTCTGGCCTGTAGACATCCCCGCGGGTATCTTGATACTAAAGGTGCCGCCAAGGGCCTGTATCTCCCTGGTTATACCCAGAGCGGCATCCCACGGCGCCACAGGCAGCTCCATGATGACATTGTTGCCTTCAAGCCTGTATTTATCGTCATCGGCCAGCCTGATCTTCAGGTATAGATCGCCTGCCCCTCCTGGCCCACTGTTTCCCTGGCCTGTCAGCCTGATCTTCATACCGTCATAGGCACCGGCGGGTATCTTTACATTAAGCCTCTTGCCCCCGGCAGGTCCTTGAAGTGCTATCTCTCTGTTCGAGCCCGCATGTGCCTCCTGGATCGATATACGGACCTCTGTTTCAAGATCTCCGCCCTTCTTGAATGATTCACGTCGCGCCCCGGCATGCTGCCCCATACCGATGTCACCGAAAAGGGTATCGAAGAAATCCGAAAAACCGCCCTGGGCAGATGCACCGGAACCGAAATCAAAGGAAAACGACCTGGCGCCCCCCCTGCCCCCGCCGAACCCGAACTGCTGCCCGCGGAACAGATCATCGAAACCCGGAGGCGGCCTGAAGTTCTGCCCCTCCTGCCAGTTGCTCCCGAGTGCGTCATATCTGCTGCGCTTGTCAGTATCCTTGAGCACCTCATAGGCCTCGTTTATCTCTTTGAATCGCTTTTCAGCGCCGGGATCATCCTTGCATGTATCCGGATGGCACTTTCGCGCAAGCTTCCTGTATTTCTTCTTTATCTCTTCCTGGCCGGCATTCCTTTCAACGCCCAGAATCTTGTAATAATCCTTATATTCCAATTGTCATAACCTCATCTTGACTGTAATTATATATTAGTTAGGGATTGCTCACATATAAATCAATAGGTGCACATCAACAATTTAGTCTGCAGAGCAATCGTGAAAAAACATTGGTTATAATGAGCAGGCTAAAACCTATTATCGAGCTGCCCCAGGATCATTGCCGGGACCTTTGCGAGCTCCGGGGTCAGATACCCTGCGTTACCGAGCGCAGCCAGGGCTTCATCGCAATATTTCTTTGCAATATCACTGCTCTTTTTCAGGATTTCGACAGACATGTTGGAAACGATAAGGTCCTGTCTTCTATCAGGATCAATCTCCCTAATCTCCCTCAGTATATCCGGCCTTTCTTTAAACAGGAGTACAAGCGGCAGGGTTGACTTGCCTTCGGCTATATCGTTATAGGTATCCTTATTGTTATCTGTTGACGGTGTAAGGTCTATGATATCGTCAACGATCTGGAACCCCATGCCCACTGACTTTCCATAGCTTAAAACTGCATCTATCTTATCCTGGGGTATACCTGCCAGCACAGCGGGTGCGTATACGCAGAACTCGAAGAGCACCGCGGTTTTGAGATATATAATATCGAGATATATATCCATGTTGTCGTGAAATGAAGAGGCATGCTGCAGCTCCTTCAATTCACCTTCCGCCATCTTTTTTATCGTGGTCACCATTTTCACGGCAAGGTCTATGTTGCCCTGCATACAGGTGATCTCCATTGCCTTGGCCGATATATAATCCCCTGCCAGGAGTGCGGGCTTATCACCGAAGACCTGGTTTGCAGTGGGACGCGAGCGCCTGATCTCGGTACTGTCCACCACATCATCATGAAGCAGGCTTGCCGTGTGCATCAACTCTACAGTGCAGGCAAGAGACTGTATCCTTTCCTCTTCCAAATCTACACAACCGCCTATAAGGCCTACAAGTTTTGGTCTGAGGCGCTTTCCGCCCGAATCAAGGATATATCGGCCGATATCTTCTGTAAACGGGGTCGAGCTCTTGATGAGTTCCTTAAGCCTTTTCTCAAATATCTCCTGCATAATTGAGCCCTATAGCAAACCATGCCCTCATTAGCAATCAAAACAGTCACGGCCCTGCAAACATCTTGATAAATTGATTTTTTCCATATAAACATACATCTCATATTATATACTGTTGGGGGTCATATGAAGATATGCATGATAGGAACAGGCTATGTCGGGCTGGTCACAGGGGCATGCTTTGCAGAGATGGGGAACAACGTGATCTGCGTGGACGAAAACAAGGACAAGGTCGATATACTGAACCAGGGCGGCATCCCGATCTATGAACCCGGGTTGAAGGATATCATCGAGAGAACTGTATCGGGCAACCGACTGAGCTTTACTACGGATTTCAACAAGGCGGTCTCAGATTGCCAGCTCTGTTTCATCGCAGTAGGCACTCCGCAGGACAAGGACGGCTCGGCAGACCTGAAATATGTGCTCCAGGTTGCATCCCAGATCGGCCGGATAATGGACGACTACAAGATAATCATAGACAAATCCACTGTCCCTGTAGGCACGGCAGACAAGGTAAGGGGCGTTGTCACTGAAGAGCTTAAAAAGAGGGGCAAAGAGCACATAGAATTCGATATCGTATCAAACCCGGAATTCCTCAAGGAGGGAAATGCCCTGCAGGACTTCATGAGGCCTGAGCGTGTCATCGTCGGCACAGACAATGTCCGCACCGCAGCCCTTTTCAAGGAACTCTACGACCCCTTTGTCCGAACCACGAGCAACCCCATCCTCATCATGGATATAAAGAGCGCAGAACTGACAAAATATGCATCAAACGCATTCCTGGCAGCAAAGGTCACCTTTATCAACGAACTCGCCATCCTCTGCGACATGGTCGGGGCGGATATCTCCCAGGTCAGAGACGGAATGGGCACGGATTCGAGGATAGGCCCGCGCTTCCTCCTTGCAGGCCCGGGCTACGGCGGTTCATGCTTTCCAAAGGATGTACAATCCATCATCCACACAGCAAAAAACCTCGGCCACAGCCTTGAGATCTGCGAGGCCACCCACAATGCAAACCAGCGCCAAAAGACATATTTCGCTGAAAAGATCATCAATTACTATAGAGAAAACAGCGCCGATCTATCAAAGATTACTATCGCTGTGTGGGGCCTTACGTTTAAACCGAAGACAGACGATGTTCGAGAATCACCCGCACTGGATATCATAGAAAAACTGACCGAAAGCGGCATAAAGGTCAAGGCATTCGACCCGATCGGCATGGACAATGCCAAAGAAATCCTGGGGGACAAAGCCACCTATGTAGACGACAACTACGAGGTCCTCAAAGACACTGACGGCCTGGCAATAATAACCGAATGGAACATGTTCAAGAGCCCTGACCTGGAAAGGATAAAACAATTGATGCACACACCGGTAATATTCGACGGAAGGAATCTCCTAAATCCACCCGAGTTGAATTCCAAAGGATTTACCTATTTCGGCATAGGCAGAAATTGATCCTTCGATGAGCATGAGCGCCGTTGCATAAGGCCGCCCCTACAATCGAAAAGGGCATACCAATCTGCACATCAATAAGCCCAGGCCAAAACCCACGGCACACATCCCATCCCGTAGGGGCACGATGCATCGTGCCCCCAACACACAAATGCACAATAGATCGTATAATCACCCGCAAAACCAAGGCATATTACCCACCAAATCTAATCAACACCCATATTCTCAACAACATATCAAACCCAAAACAACCATCACACGCACAGTCCCTACAATCGCAACGGACATACCAATCTGCACACTAATACGCCTCTGGCAAAAATAAAGGCACACAATACGACCTTCACATCTGCACATGTTTACGGCTATCCATCTCCCTTGTAATATTTTCATACCAGACACCGAACATCTGTAAAATTTTCCGACACCCTCTGAGCTTATTTTTACGGCACATATTATAGTATTTCATTCATAAATATAATGTATTAATAAATATTGATGCCATAACGGGCTGGCTAATGCCCGCTCAGAGATGTCGATTTTTTTTACAATAGTTGATGACTAAAATAGGGCCCTTATACATAACCACCTGCCATAATTCGGCTTTTTTGACTGGCATTATTTATGCTTGATTTTCATTAAAGCACGCACGTTTGTTAATGATTTGAAAACATATAAGGAGGAAGTTAAATGAATAAGTTTTTTATGGTTTTATGTACGGTAGCATTGTTTTTTGGCACGGCAGGGGTTGCAAATGCTGATCTTTTTACTAACACAAAAGATTTAGATGTTTGGTTAGGAGGATGGGGCCAGCCCAACTCAGGCACATACTCATGGACACATGACACCCCGAATGATTTCGAAGTACCTTATGACATTGTAAATTCAGCAACATTGGAAATTAGTGCTTCTTTATTAAATGGGAATAATGAAACAGTGTACGTACAAGGAGTTGCACAGGGTCATCTTCATAATCAAACTTGGTCTTGGTCTTTGTGGGAATGGTCTGGAACTACATTTGATATCTCAAATATCTTTATCGAATGGAACGCAGGCGATCTTCTTAATGTAGCTTTGACCTATACTGAAGTGCCTGGTATAAATTCGCTCTATTTGGATGATTCTATCTTCACGCTAAATTATGACAATGCGACTGCCCCTGTCCCGGAGCCAGCAACCATGATACTCATGGGTTCAGGTCTGCTCGGCCTAGCCGGTCTTCGTCGCAAAAAGGCAAGCAAGGTCTAGACAAACAATACAACAAAAAACCGGCCATATATGGCCGGTTTTTTACCATCTCAAATCTTTGTTATTGTTCATCGCATAATTTCATATGTACTATAACAATCCATCATTTTATCTATTTACGATTTAATAGCAGTCCAGATTTTTTCAGCAGATATGCATTCTTTATATACTTTCAACCGCCTGATATTTACTCTGCGTTAAATATCTCTTTCTCTTTCGCCTCCAAGAGATAAATCCTGCGGTATATCCTAACTTGCTCGAACATACCATACGCACCCCCCTACAATCGCAATGCACATTAAATCTGCAAAAAAACGCCCAGACCAAAACCCACGGCACACATCCCATCCCGTAGGGGCACGATGCATCGTGCCCCTACGAGCAAGGCGCTATGTCAAGTATAATTGCCTACACATGCATGAATCATCAACCCAGACAACGCAGCAAAATATCTATTTATTGTAACCGTCACCCGACAAAAAAATAAGCCTTTTTCTCTGCGACCTCGGCACCTCGGCGGTGAATATTTCTTCTGGCTATTTGCTGATCGAAGCCTAAAGACTTCGCCACAGGAGATATGATCAGAGACGGCTCAATAACCTCCGGGCCCTATCCTTTCAGCCACAAGCTATTAACCATCACATTTTAAATCCCTCCTCATCTCAAAGCCCACCACGCCATTCTTTACTAAAAAAATCTTAGGCCCTCTGTCCCTTTGTGCCTCTGCCCCTCTGCCCCTCTGCACCTCTACCCCGTCTCCAGTGCTAAATTCGCCCTGATTGGCGAAAAATATCCAACGTGGAAGCTTGTGCCGATATTCGCCTTTGTTGAGTTGCAATTGCACGGTTCTTCTTAATGCCGGGGCAGTAATATACCTAAGTATGTATCGGATGCCTTGACCGTTATTCCTCACAAGCCATTCCTGCAAGTCCGCCTGTGCGTCGATATCGAATTTTCGGAAACCAAGGTGGCTAAGAATTTTCTTTCTATACTCAATTAAAGTGGCTTCCCTGTCAGGAAGCTTAAAGGTTAGCGATGGAGATAACCCCATCTGTCCATTGAGATAATTGACTACCCTTGGAGAAAGAACGTCAACTTCGTTGATGAAGCGGCCATAAAGACGGACCGAGCAAATTTGAACGGATATGAACAGGCGGGAAATCTTCCTGTATTTGCTTATCTCCTGAAGGTCATTCTCTGTCAGCGTCCAGTCCCTGGCCATTTCCTCATCGGAAAAGTCCTGTGGCAGTGGAATCGGTTGGTAGCGCTTTTTTCTGGACAAAGATTTGTTTTCTGTTGCCATGATCCTCTTCATTATTCAAAACGGTCATTTATAAGAACATTTTCAACAATGAACATTGTACTTCATTTTACAGCGATTTTCATTATCAAAGACCCTTCTTGATTTAAAATTATCAAAAGAGTATAAAACTATTGAGTTCTGATAAAAAAATGGGGGTATCCATGCAGAGATCAATGATAGTTAATTATCCGGATACGATACCTGCTGTCACAAATCAAAGCCCTGAAGATTTTGAATCTGAAGCGAAAAGAGCAATGGCCGTAAAATTATTTGAACTTGGACGTCTTAGTTCGGGTCAGGCCGCTCAAATTGCCGGAATAAGCAGGGTTGAATTCCTCTTGACCTGCAAACAGATGGGGGTCGCCTCTGTGGAATGGGATGATACGGAAATAGAAGCCGAGCTGCATTAAGGGTCATCCAATGGACACTATCATATGCAACACAGGACCGATTATCGCCCTTGCCGGCATCAATAAACTCAATATCCTGAAGAGTCTTTATGGCGTTATCATTATTCCGGACCCTGTCCATAATGAATTTTTGGCAGGAGGAAGATTCTTTACCGGCCTTGAGGAATATAAAAAAGCTACGTGGCTGGATGTCCGGAAACTGAACCATACTCCCGATCCACTGCTTTCCAAACTTCTGGATGAAGGAGAAGCATCAGTAATCCACCTTGCTTTGGAATTAGGCCTCAATAAAATCCTTATGGACGAGAGGAAAGGCCGCCGTATAGCAAGGGATATCTATGGTCTTAGTGTATCTGGTACCATCAAAGTTCTATCAGACGCAAAAAAAGTCGGGTTAATAAACAGCCTGGGAGATGTCCTCCAAGATATAAGATCCTCCGGCTACTGGATTCATGACAAAATTATACAAGCCGCAGTCAAGGAAGCAGGAGAATAGGAAAACATGCTGATTGGTTACGCACGTGTTTCAACGTTTGACCAGAACATAGACCTTCAAGAAGATGCCCTGAAAAAAGCTGGGTGCGAAAGAATATTTTCAGACAAAATATCAGGCAGTAAAAAAGATCGACCTGGCCTAAATGAGGCAATATCACATCTCAGGAAAGGTGATACACTTGTCCTATGGAAACTTGATCGGCTTGGCAGATCATTAAGAAATCTGATGGATATAACATCCAAGCTTGAAGCTGCAAAAAAACTCCTGTCGGAAGGCATACCGCCAAAAGATGTTGCTAAAAATCTTAGCGTTTCAATACCTACTCTGTATAGGTGGTGTCCGGCAAGGAAGATGGAGCTTGTTCCTTAGCTGAAAAGCTCATAACCGTAGGTTTCTGTACGCTCGCTCCCGCTGATCCAACCTTCAGAAAGGGTAAACTCTTTCATATCGGATCGGAGATACTACACAAAGCCAGTTGAATCGGTCAACTACCTGCGAGAGCACTTCTAGAAATGCAAGACGATCATGATCGTCTTCGTAGATAGTTTCCCTTCTGTTGCCCCTTGCGGTTACATGATACAGGGCTCCGGGATATTCTATCCTTAGTCGGTGTGCCATGATTTATCTCTACCACGCCCTGATTCATAGATCAAAACCTGATCCTACTCCTCTTCATTATCATAATAATCAAAGGGCATAAAAAAGGCAGAGCCAAAAAGCCCTGCCTCGGTGCCTAAATTTATAAATGATTAGTTCTTTTTGTTTTTCCTCCTAAAACCTGCAATACCGAACAGTCCGGTTCCCAAAAGGAGCAATGTAGCCGGCTCCGGCACAGGCGCAACCTCGAATTCTATGTCTGTTTTTATGAGTGGAGTATCCCAATTTGTGAAATCCTCGGTTATGAGAAAAGTGGCTGTATAGAGCCCTACAGGCATTTCAACTGCTCCGCGCTCCGTCACCCCTACCGTATGCCAGCTATAGTCAAGATGGAAATTAATGTTTGCTGAACCGTTATCGTCGGTCGTTATTGAGTCAAAGAGTATATATCCTAAAACTTTATAACCTGCATCAATCTCGGCCTGATAAGTAGCATCGGTAGCGTTTCTTCCACCCCACCCTGATGGGTCAGTAGGATCAATAACCCACCACCTGCCTATTGAACCAAGTTTTTTATTTCCAATCGGATTATCTCCGGGTTGACCTTCAAGTTTGACCTGATACGATTGATTAGCGCTTAACCCACTAACCGCAAGGGAGCCCATAAAGGTAGGGCCGACACTCGCATATGTGAGTGACCCCGCACCATAAGCACCAGCCATAGCCGGATTTTGCACAAGATCAACAGTAACCGGTAAAGCAAATGTTATGCTACCGAAAGGGATATAGCACAAACATACTATGACGCACGTTATTATCTTTTTCTTCATTATTACCTCCTAATCGTTTTATAAATCTATTCAAGGCACCTAGAGTATTCTTTGAAGTTAATTCTGGAAGCAAAGACTATAGTTGTGATATTTCGCTTGGTGTGCCTAAATTAATGCATTTCTTTTGCCAATTTATATATTCTATTTATATTAGCGAGTTATTAATAAACTGATCAGTTAGACAAGATTAGTCGTTAAACTTATCGACACTCTATAGTACTAATGCCATTGGACACGGTTGCTTCTTTTTTTATAAGATATGCATTTTATATTCTATTAACAGAGTCTTATACATCCCATAACATTTATTTCCTTGAAATATCGCATGTAAAATATTTCGACTTTAACAACACTCGACCCATTGAGCACGGCTGATCTCGACATTCAACCCAATGATAAAGAATGTTATCGAAAATATATTATCTGTCGCTGTCTCTCGACAAATAACAAGCCTTTTTCTCTGCGACCTCGGCGCCTCGGTGGTGAATATTTCTTCCGGCTATTTGCTGTTCGATACCAAAAGACTTCGCCACAGAGGAAATGATCAGAGACGGCTCAATAACCGGATTCAAATGCACATAACGTCTCAACTCAACAATATATCTCTCCCTTTCTACCAATATGGCTTTATAACGAACCACCGACACGATTATGTTTACGATTGAAATACCCCGTATATCCCCCGTTAAGTCCGTGCATCACCTTGACAAGATTCCCCAGCGGCGTCTCGATTATGATATTGTACATGATTATCCAACAGGACATAGGCGTGCACCATGATTGCATATCTTTCATGGTAGGCTTTCATGGTCATAAGAAATCGTCTTAACCGCTATATCAAGTTTCAAGATCTGACACCTGCCCTGTTCTTATACACGGTTGATGATGAAATTCTTTTCATCCTTGCGATTGCTCACATGCATAGGAATCCAGAGTATTATAAAAATCGAGCCAGTTACAAACCTGAATAACTCAGGTTCATCAACAAAAAAACAAGCCCATTATACGCTTAAGACCAAAGACAAATCTTTTTGCATCCTAGATATCGCACATCCTTCTCAAATTAAACCGCTATGTCATGTTTCAAGACACCTTTTCTGCCTTTTCCTCCCCAATTACAATGCATTTGAGTCTGTAAGGAACTTATAGGCAGGTAAAATCTGTATATCCATGCCTGATGATTCCACCCTTTCTTCATCTTCATAGGTCACGATCAACCCCTTTTTCAAGCCTGTCTCATCCATGGCCCTGATAATAGCCCTCAATTCACGTTCTCTTGTCTTTTCGTTACTGATTGTATGCACTACCTGAATAAGTTCCGAAATCTTTCCAGACTCGACACAGGCAAAATCAACTTCATGCCCCTGTCTGGTTTTATAATAGAACAACTCACAGCCTCTTCGATTAAGTTCTAAAAAAACAAGGTTTTCTAGAAAATGACCGGCATTTTTAGAAAAGTGCATAGAACTCGCCCTTGCTATCCCGTTATCAACAGCATAGATCTTTTTTGGAGACTGCATCTGTCTTTTGATCGAGAAATGAAAGGCATCAACACTGAACAATAAATAGGCATCTGTAAAATAAGAGAGGTATTCCTTTACAGTCTTATCGCTTATCTTGGTAATCTTTGCCAGGTTATTGTATGTATAAAGGCAAGATGTGTTGGATGCGAGGTAAAAAAACAGGTTTTCCAGATCAACCGGCTTCTTCACGGAAAATCTTGGCGCTATATCCTGATAGAGAACATTTCTGGCATACATAGCCAGGACTTCATCTTTAATATCCTTATCCATGATAAACGCAATTTCCGGAAAACCACCGTCATGCATATATTCATCTAAAACCCCTTTTATCTGATGACGTTTATTTACAATTTCAATGTTGCCGGATACGTCAATCCCTTTTGCCTTCATCAATTCCAAAAAAGAAAAGGGAAAAACCTCAATAGCGAGAGTCCTTCCTGAAAGCAATGTGATAAACTCGGAAGACAGAAGTCTTGAGTTTGAGCCCGTTATGAACATTTTAATATTCTTTTTTTCATAACAGGATTTAACAAACACTTGCCACTGAGAGAAAAACTGCACTTCGTCAATAAAGCAGTATATCCTGCCCTCAGGCTTGGTTAGCTTGAGATAATCCTCAAAAATCCTTTCCAAATAGATTATCTCATTCCTGAAGTTGTTCAGTCTAGGCGTCTCGAGGTTAACAAAAAGGATATTTTTCGGATTTACCCCCTTGTCCTGTATAAGCATATTGATTATCTGTTTGATCAGGGTGCTTTTACCTGATCGTCTCACACCAACTATAGATATGATATGGGGCAAGTCTATATATTTCCTCGCCTTATTCAGAACATCCCGCTCAATACCGGAATCATACAACTCTTTGTTCCAGTGTGGATTTTGGTCTACCAACACCTCTTCAAACATTTCTACTCCGAGATAAAAGTATTTAATTCGTAGTATATTCCGAATATCAATACAATGCAATATTTAAAAACGAATATAATGAGCTCAACACCTTAAGAATGATAATCTCGCAAAAAGTTGGAGTTTAAGGATATGTCATTTCGACCGGAGGTAGAAATCTAGTAAATTAGGTGTATTACAGATTAAAGATTTCTCCCTCCGGTCGAAATGACAAGGTTAAGGGACTTTTTGCGAAACCGTCAAATAAATAAGGATCAAAAAATCTACTCGGTTTTACAGCTCATGCCTTTCCTGTTTTTTTTGGGGAAATACTTAACATTTTCTATATCTTTAAAATCTGAATTCTGTGTCCAGATGGTAGCGTTAAACTCTTGTGCCGTTGCGAGAATTATACTGTCCGCCATGGGAAGATGGTGTTCCAGACTCAGCCTTGAACCTGCGATCGCCAATGATACGTTCATATCAACAACCGTACCCTTCTGCATAGCAATAATAGCCTGCAGCGCATCATCTTCGGTTGATTCCCGGAGTATTACCTTGAAAACTTCATATATCGTTATCGTTGGGACAACAAGATTGGCAGGATCTTCCAATGGAATCAGGAAATGTTTAGCATTCGGTTCATCTGCAAAGTATGCGAGCCAGCCGGAAGAATCAAGGATATTCATAACCGATCTTCCTCTCTTATGAATTCCGTATTGATACCCTTTAGAAATCCTCGTAGTTCCTTGATGTCCCGTTCTGGTATGAGTTCAATACGTCCGGCATATTCTAGAACCTGCATTTTTTGCCCCGGACGAAGATTCAGGGCCTCCCTGATTTGTTTTGGTATAACGACTTGATATTTAGGCGATACAGTTACTGATTGCATACCCTTCTCCTATCGTTCTTTTATTGATTTACAATATCATTATCGATAAGTTAGTGTCATACATTACGAATCGAAGCAACTGAAAACAAAAAACTGGACGATTATTATCACTTTCCTAAGCAGTAGGCGCCATAAATAATCCCTAGCACATACGTATTCTCTGCAAACATCTTCATGCCATATAAACCGCTATTTCATGCTTCAAGACCTGATAACCTTCCCTGACCTTTCAAGTAGATAAATCCGGTCAAGAAACATAATACTTGACCAAATTAAAATACTACTTTATTTTAGTCATATGTACATCGACCGTCATTTGAAAACCATATTTCACCATAGCATTAACAATTTCCCGGCAGTTCTTGTTACCGGCCCAAGACAAGCCGGCAAATCCACTTTTCTACAGTATGAACTGCCTGATACAACCTATATTACATTTGACGATCCATTAAACCGAGATTTCGCCCTCAATGATGCCAATGGATTTCTTGATCAATTTACCGGCAACCCTGTAATTCTGGATGAGATCCAATATGTTCCGGAACTATTTAATTACATCAAGATACGTATTGACAAAAACCGGTCTCCCGGCATCTGGATACTTACCGGTTCTCAACAATTTCATCTTATGAAGGGGATCACCGAAAACCTTGCTGGGAGAATTGCCATACTCGAACTGCCTCCTTTTTCCATAAACGAAGGACAAAACCGAAGCAGAACGCTGGAAGATATCATCTGGACAGGTTTGTTCCCCGAACCGACATGTTTTCCTGAGCGCATCGGGCTATGGATAAAATCATATGTCCAAACCTATCTTGAAAGAGACGTTCGCCAAATGGAGAATATTCATAATTTTCGTAGCTTTGAAATGTTCGTCAATCTATGTGCTGCATATCATGCACAGGAATTCAAGCCGGCCAGGCTTGCCAGAAACTGCGGCGTCAGCCAACCCACTATAAAATCCTGGAGCAAGCTCCTGGAGGCCGGTTATATAGCCATCATGCTGCCTCCCCTGTATAAAAATTACGGCAAACGTATTATCAAGACACCCAAATTCTATCTCAGTGATCCCTCTCTAGTCTGCTACCTCACAAGACAACCATCACCTGAAGCAGCCATAAGGGGAAACATGGCCGGTTTTCTTTTCGAAGGACTTGTTATCAGCGAGGTATGGAAGACATTCCTCAATAAAGGCCAAACCCCGGCAGCCTTTTTTTGGAGATCCCAAGGAGGACTTGAGGTGGATCTTATCATCCAAGCCCAGGGCAAATACTGGCCTGTAGAGATCAAGTTGACATCCACACCTGATATCGGCCACGTAAAAGGATTGAACCGCTTCAAGTTGATTTCAGGAGATGAATCATCTTTGTTAGGCGTACTTGTATGCTGTGTTGAGAACAAAAAAAACCTTCCAGGAAATAACATTGCACTGCCCTGGCATGATTTCTCAGCCTGGCTGAATAAACTTATCTAATTCAGAGCCTTTGCTGTAAATATTCTTTTCAGTTGGTTCATGGCATTATCAAATTCAACATTCGAATATTTATTCTCTTGTCTTTTTTCATTGTATTACGTGCGTAATCACTGAGCTTATTTATTTCACTTTTGGGATTCTTAACCGGCTTCCATTCATCCTGATCATATGAATCCATTATTTTCTTTTCTTCATTATCCCAAGTTGATAATCTCGCAAAAAATCGGAGATTGAGGATATGTCATTTCGACCGGAGGGAGAAATCTAATAAAATAGGTGTATTACAGGTTAAAGATTTCTCCCTCCGGTCGAAATGACAAGGTTAAGAGATTTTTTGCGAAACCGTCAAAGTTATTTTTTTCATTTCTCAAACCTCAAATATTTATTTGCTGCTTTCCGACAACAAGGAAGAGACTATCTTTGAGTGGCTTATGTATGATGTCTGCTTAAATATTTCAGTAATTCTTCAAATCTCTTCCGGAATCCTTTCTCTTCAAAAGAGATATCAAATTCATCAAGGTGACCGGTATCAACCCCGAGAATAATGTCAATACCTCTTTTAACTCTCGGTTCGCCATAAAGAAGGACAGCCTGCCCGCCTATGACCATATAGGGAATCGAGCGCTTCTTAAGAACCCTGTCTAAAGCAGCGAGGATTTCTTAAAACATGAATTCAAAACCTTTGCCAGACGGATATCAACCTCGATACCTGCAAGGGGATATTCTCCGGGAAAAACGCCAAGCGCATTGCCTTCTTGCCAGAGTGAGGATGCAATCTTCATTGCTTGGGTATAGGGAACCCTTCCCTCTTTTTCGGGCTAAATCATCCTCGAATCTCTTAAGAATGTCCGGTCGCTTGACCATTACCAACCCCTTATACAAAAAACTGTTTTCCGTATCCTGTTGCAACCCTGACTAGTACGATGCATGCAGCGTGACGCTACGCTTTCATTATCTTATATCATTTTTATTTTATAGCATTATCTTTGATTACCCACAATAATGAATACGATCAATATGAAACCTGCGCCCTCTTCTTCTGCGATGAATATTCTTCTCAGTCAGCTCGATCTTCTTTGCACGAAAAAAACTTTGGCCCTTTGCACCTCCGCACCTTTGTCCCATTACCCCTTTCCTACTCTAATGCATCATTCTAAGTAGGGATGAATACAACCAATAATGGTACAAACAAGTTCTCTTTATCAGCTTCCGCCTTTTTAAATCGGATAAAGACTTTTGTTGCTTGAGCAGCGTCATCTTTTACCAAAAATCTAATGATGATATTTGCATCAACTGCAATCATTTATATTTCCTCTTGATTGCCATCTTCAATTGGGCGTCTATTTAATATTTCAAACCAGCCCGCCATGACTTCTACTTGGAAATATATCATCTACGTTAAGATTTATATTGTCATCCTAATATTTATCGCCGTCTCCCTATTGTCCCTCTGCCCCTTTGTCCCTCTGTCCCTCTGTCCCCTACCCGCTTCTTCAGTTTAAATCCCAGATCGGCCGCGCAAAACAAGACTACAAACCGAAAACCGCAACCTATGTCGATATTTTTTACAACAGAATATCCCGATCGACTCCCTATCTCACACATACATATAATTGTTTTTTTTGACTATTTCTCTGCCCATAAATATCAAAAACCAAATACTTGACATATCTTTCTCAAACACCTCATATTCCAACGTCGATATTTTTTACAAACACAACGATCACCACCTAAAACATTTCTCTATCTATCTGTATTTCCTATTCTAATTATACTTGGCAAGCTTATTGCTATATAAGGCTATTAAATTTGATAAAAATTAAAAGGAGACAACATGAAAAAAATTAGCTTAATTGGAATGATATTGATAATTTCATTCTTTCTAACAGGCACAGCCTTTGCGACACCTATTTTCAATGGTGACCCGGTAGCCAACTTCGGCACAGGTGACAATGGACTCCCAACTAATCCGCAGGGTGCAGGCTATTATATCTGGGCCAACGATGCAGAGAGAACAAGCTGGTCGGTTAGATGGACCGGCAGGGATTGGACCCAGCAGAACTCCTATGGTGTGTACTCTTGGGGGGGTGAAATCTCTTTCTCAAACAACGAGGGGATCGAGGATGCCGTAAAGGTGAAATGGGAAAGTGGTGATGGCGATCTAACCATTGATAATGGTATTGGCTCTGACCAGATAGAGTTTGGAATAGCCTCTGCAGGGCCGAACTGGGATGGATTCGACTTCACACTCAGTGGTCTCAATGGAGATTACCTCACCTTTAACCTCGATAGCACCTTTTTCACTACAGAAAATGATGGCATTTACATCGGACAGAACATGGTCTCCGTGCTTGATTTCTGCGATTCCCCAGTAGACTTCAAGAGCGCAAACGGATTAAACAGACAGTTCGAGGCAGCTGCACCGGTTCCAGAGCCGGCAACACTGCTTTTATTAGGCTCAGGCCTTATCGGAATAGCAGGCTTCAGAAGAAAAAAGAATTAAACAAAACTATTTAAAACGTTCACAAAAGAAAGCCTGACAGGATTGACTGTCAGGCTTTCTTTCAACATCCAATCTTTTAAAAATCTGAACTCTTCAGACCAAACAACTACCTGCGATAGCACTTCTAATAAAATTCAAAACAATCAATTAATTCCGGTACGTTGTCAGCCCGGATTGCTTTCATCACTGGACAAAAAGACGCCGGAAGTTATATTCTCTGACAAAGAGAGCGTAGCATGCTAGTGGTCGATGCCCTCGCTTCGCTCCGTCCTCAGCCCTACGGGCTGTCCCTTCGGGATCGGGCTGCTCAAAGGCATCTCAAACGGACAGTCTCAGGCTGTCCAGATTATAGAGGACGGGCAGATTCCACCTTAACTCCGTGGTTTAAGAATGGGGTAAGGTGCCGATACACTCAGGATAGCCATGCATCTTTACCAACATGTCCATGTTATCAACAACCATGGTTCAATAATTAAAAACCTGAAGGATTACCACTCTTAAATAAGAAAGGCAGGGCCTTGAATGGCCCTGCCTCATACATACATTATCTTAGTATGCTATTTTACTTTTTCAACTTTTTTCTGAATCCTGCAAGGCCTAAAAGACCCGAGCCAAGAAGCATAAGAGTTGCCGGTTCAGGCACCGGTGCTGTAGCAGTATTATCAAAGAAAACACTGTCTATCTGTATATTTGCATCGTATTTGTAGATTCTCGCTCCAGAATACCCGAAGGATGTCATGATAAAGTACCTGGAAAGAGAGCTTGTGCATGAAAGAGGGTGTAGAAGATCAAGGAGATAAAGGGAAGGGCCTGGCCTGAGCCAGGCCC
>Ga0272441_10000282_pt1 | contig 116515 bp, 103 predicted proteins | sample SSMProp6N_FD_193582 | JGI IMG/M metagenome (GOLD analysis project Ga0272441, IMG submission 193582) | Marine sediment archaeal communities from Little Sippewissett salt marsh, Falmouth, MA, United States - SSM-Prop-6N | ecosystem: Environmental > Aquatic > Marine > Wetlands > Sediment ...
AGACCGCTATTTACTTTCACTGCGGGGGGCTTGATCTCTACCCCAGAAGAAAACCAGTGGCTTTCCAAATCATCAGTCCCTAACCACAAGATATGGGGGCCACCCACTCAATTGTGCGAAGAACCAAGTTTTCTTTTATTAAGTCCAGGAAAATCTAAATTAAAAAGACCTCTTTGCGATCTTGGCGTCTTGAGCGCAGTCCCGTATACGGGACAAGCGGGCGGTAAATGCTTTTTTCAGATTGAAAATATGTCACAATATTTGCGAATTGAAGTACTAAGTCGCCAAAAGTTGTTTTCCATGTCGAACGATCGGCGGTTTATACGGCAACACCCTTCTTGCTCAAGGCCTCGAAGCCGGAGATGATGTCGAGAAGCTCATTGGTGATATTGGCCTGGCGCTGCTCCCTGAAGGATGCAGACAGCGCTTCTTCTCTTTCCAGAATGTTCTTCTCTGCCGCCTGCATGGCCATGAGCCGGGCGGCGTTTTCGCTTGCAAGGGACTGGGCAAGGGCCCGAAAAAAAGAGACGTAGAGGTATTGGTAAAGCAAATGGGTAAACAGGGTATCCGGCGCCAAACCCGTCATGGGGCGGCACCGGCCCGGCCATTTTTGGGATCGGTACCGGTCCATCCACTCTTTGTCCATGGGCAGCACACGATGGATGGTCGGTTCATACCCTCCGCCCCCGGCAAGGAGATTATGGGAGAGATAAAACCGTTCCGTCCCCTCCGCGGACCTTTGGGCCTCCAGTTCCTGGATGATTGTCTGAACCAGGGCGTTGATCGCATTGAGGTTGTCCGCGCCCGGGAATCGTTTTCCGTCCCGGCCTGCATCTTCCAAAGCGGAGGCCACCTTTTCTCCCACGCTCCAGAAGGTGACGTCTTCCCCTTCCTTTGAAAGCCTTTCGGCCTCTTCGAGGGTATAGGAGACAAGGGCCTCGTTGAACTGGCCGCACATGCCCTGATCGGATCCGGTCACGACGCAGATCGCCCCGGCTTTGGGGTTTCCTGCCCCGGCCGTCAGACTGCCGGATACCAAGAAGACCTTCCAGGCCATGTCCACGACCTCCCGGTAGGCCTCCAGGGATTCGACGGCCCGCTCGAATTGCCGAATGTTAACGGCCGCCAGGCTCTTCATCGTTTTGACCACCGACAGGAGATCCCGGGCGGTCTTGATTTTCCTGGTCAGAGACTCCAATGTCTGCATGGGTTTCCCTCAGGGCCTCCAAACCCTCGGACAGGGTTGAAACGAGTTTTTTCCACACAGGGTCATCGGCCTTAACGGCATCGATGCCCTGTTTCCAGTCCGGCATCTCGGACTTCACCTTTTCCAGGACCTCTTTCTCGGCAAGGCCGACCTTTTCGACCGGGACATCGTCCAAAAGCCCCTGGGTTACGGCCAGAAGGACAGCCGCCTGTTCATCTGCGGCAAGCGGTGAGAACTGATCCTGCTTGAGAGCTTCCCGCACTCTTCTTCCGTGTTCCAGGGTCTTCCTTGTCCCCTCGTCCAGGCGTGTCCCGAATCGTGCAAAGGATTCCAGTTCCTGAAACTGAGTATACGAAAGTTTGAGATCCCCGGCCACCTTGCGATAGGCGGCGATCTGAGCCTTCCCGCCCACCCGGGAGACCGATTTCCCCACATCCACGGCCGGCAGAAGGCCCTTTTGAAAGAGATCGGGAGAAAGATAGACCTGTCCGTCGGTGATGGAGATCAGATTGGTCGGGATGTAGGCCGAAATATTCTGGGCCTCGGTCTCGGCAATGGGCAGTGCCGTGAGGGACCCGCCTCCGGATTCCGACTTCAGGCGCGTCGCCCGTTCGAGGAGCCGGGAATGGACGTAAAAGATGTCTCCCGGAAAGGCCTCCCGGCCCGGAGGGCGCCTCAGGAGCAGGGAGAGCTGGCGATAGGCCAGGGCATGCCGGGTCAAATCGTCATAGACGATCAACACGTCGCGACCCTGGTGCATAAAATATTCGGCCATGGTCGTCGCCGCATAGGGCGCGATGTATTGAAGGCCGGGCGGGTCGTCCCCTTCCACCACGACCACCAGGCTGTAGGCCAGGGCGTCCTGCTGTTTGAGGTCCTCCACGATCTTGGCGACCCCGGCGCTGCGTTGGCCGATGGCGCAGTAGACGCAGACAACATCCTTGTCCTTCTGGTTGATGATGGTATCCAGTGCGATCGCGGTCTTCCCGGTCTGCCTGTCCCCGAGAATAAGTTCCCTCTGGCCGCGACCTATGGGGATCAGGGCATCGACGACCTTCAGCCCCGTCTGGAGGGGCTTGTCCACCGGGGCCCGTGCCATGATCTCGGGAGCCTCTCTCAGGGCCGCCCACCGGCCCGCCTCTTGGGGTGAAGGCAACCCGTCCAGGGGTCGGCCCAGGGGGTCCACAACCCGGCCAATGAAATCAGGACCGACGGGGACGTCCAGAACCCGGCCGCTCCGGGTCACCTGATCTCCGGCCCCAAGGGTGGAACCGGTATCGAAGAGGATGATCCCGACGCTTTCAGGGAGGATATCCAGGACCATGCCCATATGGTCCGCTCCGATATGCACCAGCTCTTCGGACCCCACCCGACTCAGGCCTTCGGCCCAGACAATGCCCTGCCCCACGGACTTGAGGCGGCCGACCTCCTCCGTACCCGGCACGGGTTGAAAGGCCTCCAGCCCCTGATCCACGGCCCGGCCCACATCATTCAAGACCTTATCCAGTTCTCTCTCGCTCATAATCCTCTTTGAATTCTGATATTGAGTTGTTCCTAAATTTTTTGTTTCATAAAATACAGTCGCCTATGGGTGGGTCATGTCAATCTCTTTTCAAAAACGAAAAGATATTGCCATGACAAAACACGCTTATTTTTTCAAAAGGCCAACCTGTTATAGCTTTTCAAATATCTTCTCTTCCAGATCGTCGAGATAGTCGGACAGGTTCCACTCGACCTTCCGGTCTCCGACCATGACCTGAATGCCCATCCCGAGGTCTTTCAAAACTTCAAACCGAAACGCGTTGCCGCCCTTCAGCCGCTCGCCCAGAAACCCCTGCACCGCTTCCCGGCCATGTTCATCCAGCTCGAATCCGCTCCGGACGACGACCGCCCCCGGAAGGCCTTCAGAGAGAAAGAGCTCGTTGTCTTCCCTCGCCTTTTTTAAAAAAACCGAGACGATTTCATGCTCCAGATCCCGGTTTGCCAGGTCCTGCAGGGTCTTCTCGCTGATCCGCATGATGTGGCCCGTGACGTCGGCCTTAAGTTTTTCCACAAAGCCCCTTTTATCTTCATCCAATCTGGTGCGCCAAGATCGGCGAAGTTCATCGATCTCGGATTTCGCGCCCTGCATCGTCCGGTCACGCCACGCTTCCACTTCCTTTTTCGCATCGAGCATTAATTGCTCTTTGGTCTCCAGGAAGGCCCGTTTCTCTTCTTCCAGCTCCCGGGCCTTTCGCTGTGCGGCCTCTTCGGCCTTCTTCGTCTCCTCCATGGCCGACGCAATACGCCTTTCGCGCTCCTCCATGGCCCGCAAAATGGGTTTATAGAGGAACCGCTTCAGGAGGTAGAGAAGGATCAGGAAGTTGACGATCTGGGCCGCGACCGTGAACCAGTTGATGAGCACGGTTTACCCCCCGGCCTTTGAAAGAAAGTAGTTCCAAAAGGGATTTGCAAAGATCAGGATCATGGAGACCACGAAACAGTAAATTGCGGTCGATTCCACCATGGCCATGCCGACGAACAGCGTTCGGGTAATGGTGTTGGTCTCATCGGGTTGCTGGGCCATGGCGCTCAGGGCCTGGGCGAGTGCCCGGCCCTCCCCCAGCCCCGGCCCGATCGACCCGATGCCGATACACAAACCAGCCGAAATCACGGAAGCAATAGCCACCCACGTTAAGTGTTCCATAATGGTCACTCCTCTCAGGTTTCTTTTCGTTCTTCCTGTGCCTGAATGCCTGCGCCGATGTAAACGGCCGCCAGGATGGCAAAGATATAAGCCTGAACGACGCCCGTAAGCAGCCCAAGGACGTGCATCAGAACCGGAAAAATAATCGGGGCGATAATGAGCAGGATCGCGGCGATCATATTCCCGCTCATGACATTCCCGAAAAGCCGAACGGCCAGAGCCAGCGTCCGGCTGAACTCCCCCATGATATTGAAGGGCAGCATAAAAAAAGTGGGCTGTATGTAGTTACGAAGATACTTCAAAAAGCCGGTCTCAGAGATGCCATACAGCGGCACCGCAAAAAAAACGCAGGCGGCGAGAGCCGCTGTCGTGGACAAAGACCCTGTCGGCGTGTGGAATCCGGGGACCACGGAAAGGACGTTGGACACCCCGATAAAGAGAAAAAGGGTGCCGACGAAGGGCATGAACCGGACGGTTTCCCGTCTCGTGATCCCCTTTAACTGCTTCTCCATACCGGAGACAATGGCTTCCAACAGATTCTGCCACTTCGACACCCGGGCGTCGCTCCTAAGACGCCGTGTGATCAGCCAGGATCCCAGGGTCAGCAAAGCCATGACGATCCAGGTGAAAACAAGGGTGTAGTTGAGCACGAAGACCCCGTGCTGCCAGAGCACGATACCGTCCGGACTAACGGGCATGTTCCTGCTCTCCTTTCCGGGCCGTCACCTTCCGGGTCACGGCAAAACGCGCCAGGAAGAAGCCGCCGATCGTCACCAAAAAGGGCGGGACGCCTTTTTGAAGCATCAGCCAGAAGCACAGAAGCACCAAAAAGGTCCGCACTACAAAACTCAGGACCAGGAAAACCCCGGGACGTGATCTTTGCCGAAACACCGTCAGGGTCCACCACAGGCCTCCGAAATAAAAAACCCCCAAAAGGGCCCCGCAGCCGAAGGCCAGTCCCAAAAGCATGAGGTCAGGAAATGTCATTTTCCCGCTCCTTGGTAATCCCCCGTCTTTCTCTGCTCACCCAGTACCAGGCGTTGGCGCAGCCGATGAGCAGGCCGATGACGATCAGCATGAGTGTCCAGGAGTATTGAGAGGGGTATTTCACGTCAATCCAAAGTCCCAGAAACGTGCCCAGAAGCATAGGCACAGCCACGGACCAGCCGACCAGGCCGAACATACCCAGACCGAACCAGACCTGATCCGTCCTTTTCTTTCGGGCCAGGAGCTTCCGCCTTTCCCGATCGCCCACTTCCCTCAGGAAGTCCACCTTCCTGCGATTTTTATCATCAGGCATTTTTTCCGAACTCCACGAAGCGGCGGATAAAATCAGCCTCCAGTCTGGCGACGGCGGACCGGGTCTTTCTTTCCCGTTCGTCCTGTTCACCGATGAAGGTTTCAACCGTCTTACGCAGGGCTCCCAAATCTCCTTTTACCGCCATGAGGGTTGCGACGGAAACCGTTTCCCCCTCCTTGACCAGAATCCCGCCGTCGACAGCCAGGAATTCTTCCCGGCCCGCCTCCGTGACATAGGAAAGGATGCCGGGGACCAGTGCCGTCGCCATATCGATGTGCCGGGGCAGAATCCCGAAACTCCCATCCGGGCCTTCGCCCACGATCTTTTTCACCGTGGTCTCCAGAAAAATCTCGGAGGGCAAAAAAACGCTGAGTTTCAAGATTTTTTCACCTCTTCGATATTCCCGATCATGTAAAGGGCGCTTTCGGGGGTGTCCGTGAATTCGTCATTGAGGATTCGCTCACAGCCGGTAATGGCATCCTCGATATCCACCAGGCTGCCGTCGATGCCGGTAAACTGTTTCGTCGTGAAAAAGGGCTGGGTGAGAAAACGCTCCAGGCGCCTGGCCCTGAAGACGATTTGCCTGTCCTCCCGGGACAGTTCTTCCAGCCCGAGCATGGCGATGATATCCTTGAGTTCCTCATAGGTTGCCAGCACCTTTCGCACCTCTCTTGCCACATCGTAGTGGCGCTGACCTACGATTTTCGCTTGGAGCATGACGGATCGGGACTGGAGGGGGTCCACGGCCGGGTAAAACCCTTCGCTGGCCCGTTTCCTGGAGAGGACGATGGAGGAGGAGAGATGCGAGAAGGTATGGACCGCCGAAGGGTCCGTGAGGTCGTCCGCGGGCACATAGACCGCCTGGATGGATGTAATGGCGGCCTCGGTGGTGCTGGAGATCCTTTCCTCGAGTTCGGCCAGTTCCGTGGCCATGGTCGGCTGGTAACCCATGCGGGAGGGGAGTCTCCCCAAAAGGCCCGAGAGCTCCGCGCCCGCCTGAATGAAGCGGAAGATGTTATCGATCAGCAGGAGGACGTCCTGGCTGAGATCGTCCCGAAAATATTCGGCCATGGTCAGAGCCGCCAGCCCGACGCGAAACCTTGCTCCCGGAGGCTCATTCATCTGGCCGAAAACCATGACGGTATTGTCGAGGACCCCTGCGGCCTTCATTTCACGATAGAGTTCTTCGCCCTCCCGGCATCGTTCGCCGATACCGCAAAAGATACTGGTCCCCTTGTGTTTCCCCATCATGTTGTGGATCAGCTCAGTGATCACAACGGTCTTCCCCACGCCGGCCCCGCCGAACAGACCCGCCTTTCCTCCCCGCTCCAGGGGGACCAGCAGGTCGATGACCTTGATGCCCGTAAAAAAGACCTCCTGGCCGGTCACCCGTCTGGCAAGATCCACCGGGTGCCCGTGGATGGGGCGGTACTCTATTTTCCCGAAGGGCCCGCGACCGTCGATAGGAGACCCGAAGAGGTTGATCATCCGCCCCAGGAGTTCCTTTCCGACCGGTGCCGTCAGAGGGTCTCCCTTAGTCGAGGCCGCATCCCCCCTCGCAAGGCCTGCCGTCGAGTTCAGGGCGATTCCCCTGATGAGTCCCTCATCCAGGTGGGCGGCCACTTCGATGGTGACCTCTCCTTCCTTACCTGTTCGAATCAAGGTATTGATGGGCGGCAATGTGTCCGGAAAAGAAATATCGACGATACTTCCGCGAACCGATGTGACTTCTCCTAATATCTTTTCCTCGTTCACTGGATCTTGCTGGATGTCGTTCATCGTATCCTGTTCCCGAGCAGAAATTAGAGGGTTGTCTGTTTGATAAAAGTAGGATGGTATTTTGTAGTCTATATTATTCTGCCAGGACGATCCACAAAAACATTTCAGGCCCAAACGTGCAGAAGGGACATGAAATCCCCGGGGGTCCCGGTCCGGATCATTTTTCTTTGATACCGAAAGACAGAGAACCCTTATTCTTCGAATTTTGAAAGATGTCCGTTGATTGTTTTCGTTTCTCCGTTGTAATATTAAAAAAATAATTTTTCTCATCGGCTCCGAGGACTTCCGCATGGCTGAACCCACCGATCCAAGAGACCCGGCAATGGCCCAGGACCTATCTGAAACCAGAGAGGAAAAACCGCCCTTCCCGTTTGCCGCTATCGTCGACCAGGAAAAGGCCAAAGAGGCCTTGCTGATGGCCGCCATCAACCCTGCGGTCAACGGGGTGCTTTTCCTGGGAGAAAAGGGCACCGGCAAGACCACCCTGGTTCGCAGCCTCACCACACTGCTGCCGGAAAGCCGGGTGATCGAACTCCCTCTGGGGAGCAGTGAGGAGATGGTGCTCGGCACGGTGGATGCAGAGGCGGCCCTCGCCACCGGTAAGGTGGATGTCAAACCGGGGATCCTTGCACGGGCCGACGGCCATCTCCTGTATATCGATGAAGTGAATTTGCTGCCGGATCACCTGGTGGATATCATCCTGGATGCATCGGCCACCGGCCGTTACCGTCTCGAAAGAGAGGGTCTGTCCATGAGTTATGATGCCCGATTTGTGCTCGTCGGCTCCATGAACCCGGAAGAGGGCTGGCTTCGACCTCAGTTGCTGGATCGCTTCGGGCTGGCCGTGCACATCAGTGCCATTTCAGATGTGGGTGACAGAGCCGAAGTCTTCCGACGGACCCGGGCTTTCGCAGCCGATCCGGAAGGCTTTCATCAAAGTTACGGGGATGACCAGGCGGAAGTGCGGGAGAGACTGCGCCTGGCGCAATCACGGCTCAAGGATGTGACCGTTCCCGAAAACGTCGTCCAGCACACCATCGAGGCCGTCCTGAGACTCGGCGTCAAAACCCATCGGGCCGAGCTGGCGACCCTTCAGGGAGCCATCGCCCGGGCGGCCCTTTATGAAAGAGATCAGGTCCTCTGGGAGGACATCCAAAGGGTGATGCCTCTGGCTCTCCAGCATCGACTCTCCGATTCGGATACCCAGACCCCGGTCACGTGGGACCGTTTGGATCGACGTCTGGAGGAATCCGGGAAGGGTTCTGAGAAGGATAAGGACAAAGGGTGGTTTCCGTCGCCCTTTTTTCGAAAAAAAAAAGAAGCCCATTGACCGGACAGGCGGGAGATCTGAGGTCGGACGGCCGGGACCCTTCCGCACCCCTGCGCCAGGCACCAACCTTTTTCAAGGTCACACCAGAAATCCATCTGCCGATGCCCGGCTCGATAGACCCTCACGTTACGGGCGAAGAAAGATCCCGCTTTCGCGCACCGGCTTTAGCGAAATCAGGCAAAAAGCGCGACACGATCCTGTGGCGCCGGGGACGGGTGGACCTACAGGGGAGCCTTTACAAGGCCTGGAGAAACGGCCGCACTCGTCCGGGCCCCGGGGATCTGATGGCCCCACTCCTGTCCTCCCCGCGGGCACGGCTGATCATTTTTGTCCTGGATGTGAGTGACTCCATGTTCGCAGGCGTAGATCTGATGCAGCTCTGGATCACTGATTCCATGGGTGAGGCTTATCTGCGAAGAGATCCGGTAGCCATCATCACCGTTCAGGGGCAGGGGGCACAGCTTCTCGTTCACCCGACCACCAGTCCCCATTTCGCCCTTCAGCGGCTTTCCACCGTGAAAGTCGGCGGCGCCACGCCCCTGGATCAGGGCCTGATCATGACCCGTCGGGTCATCGCCCAGTGGCTCAATCGCTATCCGATCGTGGATCTCGTGATCATCACGGACGGCCGTAGCACATCCTCCCTTTCAAACCCGCCTGTAACCCGAGCCATTGATACGGTGCTCAGGCTCACCCGTCGGATCATTCTCATCAATCCCCTGCCGGAGGCCGACCCCTTTGCCCAAGGCCTGGCGACCCTGTTGGGGGCAAGGCTCGTTTCCCTAACTTCTCTCAATAGGGATATCCATCTTCACAGAGGCTGTAAATTCCCCTCTTAGGTTCGCACGAGAACTTTTTGAGGCCTTTCTAGGGGAGAGGAGGGACTGTACCGCATGCCCTACTCTCCCCTCTGCCTCCAATCAATGCGCGGCATCCACTATTAAGGAACCACAACCTGGACATAGCCGGTTTGGCCGCTTCGGTGGTCCAAAGCAAGCAACGTAATCATTTCTTTCGATTTTAACGAATTCACAAGATCGACAAAGGTGTTCACGTCCTCCATAGGCACACCATTGATTTCCAGTATGATGTCTCCCAATTCAAACCCGGCTTTCCTTAGAGACCCGTCACGAACCAGCCAGGTAATCGCGACTCCCCCGGCGGCACTGAGATTGTATTTCTTGATTTCCTTCGGAGTCACCGGCCGGACGTCAACGCCCAATCTTTCTTTGACGGAAGAGGTGAGAAACTTGGTCGCTGATTCAAGGTTTCCGATTCTGACAGGGAACACCTTTTTCTCCCCCTGCCGCCATACGGTCACATTGACGGTCCGTCCGACGGGCGTCGCCGCCACCTCATTCCTGAAACTGCCGGCGTCAGATACCTCTTTTTCGTTGTAGGTGATCACGACATCTCCTCTCCGGATACCGGCCTTCTCCGCCGGCCCGTCCTTTACCACATCGGCAATCAATGCGCCTTTTGAGGACTCCAGGCCAAAGGATTTGGCCAGCTCAGGGGTGAACGCCTGGATCGTGACGCCCAGCCAGCCGCGGACCACCTTGCCGTGTGCAATCAAATTTTCGGCGACATGGACGGCCATATTGCTGGGAATGGCGAAGCCGATCCCCTCAAACCCACCGGATTGGGACGCAATGGCCGCATTTACACCGATAACCTCACCCTGAAGATTCAGCAGGGGGCCGCCGCTGTTACCGGGATTGATGGCGGCGTCGGTCTGAAGGAAATCCTGGTAGCCGCTGGGATCTGTGATACCCCGGCGATGTTTGGCGCTGATAATCCCCTGGGTCACCGTCTGGTCCAGACCCCGCGGGTGACCGATCGCTACAACCCAGTTCCCCACATCCATCCTGTCCGAATCCCCGAAGGTGACATGAGGAAGGGTTTCTTCGGCCTCGATCCTGACCACTGCAAGATCGGTCTTCGGATCGGCCCCCACAAGGGTGGCCTTGTATTGCTTGCCGTTTGAAAGCAGTACATCGATCTTTTCAGCGTGATCCACCACATGGTTGTTGGTAAGGATATGGCCCTCATCGTCCATGATCATCCCCGTTCCCAGCCCCCGCAATTCCCGATTGAATTTTCTCGAGCTCCCCGGTATATCGAAAAAGTAACGAAAAAAAGGATCGTTTTCGAATGGCAACTGGGGACCCGCCATTTTCTGAATCTGCGTAACCTCGATGTGCACCACTGCGGGGATATTGTCCTTTGCGACCTGCGATATAGCGCTTCTCAAATCGACCTTGGCCTTTTCACTTTCTCCAGCCTTTGCGGGCAGCGTCTGGAATAATAATGTCAGTAGGGTTACGGCCAGCAATAACGCCAAAGAATAATGACAATGACTCCGAATATATTTTGACATGACAGACCTCCTGTTTTTCCATATTTGTGTCAACTACGGATGAATCATGACCATCGCTTTCTAAAAACGCTTCTTTTCTGGTCCGAAAAATTTTCGGACCGTCTCTATAGCGATTTCTCGATTGGACAAGAATTTCACACTCTGGGAACAGAATGTGAAGGCAAGCAATCAACATATTGTCTTCTTTTGCAGGATTGGACAGAACGACCACAATCTTTTCCATATCTGGCCCCCTATGCTAAAAATCCATCTCCCCGACAATGCTCGTTCCGGGAAAAACCTTTATGCTTAGGATCTATTTTCCATTATGGTCTCATGGTTCATTGGATCGGCAGTGAACGCAGTTCTTGTGCAAAAGACCGGTCCAAATTTTTGCTCTTGGATCATAATAAACCCTGAGCCTTGCTGGATTCTTTCCGAAAGATTACAATTTTGAAAGGTTGGACAAAACGGAAGGGTTAAAGAAGGGTCATATTCCTGCGGGAAGAACTATGCTGAAGGATGATCCTTTCCCCGGTTCACTGAACACATCGACATGGCCGCCGTGGGCATGCACAACGGCCTTCACCAGACTCAGGCCCAAACCCAGTCCTTTTTCAGAACGGCTTTGGTCCCCACGGTACAGGCGATCCCATATTCTGGGGATCTCTTCCGGGGGGATTCCGGTTCCCGTATCCTCGACCAGAAAAAGGACCTGTTTTCCTTTGGATTCCGCCCGTAAGAGGATCCTCCCGCCTGCAGGTGTATATTTTACCGCATTGTCAAGCAGGTTTGCCAGGACCTGTCGCATCCGCAACGGATCCGCGACAACACGGAGATCTTCGGGAGAAGAGGTATCCAAAGAGATGCCCTTGTCCTCGGCCAGATACCGGTAGAGTTCCGCTGCTTCCTCCAACATGGTCGAAACGTTGACCGTCTTCAGATCCAGCTTGATGACCCCCGTCTCCGCCTCAGAGATATCCATGAGGGTGTTAAGCATCTTGAGGATCCGTTCCGATTCTTCGAGGGAATCAGCAAGGGCCTCCCGGCAGGCGGCAGGGTCCTGTTCGGACTGCAGGGCCATTTCGGCGATACCTCTCATTCTCGTCATGGGTGTGCGCAGATCATGGGCCACGTTATCCAGGGCGTCTCTCATGGCATTGATCAAGGTCTCGATTCTTTCGACCATGCCGTTAAAGACCATAACCAGTTCGTCAAGTTCGTCGCCAGTCTGCGGGCTCGGAACGCGGGCGTCCATTCTGCCGGACCCTATGGAACGAATGGTATGGATCAGATGGCGGATGGGTCGAAGTGCCCGAAAGGAAACAAGGAACCCTGAAACAAACCCCAAGAAGACCAAAGGGATCATGACTGCGGCAAAAATTTCGCGGAAATGCCTCAAAACCCTTTTTCTCTCCTCGCTGCTCTTCCCCACCTGCAGGACATATTCGGTTGTCAAGTAGGTTGAGGCGACCGTCAGTCTGGTTTCCCCGTTTCTTGCAGGCACGCTTATCCATGTCATGTCTTTTGCAGAAACGGGTTGCCCGAGCCCCTCAAGATCAAATTCAGCCCATTGATAGGGAAGGACCAGGACAAGGGTTCTGTGTCCCGGACCTGCAAGGCGTATGAAATAGGGAGCTTTCTTCTGGAATTTTTTCTCAACGGTCACTTCCCGTTGGAGGGATCCTATCCCTTCGGTTTGATAAAGGGCCGAAAGCTCCCTGATCTTCAATCGTATGGCCTCCTGGTCCTGTCTGCTCAGGGATGAGGCCAGAAAAAAATAGGCAAGACCGAAAAGGAGCGTGCTGCTCAGGATAAAGATCACCGAATACAAAACAGTGAGCCTGAAACCGATCCGTTTTTTTAAACCTTTAAGAGACCTTGAGGACATAACCCACCCCCCGGATGGTATGAATCATCTTCTCTTCAAAATTCCGGTCTATTTTGCTCCGAAGGCGGGAGACCAGCACATCCACCACGTTCGTCTGAGGGTCAAAACTATAGTCCCAGACATGCTCCAGGATCATGGTCTTGGACACGACCCTTCCCGCACTGCGCATGAGATATTCCAGGAGGGAAAATTCGCGAGGCTGCAACTCGATCTTTTCTCCTTCCCGTGTGACTTCGCGGGTGAGGAGATCCATGGAAAGGTTTTGCACTTGCAGACGGGTTGGTTCCGTGGTCCTGGAAGTCCGCCGAAGGATTGCCTGCAGGCGAGCCAGAAGCTCGGCAAATGAAAAGGGTTTGGTCAGATAATCGTCACCACCTGTCTGCAGCCCCCTGATCCTGTCATCCACGGACCTCTTGGCGCTCAGGATGATCACAGGTGTATTGACCCCTTGTCGTCGAACCCGTTCAATAAGACTGAGCCCGTCCAGTTTGGGTAGCATAATGTCCACAACAGCCGCATCATAGGGTTCATTCAGCGCCAGGTGCAGACCGTCCACCCCGTTTTCCGCATGGTCCACGGCATAGCCCGCCTCTCTCAGCCCCTTCGCAACAAATGTGGCAATCTTCAGGTCGTCTTCAACCAGGAGTATACGCATGGAATCCACCTCCTCAGTTTCGCCCCACGGGTCTCTTGCCGGGGGGCACCTCTTCGACCGGATGGAAGGAATCAATCAATAAATTCTCTGATTTGGCTGTGTTTTCTTTTCAATTCCAATATCATCCTGTCGTGGTGACGGGTCTTTATGATGGCACGTATAATCAGGTAGGAACCCAGAAAGACCAGGGCGGCGCTGATCGCCAACAGGGGTGCGAGCAGATGTATCACGTGGATCACATCGTAGTATTTCGACGTGGCAATGAGGACGCTCAGAACGGAAAGGGGAAGAGCGAAAACAGCGATCCCTGTTCTCATCGCCGCCAGGGAAGTCCTTTTTTCCGCCAAAATGAGCTGTACCTCATTTATGACGATGGTCGCAGGTTGATTTTGTTCATCTTCCAATGCGGGTTCCTCCTGAATGGTTTTTTAGAGTTACGCCGGATGCATAGAATGAGAATATTTTTTCATGAGCATGATATTTTATTCCATTATAATCTTGAACGTTCCCGAAAGGCTCCCCTTCTCCATTTCAGAGCGGCCAGACCCGGAGCACGAGGGGAACAGCGATAATGAGGATCAAGATAGACAGCGGTAATCCCATCCGCCAATAATCTCCGAATCTGTACTCGCCGGGTCCCATGACCAGGGTGTTGGACTGATGCCCGATAGGTGTCAGGAAGGGACTTGAACTGCCGACGGCGACAGTCAGCAGGAAGGGGTCCACGGAAGCGTTCAACCCCAGGGCAAGGCTGACGGCAATCGGCGCCATGAGGGCCTCGAGATCTTCCGGAATCCGGATTTCCGTGAGGTAAGACTTTATTTGAAACAATTCGTCGCCCGAGGAAGAACCTTTCCCTTGAGGGACTAGCCGCCACCCGACAAGGACAATAAAAAGGCCTCCTCACCGGTCACAATGCCCGCGCTTACCACGACCAGAAGACCCATGAGCGCCACAAGGTCGTAACGCCACCTTCCATAGACGAAGAAAGCCAGGGCGACAACCAGTGTCCCGAAAACGATGACCTGATCAATCATGTTCACCCATCCTTCGGAAATCCTTGACCCCCGGTCACTTGAAGCGTTCCGGCAGTTCGTCTCTCCTTGATTGTGCCGGCGTCGCATATTCTTTCCGCTAAAGCCCCCCTGGTTCATGGCCCTATCTCTTCACAACAAAAACAGGTTTTTTGCTCTTTCTAATGACCTTCTCGGAAACTGAACCCAGAAGCATCTCCTCCACGTTGCTCATGCCGTGGGAGCCGATCACGATCAGGGAAACCTGCTCCGCTTCTTCCACGCTGAGGATTTCTCTAAAGGGAACGCCTTTTCTGACACATCAGAAAAATCAGTCGGATAAAGAATCTTTTTGAACATCGTCAATGTCTCCTTTCCTTTTCGAAGGTCTTTTTATTCCCTCTGTACTCGTCGACCATTCTCCATTCTAAGACAAATCGGCCTCAAATCCAAAGCAAACAATTGACCGATCGGCATCTTCTCAAAAAAGCCCGGCTCCCGCATCGATTGACAACCCGGGAGTGTCGAATTCTATTCTCAGGGGGAATGCCCTGTTGTATGATGAGGCCTCATTAAAAAGGTAAGCCGCCCAACGCTTCATCCCCTGATGGCTGAATCCATACGCCCCCTTACCCGGGACAGAAAGGAAAAAGAAATGAAAAATTCCGACGAAAAAAAAACCGGACATATCCGTGTCAAAGATATCCTCCGGAACATCTTGCTCATTTCCGTGGGAAGCGCTCTGGGCGCACTGGCCGTAAACGGCATTCTCCTCCCGCAGAAATTCATAAGTTCAGGGTTTGCAGGACTCTCCCTGATCATCCATTACTTTTATCCTTCCGCCCCTGTAGGTGTGCTCTATTTCATCCTTAATATTCCCGTCTTCCTGCTGGGTTGGAAATACGTCGGCCGTCGATTTTTTTCATACAGCATCCTGGGAATGGTCCTGTTTTCACTTGCCCTTCAATTCATCCATATCCCGTTTCCCATTCAGGACAAGCTCCTGAGCGCCATGCTGGCGGGGATCATCACGGGCACAGGTGTGGGGATCATTCTCAGGTCCGCAGGTTCCTCCGGTGGGCTGGACATCCTGTCCGTAATCATACTCAAGCGCTTCTCCTTCCGGCTAGGCAGCACCAACCTGGCTTTCAACAGCGTTCTGCTCTGTATCGTCGGATTTCTCTACTCGCTTGAAAGCGCTCTTTACACCCTTATCTTTATCTTTGTTTCATCCTATATGCTCAATCTGGTCGTCACGGGCCTGAGTCAGCGCAAAGCCGTCTTCATCATCTCGCCGCGCTGGAAGGAAATCGGTCAGGGGATCATCAAAGAAATCAACCGAAGTTATACTATCATCAGGGGTGCGGGTGGTTTCTCGGGCAGGGAGGAAAACATCCTCTATACGGTGGTCGCATTCAGAGAGCTGCCACACCTCAAGGCTCTGATCCGGCAACGGGACCCAAATGCCTTCATGGTGGCCCATAACACCCTGGAAGTCATGGGACATCGCATCGGCAATCAACCCCACTGGTAGGACGGCTCATTTACCCTATCGCTGCATAAAAAACATCGCAAGGGGTTATAAAAAAGAACAGGGATAAGCGTCATGGCACGATTAACAACTATTTATTGAAACAACCCCAAGGGAATTCCGGGATCTCCATTCGTGTTGTCATGTTTTTTACTCTTCGAAAAATTTTTTTGCTACAGGAGTGCCGGTCATGGGAACCTCTTTTAAAAAACGAACAAACGGTGCCCGGGAATCCGCACAAGATCTACGCCAAGGCGGGCGAAGCGCCTCTCCCACAATGCCACGCAAGTCTTTGCATGGTGTTTGACGAGGTTCATCGCCGCCCTCGTTGCCCCGTTTTCATTGATCTTCCCGATGGCCCCTCGTTTTTTTAAATATAAAGCAGTCGGCAAAAGGATTCTGCATGTTGTGGTATAAGGCCTGCACCTCAACTTATCCCGGTTCAGGGATAAGAATAGTAGATCCGGTCGTCTTCCGCCCTTCGAGGGCTTCGTGGGCCTGCGCCGCCTCGGACAGGGGATAAATTTGTTTCGCCTCGATCCGCACGGCGTCCTTTTCCACGACCTCGAAGAGATCCCGGGCATGGACCAACAAGTCTTCTCTTGCCGCCGTATAGGTCATCAGGCTGGGACGCGTGAGAAAAAGAGAACCCTTTTGCGAAAGAAGGGCGGGATCCAGAGGTTGAACCGGTCCGGAGGACTGACCGAAAGACACCATCATCCCCATAGGACGCAGGCAGTCCAGGGATTTCATGAAGGTGGCCTGACCCACGGAATCATAAACCACATCGACACCGCGTCCCTTTGTGATCTCTTTGACCCGAGAAACAAAATCCTCCTCCCGGTACAGGATCACCTCATTGCAACCGTTTTCCCGTGCGAGCCGGGACTTCCCGGCTGATCCGGCCGTCCCGATCACCCTGGCCTCGAGGTGCCTGGCCCATTGGCAAACGATCGTGCCCACACCCCCAGCCGCCGCGTGAATGAGAATGGTATCCCCGGGCTTTACGGAATAGCACCCCCGCAGAAGGTAACGGGCCGTCATGCCCCTGAGCATCATGGCGGCGGCCTGGCGGGTTGAAATGCCCTCGGGAAGTTTCACCAGACGATGGGCCGGAATAATCCGCACATCGGCATAGGCTCCGGGTGGCAGGCCTGCATAAGCGACCCGGTCGCCGACAGAGACCTCTCTCACCCCTTCACCCACCAATTCCACAATGCCGGCGCCCTCCAGCCCGGGGGTTACGGGTAGTGTGGGAAGGGGGTATAATCCGGTGCGGTGATAGACATCGATGAAGTTGACCCCTACGGCCTCGTGCCGGACAAGCGCTTCTCCGGGACCAGGGCTTTTCGGCTCGAAGTCCTCCCATTGCAGCACCTCCGGTCCTCCTGTTTCATACATTCTGATTCTTTTCGTCATGAATCCTCTCCCTGGTAATGGCATCAAGACTTTCTGATGCGGATTTTCCTCTCTTTTCAAAATGTCCGGCCGGCGGCAGGGTTCTTTTTCTGGTGGAAAATCGTATGGAATCGGTCGGGCAGACCTCCCGGCAGGTGTAGCAGGCAAAACAGTCGGGAATGGTCTTTTTATGCCGCAACAGAATCGCCCCCATGACCGTCGAGGGGCACGCGGCGACGCATTTCCGGCAAGCGATGCAGGTTTCATAATCCACGCTGATCCGGACCCGGCTGATCTTCTCCACCAGCCATCCCGCCAGGCCGAAGGGACAGAAAAAGTGACACCAGGGCCTATACACAAAGAGACTCGCAAGCAGAAGAACCCCCACAAAAACCCCTCCGGCAATCCCAAGGTAGGCCGGCTTATAGATCTTGAATGGGTCCACCGGTTCGATAATATCGATGCCCCAGCCGAAGGCCACGAGGGAAAAAACACCAAGGAAAACCACGCGGACCGAGTTGGTCAAAACAAAGGGCAGTTTGATCTGTTTTCCAAGCACGGGCCTTCCTTTGCCTGTCTGGTTGAGTCGGAAGACAAGGTCCTGAAGGGTGCCGGCCTGACAGCCCCAGGCACAGATGTACTTATTGGCGAAAAAAACGAACAACAAAAAAATCGTCAGGGCGATCATTCGGGGCGGAAAAACAGCCCCGGCTGAACCATAAAGATGGATGGCGTCCTTGACCGTCCCCATGGGACTCGGATCGGAGCCCATGACCACGCCAAAGAGGACCACGGCCGCCAGGTAGCTCCACTTCCGGAGGCCCGCAGTCACTTTTTTCCTTTTAAAAAAAATGAAAAGCGTGATCAGAAAAATAAACCACAGAAAAAATTTGACTGGAATCTTGAGCCAGTTCTTACTGGCGTGCTCGGCGGCCAGGGCCCGTTTCTTTTTGACAAAAGCGGTGATTTGATCGGGCGAGCCATATTCACTCAATTTCTTATCAAGGTCGGATCGTGTCTTGAGGTCGAATATCGACTTTAGGGCCGGATTGGATAATTCGTTGGCCCGGCCGAAAGCCCCCACGGTCATCTCCGGCTCGATGACCAGACCCTTCTGCTCGGGCAGCTCTTCGGGTTTTCCGCCCCAGATGCGATTGGAAATAAGGGAAAGGCCGATAACCAGCCCCACAAGAATCACGAGCAGGAAGATGGTCCGTAAAGGGGATTCCTTTTTCATGCTCTGTCGCTCCTTTCTGCAGAAGCAGTGAACACCGCTTCTTCATTGACCATCTTTCATTTAGGGTCTCTGGCGGCCGTCAGAGGCAGGCCTTGTCCCACCGGTAAACCCGCATCGGGGGAATGTTTAATAATTCCCCTTGCATCCTCCCGGGTCCCAGAACGGGCCGGCACAGGGAGGTCACACGCCTGCATGTCTGGTACGCCACAAAGCGACCCCCCGGGGCGAGCACGCTTGAAATCGCGTCAATCATTTGAGATCCCGCCATGCGGCTCATGGTGAAAAACGGAATGCCGGAAATGTGTTCCCCCCAAAGTTGCGACATTGGGCATTTGCACATACTGTGGGACAATATTCAGCGGATCATTCTACCGGCGGCTACACCTTGACCAGAGAATCTTCCGTGCCGAAGTCGTTCGGGACATAGGCGTCTGCGGCCCAGTCGTTTTCCCAGTGATTGCCGTTCACCAGGTACCGGAACCTATAGGATCGGCCCGCTTCCAGGGATAGGGTGGTACTGAATCGACCGTCCTTTCTGCGTTTCATGGGGCGGATTTCCCGATCCCACCCGTTGAAATCCCCGCACAAGGCCACCTTGGAGAACGCTTCCCCGGGTGTCAGGTCGAAGGTCACACGACAATAACGACCGGTCTTTGAATAGTTTTTTCTCACCATGATGAATACTCCTTCCTCTCCTCCGTTTTCTGCCGTTCATTTCGTTTTACGGCTTTGAGCCTTCGCCCCTATTTTGGATAAACGACAACCGCAGAGAACCGCCAATGCATCACAAACTACCATCCTTTTCCGTAAACCATTTCATCATCGTCGCCCACTTCCTGAAAAAGGTGCCCCCCACGCTCCCCACTTCTTTATTAGCCGGATCGATTATCATCTCGGCCCCCATTTTTGTTCCATATCGCTCCAGCAGTTCCCACTGCTCCCTGCTGAAAGGTCCGGACGGCGTATGATCCATTTTATGGAGCGCTTCTTTGAGCGAATACCCCTTGCTGAGAAAATAGGCCGCTACGAGCGTCCCGGTGCGACCAATACCGAAACGGCAATGGACCAGGATCTTGTTTCCCGAACCGATCGATTCATCGATCCAGGCCACGGCCTTTTCAATATCGTCCATATCCGGGGCCCCCTCGTCCGGAAGGGGAAGGAAGTAGACCCGGAAGCCCCGGTGCTCTTCTGTGGTGTGAAGGTCATAGCACTCGGCGCACAGATTTACGATGGCGGTGATCCCATGGGCCTTTACCTCGTCAAGCTCCTCTTCCGATCTGGGGGCATACCCCACAGCCAGATTGTCCGTAATCCATTTCATAGGGTAACCGAGCATGTCCATCCTCCTTGCCTGATCAGGCGCTTATTTACAAAAATATTATTAACGCGCATTCCCACAGTAAAAACTCTCCCATTTCATTTCTCCCGCACACCGCTATGGGAATTTCACCTCAATTCCCGGGGTCCAATAATTCCAGCCGAAACAACGGCCTGCATGGCCTCCTCGATGGTCCAGCCCGGGTCTCTCGTCTGGGACTCCCTCACAACGATCATCGTACCCGAGGTGGGATTTGGCGGCGTTGGCACGAATACCTTGAGCAGGATTTCATCTTCGTTTGCTTTGTCGACCACGGAACCCGTCACGAAACCGAGCGTCCACATTCCCGGCTTCAGATACTCCACGAGCAAGGCCTTCTTAAAAATTTCTTTTCCCGGAAGGGCAAGGGTCGACCCCAATTGCCGCCCCACCTTATAGGTGGTTTTGATGAGCGGGATGCGATTCATGATCCTTTCTATCAACCCAAAGAAATGCTTCCCCACGACATTACTTGCGACAAGGCCGAGCAGATAGAGGATGACCAGTACCAGAAAAAGGCCCAGCCCCGGAAAGCTGAAACCAAACAGTCTTTCTGCCAGTTTCATGGCAGGCTGATCAATCGCCTGGTAGAGAATTTTGAGCGCAAAATAGGAAAGGGCGAGCGGGATGATCGCCAGAAGCCCCCTGAACACATAGGTTTTCAGATGTCTCATCAGTGTTCGCATCAATCACATATCCTCTTGAAAATTAACTGAAAATCCCCAGCGTCCAAAATATAGTTTATTTTGGATAAGAGTAAGTAGAAATCAAGACTTTACTCGCCTTCGGGCGTGAGCGCCGGCAGCAATCTAGAGTTCTTCCTTGCAATGTCTGACGATTTTTCCTTCCACCATATAGATGACATCTTCGCAGATGTTCGTTGAAAGATCCCCGATCCGCTCCAGGCTCCTGGATATCCGGATAAGTTGGATGGATCGATCGATCACCGACGGGTCGGAGGCCATGAAGGTGATCAACTCCCGCAAGATCTGGTCCCGCAACCCGTCCACAATATCGTCTTTTCTGCAGACGCCCCGGGCCAGTTGCGTGTCTCCCTCCATAAAGGCCGACAGGCTGTCCTGCATCATGCCTTCAGCCTCCTTGGCCATCCTCGGGATGTCCACGAGGGGTTTGACCTGGGGCCGCTCGATCAGAAAGAGAGAGGCCTCCGCGATGTTGACCGCCTCATCGGCCATTCGCTCGAAATCGTTGTTCATCCTCGCAATCATCATGACGATCCTCAGGTCCCCGGCCTGGGGTTGATACCGGGCGATCATCTGGATGCAGGCTTCATCGATCTCCAACTCGATCCGGTTTTCTCCCTCCTCATCCTTTTCGATGACCTCCTGCAGGAGTTCCTTCTTTCTCTCGATGAGACCCCTGATGCTCTTTTCGATCATTCCTCCCACCAGGGAAGCACTTTCCTTCAATCGCCCTTTGAGTTCTTCCAGTTTTTTTTGGAGCATGGTTGACCCCCTAGCCGAATTTACCCGTTAAAAATTCCTCGGTCTTCTTGTGCTTCGGTGTCGTCAGGAGCTGACCGGTCGGGCCGAACTCGATCAGTTCACCCAGGTAAAGGAAGGCGATATAATCAGAAACCCTCCCCGCCTGGGCCGTATTGTGTGTCACCAGGATCAACGTCACCTTTTCCTTGAGTTCGGTCATGAGTTTCTCGATATGGGCCGTGGACTTGGGATCCAGGGCGGATGTGGGTTCGTCGAAGAGCACGACGTCCGGGTTTACCGCCAGGCCCCGGGCGATGCAGAGCCGCTGCTGCTGGCCGCCGGAAAGGAAGGTCCCCTTCCGGTTCAGGGAATCCTTGACCTCATCCCACAGGGCCGCCCCCTTGAGGGACGTCTCCACGATTTCGTCCCTTTCCGAAGCGCTGAGCCGAATCCCATTGAGCTTATACCCCGCCAGGACGTTGTCACGGATCGTCATCATGGGGAAGGGATTCGGCCTTTGAAAAACCATCCCGATCCGTGTCCGCACGGTGATGGGATCCATGGCATAGAGGTCCTGCTCCTTCAGAAAGACCCTTCCCTCGACCCTCGCCCCCGTGATCAATTCGTGCATCCGATTCAGGCATCGAACCAGGGTACTCTTGCCGCACCCCGACGGCCCCATAATGGAGGTCACCCTTCTTTCCCGGATGGAAAGCGAAACCTCTCTGACCACCGGGTTTTCCCCATAATATGCCGACAAAGCTTCTGTTTTCAGAACCGAACCTTCCATCTTCTTGTGACCAACCTCACTGCAAGGTTAAGGGTCAATATGAAACCGACCAGGACACAGGATGCACCCCAGGCCGCCCGGTGCCATTCGGGATAGGGGCTGGTGGCGTAGTTGTAGATCAAGAGCGGCAGGGAATTGACGGGCTTCATGATGTTCCAGTTCATGAAGGCATTGCCGAAGGCCGTAAAAATCAGAGGGGCGGTTTCACCCGCAATCCGCGCCACGCTGATGAGAACGCCCGTCATGATGCCGCTCAGCCCCGCAGGCAGGATGACCCGGATCATGGTCCGGTAGTAGGGCACCCCCAGGGCCAGGGCGGCTTCCTTCAAGGCGTAGGGTACGAGATTCAGGGTTTCCTCCGTGCTCTTGATGATCATGGGGAGCATCATCATCCCCAGGGCCACGCCCCCCGAGAGGGCCGAAAAACCCGCCATGGGGACCACCACCCAGACATAGGCAATGATACCGATGACCACGGAGGGGATCCCCTGGAGCACATCGACCGCAAGCCCCGCCCAGTAGGAAAGCTTTGTCTCCTTATGCTCCGAGAGGTACACCCCGGCCGCAACACCCAGCGGCACGGCGGGAAGGCTCGCCGTGATCACCAAGAGCAAGGATCCCACCAGTCCGTTTGCGATACCTCCGCCCTCTTCGCCCACGGGTTTCGGCAGCTCCACTAGAAATTCCCAATTCAGGGACAGGATGCCGTTCTTGAGGATATAGAAGAGGATCAGGACAAGGGGAATCATGGACAGGAGGGAAAGGAGGACGATCATTCCACGGAAACCCTTGTTCTTCGCGATTCTCCATCTCAGGCGTTTTTCAGGCATTTCAGGCCTCCACCCTCATGCGTTTGATGACGTATCGCCCGATCACATTGATGACCATGGTCACCAGGAAGAGCACCAGCCCCACCTCTACGAGAGAAGAAAGATAGAGTTTCGCCGTGGCCTCGGTGAATTCATTGGCAATGACGCTGGCCATGGTATTGGAAGGACTGAAAAACCCTTTGGGCAGGATATTTGAATTCCCGATGACCATGGTGACAGCCATGGTTTCTCCCAGGGCGCGGCCCAGGGCCAGCAGGACTCCGGCCATGATCCCGGACCGGGCATGGGGAAGAACCACCTTGGTGACGACCTCTTGCCGGGTCGCACCCAGGGAATAAGCCGCCTCCTTGATGTCCGACGGGACCAGGGCGATGACCTCCCTGCTGATGGAGGCCGCGTAAGGGATGATCATCACGGAGAGGATCAGGGAAGCGGACAGGATGCCCACACCGTATGGAAATACGCCGATGGCGATCTGAAATTCCCGGACCACCGGCACCATCACGAAGAGGGCCCAGAATCCGTAAATAATCGAAGGGATCCCCGCGAGCAGTTCGGTGACCTGCTTGAGCATGGTGGAAAGCACCCCCTCCCTGGCATATTCCCCGATAAACACGGCAATGGAAAAAGAAAAGGGCAGTGAGATCAGAAGGGCGAGAAAGGACGTGGCCAATGTCCCCACGAGAAAAGGGAGAACCCCAAAGGTCTTCGACACCGGATCCCACACCCTGCCCCAGAGAAAAGACACCCCGAAGGCCTTGATGGAGGGGGTGGAAAAAACGATCAGGCTCAGGAAGATCGCCAGGAGCATGGTCACAATGGCCAGTGCGGAAAGCATGATCCCGTGCCGGAAAATGAGTTCCGGTCCTCTTCCCGGGGTCTTTCGGGCTGCCACAGGATTATGGGCCGATGGTCTTTCCATGATAGGTCATCGATCTGATGATGTTTTCCGCCTTTCCCCGGGCATCCTGGGGAAGGGGTGCGTAGTGGAGGGGCGAAGCATAGGCCTGTCCCTCGTGAACCATCCACCAGAGGGCCGTCCGAAGGGCCCTCGCCTTTTCCTCGGACCTTCCCTTGTAGGCCTGTTCCCGGAATGCCAGGATCCATGTAAAACCGCTGATGGGATACCCTTCTGGCGCTTTTGAGTCCGTAAGGGTAATTCTCGTATCCTCGGGAAGCGGCACATTCGCAGCCGCGGTGGCAGCGGCGGGACCGGGTTCGATAAACCGCCCTGACCTGTTCAGCAGCAGGCCCACGGGCATCCCGTTCATGAGTGCATATCCGAGTTCCACGTAACCGACGGCCCCCGGAAAATATTTGATCATGCCGGCAACGCCCGGGTTTCCCTTTGAGCCCAAACCCACGGGCCAGTTGGCCGCCTTTCCCCGTCCGACCCGCTTCTCCCACTCCGGGCTCACTTTGCTCAGATAATCGGTAAACATAAAGGTGGTCCCGCTCCCCTCGGATCTGTGGACCACGACGATATCCATATCAGGGAGGTCCAGGTCCGGATTCATCTTCCGGATTAGGGCATCGTTCCAGCGGACAATCTTTCCCAGGAAGATGTCCGCAAGGAGCCCGGGGGTGAACCGCAGCCGGGGGCTTCCGGGGAGATTGTAGGTCACGGCCACGGCCCCGAGACAGGTCGGGACATGAATGATTTCTCCCGCTGCACGCGAGAGATCCGCATCTTTCATAAAGGCGTCGGAACCGCCGAAATCCACGGTCCGGCTCAGGAGCTGCCGCTGCCCTCCCCCGGAACCGATGGCCTGATAGTTGATCTTGTCTCCGGTCTGCTGCCAGTAGACATAAAACATCTTGGAGTAGAGGGCATAGGGGAACGTGGCGCCTGCCCCGATCAGATCCATGCCGCCCGCCTTTGCTGCAGGGAAGATAAAGAGAACAAGCAGAATGAGGAAACCGTGAACGAGCGCACCCGTGCCTCTGCTCGAATTTCTAAAGATTTTGTGTTTCATGGTCTGCCCTCCACCGGATGTTTAAAATGTTTGTTGCTGTTGGCGGAAAACCATGGAGAATAGCAGCGCGCGCCTCCTTTGCGGTAACCGTCATACCACGCAGTCATGCAGAGGGTAAGGGCAAGAGACGGGATCAGGTTCAGCAGCACCTCAAATGGGATGGTTTCAGTTTGTTTCCGGGATTCCAGACCATTCACTTATTTTAACAATTCACAACGGTGACCACCATGAAAATTTTAGAATATTTTACTTATTCCAAGGATATGAATACGCTTTCCGTCTCCCCCGGGAGGCCAAAAATGTAAAGGCAAGCCATAGGAGGCGAGCATGATTCACCACTCTTGTATAATCATTAAATCCCAGCAGAATCAGGGTGGAAATTGATCGCTTGTTCCCAGCCCCTCTTAACAGAATCTTCCTACTCGTCACGGAATATTGATCATGGTTCACTGTTTTTCCCTATCGCAAAGCGATGGAGGATCTCCATGAATAATGAACGTCTCAAGGCAGGCCATTTCCGGTACGTGGAGTTTCACCTCAAGGTGGACCCTGAAATGTCCGTGGGGGACTCCCATGCCATGACGGTGGCGTTGAAACAAAAAATCACGGCTCGATTCCCCGACACCAGCGTCCTGATTCACATCGAGCCCTGCGACGGCAACTGCGACAGCAGATGCCTGGAAGGATGCCTCCTTCCGGAAAAGGACAGGGGCAAGCCCAACGGGGTTCGGTGAAAAGAGGGTGCTGAATTATTCGTTTTCCCTTTGCATTCATCCCCGTGGAGGAAAGGCAGACCCTTAATCTGTCTGCTCGATCTTGTCTAAGCCCGAACGGATAAATGCCCTCGAAATCTTGAGAGGTTTTTTCCACTCAGGGTATCCGGTGGGCAGAGGCCTGTTCCGGGGTTACAGATAAGGCGCTGATGTTCAATGATTGTTAAAAGTTGGGATTGTGGCGAGATATCTCAGGTTTCAAATCCAATGATTTCTGTGGGGTATCGCTCTCCCATCAAAGGATTGACCGGAGCTGTGATCGATAGCCGATAACAAAAGGATAGGGTAGTTGCAAGATCGCTTTCGGTAAAGGAAAAATTGCTTTTTTGAAAGGTAAACGGGTTTTTCTTAATTGTCAATTACATCCCATTGTTTTCAATTTTGATATTTAAAGGCTTATAGCAGTCTCGTAGGTCGACCCAGAAATGAAAAATCTCAAAGAAGGCAGGCTTTACATTTTTCCTTTTGATATCTTGGCGAGTCTTAAAAAGTGCTGGCGTATCGAACGAAAAATTGATTACTGGATATTCAGGTGCATGCTTTTTGTGATAGTTATTCACCTCGGATTCAATTTCTTCCGGTGTCATGTTAATGATATATCCAATCATCATTCCTGAATCAGACCGTTTTCCATACTCGTGAACCTTACTGTCAAATCGTTTGATTCCGTTTTTCACATAGTTTTCATTAAGAATCCATGTGGCGCTTGTGGGGTAACCTAAAAGCTTACACTCAACATGAAGTGCTACTTCATATTTTTCATGAGAATCCGCCCAGGGATTTATACATTTACAGGTAAAATCCGGCCGCTTTCCCATTTTGCCTCCTTTGAGTTCATCTCCCGTAACCGGTTGAATTGGTGTTTCCCAATAGGGCGTCTGCAAGTCCTGATTTCGGGATTTCCCGAGCTCGAAACAAACTCGACTGAGGATTGAACAGAGTATTTCGGAAATGGCATCCTCATCCCCGGAAATCGAAGACAATTTGGAAAGTTCATAGAGAGCTGCAGAAAAAACTTCCGAGTAAAGTTGTACATGTCGGTTCCAAAGCGTTACGAAAGGAGAGAGTGGGCGACGTGCCATGGGTCAGCGGGATCTCCTTTCTTTCGGCATAGTATCCTGCATGCGTTTACAGATTGTAGCATCCGCATCCTCACGGGCCAGACTGCGGGTCCAAAAGCGTTTCTCATTCCTTTTGATGAGAATGATCCCGGAATCAGAGACAATGTGAACAAAGCCATCCAGAATAATCTGTGAGACCCCCATGGGGCGCGGTAAAGCTTCTCCAACCTGCTCAAGAATAGAGCCCCAATTGTTGTCTTTCACTTTTAGGTCATAAGGATCCCCCTTGTCAGCAGCATAGAATTCGACGGCCAGCATATTGTCATGTGCACCGATATGCACCTCTCCCCGCATCTCTTCATCACTCCCAAGATAGGCGTTCCATCGGAGGCAGAATATGTGTATATAGTCTTCAATCCATGCCAGTTCGCCTCTTTTAACGGCCTGCATTGCGCCTATGCTGTCAAAGGGCTTATAGAAAAACGGGAGAGTAACTTCGCAAAAGTCGCGGATCAGGTCTTTCTGCTCTTCGTTCAAACTATAGAGTTCAAAAACAGATTCATCAAGTTCGGCTTCCCACTTGCGTCGTTGAGCTTTAATTGTTGCTTCAGGCACACCGTCGCGATGAAACAAATCCTGTTTTTGTGGATAGTAGTTGCGAAGTTTGTCGACTATGACGATAATTTTTTCTGTGGCTGGGTTGTCCTTATCGACGACCACAGGAAGCTGAAGCAGTTCATCAACAAAATGGACGTTGCTATACCAAAGTCCCCATTGAGAAGATGTCATAAAAAGACAATATCGTGACAATGAAGACCAAACCAATCCGAGGATAGTTTTATACAACCATTCTTGTGGATGTAGGAGCTGAATCCCATAAAACCATTCAGAAAAGGCGAAGCTCTTATTTGAATATTGTGAAATAATTCGTCCTTTGCTATCCGATTTTTCATCAATTCCACGTTTTATTATTAATCGTGGATGGGTATATAGATGAATACTTCGTGGCCGTTCCGTTTTTAGTGGTGGCGTTTCAAAGGTTGATACTCCATATCTCGAAAAGGTCGCATGATTTAGGCATCGAAGATCAAAAAAATCGTGATCACGAGTTCCTATTTTAAATCCAGCTCCAGATTTTTTACGATCAACAATATTCTGAAGAGATGAATAGCGGCATAGTTGTTTTTGAAACTGTTGATCGGCAACTCGACCGAACCAATATGTTTTCCATACGGCATTATTGGCCAGATCCTCATTATGTAGCCAATGAAGATCATGTTTAGAAAACATTACGACTTGGTTTTTATCCAAAGTGATTGTCTGTTTTGCTGAACCATACATTACGGGCTTATTACTACATTTTTTCTTGCTGAAACTAATTGCGAGAAAAGGGGATATAGCTCCTTTAAAAAAATATTGTCTTACGTGTGTGAAGTTAAAAACTTCATCAAGTTCGCAATCCTCAAGCCATTGTTTGCGAAATGCTTGAGTTGTCGTGTTGTGTTTAAACAGTACCCCAGCAGAAACCAACATTCCCGCCTTACCATTTTGTTTCAGAAAGTCTAGTGCTCGCCAGAGAAATGCTTGAGATGATTCTTTGTCTCCAATAGATTTATTGTTGGATTTACACCAGTCCAACATCACTCTTTCGCGCCCTTTCGTTCCTTTATCGGCTTTTTTCCTGAGGGATCCCCAGGGCGGGTTGCCGACTACGACATCGACACATCCCTTGCCAAAACGTTCTTTCCAAACGGGGATGGACTCAATGAGTTTGACGTCAAAAGCATTCTTTGGAAGGATGCAGTGCAAATGGTTTTTAGATCGGCTGGTTGTAGCAACCAGGTTGGGCAACCTGTTCCCCATCTTGATTTGCCGATCGATCGCCGGTGGGTCGAGATAATGAAGCATGGAGAGATAAAGACTGAATGCGGTAATCCTTGCCGCCTCATCATTCGCTTCAATCCCCGCAATTTGCTCTTTCAATATGCCTTTCAACTCATCAAATGTGAGCTGCTGTTTCTTCTTATGCCATTTATATCGAACAATGCGTCGGAAGGCTTCCACCAGAAAAATGCCGGAACCGCAGGCCGGGTCCATTATACGTGGAGAATTCTCAAGAACATCGGGAGTCAAAACACGGGAGAGGACAAACTCTGCCAGAACGGGAGGCGTGTAGTAGGCTCCGTCCTGCCTCACTCTTTTCTTTTTCTCATCATCGCTAACTGAGCCATGATAAAACTCTTCATAGATTGAACTGATTAAATCAAGAGGGATAATATCGAAGCGGTATGAATAGAAAAAAAGTTTTTTCTGAATACCGACGTCACCATAAAATAAGTCCTGAATCTTCATCAAATGTTCTTGGCGGACTATCTTTTCTTCCTCTTCGACATCGGGAAACATATCCCCATTGAAATCTTGGGCCAGCTTCTTAAACAAGGCATACGTGAAGGCCTTATCCGACAAAACACGGGGATAAAACGATTTATGCTCAGAGAAGTCGAACCCTGCTCTACTGATAGGTTCGCGCAGGATATCCTTCCATCCGGAACTTTGTCGGGCAATTTTATGGAAATAATCTTTCGTTAATATGCCACGATCTTCAAGATACCGAATAAATATGGACCTCCCGATAAGTGCATGCGCAAATCGTACTTGATTTCCCTTAAGACCGGCGTCAATCAATTCTCGCCGTACTGTCTTCAGGTCCCGGATAAGGGCCTTGTCTGCACGGTTTTTAAGATCACCGAATCTCTTGTCGGCAAATAGTCGACCGGATTCCACATTGTCCCGGTGAAAACTTTGAAGCTTGCGGGAGACTTTTATAAGGTCATGGAGGGTTTCCAAGGCTCTCAGATTATTCCAAGCCTTTGGGTTCTTAATGTCGATCGGTTTTTGAGCCAGATCATAAACGGTAATTTCACCGGGTGATGCGAGAAACAGGAGTCTCGGTCGCGCAAGACACCATGCTTTATTGAAGGCTTTGACTTTTTCTTCAAGTGCTGTTTCGCATTCGGCAAAAACAGCCACAGGATTATTTTCAACAAAAAATATCTTTTCCGCGCCAACCCGTTTGGCAGCTGATAGCCATTCACCTTTTTCAAGCCAGTCAATGCCATTTTGACCGTTTAGAGGCGTATCTGTCGCCGTGTACAGATTGCCGCTCTTATAGTCCAATTGATCATATAAAATATTTAGAAACGTCATGACCTTCCTCCAAGATTTTTGCATTGATGCTTGTACAAAAAATCGGAGAAAAAAGGTGGCGATATTGTTAAATGGTCTTCCATGAGGAAAGTATTTATAAAAGCAATAAAAGCCGTGAAACGACTCAATTCAGATCTCTGCAGACCCATATCACTTTTCCGATAATTCGTACACTGTTCATTTCTTCACCTCTGAAACGCATTATGGGATATTTTGCGTTTTCAGAAAACAATACAAGATCTTTAGGTCGTTTCTCCAACCTTTTTACGACTATTGTATCAGCGAGACCTACGGCATAAATAGCACCCGCCAATATCGCTTTTTGAGATTGGTCTAAGAGCACGGTATCCCCCTCTTTCAGTTCCGGTTCCATGCTGTTTCCGATGATATCCATTAAGACCATGTCTCTTGCTTTACCTTTTTTGTCTAACCAGTCCTTCCTGAATGAATAAAACTCTTTGATCTCCGGTTCTGTCTCAAAAGAGCCACCCCCAGCAGATAACCTAGCCTTAATTTTGGGGACTTGAAGGAATACCTCATGATTGATGTTTTGGCTCAGAACTTTTGGCCCGGTCCCTTTTGCCAACCAGTCCGGATTCAAATTAAATGCTTGTGATAACTCGATAATCCATTTTATTGGTATAGAATCATTTTTTTTCGCCTGGGTAATCGCAGCGCGACTGATACCCAAAGCCTTCGCCAAGTTAGCTTGAGATGTAATCGTTGTAGCTTCATGAAGTCTTTTAAAAAATGATTCAAACTGTTTTTTAGGCATAATTTTGAACGTTAATGTATATTAACAGCACGTTAATACACATTAACATGCTGTTAATTTTTGTCAATTCGTTTCTTGGATAATTAAACAAGCGGGCGGGTTTTGCTGAATTTAGAAGTTGAATCGAGTTTCTCGCTCAGTTTTTGATCTTAATATGGCCAGTGATATCTTGCCAATACCGCAGAATATCAAATGATTCAAAAACCTTTGATATGTCTGACATATCCATGCTCAACCTCAATTGCAGGCACCTGCTGTCAATCCGCAATTCCGGCAATGCCTTAAATGCTGGGATATTTTATCTTTATAGGGGTTTAATCAACTCAGCTTATTGGGCAATCGAGTGGTCGTTTTTACACAATCATGAATGCAGAGAGAAGTAACGGAAAAGGTCACCGGCGAATTCTACTTGTGCACAAATTCTATATCATTTGCCCACCACCCCTTTCACACCGTCCGAGACCAGAGACGCGACATTCGTCAGGATTCGAGGCAAAGCAAGACCTCCGGAGCAGGCCAGATAGTAAGCGCGCATGTCAAGGGTATAATAGGCATTGGAAGGCCACGACCACACCCTCCGACACGCTCAGAGGCTTGAATCAAAGCCCCTTTTTTTCAAACCACCAGAAAAGCAACAATCCTCCTACCACAAAAATGACGATGAGGGCCCAATGATTAATGCCCAAGATCTGGGGCAGGGTGATCTTTCCGAAATTCCCCCAGGTGAGCACCGTCTTTTTCAGGACAGGATAGCTCTCGGCAAAGAGGGCGGCTCCGCTAAGCATCCCAAGGATGCCCCACAAGGCATCCCATCGGCCTTCTCCCAGGGCCCCCGCCGAGGTCCCGGGGCAGTACCCGAGCAATCCCCATCCCAGACCGAAAATGAGCCCGCCCAGGATGTTGCCTCCCAGAACTGTGGATTTTACGGAAAGTTTGACCAGGCCCAGATCCAGGAGCAGATTAACACCAATCATGCCGACCAGGATGCTCGTCAACATAAATTTTACGATGGTCATATCCAAAAAGCGAAGGGCCCCTATCTGCTTATCGTAACGGATGACCCGGGCCTTCTGCAAAAAGAAACCGAAGAAAATTCCGGTCACAAGACCGTAAAGAAGAATTGTCATATCCCGTCACCTCCTCTTCCGTAAAGGACTCTCGCCATGATCACGCCGCCAATAAAAAAGCAGATGAGGGCGATGTATCCACTGACCGCCAGCTGAAGCGAACCGCTCAGCCCGTGCCCGCTCGGTCACCCGCCCGCCAGGCGTGCCCCGTACATGGCAACAACTCCGCCCACAAAGGCAACGGCACCCCTTTTTGCCCGACCCGACCCGAAGCGGGACGCCCACATGTCCGGGACGGCCTGCCATCGGAAGCTTCCGGAAGTCTTGGCGGCGATGAGAGAACCCACCAGGATGCCCAGAACGAACATCCACTGCCAATCGATTTTCGGGGTTTTTGAAACAAAATAGGGCATCCTTGAGACTCGGTCGGCACTGAATGCCTTTTCCACCATACCGGCGGAACGGACAAACATGGTGGATGCACCAAAGTATTTGCCCGCGATCCAGATCGAAAAAATCATGAGAACTCCGGTCAATGCCCCGGCCACATAGGGGCTCCACCCTCTATCATTCATTGACTTCATCATCCCGGTTCCTCCTTCGCGCTGATTATGGGTTCGATTTCTAGTTTGAAAAATGAGTTTCACCAGACCTGCATGACGCATCTAACAAATTGATTTTACATAATTTATTCTGTTCTGATTTGGTAGGATAACTTTTCGGGACGGCACGTGAAGATCGCTGAAGCAAGATGGTTCGGGCAGGCGATATCTGCTCCCCGGAGGCATCGCCACCCTTGCGGCCTGCGCCTCAACCCATTACGTGCCGAGAGATTAGAAGAAAGTCTGCCTTTCATGTTTCCTTCCGCAACTTGTGGGTTTTAAAAACGACGAATATGCCCAAAGGGAAAAACCGAAACAACGTCACGACAAGGTGCACATGAGACCGGATTTTTTACGATCCTCCAAATTAAACGCTAAGGGAAAGCAGATTCTCAGTCAAGAAATTTCCGTTTGGCATCTTCTGGAATTTGGATACTATAAAGGAGGCGTGATAGGTGTTTGGTTTCGGCCTATCTGAAAAACCTTCATATTCCAGGGTCGGTGTTATACGGTATAAGACATACGGAAAAATATTCAGGAGGTTACCGCATGAGATACACGGTTTCAAAATGGTATTTGTTCCTGCTGGTCTTTTTCGTGAGCATCGGCCTGGGCGACATGCTTGTTCATGGCACCGAGACATCCCCTAACTCTCCCAACAACCCAACTTATCAGGAACAAGCGACTGCTGCAGGCGAGCCGGCCGCCCCGTCATCGACCAAGCCACCCGTAACGCAACAACTTATGGAACGAATGCGCGGTTTTGGCAAGGTTTGGAATTTTAAGGTGCTTGCAATCGATAAGCATCCGGTCACCGTCGGAAAGTTGCTCATCGCCCTTTTTGTCCTCGTTTTCGGAATTATCCTTGCAAAATATCTCCTTCGGGCTTTTGCCAACCGCCTGCTTGCCCGGAGTCAACTCAAGGAAACCACTGCTTCAGCGATTCAGAAAATGTTCACCTATTTTGCCTATCTTCTGGTCATGCTCTTTGCGTTGCGTATCCTCAATATACCCCTTGCGGCCTTTGCATTTCTCGGAGGCGCCATTGCCATCGGTGTCGGCTTTGGTGCACAGAATCTCATCAACAACTTCATAAGCGGCTTTATCCTCATGGCGGAGCGGCCCATCAGCATCGGGAACCTCATCGAGGTGGACGGCGTTTTGGGGCAGGTCGAGGAGATCGGGGCCAGGTGTACCCGGATGCGGACAGGAGAAAACATCCATATCCTGGTCCCGAACAGTGCCTTCCTTGAAAAAAACATCACCAATTGGACCCTCTCAGATCAGAAGATCCGAACCAAGGTCATCGCCGGCGTGATTTACGGTTCTCCGGTTCAGGAGGTGAGGGATCGGCTCATCAAGGCGGCAAAGGAAAACGACAAGGTTCTCAGGGACCCCGAACCATTCGTTGTGTTTGCCGACTTTGGAGACAGTGCCCTGATCTTTGAGGTCTATTTCTGGATCAGCATTCGCCGCGTCATCGAACGCCGCCTCATCGAAAGTGAGGTGCGATTTCGGATCGATGAACTTTTCCGGGAGGCGGAGATCGTGATCGCCTTTCCCCAAAGGGACATACACCTCGACACATTGCGTCCGCTGGAAATGCGCCTGGTCAAGTCCAAGGATTCTTAAGCCGAACAGGAGGTTGATTTATGGATCAAAAAAGCTTGAAAAGAGGCCCTTTCCCGCAGGCCCATGAGGATGCAAAAGCCGCCAAACTGCATGTGGACTCCCCCCAGACCCGGTCAACTTCTTACAAGCTGGCCTACCAGGACGAGGATTTTCTCCTCCGGGATGAACTGCGCCCCGTGAGATTGCAGCTCGAACTGCTCAAGCCGGAAATCGTCCAATCAGAAAGGTCGATCGAATCAACGATCGTCATATTTGGAAGTGCCCGGGTCCTCGATCCGAAATCCGCCGCCGGGCAATTGAAATTGGCCGAGGCAGAAGGCACGAAAAACCCCTCCGATCCCCGTCTGAAGCGAAGGGTCCAAACAGCGCGTCTGGCCCTGGCCAACAGCCGGTACTACGAAGAGGCCAGAAAACTGGCCCGTCTGATTTCTATGGATTGCCGGTGCGGGGACAGGCTGACCCACGTCGTCGCAACGGGCGGTGGGCCGGGGATTATGGAGGCGGCCAATCGGGGCGCCCATGATGCCGGGGCAGTCAGCATAGGGCTGAATATCGTCCTGCCCTTCGAGCAGGCGCCCAATCCCTACATCACGCCCGGGTTGAGTTTTCAGTTTCACTATTTTGCGATCAGAAAAATGCACTTTCTCATGCGGGCCAAGGCCCTTGTCGCTTTTCCGGGGGGGTTCGGAACCATGGACGAACTTTTTGAAACCCTCACGCTGGTGCAAACCCGGAAAATAAAACCTATCCCAATTCTTTTGTTCGGAAAGGCGTTCTGGGAGAAGGCCATCAACTTCGATGTTTTCATCGCGGCGGGAACAATTTCCCCTGAGGACAAAAACCTCTTCCATTTTGTTGAGACCGCGGAAGAGGCCTGGGAGCTGCTGTCCAAAGCCAACACCAACGAGGTTCATCCTCGGACATGATCCCGGCAAATTATTTTTCGGGCCGCTTTCTTCCTGCCTTGCGCGCCATTTCCTGCATGTCTACCACGGTGTCCCTTTCATCTACGATTTCGGCGCCAAGGACCACTTCCAGTAAATCCTCCAAGGTGACCAGGCCGGCAACCCCCCCGTATTCGTCCTTTACGACGGCGATATGGCGCCGCTTTTTCAAAAAAGTATTCATAAGGGTCAGGCAATTCGTAGTTTCCGGGATAGAGGCAATGGGCTTTGCAATGGTCGCAAGCGTTGTCTTCGGCTCGCTCAGGGTCTTTGCCGAACCAAGATCGTGGATCATGACATAACCCGTGATGTTTTCCCTATCTTCATGATAGACGGGGATGCGCGTAAAACCTTTTTCGCCGGCCGCATCGAGGCCCTCTGCCACGGTCATCTCAGCATCCAGCGAAAACATGACTGTTCTCGGCGTCATCACTTCTCTGACCTGTTTATCCTCCAGATTGATGATGTTGTGCACCATCAGACTTTCCCACTTTGAAATCTCCCCTTCCTTTGCGCCCAGCCGGACCGCTCCCAGAATGTCCTCTTCCGTCATCGGGGAAGTCGAATGTCCGCGGATAAGCCATGCGGCAAATTTTTCTGTTACAAAGATGAAAGGGTAGAGGCCGTTTTTCATGACGATCAAGGGCCATACAATCCAGGGCCAGAGCGTTCTCCAGTGAACGGCTCCGAGGGTCTTTGGAATGATCTCGGCAAAAAAGAGAATCCCCAGAGTAAACAGTGCAGAAAAGAGCGGCACCATCGAGGTTCCCAGTACCTGATGGGCATACATCCCCGCGATGGTCGCCCCGGCCGTATTCGCGATCGTATTCAGGATCAGGATCGCAGCAATGGGGGCGGAGATCTGCCTCTTCATCTGGATCATCCTGCGGGCAATCCCCTTTGTTTTCGCCTTGGACTTGGCCGCTTCCAGCGAACCCATCCGTGTCGAATATAGGGTCGCCTCGTAAAGAGAACACTGCGCCGAGATAAATATGGTTACAAAGACAACCAGCAGAAGCACCGCCATCGCTCTCCCCCTTCGACATGAAAAAAATTTTTCATCATGCCCCTCAATTCTAATCCGTCGCCTTTAAACAAAAATTGAAACATTGATGGACTGTCGGAGACAAGTGTCTCCGAAGGTTTCATCCGGGCCGTCATGGAGTTCTCCGCTCGATTTCGTACGCAATCTTGAGCCGGTCTTTTGGGCCCGGAGCGACTTTCAGGGAGGCCGGGCTGAGGACCAGTTTGACCGTTAGGATCCCGGATTTTTCGAGAGGATCAATGGGAACCTTTTCCGTCAAGACGGTCGAAAGATTCTTCAGAAGCTCCCTTCGGCCTATGATCTCTATCCTTTCAGGATCGAGGGTTGCGCCCGAGAGGATTTCATTTCTGAACACGACAATGATAATAAAAGCGGCGGCGGCGGTAATGCCCTGCAAGGCCCAGCTCGTCACGATCAACCCGAGAGAGACGGAAAACCTTTGAAAAAACCACAGAAACGCGATACCGATGAGCACACGAAAAACAGTCGTGTTCCTGAAAAGGGCATAGAGCCGAAAGAGGACATAGCTGACCATGGCGATATCAACGATATCCTGCCATCGAACTCCTGTCATGAGGCCGGGAAACTCAAACATCATTCATGTTCCGTTAATCGACGATACTGAACCTGAGGACATGAAGCACGCGCCCTTTCTGGTCGGTGATCTCCACCCGCCAGGGACCTTTGTCCGCCTCTCGAAGTTGAATGCTGCTAAAGGTGGCCCAGCGCGGGGGGTTCAGCCTCAGCTTTATCTTTGTGCTCAGTTTTTCCCTGTGGTACCAGTTATGGTAGATGGATGTCAGTTGGGGCACAGGATTAATTTTAACTCATACGAAAGGCGCCGTCATGGTAAAAAGTGGTCCTGCAGATGGATGATCCCACCTGATGCTCGAAAAACAGAGGGCAGACAATTTAGTTGCCTGCCCTCACGACCTGATCGAGATAATGCCTCCGGCTTCCTAATAGACTTTCAACCTGCCATGTCTTTTTCCGATCACCTCGAGGGTCTCGTTGACGACCACAAAGGCCTCCGGATCAATTCGATAGATCATCTCCTTAATCTTCGGCAGTTCCGTGAGGGATGTCACCGTGAAGATCACGTTCTTCTCTTCCTTAGTGTATGCCCCTTCGCCCTTCAGAAACGTCACACCCCGGTTCGCCGTCTTCATGATTTTCTCGGCGATGGCATTTGAATTTTCCGAAATAATCAGGATGGACTTCCTTCGATTGAACCCGGTCAGGACCGCTTCGACAACCCGCGCGCTCGCGTAATAGAAGACAACGGAATACAGTGCCCTGTCCAGGTCAAAGAGCATGGCCCCTGCCAATAAGATAAAGGCATTGAAAAAGATAATCACCGTGCCCATCCGAAAACCGAATTTTCGGTGACAATAGACACTCAGGATGTCGAGTCCCCCGGCCGAACCTGTGGATCTGAGAATGATTCCGCCGCCCACGCCGCATATGACCCCCGCAAGCAGGGCAGACAAGATCGGATCCTTTACAAGGATGGCCGGGGGCCGGTAAAGGGCTGCAAAGGAAAAAAATACGATACCGTAAATGCTGTACAACATGAATTTTCTGCTGATGGTCAGCCACCCCAAAAGGATGAGAGGCAGATTCAGCAGGAAGTAGGCCGAGCCGACATCCACGGACGGATTCAGATAATGGAGAATCATGGCGATCCCGACCAGTCCCCCACTCATAAAGCCTTTGGGGATCAAAACACTGTTCAATCCGATGACACAGATGACACTCCCCAGGGATATCAACACGAGATTGAAGCAAATCTCTTTCGCAGGCGCGACAATACGTCTCAGCGCGAGACCTCGATTCAGTGCCAGGGTACTCATAATGCGTCAGGCTCTCCTTAAGTTCTTTTGCAGTTGCAAGTCGGCTTGCGGCGCGGCTTTTTCTCTTGAGAATCCTCCGCCTCACGGTGTCATGGGCCTTTGTGAGAAAATTGTGTCGAACCCATTATTCGGCCGAAGTATGCCATCTATGCATAACCAAACCTTACTGGCAAAAAAGGTGCCGAATCAACTAACCTATTGTTTTGTCTTCTTTTTTCATTTTACAGGCCCTGTTGGTTCGGAACTTTGAGTTCCGATCATTGCAAAAAAATCTGGCACTCTATCGAGAAAACCTGAGCCCCACACCTTCATCTCTCTGAATTTATAAAAGAATGGCGAAATCGGAATAGCGAATTCCGATCTGTCACTCCGCGGAACCACGCGTTCTTAATCCCTTGCCCATTTCTTTTGTTGACATATTCTCAAAAAGATATATATGTCCTGCGTCGAATATTTCGACTTAATGATCGTGCCCGGCAAAAAAGATTCTCGTCAACGCATACGCTCTTCATCACTTCGCGGTCATTTCATGGAAATCGGTCTCGAATCAAATGGTCCCGATCGTCCTTTTAATGGCCGGAGGAAAACATGAAAAACATCCTAATCATATCCCCGGATCCTGATGTCTTCAGGGTTATCCGCAGTTGTTATCGTTCCGGCTACCGAATAGAGAGTGTCCCCGGCAAGGATCAAGCCCTGGGCCTTTTGAAAAAGCGGCGTTACGATTTCCTGTTCATCGACCTCGACGTCCTGAGGGAATCCATAACGGATAACGGATACAAATCGGCCCTTCAGGTCTACTGGAAACTCTTTCCGACCATTGAAACGATCGTCATGTCATCCCAGGACATGATCAGGGAATCCGTTATGGCCGTTAAGGCCGGGGCCAGCAACTATCTCACCTATCCCCTGAATCCGGATGAAGTGAAATACGTCATCGAGACCGTCTATGAATCGCTTATCATGCAGTCCGAGCTGGACTACCTCCGGGACCAGTTCTGGCAGGCGGATGCCCTGGAACTCGTTCAGACCAGAAATCCCGCGATGAAAAAGGTTTTCGACAAGGTCCGCTCTGTAGCGCCGACCAAAAGCACGGTGATACTCATCGGCGAGACGGGCACGGGGAAGGGTGTGATGGCCAATCTTATCCACATGCACAGCAACCGCAGGGATACCCAATTCATTAGTGTGCATTGCGGGGCCATCCCCGACACCCTGCTGGAGAGCGAACTTTTCGGACATGAGAAAGGCGCTTTTACGGGTGCAGTAAAACGAAAGCTGGGCAAGTTTGAGATCGCCAAAGGGGGTACGATCTTCCTGGACGAGATCGGAACCATTACGCCCTCCGCCCAGATCAAACTTCTCCAGGTTTTACAGGACGGTACTTTTCAGCGTGTGGGGGGCGAGGAAACCATCGAAGCCGATGCCAGGGTGATTGCCGCGACCAATGCCAACCTCACAAAAATGTGCGATGACGGTCTTTTCAGAAAAGACCTGTATTATCGGTTGAATGTTTTTCCCATTGATCTTCCCCCCCTTAGAGATCGCATCGAGGACATCCCTCATTTTGCGGATGTCTTTTTAAAAAAGATGAACCAGTTCTACGCCAAGGACATTCTAGACATTGAGTCTCGTGTCACGGAGGCCTTCATGAACTATTCCTGGCCCGGCAACATCAGGGAACTCGACAATCTCATTGAACGTGCCTACATCCTGGAAGCCTCCCCCATGTTAACCCCCGAGAGTTTCCCGAGCGAGCTTTTCGATTTCGGGGCTGTTGGTGCGGGCCGGTCATCCGATGCGTCACCGACCCTGGCTGAGGCACGGCGCCGAGGGCTTGAAATCATAGAGAGAACATACCTTGAAGACCAACTGGCGGAGCATCACGGTAAAATTCAAGCCACTGCCGCAACCTCGGGCATTACCCCCCGCCAACTCCACAAATTGATGAAGAAGTACGGTCTTCGGAAAGAGGCGTACAAGCAATGATCCTCTCTTTTCCGGCCGGAACCGGCAATTCCTATTAAAACTTTTTAGGAACTTTCATTTCCTGTTTCAAATTTCCATATCATTCCAAGAGATTATCGGATCGCTGAAACCTTTCCGGTTCGTCAAAGGCCTCCCCTTCCCACGAATCGGAATCAAGGATTCTGGTTCACATCCACCCCGGCACCCTTAATGGCCCACAAATCAATCGGTTAGCCAGTTGGCACAGCTATTGCCTTATCTCAGGGGCATGAATACTCGTCATAAACCAAAAAAAACCTGAAGGACGACGAGGAGAGCAGGAGTCGAGACACAGTGCTGACCACCTTGAAAGGTATCCTCCTCCCTGTGGACTGGGATGATAGGGGCTGCATTACGGCCATTGCCCTTTCGACTGCAGATGAAAAAGAGTATTTGGTCGTCAAGGATGAAAAAGGAGAGCAGTTGCTCACCTTGGTCCGGGAGGAACTGGAGCTCACCGGCGTGATAAGATCCTTCCGAAATGCAAACACGATCACCGTGGTGAATTACCGTACAAAAACCGGTTCGGAATCGATTTAAAAACCTCTCGGTAAAAACAAAAACCTGTTTCATTGAAAGGAGTGCTTGAAAATGAAAACAAATCGAAAAGGATTGGCCCTCTTATTGTGTGTCCTGTTCGTTCTCTTTGTTATTGCCGTTCCGGCCCTGGCAGGAGAACAGGCCACCATTTTGGGAACCGTTACCGCATCATATCAGATCGTCACGGAGGATCAGCAGGTTTATGATGTGGCCGAAAACGAAAAAGGCGATGAAGTGGTGGAATTGATAGACCGGAAGGTTAAAGTCATTGGGACGGTTGAAGAAAAAAATGACGTTAAGGTCATTACGGTGACCTCCTACGAAGTCATCGAGGAATAGACCCCGTTGCGGCTTATCTTGCTTTACTCCAATGTTGCAACCATAGGGTTTCACGCAGGGGGAAGGAATTCTTCCCCCTGCGTGTTCCGGAAAGTCTTTCGGGAAGTAGAGGATTGTTCCCGAAGTGTACGGCCTTTGGAAAAGGTTTCACGATGAACGGACCATTTATTCGGATTTGTGCAATGCAACACCATATTATCAAAGGCCGTAAGGATAAACCAAGAGGAGTAAGTGTCTCCGAGCTCGGAAACATTCGGACCAAATATCAATTCGACGACGATTGACGTCGGTAGAGACGACCCTGGCATCGCAACGTCAGGTCTAAAAAAGGGGGTCCCGCATTAATGAATCAAGATGCCAAAACAGACCACAACCGTGTCGAACAGCCATGGGGACTATTGTCCTGCATAGACCTGTATGAATGTGACCCGGAAACCATCCGGGACGCCGAAAAAATAAAAGTGTTCGTCTCCGAACTCTGCAAACTAATTGAGATGAAACGTTTCGGCGAGACCCAGGTGGTCCATTTCGGTGAAGACGCGCGGGTTGCGGGATTCTCTATGCTTCAACTCATTGAGACCTCACTGATCTCCGCCCATTTCGCAAACGCCGGCAACGCCACCTACCTCGACGTATTCAGTTGCAAAGTTTATGACCCCCAAATTGTGGCGGATTTTGCAAAGAAGTTTTTCAAGGCCAAGAGAGCCAATCTTCAGACGGTCAACCGGCAATGACCCCTGGAAAACACATTCAGTACAGAGGGCGTCCAATGAATGAAGTGTCTTTTGTCACGGACCTCGAACAATGCCGTCTCATATGGAACAACCTGATCAAAGCAAAGAATATCTCCGATCTTTGGGAATTTCGTTATTGCTTTCAGCGACACTTTAACACCAAGACCAGTTTTTTGGTCCGGAAGGATCGAAGAGGTATTACAGGCATGTTGCCCCTGTCCTATCTTGAAGAGGAGGGCATCTTTGTCTTCTTCCCCGGAGAAACCTGGAATGGAAAGACCTGGATGGAACGTACGCCCATTTTCATCCGGGACGGGGAACGCCTGGACGACCTCGTGCGCGTCTGCCCCGAAGGAACGCATCTGCGATACATGGAACACCCCTCGCCTGCCCTCAATCCCAGCCTCGTTGTAGATGAGATAGGTTATGTGCTCTATCCCGGGACTTTCGATTTCGATGTGGCACATTATGCTAAAAGGTTCTCGGCAAAGAAATTCAAAAACCTGAAGAAGATCGTACAATCCTTAACCGCCGAACAAAGTTCATTTCACATCAATCGGTTGGAGGACTTCGATGTCCTGGTCGACATGAGCCTCCAGAGATTCGAAGAGGGCTCTTATCTATTTGACAGTCGTTTCAGAGAGAGTTTCAGAGACGTGATGGATTTCCTCAAACGGAAGGGATGGCTGCATATGGTCAGCCTCGAAATAAAGGGGCAAACGGCTGCAATAGATCTCGGGGCGATATTCAATGACACTTACACTGTATTTCTCGGCGGCACTCATTCGGAATTTCCTGGGATAGCCAAGGCCATGAACATGTATCATGTGGAGTTCGCCTGTATAAACAAATTCCGCAAAATCGATTTTCTTTGTGGCGATTTCCACTGGAAAAAACTCTGGCACCTGGATCCGGAACCCCTCTATCATTATGTATCTCCAAAATGGGTCACGGAAGCCGCGATTGAAAGACCGCTACGCCATGCAGCCTGGCATTCCTATGGTGTTTCCGCCCTTCATGCATAGAAAAGCCCAGAAGAGGAACCGGCCGTGATCCGCCATGATCCAGTGCTTGTGGCATGGACCACTCCTGACTATGTGTCCAGGCTCCAGCATCGTCATCCCGAAGAAGTGTACTTCATAGTGGATTCCTGGTTCAAGGATTCTCCCGATCTCGATAGACTGGACAAATCGGCCGTCATTTTCACCGGCTTTGAAGATCTGCGGCAAGCCCTTCGTTCCATTAAACAGGATCTCTTATCCAAAAACCTGTCCCCAAGGGGTGTCGCCTGTTTCGACTGTGAGGCCCTCATTCCGGCAAGCTTTTTGGCCCGTGAATGGGGACTTCCCTTTCCGGACAAGAGCGCCATCGCCCGTGCCAGAAACAAATACGAGGCCGGAAGAGTGTGGAAGCAAAGCGGGGTCCGATCTCCTTCGGTCCTTCTTGTTTCAAGCCGCGATGAAACCCTTGACGGGTTTCGGCGAATGCAAGAGGACGTCGTCCTGAAGCCCGTTTCCGGAAGCGGGAGCGAACTCGTCTTTCATTGCAGAAGTGAGGAGGAAGTCGTTCAATCCGTTAGAATCCTAGAACGGGAACTCCCCCTGAGTGCATCAAATCCCCTTTTCCAGCCTCTTCCATTCCCTTCGGCTGAAACTTTTGTCGATCCCCGGCGGGTCTGGATTATGGAGGAGTTTGTCTCCGGGCCTGAATTCAGCTGTGATTTCCTGCTGGAGGGCGACCGGATCACCCTGATCAGGGAAACAGGCAAGGTCAAGCCTTCCACCCAGACCTTCGGATCCGTTCTCGCTTACACCTACCCGCCGTTCTACCCTGAAAATTTTTCTTCCGCGGCCCTTTGCCATATCTTCCGCAGGGCGGCCGGGGCACTCGGGTTCACCTGGGGTCATTTCATGGTGGATTTTATTCTCCACAACGGTCACCCGATGATCATAGAGATGACCCCCAGGCCCGGCGGGGACTCCATACCCGATCTCCTGGAGACGGCAACAGGGACAGATCTCCTTGAATTGCATCTCAATTTTGTAGCCGGGTTTAACCCGTCAGAACTTCCGTCCCCTCCCGGCGAAAGGTTTGCGAGCATCAATCTCTTTGCCGCCCAAGCGGGAAAAATCATCCGGATCGATCCCACTCCGGTCATTGCCCACCCGCGTGTCCGGGCGATCTTTCTCAGGAAAAGGGCCGGAGACAGGATCGTGCTCCCTCCGAAAAGTTATGACCATCGATTGCTCGGACACACGATCGTTTCCCTGGATTCAGAGAGAGACATTTTGGTCCTTTCGACTCAACTGGAGGAATGCCTTAAAGTAGAAATCGTCGGGGCGTGCCTCGATGAAAATCCAACCGATTCAAACGATAAATGGATTAAACAATGTGATCGCCATCGCGATTTCAACGGAAGACGAGGATTATTTTATGAAATCCTTCACATGGACGATGATGATGAAGACGATGACTACGATGACGACTATGAGGACTCCGTTTATAAAGGCAAAGAACACCACTAATGAAAGACAAAATTTTTACTTGCATTCAGTGCGAAAGCACCTTTCTTTTTTCGGCTGACGAACAAAACCGGTACCGGACTTATGGCTTTGACGTGCCCAAACGCTGTCCTGATTGCAGAAAAAAGCGCTTCAAGGTGGTTGAAGCCCCGGAGACGCGCCGAAACCACAAGGACAAAAAAAGACATCGATCGAGAAGAAACGGCTTTGATGAATATGATGAATGATCTGGCCCGCTCCGCTAGGCCGGAAGTCATGGTCGGCTACGTGGACGAGGCCTCTCTGGCCATAGCAGCCGGGCTTCATTTTGCTCTCGCCCGTCCCACAAGGTCCTCTTAGCCTGCCTCCCCCTGGAACGGGTTGTAAGAGCAAAACATCGCCTTCCATGACACAACCGGCGAGAACTAATCGACGGCCTCCTTCAGCGATTTGCCGGAGATGAATTTGGGGACCCTTTTGGCCTTGATATCGATCTTTTCGCCTGTTTGAGGATTTCTCCCGGTTCGCGCCTTTCTGTTCTCGACTTTGAAGGTCCCAAAACCCACCAGAGTGATCGCTTCGCTGTTTTTCAAGGCGCTTGTTATGGTTTCAAAAACACAATCTACCGCAGCCTTCGCCTCGGTCTTGGATTCTAAGACCTCCGCAACTTCATTGATCAAATCTGCCTTATTCATGTTTTTCATCCTTTCCGTGACTTTTTTGATTGAACGGCTTCATCCTTACCTGCAAGATGCAGAGTACTTATCCTTCTAAGCCGGAATCGTGCCTTACCACTGATGTCTTGGATTCGCAACAGATGCTGATTCACGCGTCTCCAAACAGAATTCAGAGTTCCTATCCTTTGCATCCGGGGCGCCGAGACTCCGGGAAGACCAAGACAGCTCTCCCTTTTCTTTTAAATGCACCCGAAAGGCCTCCCGGTGCTTCCTGCTCCGCGGTCGCTCTTTACGTTGGTTGACCGGTGGGGGATCAGGGCCCCGGCTATCGACGCATAACGCATTTTAGGTTGGACAGGGGTCTTTATTCATCGTATTTTAATAAAGATTAGGGTTTTCCGGATTTCCCTGATCAAGCGATCCAATCATTACGTTCGGCGGATATCGAAATCCGGCTCCCATTCATTCTTTCCCACCCGCTACGGGAGGTGCTTCAATGCCCGGCCAACCTATCCAGGAAGAATTGCTTAAAAAAATCAGGAACCTGGAGGAAGAGTCTGCGGCACTCAGGAAAGAGATTCAAAGACTCCGGCAAACCGAGACCAGGTATGAGAGTATTTTTAATTCTGCCAGAGACGCCTTTCTTATCCTCGACCTGAAGGGAAGGCTTGTCCACGCCAATCCGGAGGCCTCCAGAATGTACGGCTACTCCCTCGAAGAATTGACCCGGCTATCCGGCAGGGATATTGTGCATCCCGATTTCCACCACATCTTTGCACAATTCAAGAAAAATGTGCGCACCCGGGCTCATTTTGAGGCCGAGTCCATCCATATCCGAAAAGACGGCACATTGTTCCCCGTGGAGGTCAAGGGAACCCAATTTGATTATCAGGGCAAAAAGCATCTCATGGCCATGGTCAGAGACATCTCCAAACGCAAGGAAGCAGAAGAGGCCTTTAAAAAAACTGAGACGAGCCTGAACTTGACCTTGAATGCCATAAGCGAAGGACTATGGGATTGGGATGTGGAGACCGGAGAAGTCTATCGAAGTCCTGGATGGTTTTCTATGCTGGGTTATGAACCTGACGAACTGCCAGGAAACGTGGATACGTGGAAAAATACGATACATCCGAACGATTTCTCCCGGGTCATGACCGTTTTCCAGGCCCATCTCGATCAGCAAAGTCCCGCCTATGAATGCGAATACCGCTGCCGGATGAAGAATGGAAAATGGAAATGGATTCTTGATATGGGAAAGGTTGTTGAACGTGACGCAGATGGAAAACCCTTACGCATGGTTGGCGCCCATTCTGACATCCATAACCGCAAACTGGCTGAAAAGGCGCTCAGAAAAGCCCATAAGGATCTGGAAAAACGCATCAAGGTGCGCACGGCGGACCTGGCGGAGACCAACATGCACATGGCGGCCCTCATCAATGCAATCCCCGATATCGTCTATTTCAAGGATCTTGAAGGCCGCAACCTGATCGTGAACCAAGGATTCGAAGACCTTATCGGGCTCAAACGCGAGGCCATCATCGGCAAAACCGATGAAGAGATTCTCCCTCGCGAGCTGGCGGATTACTGCAGGGCTTCCGACATGGAAACGATTCGATCCGGGGGACCTCTTCGTCTGGAGGAATCAACACCTGGTCCGGACGGCACGGTAAAACATTTCGATACCATCAAAGCCCCCATCTATGACGACCATGGCCATTGCCAGGGTCTCGTTGGGATAAGCCGGGATATCACGGCACGGAAACAGGCCGAAGAAGCGCTCAAGGAAAGTGAGGACAGGTTTCGGAAATTTGCCGACGAGGCCACCTTCGAAGGCATCATCTTTCACGAAAACCGAAAGATCCTTGATGTTAACCGACGATTTGAAATGATGCTTGGATATGACAGAAATGAACTCGTAGGAATGGACTCCCTTAATACCTTAAGCCCCGAATCGAGAGAGCTTGCACAAAAGAGCGTGCGGGAAAATCCCGAAAAACCTTATGAAGCCCTGGCCCTCAGGAAGGACGGGACAACCTTTCCCGTAGAAATCCATGGCAGACTGATCCCTTTCCATGGAAAAGCCATCCGGGTGGCCGCGATACGAGACTTGAGCGAACAAAAGCGGGCGGAAGAAGGGCGACAACGTCTAGAGGCGGCATTTCATGAATCCCAAAAAATGGAAGCCGTCGGAACCCTGGCAGGCGGCATCGCCCATGACTTCAACAATCTGCTCATGGGCATCCAGGGCAATGCCTCTCTTATCCTTCTGGATCTTGATCCGAGCCATCCTCATTTTCAACGACTGCAAAATATAGAGGAATCCGTCCGGAGAGGTTCGGATCTTACGAGACAGCTCCTGGGTTTTGCCAGGGGAGGGAAATACGAGGTGAGGCCCGCGGATCTAAACAAGGTAATTCAGTCTAGTTCCAGGATGTTCGGCCGCACCAAAAAGGAAATTACCCTGCATGAAAAATATCAACAGGACATCTGGATCGTTGAGGCCGATCAGGGCCAGATAGAGCAGGCGTTATTGAACCTCTACGTCAACGCGTGGCAGGCCATGCCCGGAAGTGGAGAGCTCTATTTGGAAACGGAAAACATCATACTCGGCGAAAAAGACGTGAAACCCTATGAGGCTACCCCCGGTCGGTATGTCAAGATATCCATCACGGATACCGGTACGGGCATGGACGCGGCCACGCTTCGAAGGGCCTTCGAACCGTTTTTTTCCACAAAAGGGATTGGAAGAGGGACCGGATTGGGATTGGCTGCGGTCTATGGGATTGTCAAAAACCACGGGGGGTTCGTTACCGTGCACAGCCAAAAAAGCCAGGGGACGACCTTTTACCTCTATTTACCCGCCTCGGAAAAAACAACCGCCGAGAAAAAACCGCCCCGCAAGGCCCTGCAGAAAGGGAATGAGACGATCCTTCTGGTCGACGACGAAGGCATAATCGTAGATATCGGACAGCAGATGTTGGAGGCTCTGGGTTACAATGTAATCCTCGCCCGAAGTGGCGGCGAGGCCCTTGACATATACCGAAAAAAACGGGATATCATTGACATCATCATCCTGGATATGATTATGCCGGGTGTGGGAGGGGGAGAGGCCTATGATCTCCTCAGGGAAATGAACCCCAACGTGAAAGTCCTTCTTTCAAGCGGTTATAGCATTGACGGAGAGGCCGCCGAAATCCTCAATCGGGGGTGTAACGGCTTTATCCAAAAGCCTTTTAACCTGGACGACCTGTCCCGGAAAATCAGGGAGGTCTTGGGCGCGGATCAACCGAAATGAAACGAAAAAAATCGGCCATTGAATGTCACCTATTCCATATCCCCTATAATTGCATAAAAAAAAACAAGACAAGGAATTGTCAAAAGCAATGTTAAAAAAACTTCATGAGGATAAATGAAATGACCAACGAAAAAAAAACTCGACTCATGGACATGATCTCCGGCATGTCTGATGATGAAGTACAAGTCCTTCTCCAAAAGCTGGAGAATCATGAGACCTTAAACGATAAAAGACAGTTTTCGAGATTTCCCTATACGGTTTCCGTGGATTTTACGACTTCGACAACCAAAGGCGCCGCGAAGCTTAGGGACATAAGCATCGGTGGTTTGTTCCTTGAAGTCGACCCGTCACAACGCCCTTTTTCCGTCGGTAAGGAACTTGTACTTCGTGTTCCCTATCCCAACAAAGAAAAAAATGTCAAAATTCGCGGGCGCATCGTGAGGGCCACCTTGAAAGGCATCGGGGTTGAGTTTGAAAAAAGCCGTGATCAAAGTGCTCCATGACGGCGGCGTATTCCATGGCCTGAATGGGCACGCAAGACACAAATTTTGCTTTAATACCGGAACGGAGCCCCCATAAACCCTCTAACCAGGAAAGGATATTGCGCAAAAGCAAATACCCCAATAGGCCTTTAATGCCTGTTTCCTTTTCGCGTTCAAGCCCTTAACGGCCTTCTTTCGGTTCATCCCGCTCCGGAAGTAATGCAGGCCCAAGCATCTATTCTCAAATCGGATGTCGTTCGTTTTTCTCCATATTCTTCTCTGCCATCCCCCAATTTAGACAGTGCTGCATAAGAAGACTGTGCTTTTGCCTCCCTTTTATCGGATTAATTTAATGCCCCCCAATGAACGCCAACGTGACGAACCCGGCAACGGAGGAGCACAATGAGACAAAAAAAAATAATGCTCACAAAGGGGGACGATTTTCTATTTCAACGACTCAAAAAATCCCTCGAAACCAAGAGTATTGAGGTCATTTCATCCCATGACGCGAGCGATTCTTTCCACGATTTCCTCACCAAGCGACCGGATCTCCTGCTCATTGCATCATCCGGAAAGGATGTTGAGAATGAACTGAATCTCTCAAGTCGGATTCGTCGGAGAAATGTCCAATTCCCCATTTTTCTCGTCACCCGGCAGAGTTCGGAGGACCTTGCGATCGCGGCCCTCAAAGCGGGCGTGAACGACTACTTCAAACCACCTTACTCCGGTGATACGGTCACCCGGAGAATTCTGACAACTCTTGGTCGCAGGGGAGAGGAGAAGGATCAAACGCTTCCTGAAGATGGTCATATGGTGACCGCCAGCAAGTCCATGCAGGAGATCAAGAAAGTCCTCTCCCACATCGCGGCCACGGAATGTACGGTCCTGATTACCGGGGAAACGGGGACGGGAAAAGAACTGGCCGCAGAATTGATCCACCGGACAAGTGTCAGGCGGGAACAACCTTTTATCTGCCTCAACTGTGCGGCCCTGCCGGAAAGCCTTATCGAGAGCGAAATGTTCGGCTATGAGCGAGGCGCCTTTACGGGTGCCGTCTCCTTGAGCCGCGGCAAGTTTGAACAGGCCAATGGCGGGACCATTTTTCTGGATGAAATCGCGGACATGAGCCCCCATGCCCAGGCCAAGATCCTGAGGACGATCGAGAGGAAAGAGGTTTATCGCCTGGGCGGGACAAAAGTAATTCCCCTGGACATGAGGATAACGGCGGCTACCAATAAAAATCCTGAGCGACTTATCGGGGAAGGAAATTTCCGCGACGACCTCTATTACCGGTTAAATGTGGCCCGCGTTCACCTTCCTCCCTTGCGGGAACGAAAGGAAGACATCCCAAGTCTGGTGGAGCACATAATTCGAAAACTGAATCTCCGATTTGATCGAAACGTGGAAGGGCTGACCCGGGAGGCCATGGAATCCCTGATCCGCCACAACTGGCCCGGAAATGTTCGTGAACTGATCAATCTTCTTGAGGCAACCTTTGTCAATCTCCCCTCCAAAAAAATCGATTTTGCAAATCTGCCGGAGGTGTTTCAGCAGAAACTCAAAGGGGCGGAGGGCCTGCCTGAAAACGAGAGAGATCGATTGCTCTCGGCCCTTTTGACCACCAACTGGAACAAGAGCCAAGCTGCACGCAAGCTGCACTGGTCCAGAATGACACTTTACCGCAAAATGGCCAAACATTGCATTACCTCAAAACCACCATCTGAAAAATAAATATAGAGAAGGATCAAGCAGTTAGTCCTCACGCCATTTGCAGATGGCCATCCAAAAGGGCACACAGCGGGTCCCGGACGGCCTTTGTGCAAGTCCTCCTTCCTCCGGTTGTCATTGTAACAGGCACCTGTTACATACCCCTCCTTTGAGCGTTTCCAGCCCCTCATGTTTGGACTAATCGATTTTTCAATGGCTTATCCGGATCGGATGGCCCTCTGCCTCGCCCCGGGCAAAGGCCGCTATGTAACAGTGACCTGTGACAGTGGCATCCCCCCTGCCGCTCGACGGTCCATCAGAATCGGCGAAAGCCCCTTGTCTTTCTTGGTCTTTTCGGCTGGGAACCCTCTTCGGAAAAAAGTGGCACCGATCTTGCGGTAGAAAAAAAGAAGCAGATAGAGATACCCCTCGATTCCGATAAAACACACACACCAAGGCACGAATGAAACATAAAGTCAAAAGTCCCCGATCCGGCGCAAAGCTCGAGGGGCGATATGCAAACTACTTTAAAGTCGGGCATAACGCCTTTGAGTTTCTTTTCGATTTCGGTCAGCTTTACCTGGGAGAGGAAAACCACGCGACCTTTCACTCCCGAATTATTACCTCACCCTCCTATGCGAAACGTCTGCTCGAGGCTCTCCAGAATTCGATCGAAGTCTACGAGGCCACCTACGGAAACATTCTCAACGATGATCAAAGGGCTCACCACAACGGGTGACCGGTAAAGAATCCAGGCTCAAAGGACAAGGCTTTATTTAACCTCCTCGGAGGGGGTCGTCGCCAGGGCCGAAAAAAAATGCCTAAAGTTCAGGTGTCGTTTCGCGACTTTTTTTAAAAGAAGCTCTCCGCCGTCACGCCATGACGCGACGGGGAATCACGCAGAATTACGGCGTAGCCAAATAAAGATGCCAGGAAAACGTCTTAACCTTTCTGAAAAGGAGGATCTCCCATGCCCCAAACCCCCACCTATCCGGGTGTTTACATTGAGGAAATTCCCAGCGGTGTACGCACAATCACCGGGGTAGCCACCTCTATCACAGCCCTTATCGGCCGTACCCTGCGGGGTCCGGTCAATGAGCCCGTCACCATAAACAGCTTTGGGGATTTTGAGCGTGTCTTCGGCGGCCTCTGGCAGAACAGTCCCTTGAGTTTTTCCATCCGTGATTTCTATCTGAACGGCGGCGCTCAGGCCATCGTCGTCCGTTTATATCATCCGTTTTTCCCAACGGATGCGGACCTCGAAGCGGCCCTGTCCGCCGCTCAGGATGCCGCCGCAGCCGCAACAGCCGCCGTCGGAGAAGCCACAGCGGCGGCAACCGCCGTCTCCGATGCCGCGGCGGCTTCCGCCGGCCCCACCCCGACGGACGTCGCAACAGCGGCACGGGCAGAGGCTGCCGATCCGGCCAATGCCGCCGAACCGCGATCAAGCGCGGCCGACTCTGTGGCCACCGCCGCGGAAACGGAGGCCGCCGATCCGGCGGCGACCCTCACATCGGTTCAGGCCGCCGCAGCCGCCGCGGCCGCCGATGCGGCCAATCTGGGAGGCACCACGGCCACGGCCGTAGCCGCCGCGGTCCGGGCCGTCGCCAATGATCCGGCCAATGCAATCGAACCGCGTCTCAGCGCGGCGGATGCCGTAGCCGATGCGGCGGAGTCCGAGGCCGGGACAGCCGGGGCGACGATTTCTACGGTTGCCGCCGCAGCCGCGACCGCCGTGGGCACGGCCGCTCCCGTCAACCGCGCTCGTTTGTCCGTGGGCACCTTAAATCTGGATGCAGCCGATCCGGGCGCTTGGGGAAACCATTTGCGTGCACGCATCGACTGGGACGTCAAAGGCGCGGATGCCGCAAGCCTTTTCAATCTCAGCATAAAGGACGAGGCGACGGGCAATATCGAACAATTCCGGAATGTCTCCGTCGTTGCCGGCCATTTTCGGAACGTCACCAAGGTCCTGGAACAGGAAGCCAAAACAGTTCGGATTCGCGGATCGTTGCCGCCCGCCAGACCGGGGCCCAGCCATCCCGTCGCCTCCAACGGGGTAGTCCCCCCCGGACAGGATCCCTTCTCGACGGCAAACTCCAGCGGCGTCACGGTCCAGGCCTCTGACGGCTCTTCGCCGGCAGGGACCGATTACAGCGGCAGCGAAACCCACAAGACCGGCATCTATGCCCTGGAAAAGGCCGATCTTTTCAACCTACTCTGCATTCCACCTTACTCTTTCACCCAGGATGTGGAGGCAAGCATCTGGGGGACCGCAGCGAGTTATTGTGAAAAACGACGGGCCATGTTGCTCGTGGACGCGCCTTCCGGCTGGAATTCCAAAGATGCGGCCAAGGGAAACGGGAGCAGCACCGGGATCGCAGCGCTGGGTACGGGCAGTCGGAATGCCGCCGTATTTTTCCCCCGGCTGCGACAACCCAATCCTTTGGTCGACAACCAGGTCGAAACCTTTGCACCCTGCGGCGCCGTGGCGGGCGTTTTTGCACGAACCGACACCCAGCGCGGCGTGTGGAAGGCCCCGGCGGGTCTGGCTGCCAACCTGGTGGGCGTCCCGCAATTAAGCGTCCCCCTGACCGACGCAGAAAACGGTGAATTGAACCCGTTCGGCATCAACTGCCTTCGCGCCATGCCGGCGGCGGGACGCGTGATCTGGGGGGCTCGAACGCTTCGGGGCGACGATCGTCTCGCCTCCGAATGGAAGTATATCCCTGTCCGTCGGATAGCCCTCTTTATCGAAGAGAGCCTCTATCGCGGGACGCAGTGGGTGGTCTTCGAGCCCAACGATGAACCCCTTTGGGCGCAGATTCGTCTGAACGTGGGCGCCTTCATGCACAATCTCTTCCGTCAGGGGGCCTTCCAGGGAACAACGCCGCGCGATGCCTACTTTGTGAAATGCGACAAGGAAACCACCACCCAGAACGACATCGACCGCGGGATTGTCAATATTATGGTCGGCTTTGCGCCGCTCAAGCCTGCCGAGTTTGTGATCATTAAACTGCAGCAAATGGCAGGACAAATCGAAGCATAGGAGACGATCCATGGCACAGTTCAGCGTAAATACCCATCGTTTCGACCCTTACAAAAACTTCAAGTTTCGCGTCAAGTGGGATGGGCGCTATGTGGCGGGCGTGAGCAAGGTCGGAGCCCTGAAGCGGACCAGCGAAGTGGTGGAACACCGTGAGGGCGGGGACCCCAGTACAGTGCGTAAATCGCCGGGACAGAGCAAATATGAGCCCATAACACTCGAGCGGGGGGTCACCCACGACACCGAGTTCGAGAAGTGGGCCAACAAGGTCTGGAACTTTGGTTCAGGCCTGGGCGCCGAGGTCTCACTCAAGGACTTTCGCAAGAACATCATCCTCGAGATGTACAACGAGGCCGGTCAACTCGCCATCGCCTACAAGGTCTACCGGTGCTGGGTCTCTGAATACCAGGCGTTGCCCGAACTCGACGCCGGCGCCAATGCCGTTGCGATCCAGACGCTCAAACTGGAAAACGAGGGCTGGGAGCGCGACTACGAAGTGACGGAACCGAGTGAGTCGACTTTCACTGAGCCGGCTGCATCATAAGTCATGCATGCGCTTACTGCCTCAGAGTTGTTGGGGATCTGGGAAGAGGGCTTGAACCGGTCATCCGTCCAGCGAGCACTCATCCTGCTCACGGCGGCATACCCTGAAACGGCACCGATTGCCCTGGAAGAACTCGCCATCGGCGAACGCGACACCCGACTCATGGCGTTGCGGGAACGCACCTTCGGCCCGCAACTGGTCGGCGTGGCGACCTGTCCTGAGTGTGGCGCACGCCTGGAGTCGGCCTTCAGTCTCGCGGATATTCGAACAGCATTCCCCTCCGAACCTTCCTGCGGCCGACGGGAGGGCGATACGAAGCATGAGACGTCGGCATTTTGTATGGGCGATTACGAGGTCGTCTTTCGCCTGCCCAACAGCCGGGATTTAAAAATAGTCGCCGGCGATGACGCGTTAACTGAATCGCGGCAACGTGTGCTGGAGCGATGTCTTTTGATGATCCGCCGAAATGGCGAAGATTGCCCTTTAGACGAGTTGTCCGGAGAAATCCTGGAAGCGGTTGAAAACCGCATGGCTCTGATCGATCCCCGCGGGGACGTACGCCTGTCTCTTTCATGCCCGGACTGCAGGCATGAGTGGGTCGCAGCCTTTGACATCATGGCGTTTTTTTGGGCCGAAATCGATGCCTGGGCCTTTCGCCTTCTGCGTGAAACCCACACGCTCGCTTCAGCCTATGGCTGGCGGGAGGCGGATATTCTCGCAATGGGCCCCCGGCGACGTGAGCTTTACCTGAAATTGATAAACGGATAGGTCCCAATGGGTGATTACCTTGCCAATCTCATTCGCCGAAGTGTCGGCCGGGCCGAGGCCATAAATCCCCGGCCAGCGGGGCTTTTCGAGCCAATACCCTCGACGGACGGCCTTGCCCCTGAAGTCGACTCCGGGCTCGATGCACCGGGTGACGTGACACCCGACAGACCGTCATCCGCTCTCCCCCTTTCAAGTCACGGGGCTCCGCCTGTGCCACCCGGTGTCGGCGAGCGGGATCCTTCCGGTTTGCATCGACACCGACCATCCGAGTCTTCGGCAAATCCACCATGGCTTCCCGCCGTTTCCCGATCCCCCGGCACGAAACCTGAGCGACGGAGGGAACCCTCCCCCAACATCCCGGTGAAATCGAAAACTCTCCCCCAAAAAAAACGTCCGGAGGAGAAAAACGCGTCGTTGGAGGCGGGATCCGTCCCAACCGCCCCGGGTGAAAGGGGCGCCGAAGAATCCCGGCATCAACCGGCCGCAACCGGTTCGGAACCCTCCCGGATCGCCGGCCATAAAGGGTTTCCGGAATCCGTTATGGACGAATCTCCGCCTTCTAACCTTTTCTCCCATGGGATGGTCGATACCTTGTTGCATCAAGACCCTTCAATGTCACCGGACGAGGCCGCACTCCAAACAGGGGATCCTTTCGACATGATCGAACGATCCGATCCCTTGAAAACGTCGCTCTCGCAGCCCGGCCCCCCCGCAGGGCCGGGCGGATTTGAAACCCGGGAAACGGATGGCACGATCTCCCATGGGATGCCCCCTTGGGAACGGACAAACAAAGCACCCGTCGAACCCGTCGTCCACATCAAGATCGGCTGTATCGACATCCGGGCGATCCGGCGCGAGGGCGAAAAACAGCCACGGCAGCCGAAAAAGTCGTCAGGCATCATGGGCCTGGATCAATACCTGCAAAAGCGAACCCATGGAGGCAATCGATGAGCAATGAATTTTCTATTGCCGCCGTAACCCTTACGCTGCGAAATCTTCTCGACAAAATCCAGAGCGTTAAAGACAGCGACGAATTTGATCACCTTCCTGCGGATGCCAAGCCGACGGCCGAAATTCTGGTCACCAACCTTCCGCTGGACGAGGCCTATAAAGTCGACAAAGCAAAAAACCAGGTCAATCTGTTCCTCTATCATATCGAGCACAGCGCAACCTGGCGTAATATGGAGAACCCCTGCAGGGTGAAACCCGGGGAGACGGGGCACCCGCCTCTGGCGATAAATCTGTATTACATCATCACCGCCTACGGGCAGAACGGCAACGAACTCATCGGCCATCTTCTGCTTGGTAAGGCGATGAGCCTTTTACACGATCACACGGTGTTCGGGAAAACGGAGCTCAGGAACGCATTTGCGGTAAGCAGTCTCCACGAGCAGATCGAAAGGGTGCGGATCACCCCCCAGCCGATTTCCCTGGAGGACGTCTCGAAATTATGGACCGGCTTTCAAACCCAGTATCGGTTATCCGCCGCCTATGAAATATCGGTATTGCTCATCGAAAGCCATCGACAAACGATCACCCCTTTGCCCGTATTGACCCGTGGACCCGCGGACGAGGGGGTGTTCGTTCAGCCGGACCTGTTCCCGCCCTTCCCGGCCCTTAAAAAGGCAACGCCACCGAACCGTCAACCGGGCGTCCGCCTGGGGGATGTGCTAGGCCTCAACGGCCACCACCTGAAAGGAGACCATGTGGTGGTGCACTTTATGAATCCGTTCCTGCCGGAGGCAAAGGAAGTCATGCCCCTACCCGGTGGGACGGAAAAGGAACTAAGGGTCCAATGGCCGGATGAACCCGCCGACTGGCCTGTCGGTTTTTATGCCTTGTCGGCCGTGATCGGAAGGGCCGGGGAGCAGGATCGAACCACCAACACAGTCCCTTTGATGCTGGTACCGGTCATCGAAACCATCGACGTGTCACCGCTGATTCCTCCGGTTGAGGGAAGGTACCTGGCGACCGTGACCTGCAGCCCTCAAGTGCTGCCGGAACAAAACGTCGCCCTGCTGCTGGGGAGCCGCGCATTGCCGGCACACAATCATCCGGCCAAAACCGACACCTTGACCTTTCCCCTGACCGGCGATACGGGCGACGAGCACTATGTGCGCCTGCGAATCGACGGTGTGGACAGCCTGTTGGTCGATCGCTCGGTTACGCCGCCGACCTTTGACGCGGGCCAAAAGGTGACGATTCCATGAATGATCCCTTGAACCATTGGCAAGAGAGAAACGAACAATACCTGTCCACTGCGCTTCATTGGCTGCGCCTGCGCCTGGCATGTCTGGCCGAAGCCCTCGATAGGGGGGACGACGCGGCAAAGGATGACGGGATGTCAAGCTCCGAGATTGCTCGATCCGCCGAGACCCTCATCTGCGCCGAGGCCGAAGAGCAGCCTCCTGCACTTGTCATTTTGAGTCGGCGGTTCGGGCTTTCACGCTTTGAGCTGGAGGTTTTGCTCCTTTGTGCGGCCATGGAACTGGATACGCGCATACCCGCGCTCTGCGCCAGGGCACAGGGCGAGCCGACGAACGCATCGTGAATTACCTGAAGGGGCTAAACACCCTGGACGACAGGTTGACCCCGAACCTGGTGCCTTTCGATGTGCCCGCGGACGAGACGGAACTGCCGCTTTCGCAGCGAACGGTTGTCACCTCGGTGGTACAGCACCTGCAGACGGCCATGAGCGCCGGACCGCCGCCTGTGACACAATTGGTTGGGACGGATACCCTCAGTAAGCAGTTGGTGGCCCGACAGGCCGCCGAAGCGCTGGGTCTGCATCTCAACCGCATGCCGGCAGGATTACTGCCCACCCAGGCCGCCGAACTGGAAGCCCTGGCCCGCCTATGGCAAAGGGAATGTTTACTGCTATCGGTTGCCCTTTACCTGGACGCTCATGAGCCCGGTGCCGGTGCTGAACCCGAAGGAGGAACAAAACCGGTCGAGCTTCCGTTGCGCCGTTTCCTGGCCCGCAGCCAAGGCATTTTCTTCCTCAGTACCAGGGAAATCCAGGCAGACCTGGGGTCGGTCACCACGGCCTTTGAGGTGAAGAAACCCACTCCGGCAGAGCAGCAGGCCGCATGGACCGATGCTCTGGGGGACGCCGCAAAGAGCAGTCCCCCCTTGCTGGCCGGCCAATTCAACCTGAACGTGTCGACCATCCGGCAGATCGCAAGGCGTGTTTCTGAGGAATCGGGAAATCACGGCAGGATCACGCAGGAGCAGTTGTGGGACACCTGCCGGGTGAATACCTGTCCCAGGTTGGACCTGCTGGCGCAACGTCTGGAGCCAAAAGCAACCTGGGATGACATTGTGCTGCCTCCGGATCCCCTGGAACTGCTGCACCAGATCGCCGACCAGGTCAGGTACCGCAGTCGGGTTTATGATGAATGGGGATTTCGGAAAGCGCTGAACCGGGGGCTGGGCATCAATGCCCTCTTCGCGGGCGACAGTGGCACGGGAAAAACCATGGCCGCGGAAGTCATTGCCGATGACCTTCGCCTCAATCTCTACCGCATCGATCTTTCAGGGGTTATGAGCAAGTACATCGGTGAAACCGAGAAAAACCTGCGCCGCCTTTTCGATGCCGCCGAGGACGGCGGAGCCATTCTGTTCTTCGATGAGGCCGATGCCCTCTTCGGCAAGCGGAGCGAGGTCAAGGACAGCCACGACCGTTATGCCAATATAGAGGTCAACTACCTGCTCCAGCGTATGGAAACCTATAGCGGGCTGGCCATCCTGGCCACCAACATGAAAACGAACCTGGATGAAGCCTTTGTGCGGCGTTTGCGCTTCATCGTCAATTTTCCCTTCCCCGGATTCAAGGAGCGCAAACGGATCATGCAGAAAATTTTCCCGGCCGAGGTCCCAAAGGAGGGTCTGGATTACGACCGTCTCGCCCGCCTCAACCTGACGGGTGGAAGTATCAACAATCTTGCGGTCAATGCCGCATTTCTGGCCGCCCGATCGGGCACACGGGTCAACATGCCGTTGATCCTGTCTGCGGCCAGGGCCGAGTTTCGCAAAATGGAACGACCGATTCAAGAGATCGATTTTCAATGGCAAAACCCGGAAGGAACCGTTTCATGAAGATTCACATCCATATCGAGAGAATCGTCCTGGACGGCCTGCCCGTTCCCTATCACCGGCAAGCGGAGCTACGGACAGCCGTTGAAAAGGAACTGGGCCGCTTGTTCACCTCGAAAGGTCCGCCCAACGGCCTGCAAAGCGGAGGGGCGGTACCACACATCTCTGCAGACAGGATTCAATGGACGGATGAAAATCATACAACCGAACTGGGTCAGCAGATTGCTCGGTCGGTATATGGAGGACTGGGTCGATGCATTGCCATGTAGAGCCAAAGGGAGGCGTCTCGAGCAAAGAAACGTTGATTTCCAGGGGTTTATACACGCAAAAACTCGATCACAATCGAGACACCTTCAACAACAATCGGGGCCTCGTCGTCTCCAATGCCTCAAACATGAGGGTTTCCCCCAACGCCTCTGCCGCATTGAGCCCGTTTGATCGACCACTCGAAGGCCCTCTGGAAACGATCATGAAATCCGGCTTCGGGCATGACTTCACCCGCGTCAGGACGCATACCGAAACCCCGGCAATGCTTCACCGGGGTTTAAACGATAGCCGGGAGGCCTGGGCGACGCCCGCCTCAAACATGGTGGGCGAAGCGGCGGATACCGAGGTTGGAGAAACAGTCAAAACGGACACATCAGAGACGGAGGGCACAGAAGTCACCCAGACTGAGGAGACCGAGACGACCGAAACAACATCAGGCACCGGAACCGTTATCAGGGCCAATTTTCCAAGGGTCCCGGCCAGGGATATATGGTACTTCGACGGAGAAAGCCCTCCCAACTATACCGTTTCTGTCAGCCTGAGTACAAACAAAGCAGGCGGCGCATTCAATTGGAGCACTTCGCCCCATCTCACGCTATCGTCGCCGTCAGACCCAACACCAACGATGACCGCAGCCGCACCCAGTAACGCCATGAGAGATGCCTGGGTGCGTGTAAGGCACACCGATACCGCCGGTGCGCTTACCGCCGCAAGTTATCGCTTGACCGTATTTGCGCCTGCCAGCCTCAACCATCTCAACGATGTTGATAACGCCAGCGCGACATGGGGTTATGAGTCATGGATTCACTACAGTATCCTCGATCAATTCGGCAATGTGCTGCCCCGTAATGTCCCGATCAACGAACAATGGACCAGCGGGATCACCGCAGACTTCGCCGGCATGAACTGGCGGCGCGGGGCGGAGGGCGCGGCAACGGTTGGTCCGGCGAATTGGAACGATCACATTCAGGGAGAAAACGCGGCATACGCGGCCGTCCCTGCACCGGTGGCACCCGGAAATGCCCAAGCCGCGGTGCCGGTTTATCACTGGGATGGTGACTGGCGCGTTGGAAGTCTAACCATCGGCGATGGCCGCCGTGTCAGTTCGGTCACCTGGCAAAAGAATCGCGGGTTTGCTCGTCACACATAGGGGATAAAGCATGCAGAATTCCGATCAACCGGACAGGCCGAGCGACCCACCAGGTGTTCAGGACTTCGCGTGGGGCAAGGAGAAATCAGGCATCCAACTGGGGATAAGGGTCGCCTCCTCGGGTGGCAAGAGCGGAAATCAGGTGAACCTCCGGGCCGCAGTACGCAACCTCTCCGGAAACCGCGTCGAGTTGGAGGGTCGCTTTGGTCTTGCGATCCAGGGGCATCAAGACGTATTCGAAGATTTTGGGGGCCCCAGAGCAAGTGCACCCATTTCTTTACCACCCGGAGATTTTCTGGAAATGCTCGGCTGGCAACTCGGAGATCAGACGGAGCTCAAAGCCGGAACCTATAACTGCTGGACGATTTACCGTCCAAAGACAGGGGACGAAATCCGCTCTCCCAAGATCAGGGTCAAAGTCACATAATTTTACGAAAGGACAGGTTCGATGACCACCTTTCCCCGATCACCCCGCTTGCTAAAAGGCGGTATCGTGTTGATAGACCCGGAGACTTCGTCGATCAAACGCCTGATTGCTTTGCAATACAACCCGGAAACCTTGACCCGTACGTTGCAGGGACAAAGCATGGGGGAAGACGGCGGACGCTCCCAGGCGTTACGCCTGAAAGGACCGCCGATAGAAACCTACAAACTGGACGCTGAAATTGATGCGGCCGATCAGCTCGAATTCCCGGAGCAGAACGATCCGATCAGGGAAAACGGCGTCGCCCCGCAACTGGCGGCCCTGGAAACGATCGTCTATCCTGAAAGTGGTCACCTTTTGGCCAACAATCGCCTGGCCGCGGCCGGCGCCCTGGAGATTGCACCCGCGGAGGCCCCCCTGACCCTGTTTATCTGGAGCAACAACCGGGTCCTGCCGGTGCGGTTGACGGATTTCAGCATCACCGAGGAGGCCTTCGACCCCCACCTGAATCCCATCCGGGCCAGAGTCAGCCTGGGGATGCGCGTCTTGAGCGTGGACGATCTCGGCTTTGATCACAAAGGCGGCAGCATCTATATGGCCTATCACCGGCAAAAGGAACAACTGGCCGCCAAATTCAGTCCGGGTGTCTTGAGCACCTTCGGGCTGGGAGACTTGCCATGATGGATCCGATGCAGACGATTTTACAATCTACGGGCCTGCAAATTTCACTCTTTCCGCCGACCAGTCGCTACTACGGGATCGATACGACAACCCTGGAAACGGTGGAAGGAAAGACCGTCATCTACCTGCGTCGCCGTTTTGTGCCGCCCCCGGAGAGATTTGATTTGATCCGGGAGCACACGGTTGCGGAAGGGGACCGACTGGATAACCTTTCGGCCGACTACCTGGGTGATCCGGAGCAGTTCTGGCGTATTGCAGACGCCAACAATGCCGTGTGGCCCGAAGATCTGACGGCGGAAATCGGTCGCAAATTACGCATCACCCATCCCGAAGGGATACCCGGAGCACCAGATGCTTAAGGGGAAAATCAGTCTGAGCCTCATGATAGGACCGGTCGAACCCGTGCCCGTGTCCAAGCCTGTGATCGACGCCTTGATCCGCGTCGAGGTCAGATCGGCCGCGGGTGCGCCCAGCGGCTTTCAGCTGACCTTTGCCTTGAGCGGCAAGTCTCCCCTGAACACCCTCCTGCTCCTGTTGGGCCAGGTCGGCCCCGTCATACGCACCCTTATCGTGGTGACGGTGAACGGGACACCGCATGTCCTGATGGACGGCGTCATCGTCAATCATCAGGTCACCCCCGACGTCGAAACAGGTCGATCGATTCTCACGGTGACCGGCTCGGACCTGACCGCCGTGATGGCGGCCGTCGACTTTACGGGCACCCCTTACCCGGCCATGCCCGCCGAGGCGCGGGTGGCCCTCATCGTCGCCAAGTATGCCCTGTTCGGGATGATACCGATGGTCATCCCCAGTGTTTTCATGGACGTGCCCATACCGATCCATCGTATCCCCACGCATCAGGGAACGGACCTGGAATATGTCAACAGGCTCGCCCGGAATGTGGGGTACGTCTTCTACATCGAACCGGGGCCGGCACCCGGGGCCAACATCGCCTATTGGGGTCCGGAGATCAAAGTGGGACCGCCGCAGCCTGCGCTCAACGTCAACATGGATGCCCATACCAACGTCGAATCCCTGAACTTCAGCTTTGACGGGGCGTCCAAGACCATGCCCATCGTCTATATCCAGAACGAGGAAACCCGTGCGCCCATACCCATTCCCATACCCGACATCAGCCCCCTGAACCCCCCTCTGGGATTGATTCCCCCCATGCCGTCGCAATTCAGGATGATGAGGAACACGGCCAAACTCAACCCGGTTCAGGCCATCGCCCTGGGCCTGGCGGAGGCCTCCCGGACCTCCGATGCCGTTACCGGTACGGGATCTCTGGACGTCCTGCGGTACGGCCGGATTCTGAAAGCACGCGGATTGGCAGGGGTCCGCGGTGCGGGGCAGGCCTTTGACGGACTCTACTTTGTCAGGAGCGTGACCCACAAGATCCAACGGGGAGAGTACAAACAGGACTTTACTCTGACCCGGAACGGCCTGGTTTCCACCGTTCCCAGAGTGCCGGCCTGAAACTGAGGTGTTTGTATGCCGGAAGAGAAGTATTACGGCAAATATCGCGGTCTTGTGCTGAACAATGTCGATCCTCTTCAAAAGGGGCGGCTGCAGGTGCAGGTCCCGGATGTCCTGGGGCTCGGCACCTCCAGTTGGGCCATGCCCTGCGTGCCCATTGCCGGACCCCAGATGGGCACCTATTTCGTCCCCGTCATCGGCTCCGGGGTCTGGGTGGAATTCGAGGGCGGGGACCCGGATTATCCCATCTGGACGGGCGGGTTCTGGGGGTCTGCGGCCGAGGTTCCGGCTCTGGCCCTGGCCGGTGTTCCGGCCTCACCCAATATCGTGGTCCAGACAACCGGTCAAAACAGCATCACGGTCAGCGATCTTCCGGGACCGACCGGCGGCATCATGCTCAAAAGTGCGGCCGGGGCGTCGATTATTGTCAACGATACCGGCATTTATATCCAAAACGGCCGAGGGGCAAGTCTTGTGATGACCGGCCCCACGGTGACCGTTAATAACGGAGCCCTGGTCATTACCTAGTGACCATCCATTAATGCAAAACAGGGCCTAAGGAGTTTCCAATTCTTCGCACTCCTCGAGTGCCCAGTCCCGCTGCTCCGAAGCGGGTTCCCAGTTTCAGAAATGAGCCATTTCTGGATGGAAACTACCTGACCCCGAGGAAAGGAGAGCCCATGCCGGGTTTTCTGCTTCATCTGGGTGCAACCGTCCAATGTGCACATGCCGGACAGGCCCAACCCACGGTGACGAATCCACGCGTCACGGTCAACGGTCAACCGATCGTGATGCAACCGGCCCCATACGCCGTTACGGGCTGCCCTTTTAATGTTTCGGGCGGTCCCGTTCCATGTGTCACGGCTCAGTGGGTCACCGGGGCGACGCGTATTTTTTCAAACGGCCTGCCGGTGTTGCTGTTTGACAGTCAAGCCATATGCGTACCCAACGGCACGCCGTTGATGATCATCGCAACACAAACCAGGGTCACGGGGATGTGAGGCATCATGAACATCGAATTTCCATTCCAGATAGATCACCGGGGCCGCACGGCCCTGACGGATGAAGAAAACCATATCCGGGAGATGATCGAACAGGTCCTTTTCACCTCATCCGGTGAGCGCGTGAACCGGCCCGGTTTCGGAAGCGGTATCCTGCACCTTGTCTTCGAGGCAAACAGCGATGAGTTGGCCGCGACCACCCGGTTCCTTGTGCAGGGGGCACTGCAGCTCTGGCTTGGGGACCTGATCGAGGTCCATGCGGTGGAGCTGGGGCATGCGGACTCCAGCCTGCAGATCACCATCCAATATACCATTCGGCGCACTCAGCAGCAGCGGGTGGCCCAGTTTCAAAGAGGCGTTTGATGGACAGTCCCTTTTTCTGTAAAAATACCGGTCGCCGAAAGGCGGTCGCTTCGCCGATGGATGCCGTCGGGAATCCCGTCGCTCCCACACTGAACGGCATAGACTACCTGGAGGTCACATCTCCCGATCAAAAGTCCTTGAAGGTCTATTTCCTGCACCCCCTGCCCGGAGAAGCAAGCCCGGTACCCCCGGGTCCGGCCCCCGCACTCAAAAAGGAAAACATCCGTATCGAGGGCGGCGTTCGAATCAGGAACCTGCGCATCGAAAAGATCGGAACCAACAAAAACGTTCTTACGGTCCGGGTCAATGAATCGGGTGATTTCTCGACCTACCAACTCCGGATCATCACCTCTCCTGCGGATCCGGAACCGCCGATTGGTTTCGATCCCCAACTTTCCGCCGTCGCCTTTTCCTTCAAAGTGAGCTGCCCCGCCGAGTTTGATTGTCAGGACCTGACGGAGTGTCCGCCCGAAACATTGGAAGAGCCGGACATAGACTATCTGGTCAAGGATTACGCCGGCTTCCGGCGCCTGATGCTGGATCGGTTGAGCGTGATCATGCCGGACTGGCAGGAGCGCAACCCGGCGGACCTTCAGATCGCCCTGGTGGAATTATTGGCCTATGTCGGCGATCACCTCAGCTATTTACAGGACGCGGTGGCGACGGAGGCCTATCTCGGCACCGCGCGCAAGAGGATTTCCATGCGCCGTCACGCGCGGCTCCTCGACTATCTCGTGCACGACGGGTGCAACGCCCGGGTTTGGGTCTGTATGGGCGTCGAGGACGGTGAAGATGCGGATGGCAAAAAGCTGTTGAAGGGCACACCCCTTTTGACCAAAGGCCCTTCCGAGCAAGTCATCGTGGCCGGGGCGGACCTTCAAGAAATCATTGATGAAGAAAAACCGCTCGTTTTCGAGACCATGCACGATGTGATGCTCCACAGTTCCCACAGCAGGATCTCTTTTTATACCTGGAGCGATTCCGAATGCTGTCTCCCCCGCGGCAGTACCCACGCGACCCTGCGGGGGGATCCCGCCTTGTTTCTGGAGCGCGGGGACGTCTTGCTCTTTGAAGAAGTATGCAGTCCGGCCACGGGGACGGCGGCCGATGCGGACCCAACCCGGCGCCACGCCGTCCGACTGAAAGAGGCGACGCCCTCCGTGGATCCCCTGGATGGGACGAAAGTCCTGGAGATCACCTGGCACGAAACGGACGCCCTGCCCTTCCCGCTCTGTATCAGCGCCCTTGTAGACGGTGCCAACGGCAAACAGGACCTGAAGGAAATCAGTGTAGTGCGCGGCAATTGCGTTCTGGTCGACCATGGATACACATTGAACCCTGCGTTGAAATTGCCCCCGGAGGAGCCGGTTCAAGGCTATTACGGCCTGAAACTACCCCATAGGGATATCACCTTCAGTGTGCCCTATGACCACGAGGCGGCCATGGAGGCGGCGGTGTCGTCGATATTGAATCAGGATCCGCGCAGGGCCCTGCCCTCACGGATGAGTCTCAGGGATGCCGACGAGACATGGACGGTGCAGCGCGAGCTTCTGGGCAGCGACCGGTTCAGGGCTGATTTCGTCGTGGAGATGGAACGGGACGGCGAAGCGCATCTTCGTTTCGGCGATGGGGTGATGGGGAAGAAACCCTCCGAGGGCACTACATTCGCCGCCACCTATCGCATCGGGAACGGTCGTCCGGGCAATGTCGGAGCAGACGCCCTGACCCGGATCGTGACCAACTTCAAGGGGATTTCGAGGGTGAGAAATCCGCTCCCGGCCGGAGGCGGTGTAGGCGGCGAAACGATGGAGGAAGTGCGGCTGTTTGCCCCGCAGGCCTTTCGCACGCAGGAACGCGCGGTCACCGAGACCGACTACGCGGAGGTGACCGAGCGCCATCCCGAGGTCCAGAAGGCGGCGGCAACCTTTCGCTGGACCGGCAGTTGGTACACCGTTTTCGTCACCATCGACCGCAGGGGCGGCCGGGACGTGGATGAAACCTTCAAGGCCGCGATTCGCAGGCATCTCGAACAATACCGACTCGCCGGATATGACCTGGAGATCAACGGCCCCGTCTTCGTGCCGCTCGATATTTTGATCCTGGTCTGCGTAAAACCCGGATATTTCAAAAGCCACGTAAAAGAAAACCTGATGAAGACCTTCAGCCATCACGAGGACCCCGACGGAAGGCGAGGATTCTTCCATCCGGACCATTATACCTTTGGGCAAGCGGTTTATCTCAGCCGGCTTTATCAGCGTGCCATGGATGTCACAGGGGTCGCCTCCCTGGAAGTCAGGAAATTTCAACGGTGGGGAAAGACCCCGCAAGAAGAGAAGGAAAAGGGGTTCCTGAAACCGGAGGCCCTGGAAGTGGTCCGGCTCGATAACGATCCCAATTTCCCGGAGAATGGAAAAATCGATTTTGACATGCAAGGGGGACTATGATCAGGAAAGATAACAGAACGGACACATGTGGGTGTTGCGAAGGCGTGAAAGCGCTGACCCCTGCAGGAATTGAAAACCTGCCCGGCCTTGACGCGTTGGCCTACCGCGTCGGCACCCATGCCCGTTTTAAGAAGACTCTGCTCTCGACCTTGTCCGGGCAACCCGCGCTTCGCCGCCTGACGACGCGAGACGATGACGATCCCGCCATTGCCCTTTGCGACGCCTGGGCCATGGTTCTGGACGTGCTCAGCTTCTATCAGGAGCGCATCGCCAACGAGGGCTACCTGCGGACGGCGACCGAAAGGCGTTCCATCCTGGAAATGGCCCGCAGCATCGGATATGAACTGCGGCCCGGCGTCGCCGCAGGAACCTATTTGGCCTTCACCCTCGAAAGGGCAAAGGGATCACCCCCTTCCGCCCGGATCAAAATCGGAACCAGGGCGCAAAGCATACCGGGCCAGGATGAATTGCCACAAGTCTTTGAGACGACGGAGGAGATCGAGGCACGGGTGGAGTGGAATGCGCTCAATCCTCGACTCACGGTGCCGCAAAAAATCGGTAAAGGGGCAACCGGCGTCTATCTAAAAGGGACCGACACACGGCTTCAACCGGGGGACGGCATATTGCTGGTCGGAGATGAGCGCGAAAGATGGCCCGGCAGCGAACGATGGGATCTTCGCATCCTTCAGACCGTTACGCCCAGCGATCGAGAAAACCATACGCTTGTGACCTGGGAAGAAGCACTCGGTCACGAGACCCCGACCGTCGAACCGGCCGACAATCCGAGAGTTTTCGCCTTCCGGAAACGGGCCGCACTCTTCGGCCATAATGCCCCTGATTGGCGTGCCATGTCAGAGAACATCAGAAAGGCCTATGCACCGAGTGACTGGGCAACGAGAAAGCAGTGGCCCGGTTTTAAGATCCGGACGGTCAAAAAACGTCTCATCGATCTCGATGCCGCCTATCCCAAGATCCTTGAAGGCAGTTGGATCGCCCTGATGAAACCGGACTATATCGAACTTTACAAGGCCCTGAAGGTTCTCACCGATTCTCGTACGGATTTCACGCTGACCTCCAAGACCACCCGCATCGAGCTCGATACCCTGGAACATCTGAGCTGGTTCGGCCTGCGTGACACGGTCGTCTTTGCCGAAAGCGAACCGCTCGCCCTGGCCGAACAACCTTTTGCGACTCCGGTGTTCGGAAATACGCTCGATCTCACCGGTCCGGTGGAGACACTCGAACAGGGACGCACACTCATCGTAAGCGGCAAGCCGCTGAAGCGCGTAAAGGTCGCTGAGCGATCACGTGTCGTCAAAGTCGGTAAAGAGGAAGTCGTCGAGACCAAGGTTCAATTTTTCCTGATTGCGGCCGACGCGTCAAAAAAAGTCCGACTCGAACCGGACGACATCCTGGAGGTCATGGGGCCTCCCCTGTCGACGGTCGAGGGCCGGATCCAGTGGAACTTGAGGAACAAGGACGCATTTACCGGTTTTATCACGGCGGAACAAGACGATTTCATCCCCCTGACGGATGGCGGGGACGAAACGGTCAGTGAAGCGGTCGTCCTCGACAGAACCGAAGCGGAAGGGGATGCCTTCACCCTGATCTTGACCGGCGAACTGCAAAACGTTTACCGGCGCGACACCGTGACCATAAACGCCAATGTGGCAAAGGCCACCCACGGTGAAACCAAAAAGGAAATTCCGGGAAGCGGTGACGGCTCCAGGGCCTTTCAAAAATTCGAGTTGAAACAGAAACCGATCACCCATGTCTCGGCGGCCACTCCCAACGGCACCCAAAGCACCCTGGAACTGCGCGTGAACGATCTTCTCTGGAAGGAAGTTCCGTCTCTCTACGGGCAACCACCGGAAAAAAGAGCCTACATCGCCCGCTTGGCAGACGACGGAACGGTCACGGTTCAATTCGGCGACGGGTTCAGTGGGGCGCGCCCACCCACCGGTTCGGAAAACATTACGGCCACCTACCGCGTCGGGACAGGGCTCGCCGGGATGGTAAAAGCCGCGCAAATCAGTATGTTGATGACCCCGACGCTCGGCGTGAAAGGCGTCGCCAACCCCCTCGCTCCAACAGGCGCCGCTGATCCTGAAAAGCTGGAGAACGCCCGCCTGAATGCCCCCCTCACGGTGCTCACCTTTGATCGCATCGTTTCGCTGCGGGATTATGAAAATTTTGCCCGCGCCTTTGCAGGTATCGGCAAAGCACAGGCCAATATGTTGTGGGACGGCGAGCAGCGGCTTATCCACATCACCGTGGCCGGTGCGGACGGCGGCGGTGTTCAGGAAGGTTCCGAGCTTTACAAAAACCTGTTGAGCGGCGTGGACGCGGCCAGGCATCCTGAACATCGTGTAAGGGTCGATTCCTATATGCCTCTCACCTTTGACCTGAGGGCCAAAGTCCGGGTGGACGGCCTTTTTATTCCGGAAGATGTGCTGGCCGGTGTTAAGACCGCCCTGGTGGAGGCCTTTTCCTTTGAAAAGCGAGCTTTCGGTCAGGCGGTGACGGTGAGTGAAGTGTTGGCGATCATGCAAGGGATTCCGGGCGTGGAGGCCCTGGACCTGGATGAATGGCACTCGACCTCGGAGGCCCCCGGTTTGCAGTCGCGCCTCCCCGAAAACATGGCGGACTGGGACGTGACCGTGAATCAACCCGCAAAACTTTTAACCGTGAACCCTGACGGGATCACGTTGACGGAAATGACGCTATGAGCCTGAGGACTGAAAAGCTTTACCAACTGCTCCCCGCCGTCTACCGCATGCGAGATGTCGAGCAGGGCGAACCGCTGAAGGCCTTAATCGCCGTACTCGCCGAGCAGGCGGGCGTGGTGGAAGCGGATATCTTTCGTCTCTACGAGAACTGGTTCATTGAAACCTGCGATGAATGGGTGGTCCCCTATATCGGTGACCTTCTCGGCGTAAGCGGGTTGCATCCGATCCATACCACCGGCATCAGTCAGCGGGCCTTTGTCGCCAATACGTTGCGATACAGGCGACGCAAAGGGACGGCAACGGTCCTGGAACAGTTGGCCTTCGATACCACGGGATGGCGAGCCCGTGCGGTGGAATTTTTCGAACTGCTCGGAACCACGCAATATGTCAATCACATCCGGCCTCATAACGCTCGCACGCCCGATCTCCGATCGACAAATACATTGGAGCTCCTGGATACGGCCTTTGACGCCATTGCTCACACGGCCGACGTGCGGCACATCACCCTTGATCGTGGGTGCCACAATATCCCCAATATCGGGATTTTCGTCTGGCGGCTGCAAAGTTATTTCGTACCCTCCGGTTCGGCCCGAGCTGTCACGGAGCCGGCGGACGGTCGGTACAGATTTCATCCCCTTGGGCTCGACGCAGCCTTGTTCAACCGCCCGCAAACGGAAACCGAAATCACCCATCTGGCCGAAGAGATCAACGTTCCGGGTCTCCTGCGCCGCCGGGCGCTTTATGACGAACTGGAAGATCGTCGGCAGGCTGTGATCGACGGCCGTTCACCCAAGAGGTCTTATTTCGGGACGCAACCTGTTTTTCAAATTTTCATCCGAAAAAACGCCGGTTCCTTGCTCACCGAGATCCCTCCTGAAAATATCCTCATCTGTGATCTGAGGGATGCGGCCGTTCCCCCGCCGGAGGGCTGGCTGCGACCGCCGCCACAGAAGGCTTATCCGTCGGCCGACGGCGGCCCGGAAAAACCTCATCCCATTTCCGTGGCCGTGGATCCGGAACGCGGACGTCTGGCCTTTCCTGCAGGGATCCTCCCGAAACAGGTAAAGGTCGGTTATGCCTATGGTTTCAGCGACGATGTGGGGAGTGGCCCTTATGACAGGCGCGCCTCCACCGACACGGCACTTACGCGTCCGGTCACCTGGCAGGTAGGCGTAAGCAAAGAGGTCGAAGCAAAAACCGGAGAGATTTTCGCCACGGTGGCGAAGGCGATTCAGGGGTGGAATGCGCAGCCTTCCGGATCGTTCGGGGTGATCTCGCTTCACGACAGTTTCACCTATGATGAAACGTTCCCTGCCATCGACATCCCCGAGGGGAGCCGCTTAATGATCGTGGCGGCGACGTGGCCCGAAGTGGCGGTGCCCGGCGGACTCCCGGGACAAAAGCACCGCGTTCCGGGAACCCTGGATCCCAACGAGCTTTGCCCCCATCTCATCGGTGATCTGAGGGTGAGAGGCCTTGCGGCCCCGGACAGTCTTACGCCGGGCAACCTGATTCTGGACGGTCTCCTGGTGGAAGGCGGCGTGTCTATTCACAACGGAAACCTCGGCGGCTTGAGCATGGCTCACTCTACGCTGGTCCCGGGCCACGGCGGTTTGACGGTCGAAAACGGCAACGGGCTGCTGAAAATCGATCTGGTGAGCAGTATTTGCAGTGCCGTCTCGATAACCTCGAAGATATCAAAACTCTTCGTGGAAGGCAGCATCATCGACCGGGCGGACGGGTCGACAAAGGCGATCTGGGCGCCCCTGACGCCGCTCGAATTGCAGAAAAGTACGGTATTCGGAGAGATACTGGGGCTCCGTATCGAGGCGGGTAACTGCATTTTTAAGGACACGATGGCCGTGGCCCGAAGGCAGGAGGGCTGCATCCGATTCAGCTATGTGCCCGACAACTCGGAACATCCCCGTTGTTTTCGGTGTCAGCCGGACCTGGAAATTTCCAGGCGGATCTCGGAGGCCGAGGTGCAGGGCCCCGTCTCGGCGACGGCCCGCAATCTCATCCGAAAAAACGTCCTGGGCTGGCTGGTTCCGGGCTTCACATCAACCCGATACGGGCATCACGGTTATTCACAACTGAGTCGGACCTGTCCTTTGCCTATCAGGGTGGGGGCTGATGACGGATCCGAGATGGGCGTTTTCAAGAGTCTCAAACAACCCCAACGCGAGGCCAATCTGCGGCGTGCGCTCGACGAGTATCTGAGATTCGGGTTGGAGGCCGAAATCATTACCGTCACGTAGTATCTTCGTTCATAAATGCTCTAACATATTCCATAAGTGATAATCACCACCCGTCACGCCGTAGCGTGACTAGAGACACAGAGAGCACTGAGAAAAGATTCTTTTCACTTGCCCCTGAGAGGGGGGCAAGTGAAAAACCCCTGAGCAGGGCCTGGTCATTTTTCATTTCCGGCGTCCCTGCCCCGTTAAATACGAAGTCCATTTAACCGGGGTCAACGGAAAGAAAAAAAAGAAGTCATCTCTGTGTACTCTGTGCCTCTGTGGTGAGCCAATTACAGGTGTACCTTGATACCATTCAGTACCCACATCACATGGTCTTTGTTGGCGTACTTGTCAAAAGCTGGACTTAGTCTAATGAACCTGTGCCTGGTTTGCTCACAGAGAACCATTCGAGCAAGGAGAAAAGGTTATGAAGGGCGACTTTACACGCTTTACATTCAAAAAAGAGAATCATTTCCGCGATGTCCGCATGCAGCAGGGGCGGGTACAACTCGATGCGGACTGGAACGAGCAGCAGGACATTACGAACCACCGTGTGGAAACCGGGTCGGTTGATGTCATCGGGGGCTGCGGAGCGCCGATCCACCACGGCGGTTTTCACCTCGTCACCAAGATCGGCGATCTGACGCCGGAAGAAAAAGGACGACCGGAAAATGAATCCCCCCCGGCCCTGGCACCCAAAGGCGACTTTTACATCTCGGGCGGACGGTATTACTCGAACGGCATCCTCTGCGAGAATGACCGGATCACGGCCTTTACCAAACAGCCGGATCTTCCGGACACAACGCCTGTAAAGCAAAAAGGAATCTATCTGGCCTACCTGGATGTCTGGACCCGCCATATCACAGCTCTGGAAGCCCCCCATATCCGCGAGGTCGCGCTCGGCGGACCGGACACCACCACAAGAGCAAAGACCCTGTGGCAGGTGAAGCTATTTCGTGTGGGCGACCCGGGCATGAAGGTTCACTGCCTGAAGGAATTAACGGCCTGGGATGATGAGATTTCACCCGGCAACGGCAAACTGGCGGCACGAGCCGAAAAGAGTGCGATTCCGACCACCCTTTGTGATCTGGCGGCGGGTTCGGGTTATCGGCGGCTGGAGAATCAACTCTACCGGGTGGAGGTTCACACGGGTGGAGCCCGCGGCAAGGCGACGTTCAAATGGTCGCGCGACAACGGCTCCATCGTGACCCGGTGGGAAAAACAAGACACGAATCAGCTGACGGTGAGCAGTCCCGGCCGGGACAAGGTCCTGAACTTCGCAAGCGGGCAATGGATCGAACTCACGGATGACACGCTGGAACTCCTGGGAAGACCCGGGACCCTGGTCAAACTGGAAAAAACGGAAGGACCGGTGTTGACGATAGACCCCGCAACCGCAACCGGCCCTGTTGATCTGGCAAGTTTCCCCGAAAACCCGAAAGTGCGGCGTTGGGACCTTAAAGAAAAGGGTGTGCTCAAACCGACGAATTCAAAATGGGTCGATCTGGAAGACGGTGTTCAGGTGAAGTTTTCCGCCGGCACCTATCGAACAGGTGACTACTGGCTGATTCCCGCACGTACCGCCGCGAGTCATACGGAAGCCGGCATCGAGTGGCCGGAGGATGAAAACACCCATAAACCCCGGTTGCAGTCCCCCCACGGCATCCAACACCATTTCTGCAGGCTGGCCATCATGGAGCATGACGGGGCCAAATGGAGCGCGGTCAGCGACTGCCGTAAGCTATTTCCACCGGTCACGGAGCTCACGAGTCTCTTCTATGTCGGCGGGGACGGCCAGGAGACCATGCCCGGCATGGTGCTGCCGCAACCGCTTCAGGTCGGGGTGAGCAACGGCAAGTGGCCTGTCTCCGGGACCGCCATCAAATTTACCCGCCAGGGCGCCGGGGGCGCCCTTAAACCGGGCGCAAGCCGGGTGCTGTCTTCCAGCGATGCTGAAATGGTCGTTCTGACCGATTCTTCGGGTATCGCGGAGTGTCGATGGCAATTGGGTGAGGACCCGGAAAACCCGAGCCAACAGGTAGAGGCCGTCCTCCTCGATACCCCCGCTCAATCGTCTCACCTTCCCGTTCGCTTTACGGCCAACCTGAGTGTGGCCCGCCGGGTCTTTTACGACCCCAAGGCGTGCACATCACTGGAAGGTATAAATAACCTTCAAGACGCCATAGACAGGCTCTGCCGGATGACCCCGACTCGGGGATGCGCGGTGACGGTCGGCGAAGGGGGAAATTTCGAAACCCTTCAGGAGGCCTTTGCCTCTCTGGATGGAGAACGCAATATCTCCATCTGTCTCTTGCCCGGTCTTCATGATCTGGAAGAAAATCTTGTCGTTGAAGACAAAAATTCTCTGAAAATCACAGGCTGCGGTGCCGGCAGCACGATCCGTCAAAACAGTCAGGGCATTTTCTTCAGCTCCAACCAGATTCTGCTCCTGGACCTGGGCCTGAGCGTAACCAACGACGGTGGGCAGGTGATGCTTTCCGGAAATCGCATCGCCGCCGAGCGGTGCACCTTCCAAAGAACGGTGGGCAGCGAAGGCATCGGGCCGCTTCTCTCGATCAGGGCCCTGTCTTCCGGGACGACGCTCACACGGTGGAAGAACAACACCATGCGCGCATCCTGGACGGAATCCATTCCTCAAAAGGCCGTGGACTATCTGATGCCGGTGACCGATGTGGCGCTTTCGGAAGCGTCACGAAAACGTCTGATCAAACTGTCAGGCATAAATCCCCATGCGGACAGGCCGGCCTTCGAAACGTCGTTGAAATCGGTTACCCGCGACATCATCGGGCTTTCCGCACAAATCCGTGCGTCATGGTCCGAAAAACGCCCGGTGAGAAGGATCCAAGCCCTCCCTTCTCAGCCAAAAGCGGCCCTCAAGGGATTCTACGCTACGATGATGAAGGCACGAATCAGCGAAAAGGCGCTCGCGGAAAGGATCGAAGAGACGATGCGGGCCTTTTACGTCTTCCATTATTCAGAGGCCCTGGCATTAGAAAGACGGGTGGGGGGCTGGATAGAAGACAATGAGATAGACGGGTACCTGATTCTCCATCGCGGCGGGAAGTACCGGTCCATTCGCTGGGACAAAACCACACCGGAACAACAAAAGAACAAACAGACGTTTGCCGATAACAACGCCTACCTCGTGGTCGATCCGGTTTCGCTCCAAATCCGGGGAAATCACCTTTATACCGTCCATTCAAACGGTTACTCGATCATGCAGGTGATGGCCTCTATCATCAATGAAGGCCATTGGCCGCATGAACTCCCGGAGGAAGGCTATGAGTCCGTGACCGTATCAGACAATGTCTTTCGTGCCGGCGGGAGCAGTTTCGCGGCCCAGTCGCTGAGCCTCGACGGAAACAGCTTTCCCGGAGGGACCGGTGCCGAAAACGCCCCGGCCGCCTTTGTGCTGGGGTATGCGGCCGTCTTCATGGGTAACATCGCCCCGAGTCAGGACATCGTGATCGAGACGATCCTCAAATCCGGCTGGAGACGGGATGCGGCGAATCTCATCGAAATCGTTTAATGTGAAAAATCACTACTCCTTGACGGATGTCTCGAACTTCAATCCATACTTTTCGATCCTCGCATGCAGGGTCGGACGGGAAAGCCCCAGGAGCTTGGCCGCCCTGGACCGGTTGCCTCCGCTCAGGTTGAGGGCCTCGCTGATAATGATGCTGGCAAACTTGTCCATGGCTTTGTCGAACATGTTGTCCTGATCCTTGGCGCTCAACATCTCATACACCCAGCGCCGGATGGTCTCTTCCGCCGTTTCGTCGTCCATCGACCTCCCTGAGGGCTGACCACTGATGGCCTGGGAAATGCCTTCAGGACTGATGGGGGCCCCCCGACTGAATATCAGGGCCTTTTGGATGGTGTTGGCCAGTTCCCTGACGTTGCCCGGCCAGGGATAATTTTTGAGCATGGCGCCGGCCTCTTTGGCAACCCCGGGATAGACCATGTCCATTTCTGCGGCATATCGGGAGATGAAATACTCGGTGAGCAACGGGATGTCGCCCGGCCGCTCCCGCAGGGGGGGCAGCCAGATCGTGACCACCTTCAGGCGGTAGTAGAGGTCTTCCCGGAAACGCCCCTCGGTTAGGGCCTCCTCCAGGTTTCGGTTGGTGGCGGCAATAATCCGCACGTCCACGGGAAGGGTGTCCCGCCCGCCCAGGCGCTCGATACTCTTTTCCTGGAGAAGCCTTAAAATCTTGGATTGGATGGAAAAGGGCATGTCCCCGATCTCGTCCAGGAAGACCGTGCCATGGTTGGCCTGCTCAATCTTTCCCACCCGGCGATGGGCAGCCCCGGTAAAGGCCCCCTTTTCATAGCCGAACAATTCACTCTCCAGCAGGGTTTCCGGAATGGCCACGCAGTTGATGACCAGGAAGGGCTTATTGGCCCGGAGGCTGTGCTGATAGATGGCCCTTGCCACCAGCTCCTTGCCCGTGCCCGAATCACCCCGGATCAAAACCGTTGCATCCGTCGAAGAGACACGGCCGATGGCCTTGTAAATGTCCTGCATGGCCTTGCTCCGGCCGATGATGGCCTCCCGGTCGGTTTGGTCGGGTGTGACGTTCATGTCCACGGGGGAACGCATGAAACGGCTGGCCTCCAGCGCCTGGACGATAACCGCAAGCATATCCGGAATGTCAAAGGGCTTAAGGAGATAGTCAAAGGCCCCCATCTTGGTGGCCTCGATGGCCGTTTCCGTGGTGCCGTAGGCCGTCATGATGATGACCGGGAGCTTTGGTTCGATTTCATTGATGGCCTTAAAGGTCTCGAAACCGTTCATGCCCGGCAGTCTCATATCAAGAATCACCAGATCCGGCGACCTTTCCCGAACCATTTTCACGCCCGCCTCCCCTGAGGCGGCACTCTCTACGGTATAATCTTCTTCAGCAAGAAGCTTTTGAAAACTTTTTCTCAGTTGATCATCATCATCGATGATCAGAATCGTGCTCAATGTCTTTCTCCTTTACCGGAAGTGTGATGATGAAGGTCGCCCCATTGCCTTCGGATGTCAAGTCCAGCGAACCGCCATGTTCTTCGATAATTCGCGCAGAGATGCTGAGGCCCAGGCCCGTGCCCTCCTCCTTGGTCGTGAAAAAGGGCTGAAAGACCTTTTCCCTTGTAGACTTCGGAATACCCGGACCGGTATCGGTCATTCGAATGATGGCCGAAGGCCCGAAAGCGCCTTCAAGAGACGCCTCCTCATCGATGAATATTTTCCCGCCCGCGCCCTTCATGGCCTCGCAGGCATTTTCGATCAGATTCGCCAGGGCCTCCTTTAATTGCTCCGGATCGGTCTGAATCTCCGGAAGGGGCTGTTTTCGATGGACCTCGATGACCACATCATAAGATTCGAGGCGGTGGCGCAGCAACTGGATGACCATGTCCACGACTTCCGAGGGGCTCACGCGTTGCATTTTAAGCTTGGGGGGTCTGGAAAATTCAAGAAAATTTTGAACGATGGTGTCCGTATGGTCGATTTCCTCGGAGATCACGGCGAAGTCTTCTTTCTGGTCCGGAGTCAAACCGAGGGTCTTTCCGAGGGAAAAAATTCGCATCTTCACGGAAGTGAGGGGGTTTCGAAGGCTGTGAGCCATCCCGGCGGCAAGCTTTCCCACCATGGCCATCTTTTCGGCCTGTAACAGGTGCTCACGGCTTCTCTGCAGCTCCGTGTGGGTCTGGTCCATGTCCTCGATAAGACCCCGGACACTGCGTCTGAGTGCCTTTACCTCGTCATCGGACTGCCCTGCTCCCGTTTCCCGGTCCGCCTCCAGAGCCAGCCGTCGCACGGGTCCCAGGATGTTGTTCACGAGAACAAAGGCGAGGAGTACCGCCAGAAACAGAACGCCTAAAACGGCCGTTCCGGCGATAATCCTAAGCTTACTGCCCTGATTCTGGCTCGATACTTTGACCTGCGCGATCCTGTCCTGGTAAAAATCCCTATAATCCCTGCAGTGGTCGAGGATCCTGAAAAAATGATCGCGAACATCCTTATGGAGCGCGGAGCCCACGCCCCGCTGCCCCTTCTGATAGAGCTCGATCACCTGATCTTGGGACCGGACGTATTTAATATATTCCGACTCGATTTGATCGATGGCCCGTATCTGTCCTTCAGGCTCGGAAAAAGACCGCACCTCTTTGAGTCTTTGCCTGAAGATCTGGCGATACTCTCCAAGAGCCTCCAGCCAATCGGGATCTCCGTCCTGGTAATAATAGGAAACAAATCCCTTCTGATAGGCAAGCGAAGACTCCAGGGCCTCAGCCGCCTGGGAAGCCGCTACATTTCTATCGATAAGATATGTCAAAAGGCCTTCCATCCGGTAGGTGTACCACACCATGACCAATCCACCCAGCAATGTGATGAGCACAAGTGTAGTGAGAACCATATAAATCCGGACACGAAGACTGATCTGAGTCAACATTTGTTGGATCCTAATGGCTTAATATATGAATATCACGCTTTGATTCGATTTTTACGAAGGCGTCCGGCAACCCCGAGGGGGCCGGGTCCCCTTAGTCATGCACCTGAAAAAGACGATGCATTGAACGCCGATTTAACCGATGCCTCTTCCAATGATGTAGACGTTTGATATGAAAAGATCCCAGCGGGTGAATTCAGAGGTTTTTTCGGATAAATACAAACTTAGTAATATAATGCCTTTATCCCCTATTGTCAAAAAACGATCGGCGGCTGGACCGGGGACCTTTTCTTCCGCTGCCGGTGTTTGTTGTAAAAACACGGTGAAATGGTCTAGAGCCCACAGGTCTTGATGGCCTCACAGACCCCCCTGAACACATCCGTGAGTCTGAGAATCCCCACGATCTCCTTGTCCCTTGTGACAAGAAGTGACTGATGATGCCCCATGAGCAATTGATGGAGCGCTTCTCCTATTGACGCATCCTCATCGACATACTCGCCTTCGGTCGGCGAATACATGATATTTTTTACTTTCACGTCAAAGGCCTTTCGACAAATATCGTTCAGGGGCTTGTCCCAAAGTTCGTAGTGAGCAAGCATGGACTTCATAAAGCTTCTGGTAAAACCACCCCAACGCGTCGAATATTTGGACTCGGAAATCTCCCCATATTTGGGCTCGAGGGCACCAAGAATATCGAATTGGCTGAGTTTACCCACTATCTTTTTGTCCTTGTCATAAACAAGGACCGCCCGATGCCGGTATTTACTCTGATCAAACTGCTCTTGGGCCCGTTCCAGGGCCTGAACCGCTTCGTAGAGTGTAGCATCTTCTGAAACCGTGGCGTATTCTGCGAGGGGAACCATCATTTCTTTGACACTTATCGTCCTCATTCTGCACCTCCTTGAATCATCCAAGTCCGACGGATGCCCCGATTTTCACGAGGACATCGCGCCGTATTTCTTGAGTTTCTTGTGAAGCGTCTTTCTGGTGATCCCAAGACGCCTGGCCGTTTCACTCTTATTGCCCCCGGCAAGCTCCAGGGTTTTAAGGATCGTTGTTCTTTCCACCTCATCCAGGGACCTATCTACTATTGCGTTTTCCCCCGTGGATTTCTTTTCCTCGGCCTCCGGTTCCCTGAAGATCAGGGGAAAATCCTCTTCCCCCAGGTATTCCGATCTCGAGAGAACGACCCCTCGTTCAACCGCATTCATGAGTTCCCTGACGTTTCCAGGCCAGTCATACCGGATAAGCCGATCCATGGCCTGGGGCGTGAAGCCCTTGACCGACTTGTTGTTCTTTTCTAAAAAGATATCCAGGAAGTGCTGCGCCAGAAGCGGGATATCCTCCCGCCTCTCTCTCAAGGTGGGAATGATCAGGTTCACCACGTTCAGTCGATAATAGAGGTCTTCCCGGAACCGCTCCGTCTCGATTTCACGCAGCAGGTCCCTGTTTGTCGCGGCCATGACCCTCACATCCACCCTGATGACCTCCTCGCCTCCCACCCTCGTGAGGTCTCTTTCCTGAAGAACGCGGAGCAGCTTGACCTGCATGGCCAAGGACATCTCGCTGATCTCATCCAGGAACAGCGTCCCCCCCCGGGCCTGGACGAAACGCCCCTCCTTTCTCCGGTGGGCCCCGGTAAAGGCCCCTTTTTCGTGACCGAAAAGCTCTGATTCCAGAAGCGTCTCAGTGATGGCCGCGCAGTTGATCTTCACGAAAGGGCCAACCTTTCGCGGACTGTTGAAATGAATGGCTCCGGCGATCATCTCCTTGCCGGTGCCGGAATCCCCGCTGATAAGCACCGTGGCCTCGGTCGGAGCCACCTGGGCAACGGTTTCAAGAAGCTGAACCATGGCCGTGCTTCGCCCGATGATGTTCCGCCGGTCAAAATGTGTTCCCAGACTCTCCCGGAGGAGGCGGTTTTCCTCCCTGAGATGGGTGTGATCCATGGCCCGTTCCATGGTGAGCCGGAGTTCATCAAAATCCAGGGGTTTAGTCAGGTAATCGTAGGCGCCGTTTTTCAGGGCCTCAAGGGCGGTCTCTACCGATGAATAGGCCGTCATGATGATCACGGGTATAGCGGGATTATAGGCCTTGATCTCCCGCAGGGCCTCCAGACCCGAAACCTTGATCATGCGGATATCCATCAGGATCAGGTCAAAGGCCTGCTCATAAACCCTTTCAATGGCCCGGGAGCCGTCATCCGCCTCGAGGACATCGTATCCCCAACCGCCAAGAAGGGTCCTCAGCATGGTGCGATGGGCTGAGTCGTCGTCTACGATCAGGATGCTGGTTTTCTTCTTCATCGTGCATATCCCATTGACTGCGATCAAAAATCTTCCATGGGCAGCAGGATCGCAACTCCGGTCCCTTTACCGACTTCGCTTTCCACCGAAACTTCCCCCCCATGAGATTCGATGATTTTGTGGACAATCGCCAATCCGAGTCCTGTCCCCGACTGCCGCGTAGTAAAATAGGGATCGAAGATATGAGCCAGATCTTCCTTCGCGATACCCACCCCTGTGTCCGAAACGGTAATTTTTACCTTCTCTGAATCCCTCTCCGGATGGAGTCCGATCGAAAGGGTGCCGCCCTCCTCCATGGCCTCCATGGCGTTCAGGCAGAGATTGAGAAAAACCTGGTTGAACCGGTCCGGGTCAAGGGGGACCTCCCTGATCTCCGAAGAGAGGTCGGTTTCGATTTTAATGCCTTTGGTTCCGGCCTGTTTCTCGATCATCTTCAGGCCATGTTGGATTACCGCGTGGATCGGGGCCGGACGTTTCCGGATATTCACGGGTCGTGCAAATTCAAGAAGCTGGCTGATCACCCGGTTCAGCCGGTCCACCTCCTGGATCATGACCGTTGCGGTGGTGTGATCCTCAGGGTTCTCCCTGTAGCGGTCCCGGAAATAGGTGGCGAATCCCTTGATGGAACTCAGGGGATTCCGGATCTCGTGAGCGATTCCCGCGGCCAGCCTTCCCAAAGAGGCCAGGCGCCGACTCCGTTCAATCTCCTTCTTGAGGTGTTGGACCTCCGTAAGATCCCGGAAAAGGAATATATGCCCCCAGAAGGTCCCGTCGTCACCCACCAGAAGGGATACGCTCACATCCAGGGGTACGGTGACGCCCCCCTTCAGAGGGCAGTCTATTTCTTTTTCCACAATCTTTTTTTCCTCTGTGACCTCTTTGATAAGGGACCACATGGGTTCAGTTAGGATCTCATCCGCACGCTTGTCTGAGATATCCATCGACGAGAGATGAAGAACGGACTCGGCCACCTGGTTGAATGAGGCGATCCGTCCTTCTCCGTTCACCGCCACGAGGCCTATGGGCATGTTTTCCACGACATTGTCGGAAAAGGCCTTGATCCGGGTCAACGACGTCCTGGTTGAACGATAGGCCTCGGCCAAAAAAAGCGTCACAACCCCCCCAAAACCAATCAGGAGAAGGACAACGGCCATGAGTACGGTGTGCCGTGTATCTTCTCTTCTCGCTTCCTCGAGGGCGGCCGTATCCATACCTACAAAGATGATCTGTCTGTTCTCCTCAAAGGCTTCCTTCAGTTTCTGAAAGTCATGGCGCCAACTCGGCCTCATCATGCCCCGGCCGCCTCTGGGAGGGACAACGGTCGGCGTAAATCGCCGAAAAACCTCAAACACAGCCGGGCCGCCGTTCTTTTCGGCCACCTGACGCCAAAGCAGGGCCTCCGATCGAAAGACCCTTTCCAAACCGAGGTCCCGACCATAGATCTCTCCGATTCTCGCGGCATCGTTATGGGCCAGGATCGTACCCTCAACGTCCGTCACGATCAGATACAGGATGTCGGGGAGTTGCGCCGTCTCGCTGAGCAGTTTCTGGAGTTGAAAACCGCTCCCCCGCATGCCCATCATCCCCATCATGCCGGTTCGGGTCCCGGCCTCGAAGGAACGGATCAAAGCGGCCCCCTTTTCCAGCAAAAGGAGGATCATCTGTTCCTTCTGTTTGTTGATATTCTGGATCGTCCAGAAGACAAAAATCGGTACGAGGATCATGATCGCACCCAGGATGATCCAGGGCGGGATCCCGATCCAGGACTTTTTTTGAACGCCGTTTATCATGATATTTCACCGGATTCTATACCAGGCAAAAGGCATACCAAATCTATATATTCAGACTCGATGACAGGTGCCGAAAGGAACCTGTTCTTGACGGAATCAGTGCCGGCGGGCTTTTCACAGGAGACAAAGGGGCAGCTTTTTCAATGGGTGATTCATTTTATCAGAAATCGCGTGGTGCCAGGAACTGGATACTTTATACCCACTTGGATACTCAAAGCGGATACTTAGTATCCATCTTTTTGAAGTCTCTTGCAAGCAAATCCCTCTCCCGCTATCCGGAATCTACAAAATATCTCCATCTTATTAGATGGTTATTTAAATATTCTCACAAATGGCACGCCCTTTGCTTTTGTGATAGGTCAAAACGACGCAAAACCTTAACAAGACAAAGGAGGAAATAAAATGAAAAGAATCATCGCAGTTGTCGGAATCATTGGCTTGATCGGTATGACGGCCGTCCCCGTCCTGGCCTACGGTCCTCGAGGCGGAGGCGGAATGTGGAACAGGGGTGGCGGCCCGGCCAACTGCCCCAATTACGGCGGAGGCTATGCGGCGAGGACCGCAAACATCACGGAGGAGCAGCGAACCGAACTGGGTAAGCTTCACCAAAAATTCTATGATGAAACCGCCCAGACAAAAAACGACCTCTGGGCCAAAAGGGGTCAAATGCGTACCCTGATGAACACGTCCAACCCGGATGAGACCCAGGTCATGGCCCTTCAGAAGGAAATCCATGATCTCAAGGGGAAAGTGGCCGAGGCGAGAATCAAGTATCAACTCGAAGCCCGCAAGATCAACCCGGATGCCCGCCTGGGCTGGGGACATGACAAGGGCGGTTACGGTCGCCACATGAAAGGTGGCGGCCCGGGATATGGTCCCAACAGGGACGGAAAAGGCTACGGCCGCGGCATGGGGCCCGACTCCATGAGGGGCGGATACGGCCAGAGAAACTATTGGAATTAGATCATCCGATCTAACGAGGGCGGATACAATCCGCCCTCGTTTTTTTGGGGTTGTTTTAGGTTGGTATTTTTCGTGTCGTAAGATCGTCTTCAGAAGTTGAGGCCCGGGGCTTGGGCAGGCCGTTTGATCGGCCTCCTAAAAGTTTCCACGGACCCTGACATTCTGTCTCAATCGTAAGATAAAATAGATCACGGAAAAAACATAGGCGGGTAAATAAAGCCACCAGGCGAAAGGGTTTGGGATCCCGGTGTGGGACGCCCCCGGCAGGCGGAGAATGTTCTTCCAGTCCCAGCAAAAGGCCACGATCATCAGGAAACCGCAGCCCAGTTCGATAACCCAGTCGAACCAGCGCCAGTTGAAGGTGTCGCCCTTTTCATCGCAGAAAAAGAGAAGGGACCCGGCCGCGGCCATGGCAAAGGCGATCAATACGGGGGTGATCACCGGGCCGACCCAGGGAAGGGGAACAAAAAAAAGGAGATCCCAGGTCATGAGGCTTTCGGGCCACCCGACCATGACCCTGAGCCAGATATAGTAAAAGATATCCCATATCCCGAAACCAATCATGAAAAAACAAAATTTTTGCAGGGGGTTCTTTCCCACGGCACACCCCACGGCCACGAGCATGAGGATCGTCGCGATCTCCCGGCCGAATTCGATATTCATGAGATGATCCGTGACGAATCGGCCGTCCTGCCAACCCGTGGCAATGGGAAAGGAGAAGCCGCCGCCGAAATAGATCTCCCGGAGATAGACAACCACCGAACCTTCAACCCAGGCAAAGGCGACGCCGAACACCACCACCCAGATCCATCGTCTCAGGGCTTCTCGGGGTACCTGACCCGGAGTGTTCTCAGGAGTGCCGAAATGTCGTGCCATGATGATATGGTTCAAGATTTGTAGTAACTGTTCGGGTTGTTTAGGCTGTAGGCTAAAGGCTATTAGTTTCCGAACCCTTCGCTATCCGCGCATTGATCGAAGCAGGGCACCCAAAACCTTCTCGGCTTCCACAATTTTTGATTCACAGCTAGAAATTTCACGTTCATAAGAATACCCCAGGCGCTTTGACAGGCCAAGCTGGTAGTGCAACTCCCTTAAGGAGCCTAACGCGATTTCAAGAAATCGGAGATACTCGGCCTGACTCTCACGTGCGCACCCTTCAACGATGTTTGATGGAACTGAAACCGCCGCCCTTCTCATTTGGGAAGTCAAACCATACATTTCTTCTTTGGGGAATTTTCTGGTTGCTCGATAGATCAGAAGTACCACTTCATCAGCCAATTCAAACGCTCTGAGTTTCCTATGATCACGCATGTTCCCTTCCTGCGGTACCTCACAGCCTAAATGCCTACAGCCTATCTAGCTGAGTAGTTACGATTTGTAACAGGTGAAGGCATAATGACTGATTTCAGCGGGGCAATTCGCCCCGCCGAAAGGTCTGCGAACGTCTGCGTCCGCTTGCCGCGCCGACGCCTCGGCATAGGCGGGTCCACGGTTAATCCTTGTTTTTCTCCGGTCGCGTGGCGCACAGGCCCACATTGGACTATGCCTTCCCGATTTTTTCCAGGATCTTTCTGTAGGCCTCGTTGAGGTCCCCGTCATCCTTTGCCGCCAGCTCCGCCAGTCGACCGGTGTCCCCGAAAACAACCATCCTCGGGTCTACGGGGATCGAGCCGAGCATAGGGACCTGCATTGATTCGGACATCCTTGCCCCACCACCGGAGCCGAAGAGGTCGATCTTTTCATTGCAATGGGGGCACGAGAATCCGCTCATGTTCTCCACAACACCGAGGATCTTCATTTTGACCTGGCGGCAGAAGGTGATGGATTTTCGCACATCCGCAAGAGCGATCTCCTGTGGGGTCGTTACGACCACGGCCTCTGCATCCGGAATGGTCTGAGCTACCGTGAGAGGTTCGTCTCCGGTCCCCGGAGGGGCATCGATAAAGAGGTAATCCAAGTCGCCCCATTCGATATCGGAAATGAATTGCTTGATGGCGCTGATCTTCAGAGGTCCCCTCCAGATCACCGCCGTATCCTTGTCACCGAGGACCATCTCGAGCGATACCGCCGTTAGGTTCTCGGAAACCTTGGCAGGGCTGACCGAGTTTTGCCCGGAGACTTCCATCGTGGCGTTTCCCCCAAGAAGTCGGGGAATGCTTGGGCCATGGAGATCCACGTCGAGGATGCCCACGCGCGAGCCGTTTTGACTCAGGAGCAGGGCCAGGTAAGCCGCCACCGTGCTCTTGCCCACACCCCCCTTGCCGCTCATGACAAGAATTTTTCGTTTGATGCCCGCCAACTTTTGTTCGATGATTTGGTCCTGTTGATCTCTTTCAATGTCACCGGGCGTTTTTTCTTGAATACCGACCAATTGTTCGTTCAATGTTATCCGTCCCTCCACGAAAAATCGTTTCGCGCTTTTTCGTATAACGTCCACCTTCGGTGGACTCCAATAGATTTATAAAAAATTTATTTTCCAAATCTTGCAAGATACAGGTATTACGCAATCTGATAATACTCGGATTTTGCAAGTTCATAAAATTGCCCGCTGATAGGAGCCTCGGCGAACAAACAAATATCAACTTCTAATAAAAAACATAAATTAAACATATTTATTACATTGTCAAACCTGAAACACACCGTCCGCTTGCCCGTATAAAAAAGGGAATCTCCCCATCCCGGGAGGAGATTCCCTATCTTTGAACCACACTATGAAAGGATGCACACGGGTTCTTTCACATGAAAAAACGCCGTACACATGGGATAAATCGGTTTACAATTCCAGCCAGGAATCGGAATAAAGGCTATGCCCGAGGATAACCCTGGCGGTCTTGACGTAGCTCTGTATCTCCTCGGAAAGAGACCCCATATCAAGGTTCTCTCCGTCCATCACTTTGTGGATGATCTCCACAACTTCGGGTCTTTCACCCCGGGCGATGGCGACCAGTTGGCTATCATAGGCGTCTGCTATGCAGGAATACATCCCTTTCCTCTCCAGCATAACCATATAGGTCTGGTTGAGGATCGGTCGAAGGTTATCCGGCGGGCCGTTAGAGACATTGGACAGTCCGCAGGTGGATTTTACACCTGGAAACATATCCTGCAACATTTCCTGAAAAGCCAAAAGGCTCATAAGCTGGGGCTGCTGGATGTTGACCGGTGTGACAATTCCGTCCACAAAGATGTCCTCATTAGGGACGCCAGCTTCATTGGCGGCATAGATCAATTCCACCGCCAAGGCGCCACGCTCGTTTTCGTCACGCGGCAGACCATCCGGACCCCACATCAAGGCAATCATGTTGGCCTGGTATTTCACGGCCAGAGGAATCATCTTTTCGTATCTCTCCGCCCGGCACATGATGGAATTGATAATGGCCTTACCCTTGTGGATCGCAAGACCGGCTTCCAAGGCCTCAATGTTCGAGGTATCGAGACAAAGGGGCAAATCCTCTCCTATCGCCTCCTGGACCGTCTTGACGACAAACTCCATCAATTCCGGTCCCCCCTTTCTGGCGGGCCCGAGGTTGATATCGACCCAGTCTACCCCTATTTCCTGTTGCCTCTTGGCTTCCTCTGCAATCGGCCCGGGATCCTTCTCCTTAAAGGCCTTTCCGATCACCCTGTTGATGACATTCAGGTTTTCCCCTATCAGTTGCATAGCACACCCCTTTCTGGTTCTACTTGACCATATCCTTGAGGAACTTCGGTATCAGGGACGCATCCCTCGGTCCAATAAGCACCTCCCAATCCGGCAGATCTTCTTCCATTTCTCCGCTGATCGCTGCAGCATATCCGGGGATGATGATTTTCCTGTGGGCAACCTTTTCGGTAATGCCGCTCTTCTTCACAAAAACGGCCACCGCATCGCCCGAAAACTTCCCGGCCGCCCAAGCAGTCATCACGGAGAGTCCCTCCGTATCCATGATGAGCAGCCAACTGGGGACCCTGCTCCCCTCAATCTCACCGCTGACGATAAAATAGGTCAGCGAGAAGTTAGTGGTGATCAGAACCGGCGAATTCTCGTCCGGACCGTTGACCTCGTAGATGCCTTGGGTGACCGTCATAGGCCGCTGCGGATCCGTATAAATGTTCAGGCGCTCCAGAAGCAGCGGAAAGAGGCTGTCGCCCCTGAAATCCGACAGTACCACGAGCCCCGCATACTTGGCAATGAGCATGGTGGCAATGGCCGTTTCCATGTCCAGATTTCCCGCCATGTCACAGGGAAAGGTGATGGTGGGAAAACCCAGGGAACGGTTCCCGGCCTTTAGGGGCGCCCTGCGCATCGCAACCTGATCATGGAAGAGCTGTTTGACTTCTCTTGCACCCGAATCCAAAACAAGGTCCTTGAGGCCCATGCCCGTGAGCTTATCACTGAGGGCGATGAGATCATCCATGTTCTCCGCCTTGACAGCCAACGGGAGCCCCGTCTCTTTGGCCAAATTTCCCATATCCTCGGCGTTCTGATCCGTTGCGGCATAGAGGAGGGGTTTCTTGAAGGCACAAACCTCTACGGCCGCCTTCATGGTCCCCGTATCGTCGCTCATGAGGATCAGGCCGAACTCGCTCTCCTCGGCGATCTTCTTCGCCGCCGCCGCGAAAACGGTCCCATCTCCATTGACATCTTTCAGGGCGACCAATTCCGGTCTGAGGTTTAAACCGACCCTTTCATATTGAAGGGCATTCCATTCCTTGAGTTTTTTATCCAGATCTTCCGCCGGGATATCCGATTGGACCAGGGCGGCCAATCCGGTAGGATTATAAAAAGTCTTTTCATGTCTGAACATGACGGTTTCACCGCCGATCTTCAGGGCCCTCACCCCGGCGCCAATGGCAACGGGCCTTATGGGCGGGGCGGATGCCTCCGCGAGTTGTTCCCGTGCCTCCTCAGAGACATAGGGACAAGCATCGAGCTCAGCCTTTCCCGCAGCGAGATTCATAGCAAAAGCCAGGCAGGTCGGCACCCCACATTCACCACAGTTGGTCTTGGGTAACAACTTAAAAATCTGAATTCCAGTCAGTCCCATAATATACTCCTGATTCGAATATAAGTGTCAAAGCAGGTGGAGAACCCAAAAACGATCCGGAATCCCCCACCCGTCTTGCCAGCCTACCCGACAATAGCTTCCATCTTCAGGGCCGGGTGGTCTTTTTCCTTAAGAAAGGCCATAACCTCGTCCTCGGTAATGCCCACGGTTTCATCGGCAATCCTGTCGACCAAATCTTCCACGCCCATTTCCTCGCCTCTCTTGATCAGGCGCTCCCTGAGTTCTTCTTTCAGGGATTTGGGCATCCAGACCATCCGAAGGAGCCCGCCGTCGCCCACGATGAATTTCCGTTGCGTGATATTATATTTTGAATGGCCTACGAAGCCGGGGGACGACTGACCTCCACCCATCACACCAGCCAGGGTGGTAAACTTCATACCGCAGGGTGTCTCACCGGTATAATCCCGATGAACCGTCATGACGCCGTTACACCCGGGCAGGACCGCGGCGATGCATTCGCAGCAACCGCAGGTGGTCATAGGGTCAACGACCAGACTGTAAAAGTTGTAATGGTCGATGGCCTGGCGCGAAGCCTTGTAAACAAAGTCATTAACGCCCTTCCATTGTCCCATCTTGGGATCGAGGCATTCACCCTTTTCAACGGGCTGGTTGGGTCCGGTGGGGTTGATTTCGTAAGAGGCCTTGCAGTCCATCCAGTTATAGGCGCCGCAAAGACCGGTTCTTTCAGGGCTAACCATACAGACGTGGCTGGGGGCGAAAGACTGACAGAGGGTACAGGAGTAATAAGTCTCTACACTCTCATCCGTCATCTTTTCCACACGATCGTCTCTTACCTTGTACTCCGCCCTGGCCGTTTTGGTCAACTTGTCCACATCCGCCTTCTTGGTGTAGAGGGTGACCTCCACCTTATCCAGAATATTTCCGAAATCCTGGTGAAATTTGGCATGGAGAATCGTCCCGATATCCTTGAGGGTAAAACCCTTTTCCTTGGCGGGTTCGCCCACGCGGATCCAGGAAATATCGCGCTGCCCGATATGCATAACGCCCTGGGCGTAATTGATGAGATGGTGAATCTGGCGTTCCAAAATAGGTTCAAAGTCGGGCTGCATTTCGCGCCCGGCCACCTGGACATAAATCCCCAGGGGCAACTTATCGCCCTTCTTGGAGTCCGTGACATCGGGGCCGACCACATTGACCTTACCGTCCTCGATATCGTTCATTTCCGCCATCTTGCACAGCTCGGTACACTGGGTCTTACTCCCGCCCATCTCGATATAAAGATCGTCCTTTCGGACGCGCTCTCCCTCAAAGGCGGGACCGTAGGCCAGGGGAATATCGATCTCCGTAATGCTCACCTTGAGCCCCCGAATCTCGATGGATCTTGCGGGCATCTCATCATGCCCCACATTGGCCACGACATGCTCATAGGTACAGACCCCGGTGGGCAGAATTTCAGGAATATCGGTATCCGAGATGGTCGGGAATCCCCAGTTGACGGCACCGGCCGCATTGGCGGCCCATTCGGCGTTGACTTCACCCAGGGCGTTCACAAAGGCAAATATACGGTCTTTCTGGTATTTGAGTTGCTTTTTGAAATCACCGGGCTGGATACCTCCAAAGGACATTCCGGCACGATTGGCAAAACCCAGGGCGAAAACCGCGGCCGAAATATCCGGTCCGAAGGGCACCAGACGGGTGCCCCAACCGATCTGCACCTTCTCCTCCAGCAACTGCTCGGCAAAGGTGGTCCCATTCTGGTTGGCCGCCATAAAGACATAAATCGTCTTGAGCTGATACTCTTCGGCCATTTTCTTGGCCGTGGCCGTATCCGGGGCGGACCCGACGATGGCCGCGAAGCCCGGTGCGGTGCCGTCCACGAATTCCACGCCGCGCTTTCTCATAATGGCGTCATCGGCGGCGCCCAGCCAGATCTTGCCGTTATCCACGTCGGGGTCTTCCACGGAAGGCTGGTAAAAATCAGGGTCTTCCACATATCGAATGGCCTCGGCGATCTCTTCGGCGAAAAGTGCCGCCATCCCCGCGTCCAGCAGGGGGCCGAGATAAGGAAGATGACAGTCCTTCTTGACATGGGGCGGCAAGAGACTTCGGGCAAAATCCAAAGGCTTCTTGGCCGAGTCCAGGTCCGTGACCTTGATGCCCGTCAGGGAATAAATAATGGGTAGAAAATAGGCGGTATTTGGAAACTCCAGTTTTTGGCTGCCGCCATAGGCCTCCAAGGCCCTTTTGTACTTCCCTTCAGCCTTGGAGACTATATTGTACGCACCCTGAATGGCTGCAAATGCTACTAATTTTGACATATTATACTTCCTCCCTTCTTAAGATGCTTTATTAAAGATAATCTTAAGCGGCTTCCATATCTCGTCGATCGGACATATCCATCAGCACGCGCTCGCGGGCCTTATCAATGCCCAGGGCCTTTCTCTTCTTGTCGATATGAGCAATCATTTTGTGGGCATGTTTGACGGGATCGATTTCCAGATCCCACATACCGCCATAGAGGTCTTCCAGTTCATTATAGAGATGGTTTTCAAAGACGGGCGCCCCGCTCACCGGCATCGTCACCCCGAATACGGTATAGACGCCGGCGGTTACGAAGTAATGTCCGATGCTGATGGCCTTTTCGCTCATCCATTCAGGCGCGGAACCAGCCGCGGGAAGATCGCTGATGTCGTTTCCCAGGCCCCCGGCCTTGACTACTTCGGTTGCCGCCATCAGGATTCTACTGTTATCCACGCAGGATCCCATATGGAGGACCGGCGGGATCCCTACGGTCTCGCAGACCTCGGCGAGGCCGGGACCACAGAAAACCTTGGCCGATTCAGGGGTCAAAAGACCCGCTTTGGCGCAAGCAATCGCATTGCATCCGGTGGTAAGTACAATCACATCATGCTTCAGGAGTTCTTTAACGACCGTGATATGCCCCTCATCCAGAGAGGTTCGGGCGTTGTTTCACCCAACCACGCCGGCTATACCCCGTATGCGGCCGTTGATAATGTTGTCGTTCAAGGGGGTATAGGATCCCCTGAAGGTCCCTCCGAGATGGTAGTTGATGGATTCATAGCTGAAACCCGCGATCAGATCGGTCTTCTGGTCCGGGATCATGACCTCCTTTTCCCTGTTGGGAAAATTTTCGACGGCCGTCCGGACGATCTTCTTGGCGTCTTCAAAGGCGGTGTGCTCATCGAATTCGATATGGATCGTCTCCCCTGAGGCAATCTTCGCCCTGGGATTCGTGGTAATAACCTTGGTATGGAAACACTGGGCCACGTTTGCGATATTCTCCATAATACACTGGACATCCACCACCATGGCATCCACTGCGCCGGTGATGATGGCCAGTTCCTGCTGCAAAAAATTCCCGGCCAGGGGCACGCCGTGACGCATCAAAAGTTCGTTGGCCGTGCAGCAGATGCCGCTCAACTGAATCCCCTTGGCCCCCTTCTTCTTGGCCAGTTCCACCATTTCAGGCAATTCCGCCGCCTGTACGATCATCTCACTCAGAAGGGGTTCGTGCCCATGGATAACCAAGTTTACGTGGTCCTCCTTAAGAACCCCAAGATTGGAATTGCTTTTGACGGGATATGGACACCCGAAGAGAACGTCCTGAAGATCCGTGGCAATCATTGAACCGCCCCAACCGTCGCCAATGGCGGCGCGTGAACATTGTTGCGTGATATTCTCATAGTCCTGATCCACACCGATATGGGTCCGATGCATGATCTCGACAATTTCCCGGTCAATGCCTCGGGGCACCACCCCCAACTTTTTCCAAAGCTGGTATCGTGCCTCGGGAGCCCGTCTGGCCGTACAGACCTCACCGTTTTGTTGACCCCATTGTGCAAGGGCATTTTCGCCCACTTCCACGGCGATTTCGTCGATATCCCGGTCAAGGATCTGTCCATCTTCCCCTTCTACCGTGATATCCACGCCAAAATCAGGGGCGATTTCAAGAAGCTTTTTCGTATCCCTGATATAGTAATCCTCTGTTTCCTTCCTCGCGGCTGCTAGAAAAGTCTCTGCAACTCCACGCCCGTGATCCGAATGCGCGGCGGCGCCGCCAGCGACCATTCTCGCAAAATTACGCGCCGCAATGGTTTGTGGGGTGGCGCCGCAAAGACCCTTGCGGGTGTCCTCTCCCTCAATACCGCTTTTCGGCAGGGGGAGTCTGCAGGGACCCTGCGAGCAGTTCTTACAGCAGGTGCCCTGGACCCCAATGTTGCAGGGTTTCATAGTTTGTGCGCGGTCAAAAATCGTTTCTATTTCCATCTCACGCGAACGCTCGATCATCATAGCGCTTGCTGTATCTATCGTTAAATCCTGCGGCTTCGGTTTCGCCTTGGCTTTGGACGCAACCGCCTTTTTTTTGACTTCTTCAGTCGACATTCCGAGGTTCCTCCTCTTTTTATTTTATGCTCAATCAGGTCACATACGCTTATGTATACGATTGAGACTCATAATAAGCTTATCAATGAGATCAGGTTGCTCGGCGGCAGGTGTTTTTGCCGTCTTCTCGGCCTTTTTTACCATTCGCTCCGCTTCAAGCTTTTCCTTTTCCTGGGCTCTTTTTAGCCTGAGTGCCTGTAACTCCTCCTTTTCTTTGGATTTGGCCTCAGCCTTCATCCGGTCTTCTGCCTCGGCCTTGGCCTTGGCTTCTGCCTCTGCTTTTGCCCTGGCCTTAGCTTCTTCTTCGGCCGCCTTCTTCTCAGCCTCCTCCTTGGCCTCGGCTTCTGCCCCGGCCTTTGCTATGGCTTCTGCTTCGGCTTTTGCCTTTGCCTCGGCCTCCGCTTTCGCCTTTACCTCTGCTTCGATTTTCTCCTTCTCGGCCTTGGGTTGCGCCTTGGCAGGTTCGGTCTTCGGCTTCAGCTCTACCACCTTTTCTTTCGCCTTAGGCGCCGCTTTTGGCTTTTCCGCCTTGGGTTCGGCCGCCGCCGGTTTAGCCTTGGAAGGCGCGCCCTCATCGGCAATCGTCAAGTCCGGTTCGGGGGACAGCGCAGCAAGATCCGCTTCATGGAGGTCTAGTTTCTTTGAGATCTCCTGGACATCTCCTGCCGTGCCTCCGTTTATCATCAATTCAATAAAAGATCTGATGAGCCTCACACTCTCAGGGTGCCTCAAGATGACCACATCGGCACCCGAAAGCAGATAACTCACAGCAGCCGTAGTCTCCATCAAAACGGCTCTTCTCTCGGGATCACCTAGAATCGGGGCATCCTCCAGGCTCAGCCCGGCCTCCTTGCATTTCCACACCTCGTTGCCGATGTTGGAAATCATGGGGACCTGCAGTTTATCGTCCTCCTGGGTGAGGGCGGCCATCCGAATCCTTTCCATCACGGAATACGAATATTCCAGACCATATCCCAATCCCCCTGTTGTGGGATCGACGATAATCTTGTCGGTTTGAACACCAAGATTTCCCAGTAGGATGTTAAGTTGTTTGGCAAGGTTCACATCGATCGGAGAAGATGCAACAATCGTGTGTCCGTATCCAAGGGCACTGGCACCGACGCCTTTATGGTTGCCTTCTTCAATAGGGGAGAGCGCCAGGTTCATTCCCTGACATTTTTCTGAGATGACTTTCAGGACTTCTTCGTCCTTCTGGTTATTTGCAGTACCCCACAAAACTACAGGGACATCCACCGCATCCGCGACCGTCTTCGCCACCTCAGCCGCTTCCTCATTCCCCCTGTCCAGACCATTTGGGTCGATGCTCTTCATTTGGAGTACGATAATATCTGCACCATACTCGGTTACGCATTTCTTGGCCCAGTTCTCAGGCGAAGAAATGACATCTTTGAAAGGCTCAACCGCTGCAGCGGGCCATTCTTCCGAGGGGTCATAATCCCAAACCTCCATGGCAATCTTAGGTGGATTGGGCATTTGCCCCTCAAAGAGATGGAAAGGGTATGAGTCCTGTCCTCCCAACGTCACAGCTCTATTGCCTGTTCCGATGGTCGTCTCCCCTATCTTTCCTGAATAGGGCTGTTTTGGAATCTCAAAGGCCAATTTTTCTACCTCCTTCGTTTATTGACAATAATGTTCCCTTTACCCATTCATTCTCCCATAACTTATTAAAATCTAAACGAACCGGCGTATACACACCTGCACCGGTCTTCACACAAGAGTCCTTGTGCGTAAATACCCAGTTGTGTCTTGATAGATCACTGTTACAGGCTAGGGTCAAAAGATCTGTAATTACGGTTTTACTATCGATAATATGAAAAAAATCGGGAGAAATCAGATATAGATATAAGTCGAAAGAATAATAATCAGTTCCGGTTCGTAGTATAAGTAGCAGGTGTATGAGAACCTTTTTTGACGAAACCTGCTTGCAAGAACAGCTGCAAACCTGATTAATAAAAAAATGCCTGCAGCGTCATGGAGGACTTCTGACCTTGCTGAAGGGATCAAAAAAGTAACCTCATTTGCGAGGACTTTTAACCATAAATTACATAAAAAGCCTTGTCAAGATGTTTTATCAATAAAATGAGAACTTTACAATTTATTTTTTTATCCAAGATGTGGGGGTACAAAAAAATATAATACAAGATATAGATGCAGAATCAATTTTTAAAAACTCTATCGAAAATATCAAATGCCGATCTGAGAGCGTGACTTTCCTCGTCGAGCTGTATCGTGGGTTTCCCGTTAAGATCAAATTCCGTGACCTGATCGTCTTCCGGAATGATGCCCGTCAATTCCAGGTTGTAGTGATCAACCATCTTCCGTATCCCTTCCTCCTGACCAACCCTGGCCTGGTTGACGATAAGATGTTTTCTGGCGATATTAAGGTTCAGCTCGTCGGTCAAATCAAAAATTCTCGCCGCCGCCTGTATTCCCCTTCGGCTTGGATCGGAGACCACAAGAAGGACGTCAATATTGTTAGTCGTCAGTCTGCTGATATGTTCCATCCCCGCCTCGTTGTCCATGACGACATAACCGTAATTGTTGATCAGCTTGTCGAGGTAAATAGTAAGAAGGCTATTCGCAGCGCAATAGCAGCCGGCGCCTTCCGGCCGTCCCATCACGATCAAATCATACCCCTCCGACTCCACAACCGCCTGCTCTAGTTTCATCTCCATAAAGACGTCTTTGGTCATCCCGGTTGCCACTCCTTTTTTCATCTCCTCCCTGGCATCCCCAAGGGTCTCATCCACCTCTAAGCCTAAGACTTCGTTGAAGTTTGCGTTGGAATCCGCATCCACAGCTAAAACGGGAGTCTTTCCCTTTTTTAAAAGATATTTGACAAGCAGGCCGGCTATGGTAGTTTTACCTGTTCCCCCCTTACCTGCAAGACCGATCGAATAGGGCATATTGTTGCCTCCTGGTCAGGAAATTTTTGTTGATCTTTTAGTTGATTTTTTCTAGAATTCAAACAATTTATAACTTATTCTAACTTAATTAATAAATATGTCAAATAAGAGCAAAATATGGAATCAAATTTGTACGGACCTGCAGTCTAAACTGTCAGATGAGGAGTTTAAGACTTGGTTTTCCCAGACCCTCCTCAAAGAATTTGATTTCGATCTCGCGCTCATCGACGTCCCTAACAAATTCGTCGCCGATTGGCTGGAAGATAAATATCTTCCGGCGATAAAAAAGGCCTTCAAGGTCAAATTAAATCAATCACCTGAAATTCGTTTTACCTATAATAACAAAAGGAAAGGATCAAAGCTTCAGAAGTTCCCTTCGGTTCAAAAAAATTCTGATTCATACTACAGTCTCAATCTCAATCCATCAATGACCTTTAAACGTTTCATCGCAGGGGATTGCAATAGGTTTGCTTTTTCATCGGCAAAGGAAGTGGCCGAAAGACCCGCAAGTGTCTATAACCCTCTTTATATCTTCGGCGGGTCGGGCCTGGGGAAAACCCATATTCTACATGCCATTGGAAATGCCGTTATTAATAAAAACCCTGCATGTCGCGTAAGGTATGTGTCCTCTGATTCCTTTACATCCGATTTCACCTATTCTATTAAAAGTGAAAAGGTCTATGACTTCAGGGCAAGATATTCTGATTTGGATATTTTGCTGTTTGATGATATCCATCTACTAGTCGGCCGTAAGCGAACGCAGGATGAATTTCTTTTTATTTTCAATACACTTCACGACAAAAGAAAACAACTTATCATAACCGGGAACAAACCCCCTAATAAACTGAGAAATATTAAATCTCAACTGACATCGAGACTGGGCTGGGGTTTACTTACCGAAATTCACCATCCTGATAATAAGACAAAAGTAGAAATTATCAAGTCTCGGGCCAAAGAAGATCATTTAAATATTCCGGACGACGTTCTCTTTTTTTTCGCAAACTCCGTCAGGGATTGCAAAGGGCTCGTCAATAACATGGTCAGGTTAGAAACCTATACATCCTTAAACAACGGCCTTCTCAATATTTCTATAGCCAAGTCTCTCATTAAAGATGTTCATCAGGCCGAGATCGGCATAGAGGATATTAAAACAACCGTTGCCGGTTTTTTTAACCTGTCTGTTACAGATCTGATATCAAATAAAAAGAAAAGAACCTATTCCTACCCTAGGCAACTGGCTATGTATCTGGCCAGAAAATATACTCATTTGTCCTATCAGCAGATCGGCCATGCTTTTGGACACAAGAACCATTCGACCGTTATTTATGCCATCAGGCGAATAGTAAAAAACAAAGACAATGCAGAGAATATCCGGGACCACCTCGGTCAAATCGAAAACATTCTATCCTAAAACCTCGGAGCATGGTCGTAAAATCTCCAGGGTGATGCCTCCTTCAAGATATTCCACATAATATCGACAAAGAAGGCTTGAATAATTAACAAATGTCGACCATTGAGTTTGTAGATGATAAAAAAGATATTCCTGTGGCATATACGGCGGGCAAAAATGACATGAAAGCTTTGATAACTTAGCAAATCTTTTTATATCGTTTTTAACCAGTTAAAGGACTATTGGACAAAAGAACATGTCTATATGATTATTACTAGGAGGATAATATGGAAATAAATATAGATAGGGACCAACTGTACCGATCTATCTCCAGAGTTCAAAGTATCATTGAAAAACGAAGTAACATGCCCATTCTTTCCATGGTCCTGATCTCAACAATCGATGGAGCGATCAATGTTTCTGCAACTGATCTGGAAATAAGCTTTCAGCAACAGCTCCCTGCTGAAATCGTTTCAACCGGGAGTCTGACCATCTCCGGGAGAAAACTTTTTGAGATACTGAAGGAGAGTAAAAACCCTAATATCCATATCAAAGAGAATGAAAACAACTGGGTTTTTATCTCAGATGGAGCGGCTAGATATAATCTGGCATCCCTGCCGGCCGATGAGTATCCTGTTTTTGTCGAACCGGAAGACGTTCCGACGATAGAGATAGACGGACAGGACCTTCAGGAGATGATCACCAAGACCATCTATTCCGTCACCATGGATGATGCCGGATTCAAGCTGTCGGGAATCTATGTGGAAAAGGTGGCCCTTGAAGGAAAAACTTTTTTAAGAATGGTCTCAACCGATGGACATCGTCTGTCCATGGTCGATAAAGAGATCGAGGGCCTTGAAGGTCTGTCGATTGATGGCGGCATCATGATCCCTAAAAAAGGAATGGCGGAATTGAGCAAAATAAGCGCTGAAGGAGGAGCCGTACATCTGGGTTTTAAGAAAAATAATTGTGTGGCCAAACGGGAAGACGCCGTAATCGTTATACGCCTTCTCGAGAGCAAATTTCCGGACTATACCGCAGTCATTCCAAACGAAGCTAAATTTTTTATAAAAATTGAAAGATATGCCCTCCTGGATGGTATGAAAAAAATGATTATATTGAGTAGTGAAAGTTATCGGGGGGTGAAGATTACCCTGGAAGACGATAACCTGGAACTGGTCTCTATCAACCCTGACCTCGGAGATGCCCAGGAGAATCTCAAGGTAGAGTTTAAAGGAGAGCGTATCGAGGCCGGCTTCAATGCCAAGTATTTTATAGAGGCCCTTCAGGCCATGGAGAGTAACATCGTAGAATTAGGGTTTATCGACAATTCCAGCCCTTGTTTACTGAAAGGAACTGATGACAAGGGATTTCTAGGGCTAATCATGCCAATGAGGCTGTAATATGGTAGAAAAGGATTTAGCAGGTCAAGTTACTACAAGTAGTTACGGTGCTGCAAGTATCAAGATTCTTGAGGGTCTGGACGCCGTTCGAAAGCGCCCGGCCATGTACATTGGAAATACGGGATTTGAGGGTCTGCATCATCTCGTCTATGAAACGGTGGATAACAGCATAGATGAGGCCCTTGCAGGGCATTGTGACAAAATAGATATCGAAATCTTAAGTGACGGCAGTGTGATTGTTCTTGATAACGGACGGGGAATTCCGGTGGACATGCATGAAACCGAGAAAGTCCCGGCCCTGGAAGTTGTGATGACCAAGCTTCACGCGGGAGGCAAGTTTGACAACAAAAGCTATAAGGTGTCGGGAGGACTGCATGGTGTAGGGGTCTCTGTAGTAAACGCTCTCTCCGAGTTCCTGAATGCAGAAGTCTATCGCAACGGAAAAATATACGCCCAGAATTTTGAAAGAGGGATAAAAACGACCGAGCTAAAGGTGACCGGCGAGACCAAGAGACGGGGAACCCGGATTAACTTCAGGCCGGACAGCCAAGTCTTCGAGACGGTGAACTTCGATTTTGATACCCTTGCCAAACGAATGCGGGAGTTATCCTTTCTGACCAAGGGTGTCAGAATTAGAATCTCGGATGAACGCAGCGGTAAAAAAAAGGAGTTTATCTATGAGGGCGGAATAAAATCCTTTGTAGAATATCTCAACAAAAACAGGGAAGTTATCCAGCGAAAACCCATGTATATGACCGGCGAAAAAAATGGCATTATGATGGAGATCGCCATTCAGTATAATAATTCTTATAAAGAAAATATATTTAGCTTTGCTAATAATATCAACACACGGGAAGGGGGCAGCCATTTAAGCGGATTTAAATCCGCCCTGACCAGAAGCATTAATCAATATCTCCAAAATTCAGCGCTCTCGAAAAACTTCAAAGAGAAGCTCACAGGGGATGATGTCCGGGAGGGGTTGACCGCGGTGATCAGCGTCAAGCTACCGAATCCCCAGTTCGAGGGCCAAACCAAGACCAAACTGGGCAACAGCGAGATCAAGGGTTTGGTTGAAAATATGGTGAACGAAGGGCTTGGCAGTTTTTTTGAGGAAAACCCTACAGTTATTAAAGGTATTATATCGAAAACCATCGATGCGGCAAGGGCCAGGGAAGCCGCAAGAAAGGCGAGGGAGCTGGCACGCCGTAAGGGAGTCCTTTCCGATCACTCGCTTCCGGGAAAACTGGCAGACTGTCAGGAACGGGATCCGACGCAGTGCGAGATATTCGTTGTGGAGGGAGAATCGGCGGGAGGTTCCGCCAAGCAGGGCAGGGATCGGAAGTTTCAGGCTATTCTTCCCCTAAAGGGTAAGATTCTCAACGTAGAGAAGGCTCGGTTCGATAGGATGATCGCTAGTGAAGAGATCCGGACCATGATTGCGGCCTTGGGAACGGGAATAGGGGACAAGGAATACGATATAGACTCCTTGAGATATCATAAGGTTATTATCATGACGGATGCGGATGTGGACGGATCTCACATCCGGACGTTGCTTCTGACTTTCTTTTTCAGGCAGATGCCGGAACTCATCGAAAATGGAAACCTGTTTGTGGCCCAACCGCCACTATACCGTATTGTGGACGGCAAGAAAGTGATGTTCATAAAGGATGAAGAAGATTTTAATGATTATGTCCTGAATCGCATATCCGCCAAGGACAGAGTGACCCTTGACGATGGCGAAGTGATCTCCGGGCAACGCCTGGTCAAATTTCTAAATGGGTTGATGAAATTCTATGACAGTTTGAGTAGACTCTCGAGGAGAGGATACTTAAGCAGATTCATTGAATTCCTGGCGTCCTATGGCGTGACGGATAGAAGCCGTTTCAAAGACAAGGCCTTTATGGGCCGTTTTTTCCATGAATTGGAGGAAAAGGGCTTTCAGTTGAACGATGTCAAGGTCAATGAAGTCAATGGTTATTATGAGTTTCAGGTCACTGAAACTCAAAATGGGGGCCAGAGTTTTACCGTGAACTGGGAGTTCCTATCTTCACCCGAACTCAAGCAACTTATTGGGTATTCGAAAGAATTTCAAATTATTAGCAAAAAAGGCTGTACGATTGGTGAAGACGGTGTTGAAAAAAAGATAGACAGTCCCCTGGAACTCCTCGAAGAACTCACGGAAAAAGGGAAAAAGGGACTCACGTTCCAGCGGTACAAGGGCCTTGGTGAGATGAACCCGGACCAACTCTGGACGACAACCATGAATCCTGAGACACGGTCGCTCCTCATGGTGCGCATCAAAGATGCCGTGGAGGCGGACGATATATTCACGGTACTGATGGGTGATAAGGTGGAACCCAGAAGAGAGTTTATACAGAGCAATGCGCTGGAGGTCACGGAGTTGGATATCTAAATATTAGACGAAAAGAAAACAAGGCGATGTCCGGTTCCGGAATATCTTCAGGACAGGCATCGCCTTAGCTTTGGAAGATAATATAACCGTGTCACAGGTGAATAAAAAGCATTCATGTGGCGATCACAAGACATTGAGGAAGAGAAATGATCACGGATTTAAGGATTGATCCCGTCAATATCGAAGATGAGATGAAAAAGTCTTATTTGGAGTATTCCATGAGCGTCATCGTGGGAAGGGCTCTCCCGGACATTCGGGATGGCCTGAAGCCGGTGCACAGGCGGGTGCTTTACGGCATGCAAGACCTCAGAAATTACTTCAACAGGCCTTATAAAAAGTCGGCCAGGGTCGTCGGTGATGTCATTGGTAAATATCATCCTCATGGCGATGCGGCCGTCTATGATACGATCGTCCGAATGGCCCAGGATTTTTCTTTGCGCTATCCCTTGGTTGATGGTCAGGGTAACTTCGGATCTGTAGATGGAGACCCGCCCGCCGCCATGCGGTACACGGAAGTGCGCATGACTCGAATGGCCCAGGAATTTCTTTCCGATATTGATAAAGAAACAGTTGATTTTATACCAAATTACGATGGATCCCTTGAAGAGCCAAACATCCTTCCTACCACCATTCCTAATCTTTTGATCAACGGATCATCAGGAATAGCCGTTGGTATGGCGACCAATATTCCGCCGCACAACCTGACGGAAGTTTGTAATGCCGTGATCGAGATGATCGATAAACCGGATGCAGAGGTTGAGGATCTTATGAAGATCATTCCGGGCCCAGACTTTCCAACGGCAGGTTTTATTTTGGGCAGAACCGGTATCAGGGAGGCCTACAAAACCGGCAGAGGGATTGTGAAGATCAGGGCTAGGGCCTTTATCGAAAAGGTGGGGCACAACAGGGAGAGAATCGTTATCACGGAGATTCCCTACCAAGTGAACAAGGCCAGGCTTCTAGAGAAGATCGCGGATCTGGTCAAACAGAAAAAGATCGAGGGGATTTCGGATATCAGAGACGAGTCAGACAGGGAGGGCATGAGAGTTGCCATTGATGTTAAAAGAGACGCCATGGGCCTCGTCATACTCAATCGTCTCTACAAATTCACCCAGATGGAAACCTCTTTTGGCATCATCCTCCTGGCCATTGTCAACGGGAGACCGGAGATCCTCAATATTCGTGAGATCCTGGAACACTTTATCCGTCATCGACGGGATATTATTATCAAGAGAACCACCTTCGAACTCAGAAAGGCGGAAGAAAGGGCCCACATTCTGGAGGGACTGAAAAAGGCCCTTGATTTTCTGGACGAAGTTATCGAGGTGATTCGTTCCTCTTCAGAACCTAAAGAGGCCAAGAGTCGATTGATGGCCGACTTTGAACTCTCGGAAATCCAGGCCCAGGCCATCCTGGACATGAGGCTGCAAAGGCTGACCGGTCTTGAAAGAGAAAAGATTATTTCCGAATATCAGGACCTCATCAAAGATATCGCGCGTTTCAAGGCTATACTCGAGAGTCCCCAGCTGGTACTCGAGATGATCAAGGGGGAGATGCAGGAGATCAAGGGAAAACATGGGGATGAGCGAAGAACGGAACTCCTGATAGATACAGGCGATATCGACGTCGAAGATCTCATTGCCGAAGAAGATATGGTGGTTACCTTCAGCCACGAAGGATACATCAAACGAAACCCCATCAGTCTTTACAGGGCACAGGGTCGGGGCGGTAAAGGGATGACCGGGGTGAAACCTAAAGAAAAGGATTTTGTAGAACTCCTTTTTGTCGCTTCTTCCCACGATTATCTGCTTTTTTTCACTAATAAAGGAAGAGTCTACTGGAAAAAGGTGCACGAAATTCCCGAGGGTGGACGGCTCGCGAGGGGAAAGGCCATTGTGAACCTCCTTGAATTACAGCGAGGGGAACGAGTCGCTACGACCCTAGCGGTCAGGGACTTTGAGGAAGGGAAATATGTCCTGATGGTGACCAGGAAGGGTGTGGTCAAAAAGACCGAATTGGTCGCATACGGTCGGCCAAGGACGGGCGGTATCGTGGCCCTGAAGATCAGGGAGGATGACGAGCTGATCGGTGTCAGGGTGACGGAAGGTGATCAAGGCATTTTTCTGGCTACGCGTCAGGGAAAATCTATCCGATTTAGTGAGGAAGACCTGAGACCCATGGGAAGGGTCGCGACCGGAAATATCGGTATCAGGCTTGAACCGGGCGATGAGGTCGTGGGCATGGATGCACTCATTGAGGGGGCGACGATCCTGACCGTTACGGAAAACGGATTTGGAAAGCGCACGAAGACGGAAGAATACCGGACTCAGGCACGTGGAGGAAAGGGAATTCTGACGATCAAGACATCCGAACGTAATGGTCCGGTAGTATACGCCTATCAGGCTGCGGATCATGACCAGCTCATGATTATCACCGAACATGGAAAAATTATTCGCTTGAGGGTGGCGGATATCTCGGTGATCGGGCGCAATACCCAGGGAGTGAAACTCATCGACCTGGGAGATGATGAGAAGGTTGTGGGGGTGGCGAAGGTTGTCGAGGACTGACATCCATTCACAGGGAAAGCCATGAGAGAGCCTCAGATTTCTCGAGGCTCTCTCTCGTTTCAATGCGATTATGATGTCATATGAGAAAGGCCTTTCCTGTATTCTTCAAGGTATGGTCGTCGCGCATATAGTTGGCCTGGCTTCCGTTGCGGTGGATAACATCGAGGCCTTCCGGGTCATAGGGTTCGATTTCAAGAGGAGGGGCGTCTTCGGGGGTTGTATTGCGGCACAGATCGATATGTCTCTCCAGCTTTCCGATGGAGAAGGAGATGAGCTCCTTCAGGAAACCGAATGCATGTCTCATCTGGTGGAAGCCGTATTTCTTCATGAGGGCGAAGCCTTGGATCGCATCTTTTTCAGCACGGGCGTTGGGGCGCTCTTCGCTGGTCGTACAAGCGGTCTGAACGGAGGGCAGATCGAGTCTCTTGTTGATCTTCTCTGTCAGCAGGTTGGCGATGTTGTGTGAGAGCAGCCCGAGGTCTACGGCATAACTCTTTCCGATGTTGGCTATAGAGGGAAGCCCCGCGTGAACCGTCATGACTCCCGGTCGGGTCAACTGGGCCAGGGTGATCCCGAAAAGGGCCTCCGCGTGGGTCAGGGTGAGCAGGGCGGACATGGAATAGGGGGCGGAGAGCCCGGCCATGGGCATGGAGGAGACATAGACGGGGATACCGCGGTTTACGCAGTTGAGAAATGGCTCGATCATGCCTTCGATCACATTGAGGGGACTGTTGATGATGGAGAACTGAACGGTCAGGTTGCCACGGGTTTTGGTGATCTCGTCGGCCCGGGCAATCCCGGCCTCGGTCACGGCGGCAACGTAGACGGGTTTCTGGCAGTGCTCGATGATGGCGTCCATGACCCTGACTTCCTGATTCCTGATGAGAACACCCCTGGCCATGAAGTCCACTACGTCGGCCTCATCGACGATGGATGCGATTTTTATGAGGTGATCGAAGGTGGGCGGGACGAGTTCTCCGGATGGGTCGTCATACACGAAAGGGGCCGTACCCCCTACGCCGAAGGCGTTTTCTGGAATCCAGTACTGGTGCCGTTTGGGGGCGGTCGTCAACGCCTGTTCGACGAGATCCGAAAGGATGTGGATATGCCCGGTGCTATCGTCATAGGCCGCAAGACCTGTATCCTCAAAAAGTCTTCTAACCTTTCTTGAGTTGCATTTGACGCCGACCTCTTCCAGCACATGAAGGGCGTCTTTATGAATCTGCTCGACATAGTCCGTTTCTTCTAGGGTCGGCAAGTCCTGGTGTTCCAAGATTATGGGGGACTGCTGAGGAGCCAAGGGAGACCTCCTTGCTAAAGTGGATGGATGAGGTATGTAAAAAATTTTGTCGTCAGGTGGAAACAAAGGACGCGATACTTTTTTTGTCACAGACACCTTAAAAAGGAGCGGTTCCTCCCGGAATCGTTTCTTCCTGTGCCGATACCGACACAAAAGCCTCTTTGTGGTGGCCTAACTCCAGGGAAACGGGCTGTGAGACTCGGGAAGGAGTTCTCCGGTCTGGAATCGCTCGTAGCGGAAAGGCTCGAGCAGGGCCTGTCTCTCACCCATGATCTCCTTTGCCACGAGCTCGCCGACGCCGATCATCTTGTAGCCGTGGCTGGAATCTGCAATCATGAAACAGTTTTCCCGCAGCACATCAAAGATGGGGAAATTGTCCGGGCTGAAGGCCCCGAGGCCCCCGGAAGGCTCCTTTCGATATCTGCTGTACTGATCTTGATAGCGCTGCTGACAATGGGCCAGGGCTGATGTCCACATATGGGCGAATTCCGGGCCGACGACAAAATGGGGTGAATCGATACCATAGGGATCCACGGCAACATCTTTATCCTCGACCAGATAGGGCGCGGCACCCCCTTGCACGCCGCCGAAGTGGAAGTCGGGTTTGTAATAGATGCCCCACATGTCTTTTGTAATGACGGAGCCGTCTTCGCTGCTCTCGAGAACGGCTTCGGAATCTACATGGATCACCGGCGGCATATGGCCCCGGTTGTCCAGCCCGTAGGTCGGTTCAACACCGAGGGTTCCTTCCTGCAGGCACTGGTAGGTCCACATGGTTCGGCCTTGATGAATCACTCCGTCCCGATCCTTGACGTCGATCTTTGAGGGGAACCCCAGCATATCCCAGAAATCTTTGACCCATGGACCGGCACCGACGATCACATAGTCGCACTGGATTTTGCCCTTGTTCGTTTCGACAGCCTTTACGCAGCCGTTCACGTCGAGTGCTTTGACCTCGACGCCGCTCATGATCCGGACCCCTTCGGCCTCTGCCTTGTCCGCCAGACGATACAGGGCCGTCGTGTTGTGGGCGTACCCACCGCGCTTCTCATGGAGAATGGAGGTGGTTTTCCGTGCCTGCCAGTCCTGGAAAACATTTTCCCGCATGTATTCGAGGCAGTCTTTATCGCCTTCGATAAACTCGGAGTCGTAGCCTATCGTCTTCTGACGGTCATATATGTCGGCCACATCCGCGTGCATGGACTCCGGGGAGACTTGCATGTACCCTACCGGGTGGTAGCCGTACCCTTCGGCGTCTTCTTCCCAGAGATCGACACTGTGGGCGATGAGTTCCTGCATGGCGGGCTGGAAGTAATTGTTACGAATGACGCCACAGGCGATACCGGACGCCCCGGCGCCGATGGCGCCTTTATCGATGATCAGGATGTCTTTGCCGCTCCCCCGACCGTTTTCCTTCAACCGCCTGGCCAGATGCCATGCGGTACTCAGGCCGTGTATACCCGCACCTATGATGACGTATTTTTTATTCGTGGGTAATGACATGGTGTTCTCCTTTTTTTACGATGGGGTCCGATGGGGCCGTTCATGGGCCGCGTTTTGTCGATCTCGCTCCGGTCGGTGCACAGGACCGATGCGAATTATTTAAAGGGGTCCCAGCGGATGGTTTGTTTCTCATAGGACGGGGGAAACATCCTCAGGAACTCGTCGTAATAGTAAAGCTCTTTGAAGGAAGCAAAGGGGAGCCCGTAGGCCGCCTTTGGCCGCGCTTCGATTTCCTTCGGATCGATTTTTTTGGAGACGATATCATCCATCACGTCATCCATGCCCACACCCATGGAGAATCTGAGTTTTTCGCGGTTGGCGATTTTCTCTGGGAGCATGTCCCTGAAGGCCTCCCGCAAAATATACTTTTCGATCTGGTTTTCACCGTAGATCTTCCATCTCATGGGGATCTTCTGGCTGAAGGCCACTACGGACTGGTCCAGGAAGGGAGTCCGATAGCTGACGCCGTTGGCCATCCATGCCCGGTCCAGTCGTCTCAAGGCCGTGTTGTAGGAGATCTCCAAGAGCCTCTGGGCCAGGCGCTTACGCTCTTCGTCGTCTCTGACTTTGGGGTTCTTTAGGACCATCCGGTAGCCGCCGAAGAGCTCGTCGGCGCCTTCGCCCACCAGGACGCAACGGGTGTGTTGTGCGGTTAACCTGGAAACATAGTAGTTGGAGATGATGCCGCTGATGCAGTCCTCGTCGAAACTCTCCAGATACCAGACGGCATCGGTCATGAATTCCTCGATGTCCGAGTCGGTGATCTTGTAGATATGATGTTCCAGGCCGAGGAATTCCGCCATGAGAACGGCGTTTTCCAGGTCCGGGCCCGGGGCCTTTTCAATGGTTCCGGTGAAGAGTTTCAAACTCGGATTAAAATCCTTGGCAATGGCGGCCACGATGGAGCTGTCCAGGCCGCCGCTCAGGGAGATCCCGCCGACCCCCTTCATTCGTATCTTGACGGCATCGATGAGAAGTTGCCGAAGCGTGCGGACCGAGCCGTCAAGATCTGTCGCCTCCGGAATCTCCGGTTCAAAGCCCTCGAAGGCTTGAAGGCCCTTCTTGGTTGAAAAATAATGTCCGGGGGGGAGTTCCTGAAGATTGAAACGGACGTGATCCACGAGGCCCTTCATTTCCGTGCTGAAGAAAAAGGAGCCATTATTGGCACCATAAAACAAAGGCCGGGCCCCGACATGATCCCGCACCAGGACGACCTCACCGTCCTTCTCCACGATGGCGCAGGAAAAGGTGCCGTTCAGGAGCTTGAAGCAGTCCCTGCCGTGTGTTTGGTAATATTCCCTGAAGACGTCCACATCGGGCTGACCCCCGGGGCGCTCGTTGTACAATTCCCCGTCGAAAAGAATATAGGGGGCCTCGGTCAGAGACGTGGCATAAGTCATTTCGGGAACGATATTCACTTCATTGGCACCCAGTGTGCCTCTATGGTTGAAGAGGGTCCGAATGACGGTGTTGTCCGGGCCACGGTGACGCATATTTTCGAGCATGTCTCTGACGTGCGCGGTGCTGTCGCCATTGACTTCTCCCTCTTGGGATATGATCCTGGCAATACTGGCCATTTTTTTCCTCCAAAATCATGATGTTTGTGACGTTGCTAGTCGAAGAAAATTTTGCCGATGTTTGCTGTGGTTAACGGGTCTTCCATATACATACCCAATCCGATATTCTCAAGGGACATCATGGCCCGTTCATCATAGACCGGCATGTCCACATCCGGAGCTTCCTCTGCGGTCACCTCCTGTGCGATCTTAGTGGTCTTCTCAAGCTTTTCGAACGAAAAATCGATGAGGTAGCGCAGGAAAGCAAAGGGGTGTCGCATCATATGGAAACCATACTTGAGGCACAAGGATTGGCCCATTCGGGCATCCGCATAAGCCCTCTCCGTGGGATGTTCTTCGTGGGTCGTAGCGGCGCTCTGGAAAGCGGGGAGGTCCAGCATGAGATTCAGGTGCGTCATGAGGATATTCAATAAATTGTGAGAAATGAGGCCGTAATTGGGGTTGTATTCGATCCTGGGATCGGCAATGGTCGGGTATCCGGCATGCACGCAGACAACACCGGGGTTGAGAAGTTGCGCGGCACAGATGCCGAAGAGGACCTCCGCATGGGTCATGGACAGGACCCCGTTAAAACAGTAGGGCGCGCTGATGCCCGCCATGGGCATCGCGGAAATGAAAAGAGGAAGCCCGGCTCTGGCGACCTTGACGAATGATTCGGAAAAGTTTTCGTTGACCTCCAGGGGGGGGCGTGTCAAACAAAACACAATCATGATGTTTTGTCTTGTTTCGTAGATCTCCAAGGCCCTTTTTAGAGATGCGTCGGAGGTGACCGCGAAATAGATTGGTTTAGAGCAGTTTTCAGCCATGATGGTCATCTGCTCCACCTCGTCTTTCAATTTGACCCCCCTGCCCATGCCAGCGACGACATCGTTCGATTCAGCCATACAGGCCATAAGGGTGACGTGGTCAGGGGTCGGCGTGAGACCTCCCTCTCCGGCCTTGTCATCATAGACGTAGGGTGCCGTTCCACCGATAAAGTAACTGTTCAATGGCACGAAAAACCGATCCAGCCCTGGCACGGTCGCTAGGCAGCGTTCGACCAGGGCTGACATGATATAGATGCGGTCCTCAAAAATGACGGCAAGCCCTTCTTTTTCATAGCGCCGAAAAGCATCCTGTAGGTCAGGTTGTCTGCAGCCGACACCAAGGTTTTCCAGGATCCAAAGGGCGTCTTGGTGAGAACGAAACAACATATCAACAGTTTTTTCTCCAAAGAGCCTCTTAGCGTTTTTAATGTGGTGTGGATTCACGGCGTCTCTCTTTCCTTCCGAGTGTTATAGAAACAATAACGTCAATGAAATCGGCTTTTCCAACAAAAATGGGGACAGCATTCCCCTTGGATAAAAAGAGTTAACACTATTTCTGTTACTATAATGTTAAATAAAATAGTTGGAATTGAAATATTAATAGCAGAAAGAAATTATCCTGTCAAGGCCCTCAAAAATTGCCGACTGAAATGCGTTTTATTAAATGGCGGGGAAGGCTGCATGCATAGGTCAATGAGGGGAAGGGTCGATGGGACGTCGCCTTGAAAAGGCAAAAATCTGCATCCTCCCTCTCGGGAGATCAATGGATGGCACTAAATAAAGGTGCTAAGAACGGTCTTATCGGGGACTGTCAAAATTGGCGACCAGGGACACTATTCGACATCAATATCCTGAAAATCTAACAGATCTGTGAGTTTTGTGAGGCCGAGAACGATCAGGTGGATTTCGTCCTCTGAAAGCCTCTTGAGACCGTCCATAATTTTTTGCTGGATGGGAGGCGGGGCGTTTTCCGCCAGTTTCTTACCGGCATCCGTGAGTTCGATCGTGATGACCCTTCGATCGGGAGAGTTCCGGAACCGGGCCACCAATCCCTTTTGTTCCAAGCGGTCTACGATACCTGTGATGGTACTGGATTTCACCATAATATGATTGGCGATTCGGGAAGGCGGGAGGGGACCATTTTCATAAAGTGTGAGCAGGCAGTTCAGTTGCGGAGCGCTGATCTGATATTTTTTACTGAGTTCTTTGGTGTAGAGCTCTCCTGACTGCATCAATCTCCGAATTGAAAAAATGATATCTCGGGTTGGGTTCTGAGAGGTATTTTTCTCGGTCGCCACTGGGGGGGAAATTGGGGTTTGAATCGTGGACATGATAATTATTCCTGCTGAAAAAATGCTGGTTCAACTATTCCATTGATCGTATTATCATAGCAGAAAAATCAGATCAACGGTTTTAAATACCAGGCAATGCATTTTATCCCCCAATTTCAAGGAATGAACGATCCTTGATGTTGCCAAAGGTGGAGGGGAAGATCGAGAAAGGGTCTCAAAACCATAACTTCCGGTGACACAGAATACTAGCACTTACCCGGCCTCTGTCAAAGGGGAAAATGACGTCAAATAAAAAATTGGGTTTTTTTTGGGGAACCGGCGACCGAGCCACAGGTTTCGCTGCCCCGATAAGATGGAGGATTGCGATTGAAAGTCCCATCGGGATGGGATAAGCTTTGAACTATATTCTTTGGAATCTGCGGCGGGTGTGAAGGGAAAACCTCCCAGCCCTTATATGAAGGATGTACCCATGCAACATGTTGAAATGAACAAAATTGGTGTGATCGGAGCGGGTAGCTGGGGGACGACCCTGGCCAATTTTTTAGCGGGAAAAGGGTACGATGTCGATCTGTGGATCAGGGAAGAAGAGGTCTTTGAACAGATCAAAAAGAATCGGGTCAACGGGATCTTTCTGCCCGATATGCCTCTCGAATCCTCATTGAACCCCGTGAGGACCTTTCAGGAGGCCCTTGACGGTAAGGAATTGATTCTTATGGTTGTGCCTTCTCACTTCTTTCGGGACGTCCTGACCCAAATAAAGCCTCACCTGCGTCCCGGCATGTCCCTGATGACGGCTGCCAAAGGCATCGAAAACAGAACCCTCAAGACCATGTCCCAGGTTGCGGAGGATATCCTGCCGGAAACCTTTATGTCAAATTTCGCCGGCCTGGCGGGCCCGAGCTTCGCCAGGGAAGTCTATTCAAAACACCCCACGGCGGTCACCATCGCCTGCCGGGACATGGCCCATGCGGAACGGCTTCAGAAGACCTTTTATAGAGATTTTTTTCGGGTGTATGTGACCCAGGATATTTTGGGAATAGAGCTGTGCGGCGCCCTTAAGAATGTCATCGCCATTGCCGCGGGGGCGGCGGACGGCCTCCGTTTCGGACACAACGCCAGGGCGGCTTTGATCACCAGGGGGCTTGCGGAGATTACCCGGCTGGGCGTGGCGATGGGGGCCAATCCTCACACCTTTGCGGGTCTGGCGGGGATAGGCGACCTGGTTCTGACCTGCACCGGAGATCTGAGCCGAAACCGGACCGTGGGTCTCAAAATCGGTCAGGGCAAAAAACTCGACGAGATCGTGAACAGTATGAACATGGTCGCAGAGGGCGTGAAGACCGCCATGTCCGCCTATCACCTGGGCAGGAAGATGAATGTGGACATGCCCATTACGGATCAGATCTATCAGACGCTTTATGAAGACAAAGATCCCAGGGAGGCGGTCAAAGAGCTGATGTCGCGAGGGTTGAAACTGGAACTGGAACACTGAGACTGAAAAGGGCGGCGAACCGGTGGAAAAGAATATTCACTCATACATAGATGATCACAAGGGCATCCTGATTGAGGAGGATCCTTTCAGACCGGAGTGTCTGCGGGAGGCCTTGAAATCCACCATGTTTTCAAAAAATATCCGCCTGTTCGAATCTACCGACTCCACCAACAGGCAGGCAAAGGACCTGTGCGTTACAGGGGCTCCCGAAGGTACGCTCGTCCTGGCCGAACAACAGACCGAAGGTCGCGGTCGGAGGGGACGAACATGGCAATCACCTGGACGTGTCAACCTTCTTTTTTCCATGGTCCTGCGGCCCCCCATCCAACCTGAACGGGCCTTTGTGCTTACCATGATCCTGGCCCTGGCAGCCGGTGACGGGGTTTGTGATCTCTGCGGGTTGCGCCCCATGATCAAATGGCCGAATGACCTCTATGTGGGGGGCCGAAAGCTGGCGGGAATCCTGACGGAGTTCTCCGTCCGGGAAAACAGGATCGAATACATGGTGCTGGGGATGGGCCTCAACGTGAACTGGGACCCTGATGAGAACTCCGATATCCTCAACCCCGCCACGAGCCTCATGCGCGAAACGGGACACCGGATCAACAGAGAGGCGTTACTCGTCCGTATCATGAAGCATTTCGATGAATCCTACAAAACCCTGCTCTCGGGAAAGATCATGAGATTTTACCGGAAGTGGAACGATCTCTCGATGGTCTTGGGACAGGAAGTGGAGGTCGAATTGGAAGGGAAGGCCCTGCGGGGCACGGCCCGCAAGATCGACAAAAAGGGCGCCCTGATTCTCAGAGATGCACACGGGAATGATCGGGAGATCCTCCATGGGGACGTTTCTTTGAGGGCGCTTGGGAATCACCCTTGAATCAGCATTTTTTCCATGAGCATGCCCATCCCCTGAAACCGCATTTTTTTCGTTCCCAGTTTCTCGAGACAGTCGAGAAAGGCCTCAGCGGGGCGTGACAGGGGCTGATTCTTTAGATAGCCGACACTCACGTCCAGGTACATTTTTTTACCTTTCATGGGACGGAAGACAAGCTTATCCTCCCGAATTTCCGAGGCCACGGCCTCCCTGACCAGAAAGGCAAGGCCCTCCCCGTGTTGTACGAGGAACTTGATCATTTCCGCATCGCTCGTCTCCATCAATACCTTTGGAGAGCTTCCGTTTTCGCGAAAAAGCTCTTCGACCAGTTTCCTCGTGCCCGAACCTTCCTCTTTTAAAATGATCGGTTCGCCGAGCAAATCTTCGAAGGTAACGGCTTCTTTAGCAGCCAGGCGATGCTCCGGGGAAAGAATGAGGACGACTTCTTCGTGGCTGAAGAGATCCAAAGAGACATCAGGATTTTCCTCAGTTTTTGAGATGATGACCAGTTCATTTTTGAGATTGATCAGGCCCTGGATCAATTCCAGGGAGCTGCCTTCGTCGAGGTGAATATGAATGTGCGGGTATGCCTCCCGAAAACGGGATATGAGAAAGGGCATAAAATAACGGGCATAGGTTCTCGCAGTCCCGATTCGGAGGGTTCCGCGTTTCAGTTTCTTGATTTCTTCGACGGCCGTTTCTATTTCCTTTTCACAGTCGAACAGCTTGTGGGCATATTCCTGAAGGGCCTTCCCTTCCTCCGTGAGATGGAGCTTCCCTCTCTTTTTCTTGAAAAGTTTAAGGCCCAAATTTTTTTCAAAAAATTTTATCTGAGCCGTGACAGCCGGTTGAGTTATGAAGAGTTTTTCAGCGGCCCTGGTAAAATTCAGGTTTTTTGCAGCATAATAGAAAACTCTGAGTTGATTTAAATTGATCATGTTTTTTACTGTGGGAGGTGGGAGGTTGCCGTCAAAGACTCGGATTGGGGGTTCCGGTACCCATCTTTCCGATGGCATGGAACGGTTACAGATGATAGTCAATCCTCGCTCGGAATACAATACTATTCATGGCGACGGGGCTATCGAAGGCAATGCGGCAGATGATGCCGTAGGGGTGATCAGGGGATAAGGTCGCTCTTAATGGGCGTATTTCATGCATGTTCTGACAACGCGGCGGGGAATCACTGCCCGCTTTCCGCCATCATTTCATCAAAACGTTCGATGACGGCCCAGGCAAAGGCCTCGTCATTGATATGCAGGGGCAGGCCTTCCACGGAAATTTGTTTTTTGAGTGCCTGACGAAAGGCCTTCTCGAATAGAAGCGGTCCCTCAGGGTCATGGAGCGGACCTTTTTGACGATCGAGGGCGGAGAAGCCCTCAAGGGGAACCAACAGGCTCACGGGGCCGCGGCTTTCGTTGCAGTAACCGGCCAGGACCTTTCCCACTGCCTCTATTTCATCCTTTTCGCTCCTCACACAGGTGATGGCCGCGTTGTGCTGGTGGCACCTTCTTCCGGGAAACCGTCGCTCCGCTTCGGCCATGGGGCCGGCTGCCAGAAAATCGATATTGCCGGGTACCAGCAGGGTCGGGATTCCTTCTTGAAGGGCCCCGCGGCCTCGATCGGGTCCGGCATCATAATCGCCGCCGAAGAGACGATCGGCGATTTCGTGGAGGGAGAGATCCACCACGGCATCAACCTCCTCTTCCCGGATCATCTCTTCCATGGCCGCGCCCCCGGCGCCCACCCCGTGGAAGACCACTACTTCATATCCTCGGGTTTCCAGGGCCTGCTTGACAGGCCTCGAACAGTCTTCGATGGTCCCGAGTGTGGAAAGGGCCACAAGAGGTTTTTTGTCCTCCGCCTCGGAAGGTTTCCCTTGCACCATCCCCGCTACGGCGAGCGCGCCGTTTCTTAATACTTTTTTGGTCATCCGATTCAGGCCGTTAATGTCGCATACCGCATAAAGCATGAGGATATCCCTCGTGCCCACGAAATGCCGGGTATCTCTGGATGCCATCGTGGAGATCATGACCTTTGGGAACCCAACGGGAAAGGCCCTCATCACGGCGGTCCCGAGGGTGGTTCCCATGGATCCGCCGAGCGCGATAATGCCGTGGATTTCATCTTTCTGGTGCAGGGAAAGGGCACATCGGACGGCGCCTGAAATCATGACGTCCAGGGCCTTTCCTTCATGACCGATCGCCCGGACCTCGGCCAGGGAGCTTCCGGCGGCACGCACCACCTCTTCCCTCGTGACGGCGACGGCATGGGGAACGTCCCCCATGATTCCAGGATCCATGATCAGGACCTGAAGACCCTGCTCTTTGAGGACGGCCTCCACATAAAGGGTTTCCTCGGCCTTGGTATCCATGGTTGCGACCAGCAGGACCCGGGGATTTTTTTTCACGGCAGACCTCCCTATACTCGGTTAGGTTTCGTCTTGAATCAGAAATCATTTCCGGAAACAAAGACAAATACGGTTAGGGGGATTTTTTTTCCGCGTCCGTTTGTGTTTCCGGGGCCGTGACAGGGGATTCCGGTTCCCGGGGAAGGGTGGATCCACCCCCGGAAGGAGCTTTTTCCAGGTCGACTTCCAGCGGGACAGCAGGCAACGTGAAGATAAACTTTACCCATTTTCCGCGCTCGGATGTCGCCCGGATGTTGCCTCCGTGTTTGTTGATGATGTCCTTTGTGATGAACAGGCCCAGCCCGGTGCTTTGGGTCGCCCCGGTCTCGTGCTTAAACCGGACGAATTTTTCGAAGATCTGAGAAAGTTGATCATCGGTGAGCCCCTCCCCTTCGTTCCAGACCTCGAAACGCAGGGCGTTTCCCATCCGGCCGAAGGTCAATTTGATTCTTCCCCCTTTCCGACCGTATTTCAAGGCGTTGTCGATGAGGTTTTTATAGACGAGCTGAAGGAGGTCTTTGTCGCCTTTGAGGGAAACGCTCGGCGGTAGAGTGTTTTCTAATGTGACGGCCCTTTTTTCAATGATCTCAGAAAATTCTTCCAGGGAAGGGTTCAGGACATCCTTCACCATGTCAATATCGACGGGTTCCACTTTGAGTTCCCCTTTTTCGATGCGTGCAAGATCAAGGTACTTCCGGGTCATGATCAGGGCCTTGTCGATGCTTCGGCCGATGCTCCCGACAAGGGCCTCTTGGGGTGGACTCAATTTGCCGACAGAGGCCATGCTCAGGGCATTGGCCGAGGTATAAATGACTCCAAGGGTGTTTTTCAGTTCATGGGACACGAAACCCAGCATGTCCAGGTAATTCTGATTGACGACCTGTAAAGAGTGATTGGTGTATTCCAGTTCGTTGTTGGTCTTCCTCAGACGGTGCTCTCTTTCCCTGAGGCTGTCGGCCATGGTATTGAAGGCCTTCGTGAGGTCCCGAACCTCGTCATCGGTGGACGGTTCGGGTACTTTCATATCGAGTTCGCCCCGGGTAATCTTGCCTGCGGCATCGGCCAGACGGCTGACGGATTCCGTCAAACGTTTTGAAAAGACGAAGCCCAGAGCCAGTACGATGACGGCGGCACCTAGGGATATGAGACTGTAAAGGGCCCAAAGGTTACGCTTCAAATCATCGTATTTCTTTGCCAGGACGCCTACATAGAGGATTCCTATCACCTTGCCCTCGATGTCGTGGATCGGGTCATAGGCACTCAGATACCAGTCGTTGACCACAAAGGCCCTGTCATAATAATTCTGGTTGTTCTCCAGGACCTTGTTGTAGACCTCTTTGCTGACCCTTGTGGCGATGGCCTTATTTCCGTTGGCCAGGGTCACGTTGGTCGCGACGCGACTGTCCCACTGGAAGACCGTCACCGTTCCCAGGTGTTTGCCCTTATAGATCTGGTCTTCAAACACAACGGATCGGATCTTGTCGACAAGACCGTGGTTGCGGTTCAGAAGGGTCCCGGCATAAATTACGCCCTTGCGGGTGCCCGTTTCGTCTTCGATGGGTGATGCGGCAATAATGGCCATGCCTGAACTCTCGAAGGTCTTCGCCCGAGGCTTGGCCTTTTCGGTGGGTTCGAACACCATAAAGGCCTTTTCTTCCAGATCCCCTCCCTCCGCCCGGAGGCGGTAGACGTCCAGGACGGCAAACCCGCTTACGGTCTTGCCTCTCAGGGCACTCCTGACGAACGGGTCGTGTGTCAGATAGTCGCCCGTGACGTAAGGCTCCATCGTCCGAAGGATCACGCGTCCCTTGTTGTCGGTAAGGGTCAGGAAGTCAAAATGACTCTGTCGCCTCGCGGACTCCAGCATGGCCCGAGATTCCGGAGAACCCGGGGCCTTGTATGCATCCTGCACGCGCTTGCCGGCGCCCAGGGCCGTCACGAAGAGTTCCAGGCTGTCCTGCTTCGCCTCGACGACGCTCCAGGCCGAGCGCAGATCGAGGCGCACCCGACGCTGGGCTTCGTTCAAGGTATTTCGATTAATCAGTGCGGCACCCAAGACCGCAGCGAGTATCCCGAACAGGGCGATGACGAGGACGAAATTCAGAAAGATTCTCTTGTACAGTTGTATCCGCATTTGGCTTTCCTTTCGGCGGTCCCTTGACGAGCCGTGAAAACGCTACCCCATGTTCCCTGGATGGGTCGTCTCATGGTACCCATAAGAATATGTAACTGTTCAGGTTGGTTAGGCTGTAGGCTAAAGGCTATTAGTTTCCGAACCCTTCGCTATCCGCGCATTGATCGAAGCAGGGCGCCCAAAACCTTCTCGGCTTCCACAATACATTTCTTCTTTGGGGAATTCTCTGGTTGCTCGATAGATC
>Ga0272441_10000283_pt1 | contig 116454 bp, 91 predicted proteins | sample SSMProp6N_FD_193582 | JGI IMG/M metagenome (GOLD analysis project Ga0272441, IMG submission 193582) | Marine sediment archaeal communities from Little Sippewissett salt marsh, Falmouth, MA, United States - SSM-Prop-6N | ecosystem: Environmental > Aquatic > Marine > Wetlands > Sediment ...
AACAAATCCTCTTGCCACCGATCCTTGTTGCCTACCACGGACGCATCCTCCATTGCTGTGGTAGTTAAAGATCATTTTTCGGGCCCTTCTGTCAAGGACTTTTTCAGGGACTTTTTCAACAGCCCCAACGTCCCCATTTTTGAAGTTTACTCCCCCGCCGCAACCTCTATTCGGTCCAGCCAGAGGTTTCTATCCTCGGTAGCAGTACGCCCATCGTTGATGAAAGCAAACCGCAACACATGCCCGCCCTCGGGCAGCACCACGCCCGCCTCAAAAGTATCCCACGAAGCCGACGCGCATTCGACTTGGGCCACCTCCCGCTCGTCTATCGAAATCACTACTATCGGATACACACCGTTCACCGGCGTTCCTTTCGCGAGCAGGCGCAGACGATACGGGCCGGCCGCCGCCACCTTTACCGGCTGTTCAAGCCAGCCGTTCGCGGCCATCAGCACATGGTCGTCCAGTTTGCTGAACGCCCCGATGCCCTGGTTCGGTTCCATGTCTTCGGCCTCGAGAACGGTCGCGGGCGGTGGCACGGCGAACCGCGCCCCCAATGCACCCAGCAGACCGCAAATAAACCGGTCTGCCCGCCGCTGGTTTGGCCCGGCGTCGTCCCACCGGATGCTGTTCAGCACAAGCCTGCCCGGCCCTCTGTTTACGCTGACCAGCGCCGGCGGCTCGCTCAAGGCCGTCGCATCTGGAACGTTTCCCGGCGCGTTTGCGAGGTCCGCATTATTTTCCACCGTAAAAATACCGTCGGCCATGTTAGCTGCCCGCTTCGGCATCACCGTCGCCGACGTTTGCTCCTGCGTCCAATAGAGATCCTCGCGGGCCAGCGACTGGACGAGCGGCGGAGCGCCCTCGGCCCGCGAAACCGTTCCGGCATAAGGTTCAAACGAGAGCGGCAGGGCTAGCGCCCGCCGCAGCTTATCAAACGCCGCAGGCGACGGCCGGTGAACCAGCACGGTTCCGCCTTGCTCCAGAAACGCAAGCAATTGAGGCGCATGTGCGGCCACCGCCTCGCTCTCCGCCTGAAAAACCAGCAGGTTCACCGTCGGCGCCGTCAGGTCAGCCCAGTCTTCAAGCTCAAAAAACTCGAGGCCCAGCACCCGCAGCTTGTTGCACAGCGCCTCGGAACCTGCAAGAGCCGTCCGACCCGCCGGCGGCGCATATTCCGCCAGGTACGAAAGCATCTGCTCGAGAACCAGGGATGCGGCCGGTTCCCTCTCGAGTTTCTCCGCCACGAGAAGCTGGCAAAGCATCCACGCCCCGTCGCCGTCGGGTATTTCGAGCAACGGCGCATGTGACAGCCCCTGGCCCGTGCCTGTGGCGACAAGCGCCTTGCCGCCGCCGCTTGCCGGCCGGGCCGGTTCATAACGGCTTACCATGTGGTCGCCCTGCCACCATTTGAAATCCCCGGCGCCAGAACCCTTCAGAACCGGATGCGCCGGGTTCAGCGCGAAAGCCATCGTTGACGACATCGACGTCAGCCGCACAGGCAGAACGTTGCTCGCCGGCGTTTGTTCCAATGCCAGCACGCGCCCGCCTGCCCGGACTTTCGCTGCAAGCGCCTCATAGGCCGCGCCGGGTGGCGCAATAACTGGAACTTCCGGCCCGGCCGAATGCGGCGCCGGGCCCAGCACCAAAACGCCCTCGCCGCTCCACTCGTCCAACGAGCCGAGTTTGGTGAAGGGGGCGCCGGATCCTTGCAAGTAAGACGTCATGGCTTGGTTTTGTTGCGGATCGCAGAGAAAGATTGGCACGTTCAGAACCGGCGCAGGCTCGGGGAAAGCTTCGACGTTCCATTCCTCCTCGAACCGTTCATTGCCATCTGCCAAAAGCGCCAGCCTAAGCCGGAGCGGAGTGCGTTGCGACACGTTCGGTATCGCAATCTCGATCACCCGCTCGTCGTGGCCGCCTGCTGCCAGCTCCACCCGCAAATTGCCCGATGCTGCACGCTCCTCGCCGTCCTTCAACTCCCATAAAAGTTCTGCCGAAACCGTCGCCGTTGTGTCATTGAAAAGCTCCACCGTCCGCGCGACCGTTTCGCCGCTGTAGAACCGCATGTCCTGTTCGCGGACGAAGGCCGCCAGCGGGCGGAACATGGCGCGCTGCGTTTCAATCACGGGCCGCCGTTCGTCGTGGGGCTTGATGTAATCGTATCCCCATGGCGCAAAACCGCTCACCCCATAGTGCCGGTACGCCAGGATCTGCATGCGCCACGCCTCCGCCTTCGCGCGGTACCGGTACGCCAGCGGGTTAAGGTAAGCCTCGTCGCCGCAAAAAATCGACGGCACACCGGGCGAATGATCGGGAACCCAAAGAAACTCCCCGATATAAAGCGGTTTTTGCTGCTCCCAGAGGAAGTTCTCCCCCGGCCAGAACATGTTGTCATTGCGTGTGTCGTTGGGCGCGTCCATCCAATAGGCGTCATTCGGCCAGAGCCGCCGTTCCGGGTACTCGTTCGGATAATGCAGCCCAATCACATCGGCCACGCCGCCCGGATCTCCGTCGCTCTCGAACACGACCGGCCGCGTCGGGTCGAGCTTTTTGACCACGACGCCCATCCGCGCCAGGTTGGCCTCGGCCGCCGAGCTGCGTTTGGCCCTCACGCCGCAGAACTCGTTGCCCATGCTCCACATCACCACCGACGGATGGTTTTTCAGCGCGCCCACCATCGCCCGCAGGTGTTTCTCATAGTTGTTCCAAAAGGCCGCGTCTTCAATTCGGTAGGTTTCGTCGTCTGCGAAAATGGCCGCCTCGGGGATCATCATCAGGCCCATTTCGTCGGCCAGCTCGTACCACAACCGCGGCCAGGGCTGCGTGTGGGTGCGGAAACAGTTGACGTTGTTCTCCTTGAGCATGGCGATCTTGGCGCGAACCGCCTCTTCCGTCGTAGGCACCTCATGCGGCCACCACGACCGCGCCAGCAAATGCACCTTTACTCCGTTGAGCAGAAAATCGCCGCCCTCGCATCGAAACTCCCGGTATCCGAACCGCTCCCGCAGGAGGTCCCCGCCCGCGCGGATTTCCGCCGCGTACAGGTTCGGTTCGTTCGGCCACCAGAGCTTCAACGCCGCCGCATCAAGCTCGAGCGTTGCCATGGCTCGCCCGCCCGCAGGCACGGCGGCATCAACCGCAGCGAAAACATTCGCTTCGGGAATGGCCGCTGTTACGGGCTCCCGGAATGGCGTGCCGCCGGCGTTGGCAACTTGAACGCTGATAACGACGCGCTGCCTGCCCAAGTCAGGCCGGATAACGCAATCGGCCACATAAACCGGCGGGACGCAAAGCAACGTCACGCTGTCCCAGATTCCGTACAAGTCGAACCGGCCCCCGATCGGCGCGACAACCTTGTCCCGCGGCCGTCTTCGCAACGAGCTCCAATCGGCCACCGGAGGGAGTGAAATCGGTTCGCCCGCGAAAAGGGCCGTCCAGTCCGATACCCCCACCAGAAGCGTGTTCTGTTCCCCAAACCGTATCGGCTCCGTGGCGTTTACCCGAAAGGCGTCGTAACCGTTGAAGCAGCCGCCAACCCTGACGTCGTTGACATAGACGCGGCTGTCGAATTTCACGCCGCCGAACTCGAGCCACACCCGCCGCCCGGCCCAAGATGCCGGCACGTCAAACGTCCGCCGGAACCATGCTTGCTCGTAATTATGCCCCTTGAGCGTTCCGGGAACCTCGATTGCCCGCCAACCCGAAACCGGCGGCGCGTCCTCCAGGGAGCCCACCTTCACAAATTCCCAACTCCCGTCCAGCCCCACGCGTTCCCGGGAAAATTCCGCGCCAGCACAAAATGACAGCACGGAAAGCAGTGCAAAACAGACTACGCGACGTGCCTCCATACGAGTTTCCCCGGTTTTTGCTGCAACTCCGGCAAGTCTACGCCGATTATGCACGCCATACAAACGGCAGCGGCCGCATCTTCTTATCCAATGAGAGCCGCCCCGGGGTAACTCCCGGGGTGGAAGGTTGGGCTAGTTGTAGTACCGGTAGGATTCGATACCATCGAGGTAGACGCCGTCAAACCCGGCGGCGAGGATCTTGTCCAGGTAGGCGTCCTTGTTCCCGAACATCAGCGCCCGCCATTCGGAAGCCCAGTAATGCACATAGAACCTGCCGGGCCAGTCCGTTGCCGGTTCCTCCAGCCATTCGGGGTCGCCGGGCCGCCAGTTCGACCGCCAGTAGTACCGGTAGTCTTCGGCTTCGCCGATATTCAGGTAAGCCAGCACAAGCCGCTGGCCACCGTTGTTCTTGGTTTTCAGCGATTGGACTTCCGCGGCCGTAAGCAGCCGGCCCCGATAGAAGGCATCGACCACGAGCAGGTCAAAGTTCGTCATGTTCAGGGCGTAGCGGTAGGCCTCGAACGTCGCGTACTGGCGCGGGTTGAGTAAGTACAGCATGTTCCGGACGTCTGCCAGCGATTGTACATCGTCTGCATTGACGGAAAACGGCTGGCGCGGATACGGATAGGGGGGGATCATGTCGAGCCCGCGGCATGTCGCGGTCGAGGCATAGCCGCGGGCGGCATTCCAAGCTAGGCATGTGTCCACGCGGCTGCACGACGTGCAGTAGTCGACTACCAGAACCTCGACACTGCGCCCTTCCGCCCAATCGAGCATGTCGAGCATGGCATCACGTTCAAACGCAGGCGTTGCGGCGTCGTCTTCGTTGAAACCGTAAAAAACAGCTTCGCGTGCCTGGCCGTCGATGGCGTTGACGTATGCAATGCTCGGGTATCCCTTGGCGGAACCGTCGGACGTCAGCAGGGCCTCGCCGTTCTGGGGAACCACCAGGAAAGAAGGGTCGACGGCCTTGGCGTAGGCGCTGATATTCTGAACCAGTTCCCGCATGGCCGCCTTGTAGTCGGCGGGCGGGTCACTGTCGCCGTTCCCTTCTCCGCCATTCGGGGGACAGCCGACTAGACCAATTACTACTGCCGCCGCAAAACCTAAACGTAAAACGAATTTCCTCATTACCTCACCTCCACACCCCTTTGCTCCCTGCCACACATAATAAGGCATTTGCCGCATAAACACAAGTCTGCCTCCGTATAAACAATATGGCACTTTTTTATTCGGTCGATCAGGCAGGTTCACGCAGGAATAGTGAGCAGGCCAATACGTGCCTAGACGAGGCTGGCGGTGCCGAGCAGGGCGCCCGTAATGCCCAGCGTGAAGGCGCGGCCGCCCCGCCGCAGGTTCGTGAGGCTGTATCCGCCTTCCTGGATGATTACGGTGGGCAGATTCAGCGCGCCCAACCGCTCTCCAACCAGCCGCATGCCGTGCGCCCTAAGGCTGAACCGGCCGGTGGGTTCCCCCGTCATAATGTCAAATCCAACCGAAACCACCAACCAGTCCGGCTTATACTTGCGGACATGCCTCAGCGCGGCGTCGAGCGTTTCGAGATACTCCCTGTCGCCCACGCTTGGGAACAACGGATAGTTGCGCGTGTACCCGAGGCCTTTCCTCGCGCCGCGCTCGTTTCGATAACCCGAGAAGTAAGGAAACGATACCTCGGGGTGGCCGTGAATCGAGATAAAAAGGACGTCGTCCCGCTCGTAGAAGATCTCCTGCGACCCGTTGCCGTGGTGGTAGTCGATATCGAGCAACGCGACGCGCCCTTCCTGGGCCAGGCGGTTTGCGGCGACCGCCGCATTGTTGAAGTAGCAAAACCCGCCGAACGTGCTGACGCCGGCGTGGTGGCCGGGAGGGCGGCACAGCGCGTATGCCGTCGGCTCGCCCGATAATACGAGGTCCGCCGCCGTGAGGGCGCAATCCGCCGCGGCACGGGCTGCCTTGAACACGTTGCTGGTTACGGGCGTCGAAGCATCAATGCAGAAATAGCCTCCTTGAACTTCCCACGTGCGGGGCAGCCGGGCGGCGTGCCGCACCGGGAAGACATGGGGGTAAAAGATGGCATCCGGATCAAGCTGCTCCTCGGCCTTCTCAAAGAAGTGGATAAGCCGCTTGTCATGCACGGCGCTTATGGCTGAAAGCCCGTGGCGGCGGGCCGGCGTCCGTTCGAGTTGCAGGTCTTGGATCACGTTAACGATTGCATCGACGCGAGCCGGACGTTCCATGTATCCCTTTTCGTGAAGGTGGTGAATTTTAAACTCCTTGGCGCTAACCACGGCGCGCGCCAACTTCAGTTGGGTGGGGTCGACTTCGGTTTTCGCCGCGGTTTCATATTTGGGCGGGCGCAACCGAACCGGACCTTCGCGCACCGAATTCAGGACGCGCTGAACGTCCGGGTGGTTGCGCGGCATCGAATACTTTTTCTCGAAGATGCGCGCCATGACCTTTTTCAGATCGGCCCTGGAAAGAGGAACGGTCCGGCCCAGCGCGTCGTACACGAGGTAGGTGAGCCAGCCGCGGTTGGCGACTGTGACCAACGACTCGTACAGCGTGCCCATGATGGGCCTCGCGTTGAAACGTTCATAAAACCGCAGCGTGCGGATGTTTTTGCGCAAGTCCTGCGTTTTGTTGATGAGGTTCGGGTCGTCGGTAAGCACGTCGAAAAACATCCCCTGCGCGCCTTTCACGACAAGCATCTCGCGCGTCGCCTCGTACATGGCCCCGCCAATCCCACGGGCGCGGCGCCCGGGGTCGCTCGCCAGGTAATCGAGATACGCCGCCCGAAGGTCGGGAAAATAAAATGAGAGGCTGAATGCCCGCACGCGCGCCTTCGCGCCTTCCGCCACGAGCAGGATAGGCTCGAAATCCCGCTTGTGGGGACTTTGCACGAGCTCGGCGATTTTCTGGGCGTACTGCGGATACCCGGGAAAGGCGCGCTGGTAGATGTTTTGTGCGGCCGTCAGCCGGCGCCACTCCACAGGCCTCGCCGGGTCCACCACGCGGTGAAAACGAATCATAAAATCAGTCTTCCGCTGCTACAGTGCCGTTAGGCTTAACCCTTCCAGGCGGGCAGCGAATTCCTGAACGGCTTAAGCCTGGCCGCCGGTTGACTTTTTGGGGGAGCGTTTGCGCGGCGCGGGTTTCTTTTTTGCAACCGTCTTTTTGGCCGCTGGTTTCTTGGCCGCTGGTTTCTTAGCCGCAGGTTTCTTAGCCGCAGGTTTCTTGGCCACAGGTTTTTTAGCGGTGGTTTTCTTGGCCGTACTCTTCTTGGCTGCCGGTTTCTTTGCGGTCTCTTTCTTTGTGGTCTCTTTCTTGGCGGCTGTTTTCTTTGCCGGTTGTTTTTTGGCGGCGGGTTTCTTTGCAGCGGTTTTTCGAGTTGCGCGTTTCTTGGCCGCCGGTTTTCTGGAAGTTTTGCGCGGTTTTGCTTCGCCGGCGCCGGCCATCACTTCATGCTGGGAAGCGGGGTGCGCTTTCAACCAATCGACCACCGGCTGGAACACTTCTCGTTGCGTTTCCCTGCCGAAAACCAGGTCGAGGTGGCTGTAATCAGCGGAAAACCCGTTGTCTTTCGACAACAACAGCATTTTCTTGTCAGGGGCCGCCACCTTTTCGAAGAACGCGTCAACCGCCTGTTTGGGCACAAGCGGGTCGGCGGCGCCAAACACCGCAAACAGCGGCGTCTTCATTCGGCTTACGTTGTCGTATACGTCCACTTCCCCGTCTTTCACTCTCCACGCGTTTCCATTGGCGGCCTGAGCCAGGCCAGTCGCCACACGGACTGGCGGCGTGTCGGCCGCCTTGTAGAATGTGTCCGAGTTGTTCATGTCCGGGTGCAGGTTCGAGAAATTGACCGGGACAATGGCCATTTGGGGCTTCAGGCGCAGGAAAACCGGCAGCAGTACGCGTATCCCCCCGCGGAATGCCAGCCGGCCCAGCACGCGCCGGACAAGAATGAGCAGCCAGGGGTTGTGAACCTCTACGCCTTCAAATCCGATGGGCGATCCGATGGCGGTCCCGCTGGCGATTTTGCCGTCGCGGAGAACCGCATCGTAGGCGTACAACAGCATGCCGCCCATCGAATGGCCGATCCAGTGCACCTGGCCGTACCCCGTGGTCATCCGGATAAAATTGAGCGCCGTGGGGATATCTTTGAGCAGGTAGTCGTCGAGCGTGGGATCGTTAAACGAGCGGCCGAAAGGCGCGAACGAACTGAGATTGCCGCGAAGGTCGATGGTCCAGCAGTCGTAGCCGTTCTCGGTGAGGTAATCAACCAGCGCCTGCCCGTCAGGCAGCGTAAAGTTGAACTGGTTGGACATGAACCCGTGGCACAAAAAAACGGGTTCGCCCTTGCCGGACTTCGGCTTGTACCGGCAAAGCCGCACCCGCCACAGGTCCGGCGTCGTTACGGCGTGTACCTCGTCGGCGAGCACGGTGGGCATCCGCGCGCCCAGCCGGCGCAATCCGAGCCACGCCAAAAAACCCGCCACAATCAGGCCCCCAATAATCCATGCCGCTACAATCATGTTGCCTCCCTGGCCCGTTGCGCCCAGGCCGGTTTGCGCCGACTGTTGCAGCGCATCAGCGCTTTTCTTGCAGACGTTCGAGAATGGTCTTTGCCAGAGTTCCGCTGAACCCTGGCAGCGCCGCAATCTGTTGTTCAGTAGCCTCTCTTATTTTGGCAACTGAACCGAACTTGTTCAAGAGCGTCTTTGCGCGCTTGGGCCCGACCCCCGGAATTTCGGTCAAAACCGTCCGCAAAGTGGCTTTGGAACGGCGCTTTCGGTGGTAAGTGATGGCAAACCGGTGTGCCTCGTCCCGGATGCGCGCCAACAGCCGTACCACCGGCCCGTGTTGCGACGGAACGATCGGGTTCGCCCTGCCCGGCAGGAAGAAACGTTCCGGCGAAGTCTCGCCGGCTTCCGCCCGCGACTTGGCGATTGAAGCAGCCGGCACATCCTCGAGCCCGAGGTCGCGCAGTACGGCCACCGCCACGTTAAGCTGGCCCTTGCCCCCGTCGATAAGCACCAAGTCGGGTAAATCGTGCTCTTCCACCGCCCTTCTGAACCGGCGCAACAACACTTCGCGCAGCATGGCGTAGTCGTCCTGGCCTTGCACGTTGCGGATCGCGTAGTGGCGGTATCGGCTTTTCGCGGGTTCGCCGTTTTCAAACACCGCCATCGACCCGACGGGCCGTTCGCCCTGCAGCGTCGATATGTCGTAACACTCGATCCGGTTTGGCGTCTTCGGGAGGTGAAGGGTCTTCCGAACCTGTTCGAGCAGGTCGCGGTTCGCGGCTTCGGCAAGCTGCTTTTCCTTAAAGCTGCTGGCCGCATTGCGCATTGCAAGATCGACCAGCGCCCGCTTTTCGCCGCGTTGCGGCCAGTGCACGTTCACCCGCCCGCCGCGCTGTTCGGCGAGTATTTCGGCCATGATGTCGGCACTTTCAAGTTCAAGCGGGATCAGGACCTCCGCCGGAACGGCCGGCGCCTGAGAGTAGTACTGGAGGATAAACGAACTGACCAGTTCGTCCAGCGGCATCTCCCGCTCCTTAAACGTCCACGCCCGGCCGCCCAGGAGCTTTCCGCCGCGGAAAAAGAGCACCTGCAACTCCGCAAACCGCCCGCGTTCGTAATAGCCGAACACGTCGCGGTCTTCCTCGCCCGGTACGGCCACGGTACGCTGGCGCTCGACGGTTTTCCGGAGCGCGGCGAGCCGGTCGCGTACTTCAGCGGCCTTCTCGAACTCGAGTTCGTCCGCGTACTTCTGAATCTGGTCCACCAGGCGCTTCTCGAGTTCGTCGCTGCGCCCTTCGAGCACGAGGATAACCTGCTCGACCATCTCGCGATAGGCTTCTTTGTCCGCCTGGTTGTCGCACGGCCCCATGCACTGGCCCATCTGGCAGTAAAGGCACGGGCGCGTGCGGTTGCGCAGCACGTTGTCCGAACAACGCCGCAACGGGAAAATGCGGTGGATCTGCTTTATCGTTTCCCGGACCGCCTGCGCGCTCGAATACGGGCCGAAATACCGGGCCCCGTCTTTCTTGTAACGGCGCACGATCGTGAGCCGCGGGAATTCGTCCTGAACGTTCAGCCGCACGCTGACGTAGGTTTTGTCGTCCTTCAGCCGCACGTTGTAACGCGGCCGGTACTGTTTGATCAGGCTGTTTTCGAGCAGCAGCGCTTCTTTTTCGTTGGTGGTGACCAAAAACTCGATGTTGGCCACGCGCCGCATTAAAAACTTGACGCTGTACCGGGAATCCCGCTCGGTGATATACGTTCGCACCCGCGCCCGTAGGTTTTTCGCCTTCCCCACGTATATGGGGCGGCCCTTCTCGTCGTACATGATGTAGCAGCCGGGGGCCGATGGCACCGTGGACAAATCGAAAGACTCGAGAAACTCCTCGGGGCTCTTTCGCCGCGAGGGTTTCTGTCCCAGTTCCAGGCGTTCGGATGAAGTTATTGTCGGCTGCTCAGACATAGCAAAAAAGTATACCAGACACCGGCTTGGCCGGAGGCAGGAAAAGGGCGGGCAGGTGGATTGCCTGCCCGCCTGTTTGCAAAGATTCGGCGTTAAAGGGGTTCTTTGCCGGTTTGGGCGATGATGGCCCACTCGGGGGAAACGGGGAAATCGCCGGGGTACTTGAGGAACTCGACATGGCCGTCGAGGTACATGACGTTGGCGCCGCCGGGGACGTGATTGAATTCCTGGGCATTTTGGATAACAACGTCCCACATCACGGCGATTTCCGACTGCGCCTTGCTGGATGCGGCGGGATTGTTGATGTCGGTGATGAGGAACCGCTCGATGCCTTCCCGCAGGCGGTAGACCATCATCTCCGTGCCCGCCGGAATTTCGCCGTTTGCGTCGTCGGCCGTTTTGGTGAATTCGATATCTTCGTCGTTTTTAGGCGGGTCGCTCCCGAGCGCATTGAGATAAGCGGTAAGCAGGTCGCTGGGCGGATCAAGCATGGCGTTGCTCTGGATCATCCATCCGATGTAGATGTACGAGTTGTCGGCGTGGCCCTGCAAGACGGGCGAGAGCGGGTTTGAGCCTCTTATGCCGTCGAGCTTTGCCAGATCGATTTCGCCGTACAGGGGATCGGATTCCGCGACGGGCGGTACGCTGAGCGAGTCTTTGACCCAGTTGCGATCGACTTCGGTTTGAAACTGAATGCCGGCTTCGCTGTCGGACGGGCAAACGAGCACGTTGAGGTCGGTGAGGTATTCCGGGTACATCGAACTTACCTGGGCGAAGAAACAAAACAGCTCGGGCGTTTTCGGCGGCCATTTCTGGCCCTTGGATTCGTTCGCGTACATCTTCATGACGATGCCCATCTGCTTGAGGTTGTTTGCGCACGAAGCGCGCCGGGCCGATTCGCGCGCCCGTGCCAGGGCCGGCAACAGGATGGCTGCGAGAATGCCGATGATGGCGATCACCACGAGCAGCTCGATCAACGTGAAACCTTTCTTCAGACGGAATGCGTGCATTGGGTGTCCTCCTTTTGGTGAAATAGGGGCTCCCTCAACAAAGACTTGGTCCAGCGCCCCTCCGCGGCTATTCTATACGACCGCATTTGATGTCATCAATGGCGCGGCTACCCTTTTTCGATCAGGACGGATTTGTCATCCTTGTACACGATTCGGTGCGGGGTGTTTTCGATGGCAACCTCGAAGGTGCGGTGGCCGTACTTTCGCAGCAGGTCGGGCAGGTTGCTGTCGCCGGCGCCAAAATCGAGGATCTCGAAAATGCGTCCGCCGTCGTTATGGCCGTGGTGCCCAGCGCTGTACCGGTGAGTCATATGAGTGCTATCAACGCCATCAGCGAAGATGAACTCGCGTAAGGCCCGATTCAAAGTCAACCGCCACAAACAAATAAGATTTTTGCACTGAAACTTCAATGGGCCACGGTTTATTCCCGGTCAAGACGCCCCCGGCACGATTTATCGGCGGCAGGCGGCCCACTCGATGCTTTGTACAAGGATCTTGCGAAACTCGGGCGGCTTGCACGAGACAGGGTCGTGGCCGAGGGCGAAGTATACGCACCGGGCGTTGTGGACGTAGTGCGTGGCGAGCATGGGCTCGGCGACCGTGTGGCCGAACCGTTCTTCGTTGGCCGTCATAACGACGTGCATGTCGGGCCGCATCAGGAGGTTGAAGTAAAGTTCGTCGTTGGTAATGAACGGCCGTACGCCCTCGATGATGGGATGACCCTCGTCGGCGACGTCCACGCGAAACTCGTGGTAGGGACCGTGGGTGGATTTGCCGCTCACCCACATCGCCCCGAAGATGTCGATGGAATCGCGCCATTCCTGCGTGTTGGCCACGGCGTAGTGCGTGACCACCAGGCCGCCGCCGCCTTTGAGGAATTCGACCATGCCGTCTTTGACGAAGTCGGGCGGCTGCCCGTTTTCGACTTTCATGGCGATCAGCAGGAGCACGTCGTACTTCTTCAGGTTTTCCAGGCGTAGCGCCTCGAGATCTTCGGTGACTGCGATATCGACGGTTGGATAATTCTGTTTTATGTCCGCCAACGCGTCATCCATAACGGGCTCGCCGTGCGGTCCCGTACCCATCATCAGGCACTTTACCGGCGGTTTTTCCGCTGCAAACGCTCCAAGGCAAGTAAAGGCAAAAAGGATCGTCAGGATTCCAAAACGTTTCACGCTGCAGCCTCCCATGTTGCGGCCAACCCGCTGTTACAACGATGATATCAGGACAGTTCGGGTTTTCAAAGCGGCGACATTTCACTCCATTTGATCCCGTCAAAGACCGCCTTTATAATCATTTACTCAAACCGCGCGCGTATCCATCTTTGGCAACTTAAGCGGAAGATGGGCTGAATTAAGGAATTAAACTTAATGCCTCAAGCAGTTTCGCGGACGGGTTGGGCTACCCGCTTCGGCCTGATCATGGCCATGGCCGGCAACGCCGTCGGGTTGGGCAATTTTCTACGGTTTCCCGGCAAGGCCGCTCCGTACGGCGGGGCCTTCATGGTTCCCTATTTCACGGCGGTGATCCTGCTGGGTATCCCGCTGATGTGGATGGAGTGGACCATAGGGCGTCACGGGGGACGGTTCGGCCACGGTAGCACGCCGGGCATGTTTCACCGGATGTGGCAAAAGCCGGTATCGAAGTACATCGGTATTTTCGGCGTGCTGCTGCCGGCGATGGTAGGCATCTACTACATTTACATCGAGTCGTGGTCGCTGGGCTATGCCTGGCAGACGCTGACGGGGGAGTATTGGGGCAAGACCTCCCAGGCCGCGATGGGCGAGGTGTTTGCGGAGTATGTCGGTCTTGGTGACGGCGTTGCTTTCAGCTTGCAGGCCTATTTCTTCTTCTTGATAACGTTCGCGCTGAACATCCTTATCATGTCGCTGAGCATCAGCAAGGGGATAGAGTTCGTGGCGAAGTACGCGATGCCGGCCCTGCTTTTCCTGGGGGTTGTTCTGGCGGTGCGCGTGCTGACGCTTCCGCCGGTGGAGGGGCGTACGGTGGGCGACGGCCTGGCGCAGATCTGGCGGGTGACGGACTGGTCGGTGTTGAAGAGTTCGGATGTCTGGATCGCGGCGACAGGGCAGGTTTTTTTCACGCTGAGCGTGGGGCTGGGGATGGTTCACAGCTATGCAAGCTATCTTAACTACAAGCACGACATTACGCTGAGCGGTCTTACATCCTGCACGACGAACGAGTTTGTGGAGGTCATCCTGGGCAGCACGGTGGCGATTCCGGCGGCGGTGATTTTCTTTGGCGCGGTGGACACGCGGGCGATCCTGGATCAGGGGACGTTCGCCATCGGATTCCACGCGCTGCCCGTCATTTTCCAGCAGATGCCGGCGGGCCAGATGTTCGGGGTGATGTGGTTTGTCCTTTTGTTCCTGGCGGGCCTGACCTCGAGCATGGCAATGTTCACGCCGCTGCTGCTGTTTTTGGAAGACGAGCTTGGCCTTACGCGCAAACGGGCGGCTGCAGGCATTGCGATTTGCGTGTTTTTCCTGATGCAGCCGGTCATTCTGTTTTACAACCGCGGGGTGCTCGATGAAATCGACTACTGGATGGGCGATTTCGGGCTTGTTCTGTTCGGCGCGCTGGAAGCGGTTGTTTTCTCGTGGATATTCGGGATGAAAAAGGGGTGGCGCGAAATGCACGTGGGTGCGGACCTTCGAGTTCCGCGGGTCTTTTATTACGTGATGAAGTACGTCACGCCGGTGTTTGCGCTTACGCTGGTTGTATGGTCGGTTCAAGACAGCTTGTGGGGCAAACTTACCATGGAGAACGCCAAGCCGGAGAACGTTCCATTCCTGTGGATGGCGCGCGCGATGATCCTGGCGGTGGCAGGTTTCCTGATTTGGGGCGTGTGGTATGCATGGCGGACCCACCCCAAGTTTTTCGAAGAAGCGGGGCCGCAATCGGAGGCGCCGAGATGACGTTGTTCAGCTGGATATACATGCTGGCCGTATGGGCGGTGATACTTACCTTAAATGTGTTCTGCTTCTACAAGGTTTTCCAGAAGCCGAAAATTGAACCCATTGAAGAAGAGCAGGACGGCGAAGTGTCGTTCAAGTAAACGACACAAACTACACAAACGACACAAATAGCAACCCAGGCGCAAGCCGTCCTTCACGTCTTTTGCGTCGTTTTGGTCCTTTGAGCCTACCGATATGATGCGCGGACATCCCGCCTATCTGAATTCGAGCACGGGACTTAGTTGTTGCTTAACCTGCTCAAGTTCATCGTTGAGTTGTTTGTTGTTGAGTGCTTTCAGGGCGGTTTGATCGATCTCCCGTGTCTGGTTTTCCGCAAGGCGCTCGATGTCGAGGGCGGCTCCGCTTCCGCTGAGCGATTGGGCGTTCTGAATCAGCTCGTTCGTGAGCCTGCTGAGCCTGATTGCGATGGTGTTGAGTCCGGCGTCCGCCATTTGAAACTCCTCAACGAACTCGGTGGTGACGGCCTGGTACTTGGCCTCAGCCTCATTCAATTTTGCGATGGCGTCGGCATGGCGGCCTTTCAAGGCCAACTGTTCGGCCTCGGTTTGCAGTTCCTCGGCCTGTCTAATCAGCCTTTTTGCGGTTTCCTTCCGGGCGTTGCGCTGGTTTATGAGCGTCTCCATCTCGAGCCGCTTGACTTCAGCGTCGGCGTGCAAGGGGTCGACTTTGGCGGCGCGCGCATAGGCTTCCTGTGCCTGTTCGAGCCGCTTCGCTTCGGCCAACCGGTCGCCGACCTTTACGTAGTAGGCCGCGATCTTCTGCAGGATATCGCGCTGACTGGGTTCGTGGCGCAAAACGATTTCATACTCCTGGATGGCGCGCTCGTACATGCCCCCTTGGTAGAAGATATCGCCGAGCCTGCGCGCGAAATCAGGGCTTTTTGTAACGAGCTTGGCCATGCGGGCATAGTTGGCGTCAACTTCGGCCTCATTTCCACGCCGAACGTAGAACGCCATGGCGTTGGCGACGTAGTTCTGGATCTGCTCGGTGGATACGGCCGCCTGGTAGCTCGGGCCGGTCAATACCGTGAACCAGATGTTGGCGATCGCTTCCACCGAACGGCTGGCTTCTTCGGCGAGGGACGATCGGGCGACGCCGGTCCAGCCGATGCCCGCCTGGTAGTCTTTCAAAAGCAGATCGCGCCGGACGTTCGCGAGCATGCGAATGCGCTCGAGATAGGGTATGGCATCGACCGTCCTGCGTTGCGAGGGTTTTAACGGCGCCTGTTCAATATTTTGATCGACGTCTTCGTAGTACTGCGTGCGGTAGATCGAAGGTTCTCCTGCAAGCGGTGCTGACGCGCGACTTACGAGGGCGCCGAGAAGACCGAGCCTGTAGGCAAAATAGGGATCGACGCTGGGCCCTCGTACCGCCGAAAGCAGGCGCACTTCCGCTTCAATGGCGCGAAGGGGATCGGCGGAAAAAGTGGGGTAAACTTCCTGAAAAACCTCAGCCGAAGCCGAAGCTCCCTGCTGCACTTCCCGCGCCAGACGCGCTATTTGCACAACACCCTCCTTGTTAAGGACGTGGAGGGCCGTAGTGACGACAGCCTCCTGGGTTTTGGGCCCCCAGCCAACCGCGGGTTGGGCGGCCGAAAGGACTGCCAACAACGCAATCAACAAATACGCCTTCTGCCTGCTCATCGGAAACTCCTCTCGGCCTGCCGCCCAGCGGCAGGTGCAGCCTGCCTTGTGCCCGCAGGTGTGGCCTGCCTTGCGTCAGGTGCGTTTGCCGCGGAGGCGGGCCGTGTTGCTCTGGTCGCTTGTCGAAGCTGTTCTACCAGCGCGGCAACCTCCTGAGTACGCGCGCGCGGATTCGTCTGTCCCGCAAGTTGCAGGTAGGTCTCAAGTTGTTCAATGGCCTGGCGAAATTCCTGTTGGCTTATGTGAAGCAGGCCCGTTTCGAGATATACGCCGGGGTACTCCGGGTCGGCCTGCCGGGCGCGGTCGAACGCCTCGCTGGCGCGCTGTGCTTCGCCCGCCGCCAGGAAAACGCGGCCACGGACCGTGTGGAAAGCCGCCGTGTTAAGGCCGGCATTCTCGGCGCGGGAAATGGCTTCGCGGGCCTTTTCGTAGTTGCCCTGGGCCAGGTAAAGATTTGCCGCGCGGACGGCCGCTTCGCCGGCAAGCGGGTTCTTGGAATTGGCCACCTCTTCAAGCGCGGTCAAGGCTTCATACTCGTTGTCCGTCTGCTCAAGCGCGATCGCGTGGAAAAACTTGGCGAGCATATTGCGTTTATCCTGATCCGCGGCCGCAGCCAGGTAGGATGCCGCTTCGGCGCCGCGGCCTTCGGAAAGAAGCAGAAGGCCAAGCCGTGTCTGGGCCTGTGTCTTCACGGAAGTCTCTTCGGCCACCGCTTCTTCGAGACGCTCTTTGGCGACATCGTAGTCGCCCGCCAGGCTGGCAAGAAAACCCGCGGCGGCCGCGGTGTCGGCGCCGGCATCGTTTGCCGCGGCAAGCGTCTCCTGCGCCTTTTCGAACTCGCCGTTCATACCGAACGCCATCGCGAGGCTTTGCTTGACATCTTCGGAATCGGCGCCGGTGTCCGCGGCTTTTTTCAAGGCTTCAATCTGGCCTTGTACGTCGCCCTGTGCGCCAAGCGCGAGCGCGAGCAGGTACCACGCCTGGGCGTTGTCAGGGAACCTGTCGGTGAGGTCCATGAGGATGCCGATTTGCTGCTGGCGGGCCGAGGGGTCCATCGAATTGCCGTATGCGACAACGGCCAGCAGCCCGGCTTCGGCGTTGTCTTCGGCGTTGGCGTAGGCCTTTTCAAAAGCGTTTGCGGCCTCGGTCATTCGGTTCATCCGCCACTGTACGCGCCCAAGCTCGAAGTAGGCCCGGGCGTCGTCGTCGTGTTTCTCGAGGTGTTTGGACAACTCGTTTCCGGCCTCAAGCAGGTTGCCCGAATAGGCCAACTGAACCGCGTGCTTGACCGGGTCGCGCGTAAACGCGTAGTAGGCGAACACCACCCCAACCACCGCAACCACCAGCACCACGCCGCCCAGCGCCAGCCAGGGCAGCAGATTGCGGCTTTCTCCGGCAGGCCGGGTTTTTTCGTCGGCGATTTTTTGCCCGGTAAGGAGGTTGGTGCCGCAGCCGACACAGATGATGTCGCCATCGTGGACGAGCGCCTGACAGTTGGGGCACGTCTGACCGCTCGAGCGTTTAACCTCCTGCGGTCTGCCGGGGATGTTTTTCTGCACGTATCCACCGCAGTGTGGGCAGGAATCGAGCTTGGGGTCCGTAAGTTTGCCGCAATACGGGCAGTTAATCATCGTAACCAACGTCTCACCGCACCTTTCTGGCCAGCCTGCCGGCAGGCTCACGCTTCGTCATTGAACACGGTTCCGCATTTTTTGCACGTTTTCGATTCAATCCAGTTTTTTGCGCCGCAGTTCGGGCATTTTTTCCGGAACAGCGAGGGGATGCTGACGGCGGTGATTAGAAAAATTACCCCCAGCATGATTAAGAGGTACAGCTTGCCTGACACCAAGTGCCTCCGTTTACACTGAACGCGACGACTCTATACAAATTCTAGTGGCACACGGCGGGGAAGTCAACCTGATTGGCCGCAATGCCAGCAGACATAACAGGTTACGCATTTTTTGCCTTACAGCGCCTGTAGCGGGCCGCGTTCAGGCCCAAAGATATGCCCGCAGCAACCGCAAAGGCGCCAAACGCTACGAAATTGACCGCCGCCGGGTTGACGTCCAAGCCCGTCAAGGTGTCAAACACGAATTTCAGATAAGAGATCGGCATCTGGTCGTAGCCCAGCCGGTAACGCACCTGCCAATGCCAGTCCGTGCTCGGGCAATAACCGATTCCGTACCACAAACCGAGCCCGAACCAGGAGAGACCCGTCAGTAACACTACAATCAGATGAGCCAAGCGTGTCCGCCGGAATGCCCACCCAGCCAGGATGAAGATGATAAGGCCGGTGTGAAAGACGAAAAAGAAGATGTTCAAGAACTGGTAAAGCCACATGAATATATTCTACGCGGATTGGGGGCAGGGGTGCCAATGGCGGCGTGGGACGATGGCGTAATGAAACGCGCCGGCCGATCGCACGGGAGTGCCTCCCTCCACCAAAGCTGCTGAATAGCGCGGCACCTCGAGGTTGCTGTTGGTGAACTTAAAGTGCTGATAACTGAGAACTTGGAACTTAAAACCGATTGGGGCTTGACCTCCGCAGTCGAACCAAGTAGTATTTCTCTTGCCGTTTCGTATGCGTCAAGCTCGTGGCGCGTCGCAAAAGCGAAGAAAGCCGGAGAAAAAAGCGAAATTCGCACTAAAAAGGGAGACGTTTTCATGAATAAAAAGCGGCTGTTCGTTGGAAGTTGTATGGCCCTCGCCGTGACCGCCATGTCGTTTGCCATCAGGGGAGACATCTCACCCGATCTGGAGTCAGTTTTTGAGCTGAGCAAGACGAACGTCGGGTGGATCTTGGGCGCCGCGTTCTGGGGGTTTGGCCTTTCCATCATAATCGGCGGCCCTCTGTGCGACTATTTCGGCATGCACAATATTCTCAGGCTTGCCGCGCTCGGCCATCTCGGCGGCACGCTACTGACCATCATCGCGCCCAACTTCCCCGTGCTCTTCCTGGCCACGTTGATCATCGGTATCGCGAACGGGTTTGTGGAGGCGGCTATCAACCCGCTTGTTGCCAGTATGTACACCAAAGAGAAAACGGCCAAGCTGACCATGCTGCACGCGTGGTTCCCCGGCGGTATCGTCATCGGGGGTGTACTCAGCTTTGCCCTTACCAAGATGGGGTTTGGCCTGGGCGCCGAGCACGGCTGGCAAATCAAGATGGCCCTGATGATTATCCCGACTATCATGTACGCGGCGCTATTCATGGGCCAGAAGTTCCCGGCCACTGAACGCGTCACAGCGGGTGTGCCTTTCGGCGACATGTTTAAAGAGCTGCTGCGGCCGTTGTTTATCGTGGTCTGGCTCATGATGTGGCTCACGGCGGCCACCGAGCTTTGCGTCGGCGCCTGGGTGCCAAACATTTATCAGGATCTTACCGGCAGCAGCGCCGGGATTCTGGTGGTCGTATTCATCAACGGAATCATGTACGCGTTCCGGCAGTTCGGTGGGGGGCTGGCCCACAAGTTCACTCCCGTCAAGCTGATCATGTTTACGTCGATATTCGCTTTCGCAGGGCTTTGGATGTACAGGCTCGCGGATGCGATGCAAAGTACGCCGCTGTGGTTCGTGGCGGCTGCCGTGTTTGCGCTTGGCGTGGCTTACTGGTGGCCCAGCATGCTCGGGATTACGTCGGAACGCTTCCCGCGCGGCGGCGCGCTCGCGCTGGCCGTCATCGGCGGTACCGGCAGCATCTCCACGGCAGTCGGTAACCCAGTGATGGGCTGGATCAACGAGGCCACCCGCCCCGGCCTGGTTTTGCCGATCTGGTCGGCTCTGCCGCTGATTATCTTCATTGTGTTCACCGTCGTATACCTGCGCGATAAAACAAAAGGCGGATACAAGGCCGAAGAGATTGCGGTTCAGGAAGCTGCTGCAGAATAGGTTTTTTTCAACACGGCGCCCCCAAACCGCTATGCGGATTTGGGGGCGCGGTTTTTTCGGCGAAGACCTGGGACCTGTAGAACCCGCAGGATGTATTGGACGTAGGACTTCTCTTCATCCTTGGCCCGTCGTTTTGTATACTTAGTCTTGGCTTAACGGGAGGAAATTCATGCGCATTCTGGTAGTTGGTGCGGGTTCGATGGGGAGCGCGGCCGGCGGGTTTATGGCGAAAGCCGGGCATGATGTCACGCTTGTGGGACGTAAGAACCACATGCGGGCCGTCCGCGAACACGGGCTCAGGATCACGGGCATCTGGGGTGAGCATCATGTTGACGGCATGAATGCGCAGACTGACTTCGAGGGACTGAGGCGGGGCCAGTTTGACTTGATTATTGTTGCTGTCAAGAGCTACGACACGGCGGAAGCCATCGACTCGGCAAAGCATCTTGTGGACAAGGATACGCTGGTGCTTTCGTATCAGAACGGGCTGGGCAATGCGGAGACAATAGCCGAGCGCGTGGGCTGGGCGCGGACGGTTGGCGCACGGGTAATCTACGGGGTGCGGATACCCGAGCCGGGGGTGGCGGAGATTACGGTAATTGCCGAGCCGACGGCGTTGGGGGTGTACGCGCCGGAAACCCCGAAGGAGCGCGTGCGCGAGATCGTCGCGGCCATGGAAGAGGCGGGGCTGCCTACCGAATATACCGACTCAATCGCAACCAAACTCTGGCAGAAAGTGACGTACAATTGCGCGCTGAACCCCCTGTCGGCGCTGCTGGACGTGCCGTACGGCCGGCTGGCCGAGTCGGAACACACCGTGAACATCATGCGCGACATCATCTTCGAGGTTTACGCGGTCGGGAAAGCGATGCAGGTGCCGCTCGATCCCGCCGAACCCGAAGATTATTGCGACCGCTTTCTGAACGTGCTGATCCCGCCGACCGCCGCTCACTACGCCAGCATGCGCGAAGACCTTCGCCAAGGCCGAAGAACCGAAATCGATGCGCTCAACGGGGCTATCGTCCGGTACGGGAAGCAGAAAAACGTGCCCACGCCCGCGAACGAGTTGCTCACGCGCCTGATGGCCTTCCACGAGCCACAAACAAAAGAAAGGACCTGATGCGGGCGTTGCCCACAACCCAACGCGCCGTGCTGGCATCTGGGTTTTGGCTTGGAATCTGGAAGGTTCAAAAGCAGCCGAGTAGGTTTTGGGGAGTGGAGTTTGGAAGACTCAAGAGTCCCGTAGGGGCTCTGCGAAAGTAGCCCAGGACGTTAGTCCTGGGTTCGGGGCCTCCACACGACCTTAGTCCCGTAGGGACGGTTGGACCTGCAGTTTTAACTCACCACCGGAATCTTGTAAAGCTGGCAGAAGTCTCGTACGGCTTCGGCGTGATCGCCGTAAAACACGTTCTGGTGCATCCCTTTGACCGTGCAAGCGTCTTCGACATCGTCGAATTTGATTAGCACGTTTGTCCGGCATCCGCCGACCGGCGGCGTCGGCGGGCATGAGACGATCGTCCCGCCGTAGATGATCATTTCGGGCGACTCGCTCGATTTGTACTGGATCATCGTGACGCGCTGGCCTTCCTTTAGCAGCACGCGGGGGACGCAGCCCCAGCCGGCTTCGGCATGGCTTCTGAGAATGACCGGCTCAGGTGCGCTTTCGCGCCCGCCCATGCGCGAGGGGCAGGAGCAGTGGGCGCCGAAGTAGAGGTTGGCCTCGGTGTCCATCGAGGCGTTCTGCTGGAAGCCGGGCTTATCGAACAGAAATTCGGAAAGCATAAGACTGAGGGCGGCGTCGAGGTCGGACTGACAGCCCGCGGGGAAGCCTTGATCGCGCAGCGTCATGAATGACATGCACGGGGGTACGTGTTTGCGCGGGTGCTGCAGACCGGGCAGGCACGTCATGGTCAGCGCGTCGGCCTTTTCCTCGTCAATGAGCTTGCACATGGCGTAATGGCACCGGGCGGCCTCAATCACGTCTTCCTCGGAGGGCTCAACCCGGTTCTTTGCGTATTTCAGGTAGTCTTGGCCGAGCTTCATAACGGCGTCATTTCGGGGGGTCTGGTTGAAGGCCTCGTAAAAGCGTTCGAGCGGCAGGGTGTGGAGGTTCGTCCCCCAGAACGGGAGCGACACATCCGAGGCTTCTTTCGGGGCGAGATCCATAAGGCGGCTTTGCTTCATCCAATAGGCGCCGCGCACCATGCGCAGCCCCGCCAGGATGCTGCCGATCGCGTCTTGGGCGTTCTTGAAATAGATGCCAGGCTGTTTACGAAATTCCTCATAATAGGTGACCAGCAAGACGCCAAGCGGGGCCACAACGAGCGCCGGCACGTCGGTCATTTCGACAACCGTTTTGAGCTGCGGCCAGTGGCCTTTCTTGAACAGGACGAGCAGGACGGCCTCCGGTTTGGTGCGGTTGACGGCTTCGGCAAACGCGGCGGCGTCGGCGTCCGTGTTGATGTGACCGTCCATGAAGTCGACCTTAACGCCGAGTTCTTTCTCAGCCTTGCGCAACTCCGCCATGTATTGTTTTTGGCGGCCTTCCGCATCGAACCCTGAGCCGGGCCAGCTGTAGTAGCCGACCTTGTCGAGCTCGCTGGTGGGAGGGTAGACGAACGCGGCCCGGATTACAGGTTTTTTGGCCCGGACCGGTTGTGCCGGGGCCGGCGGGAGCTGCCAGGGCGTGGCGGCGGCGGCTTTGCCGGCCGTGCCTGCGACTGCGGCTCCGAGGGCCGCTGCCTTGAATAACGTACGCCTGCTTAATTCCGGATTGGTGCTTTCACGATCGCCGTCCATCAGATAAGCCTCCGCAGTTGTCCCTCGTCAGTTGGCGCAGACAGAATACCTGAACAGGTGCGGAGTATCCAGTGAAGCCGGGAGGAGGTTAACAATCGAGCTTCAGGCGTCCCTGTCCCAAAGTGCGCATACCACGTGCTTATTACAAAATCTTCCGGCGGAGAATCGGAAAGGGGGTATCCCGATGCACTGGTTTTCATCCAATTATTCTTGGGGCAGCCTGGTTCCGACCACGGCATTTTTTGGACAGACCCTCGCGGTTCTCGTCACGTTTAACGACTACAACGGGGCGCGACACAACGAGCACGCGATTACCTATCTGCCGGTTTTCCTTGGCTGGAGATAGTCTGGCCGTCAATGATGTCCGTTGTTGGCGTAACGTTCCTGGGCGGCCTCGACCACCAGGCGCAGGAGGTCGGCATACCGCATTCCGTCGAGGCCGGCCATGATATTCATTTTGCCGTCCCAACACCAGCCGGGGTTCGGGTTGACCTCGAGTAGCTTTATGGCGCCTTCGGCGTCGGCGCGGAAATCGAACCGGGCATAATCGCGGCAGCCCAGGCGCTCGAACAACTGGTTCGAATAGTCGAACAGCGCGCGGCGGGTGTCGCCGTCGAGCTGTGCGCGGCGGTACTGAATTTGGCTCCAGTAAGGCGAAGTCGGGTCCCACTTCGATTCGTAACCGAGGATCCTGGGCAGGCCCGCGTCCAGGCCCGAGTAGTCCACCTCGAGCAGGGGCAGGATACGGTACGTCAAGCCGGGATTGCCCACGATGCCCACGGAGTACTCGGTTCCGGGCAGGAATTCCTGCACCAGCAGCGGCCCGCCGGGGAACTGTTCGCGGAGTGTTTCCAGGTAGGTGATCAGCTCTTCGGTATTATGCACGACGGCATTCTGCGTGATGCCGACGGACGAGTCGCCGTAATTGGGTTTCAGCAGTGCGGGGAAGACGGACGGCAGCGTTGCGGCCTGGTCTTCCGGCGTGCAATAGGTTTCGAGCGGAACCGGTACGTCCAGCGAGGCGGCAACGGCGCGGACGATGGACTTGTTGTAACACATGCCGAGCGCGGCGGGGCCGGCCCCGCTGTATGGAATTTCGAGCATTTCCAGCAGCGCGGGCACGTGAAGTTCTTTGAAGGGGTCGTTGTTGAAACCCTCGTCGCAGAGGTTGAAAACGAACTGGGGCGGGTTGGCGCGCATCTGGGTGATCAGGCCCGTGTGATCGCTCACGAACTCGAACTTGAACTCTTCGAGTTCGGTTAAGGCCTGCTGCATCTTCCAGATCGTCTGGAAATCTTCCTCGTTAAACTGCTGGTTGAGCTTGACGCGGTCAACCTGCATGGGATCGCCCAGCAAGACCGTGACCTGGGGGAACATCGGGCCGCGTTTAGGCTGCACGGCCGTTACTTTCGGCGCCGAGGCGGTCAAAAACATCCGGTTGGCCATCATGCCGAGGTCCTGGTTGCGGTCGGAATCGGCGGTGAGCGCGCCATGATCGCGGATGCGCTCGAATCCGGCGCGCGCCAGCAGATCCTGTATGGCTTCGCGCGAGTAGAGGCGTTCGGCGTAGAACTGATCCGCAATGACGCCTTTTTCCGCATGCACGACGACTTCGCGGGACAGCATCCGCGTGTTGTCGCTCGACAACGACCGCTCGCGGCAAACGAAGTAGTTCTCGTCGATCCACTCCCAGGTCCGGGCGTCGAAGTGCGCGCGCATCCAGTCGCCGTCCACGAGGTCCATGGCGACGGTTCCGCCGCCGATCAGGACGCGCTTCACGCGCTCAAGCACGGCGAGGTCGTCGTCTTCACGTTCAAAATAGCCGAACGAGTTGCCGAACAAGGTCACGCAGTGAAACGAGTTTTCGGGGAACCGGGCCTTGCGCGCATCGCCCTCGTGAAACGAAACCGGCAGGTCCTGCTGCTTGGCCCGCTTCTTGGCGAGGCGGATCAGGTAGCGCGACCGGTCCAATCCGGTGACGTGATGGAAACCGCGCCTGGCAAGCTCGAGGCAGTGGCGGCCCTGGCCGCAGCAGAGATCGAGGATGCGGTCGTTCGGTTCGAGGCATGCGGTACGGGCCAGCATGTTGACCTCTTTGGCGGTATTGTCGTCGTTCTCGACGACGTCGCCGTCGGTTTTCAGATAAATGGAGTTGAAAAGCGTCCGCCACCAGTCGCTTGGCAGATGCCGTTCGAGGTCGCCGACCGGCCCCAGCGTGCGTTGTTGAGGTGCGGGTTTTGTCACGGTCTTTTTAGCCATCTTGAAACCCCTGTTTGTCCGCCTTTTGCGGAATACAATCTGTACTAGTTACGGAAATTAATAAACACTCAAAATGCACGCCGCCCGCACTCTTTTGCGGTAGTCGAAAAAAGCCGGAACGGCTGGTTGGAAAGGTCAGCGGGTGTCGCCGCCGACTGTCAAATCGGAAACGGCAACCCGCCCCGGACACCCGGTGGGCCCTGGACTCTACGTTTCATTTCGTCAAAGCCCGTGTTTTTCGCGTCCAATCTTGTTCCCCTCAATCCGCACTCAGCGGAAATCGGCGCATAATATGTACTTTTCTATAACGATTTGCAAGCAAAAAAATTTCACCTTATGGAAAAAGAATTGCGGTCAGGGTAGAAGAGGTTTCCAGCCTCTTGCGCGCCGCCCTGGGAAGCGGCAAGAGGCTGGATTTCAACTAGTGCAGCCGCGCGATTTCGTTGGCGATTGCCTCCCGATACTCCAGGAGGAGGTCGAAATCGAGCTCGTACTCGCGGGTTTGCCGGGTGACCTCGTCGATGACGTCGATTTGCCAGCCGGCCACTTTTGCCACGGCCTCGTCCATCAGAGCCTGTGCCCGGCCGGCCTCGGCGGTTCTGCCGTCGGAGCGGGCGGCTTCGATCTCCTGGCGCAACACGTACAGGGCGCGGTAATCCTCCACGCCGTCGCGGTCCGCCTGCCAGCGGCGCGAAGGCACGATGCTCCTGTCGGTTTGGTAGACGGCTGAGTAGTCGCCGCCTTCGACGGGCCACCAGATGTCGACGCCCCTGTACACCCAGTAGCCGGCGCCTTGGACGCCGAGTTGCCAGGCGAGCCAGCCGTAGGCCCGGTAGTAGCCGAGCGGGAGAAGGTCTTTTGCGGGCCCGGTGGCCTCGTAGGTCCAGAAATGTGGCGCATTTTGCTGGAACCACGCGCGCAACGACTCGTCGCGCTTAAGGTGGTTGACTTCGGGCTGCCAGATGTCGATCAGGCCTTTGAACTCATCGAGGTACTCGGCGCGGACCCCGCCCGCCGGGTCGGTGTAAACCGGGGCGTTCGTGTCGGCGCGTTTCACCATCTTGGAGAACCTTTTTAGTTGCTCGACGTGAGTTGCGCCGGTGTTCCACGGTTCGTCGATCGGGTAAAAGGCCCACTGGCCGTATGGGAAACCACGGCCGCGGAGGTGCGCGGCCAACTCGCGGACAGCCGTGCGGAACCCGTTAAAGTAAAGCTCCGAATCCGGCTCCGGCGCCTTGCCTTCCGGCCATTTCCGGCTCGGCGGTCCGCCCCAGAACATGGTGAAATGTCCCGGCACCCGTTGAAGTTCCTCGTCAAACCGCGTCCAATCGATCTCGCCCGCCAGGTTGCCTTCGGCGTCTACTGGTACCTGCGGCAGGTTGGGACCGTAAATCACGTTCACGCCGTGCTCGATCATGTCGCGGACCGCCTGGTCGGAAGCCGAAGCGGAGCTGAAGTTCGACCAGTTCATTTTTTTGAAGACCGCATCGGGAAGTTCCACGGGCCAAATGTCGATGTTCAGTTTTACCGGGATCACGCTAACGGGTTTCGTCAGGCTCGCCAGGTAGAGCGTGAGGTCGTGAACGCCCGGTTCCAGCCCGTGCGTGTCGATTTCGAGCCAAACCTGGCGGGCCTCGCCCGGCGCCAGGGAAACCGACCGCGACAGGTCAAGCTCCGGCAGGGCGTCGAATACGCGGTCCGACAGTGCCGTGCCCACCGGGATCAGCCGGCGCAACCGGATGTGCCGCGCGAGATCGGGGTCGGGTTTTGGCCGGGCCTGGGTAAGGTCGGGCGCGTTCCACACGCACCGCACGTCGACCGTTTCGCCGGTGATGTTGAGCAGGGTCAGGGCGATGTTTTCAAATTCGTTCTGGTAGGCCTTGACGGTGACGTGGATGGGCTCGTCGAATTCTGGGGGCAGGCCGAACGGATCGAACGCGTCCCAGGGATTGGCGTCCTGCCAGCAGACAAAGTGGCCGCCCCCCCCCGACCGCCACCATTCGGCCAGCAGCAGGGCGCGCTGTTTCAAATGGGCGGCGCGCGTGCGCAATGCCGTGGCCGCTTCGGCGACCGCATCGGGATCGCTCGCGTCAAGCAGGCCGCGCACGATTGCGGCGTCCGCCTTCACCAAGCTCAACTCCCGCCGCAGCGCTTTTACGGGGCCGGACGCGGCATCGTAAGGCGCGACCGCCTCTTCGACGGCCGCCGCGACCGCTTCGAGGCTGCAGTGGTCCGGCGGAAGCACCTGCACGTTGCGGCGCACCAGGAATTGCGGCTGGCCGGCTCGCGGGGCCGCTTCGTGCAACGCGACCGTCACGGCCGTTGGCCCGGCCGATTTCAGCCATGCGGCAAATTTCAGCGAAGACGTGCCGGGCTTGAGGTCGACAATGGTGGTTTCCGCAGAGCCGTCCTCGGGATCGATACGTACTTCCAGGAAAGCTTCGGCGCTGACGCGATTTTCCCACGACGCCTGCCATGTGTTTTCACCCCAATAGGCGGCGTCGCCCGTTTCCAAACGTACTTTTTCCGAAGCTTTTTCGGGCGCGGCCACGTATTTGGCCGGCGCGCTGGCCGCCGCTTTTTTGGCGGCCCGCATGGCGCTGTCGCCGCGCAATGATGGCCAGCACACGCGGCCCGACCCGCCCCAGCTCAGTGCCACGACTTCGTCCGGGGCGTTTGTGACGGCGACCACTTCCAACGCGCCGTCGCCGTCGATGTCCGCTACGGCCGGACTTGCATTCGAGCCGCCGCCGAGGGCCAGTGCGTGTTCCAGTTGGCCCGCATCGCTTACCACGTAGAAACAGTGCCCCGTTTCGGGCGCGGTGTTCCGGCAGCCGGTGAGGATCTCGACGTGTCCGTCCCCGTCGATGTCCGCCACGGCGGGCGCCCAGAAAATGCCCCTGCCCGCCAGTTCGATTTGCCAGCGGCGGGAGCCGTCGGCGTTGTCGCAGTAGAGCATGTTGCCTTTGTCGGCGTGAAAAACTTCGAGCCGGCCGTCGTTGTCGATATCGGCCACGGCGTTGGAGAAGTAGCTCTGCATGTAGTCGGCCGTCCGCCAGAGGTACTTGCCGGTGGCCGCGTCGAGCGCCATCAGGCAGGTTTCGCTTCCCACGTTGCTGCGCGTTATCAGGAGTTCGGGCGAGCCGTCGCCTTCGAGGTCGGCGATGTTCGGGCCCGACCGGCCGTACGGCGCCAGCTCGAAATACCGCCACTGCACCCGGCCGTGGCCGTCCAGGCAGTAGATGTGCCCATTGTCCGTGCCGTAGAAGATCTCGGGCGCGCCGTTGTCGTTGGCATCGGCGACGGCAATGCCGCCAACCCGGTACTTGTCGCCGTGGAATCGCCACAGCGTGCCGCCGTCTGCGCCCAGGCAGTTCAGCCAGCCGTTGTCGAAGCCGATGAGGATTTCCAGGCCGGGTGCGGGCGCTACGTCAGCCGCGACGACGTTCTTGAACCCGCCCGAAGTGTCGGCGAGCCGCGCGGACTTCCATTTCAGGTCACCGGTGGCGGCGTAGCAACGTACTTCGCCGTTGAAAAGTGCCGCCACGATTTCGGCCTTGCCGTCGTTGTCGATGTCCGCCACGGTGGGCGGCGTTCCAAGATTTGCCCCCGCCTCGGCCGTCCAGGCAATGTGACCGGTGCCGTCGATCAGAAATAGCTTGTCGCCCGCGGCCACCGCCACGGCACGCGCCTCATCCGCTGACGGGTAAAGAACCGGAGAGTGGGCGGGCCCATCGAGCTTTATTCGCCACTCGGTCGATTGCGCGGCCGATACCGTCGAAAGCAACAAAATGCAAGCGAAAATCGGTAATGTCCGGACCATGAATCCTCCTTAGAACTTGAAGCCGACTGCTTTCTTACACAATACTGCTTGCATTAATCGATGTAAAACCGGATTAAGTTGGGCGGAATCGTGCTCTGCGAGAAACGGAATTGGAGAAGCTTATGCGGTTGCACACCACGTTAATTGTATTATCGATTGTACTTTTAGCCGCTTTGCCCGCTGCCGCGGCTGTCACGGCGGGCGCGGCCACGGCGGATATCACGCCCGACACGGCGAAGTACCGCGTGCCGATGGCCGGGTACGGGGCTCGCATGGGGAAGCCTTCCACGGGCGTCCACGACCCGCTGTACGCGAAGGTGCTCGTGCTTCGAGACGGCGGTCGCCTGCTTGGCATTGTCACGTGCGATTTGCGGTCGGTTACGCCGGAGTTGAAGGGACTTGTCGTGGAGAAAGCCGCCGGACACGGGTTCACGCTCGAGAACGTGTTCATGTCGGCGTCGCACACGCATTCGGGGCCGTCGCTTTTCCCCGAGCGGTTCTGGCAGATGCAGTTCGGCAAGTACGATCCCGCGATCGTCGAAACGATGAGCGGCGCCATCGCCGAGGCGCTTGTGAAAGCCGCTGAGAACGCCGTGCCGGTTAAAGCGGCGTTTGCCGAGACCGCGGCGCCCGGGTTTACCAGGAACCGGCGGTGGGGATACGACACCGAAGCGCGTGCCGCAGCCGGCGAGTCACCGCTGATTGACGAAAGCATGTGGTTGATGCGGCTGGACAAGGAGGACGGGTCGACGCTGGCCGTCCTGTCTCATTTCGCCACGCACCCCACGATCCTCGGCGCCGACAACATGCAATTGAGCGCAGGCTGGCCCGGCGTGTTTCAGCGCGAGATGGAAAAGGCGTTTCCGGGCGCAGTGGCGCTGTATATGAACGGGGCACAGGGGGATCAGGCGCCCGCGGGCGCACAAGGCGACGATGCGTTTGCCCGGATCGAGGATTTTGGGACGCGGCTGGCGGCGATTGCGGCGGATGCCGCAAAACATCTCGAACCCGCCGAAGAGCTGAAGTTTTCGGTCGCGCACGAGAACATAGCGCTGCCCGACTTTCACTTCCCGCAAGAGGCCGAAAAACGGTACGCCAAGTATCTTGAAGCGGCTATCGAAGCGCTGCCGCGCAAGGTCGAGCTGCAGGCCATCCAGCTCGGCGACACCGTGCTCGTGGGTTTGCCCGGCGAGCCGCTGCTCGTGGCCGGAAGGGAGGTGCGCAACAGCGTCAAAGGTTTTGGGCGCGTCCTCACCGTCGGCCTGGCGAACAACTACATCGGGTATATCGTCAACGAGGCCGAATGGAACCACGGCGGATACGAGGTCGAAAGCCGCTCGTACTACGGGCCGGGGCTTGCAAAATACCTGGCAGAAAAAGCCGCGGCAGTTGTTGGCGAAATGAAATAGAAAACGCCTGGTCAGTTTTGTTCCACTCGAACGTGCCGGCGCGACGGGCCCTGAATCATCTTTTCGGTAAAGGGACTGTGAATGCCATTGCGTTTGGTGAAGCAGTTGATAAACGAGATGTCGCGGGCATTATCGACCTCAATATGCGGAATTGCGCCGTCTGCTTCAGCGCGCCAGACGCAATTGTTGAACGTGACGCCGCTCAATGGGTGCGGCACCTTGCTGAAAAGGACTGACCGCTGGGGCGATTGCGCCTCGATCCGGTCAAAGAGGATGTTTTTCATTCTGCCCCGGCCATTCCGCTCCTGGATGGACACGCGGTAGGCCTCGCCGCTCCACTGCTCGCCCGCAAGGCGCATCAAGTTCATGCGGATGTTCCTGAAGGTGATGTTGGAGTACGTTGCGCCGTCGCGCATCCACAACGCGCAGCCGCGCGACGAGTCCACGATCTCGATCTTTTCAAAAAGTACGTCGCGGATGTCGTAACGGCTTTCCGTGCCGATCTTGCATGAGGTTTTGCGCGTCATGACGATGCAGTTTCTCATGGTTATATCGAAGGAAGGGCGTGTCAGGCCCAAGGTGCCCGTGGTCTTTACCACCAGGGCGTCGTCACCGCTGTAAATGAAACAGTCCTCGATATGGACATTGTCCGACATGTCCGGGTCGATGCCGTCCGTGTTGGCAAGCATCCAGTCACCCAGAATTTTAACGCGCCTGATCGAGACGCCGCTGCACCCGATCAGGTGGACGGTCCACGCCCCCGGATCGCGTAAGACCACGTCTTCAATTCTCAAGTTCCGGCATGACACGGCGTCGATCAGATGGGCTTTGGTGTTGTGTTTTTTCTGCAGGATGCTGCCGGCGCCGTCGATGATGCCCGGCCCGCAAATCGAGGCGCCCTCCGCTTGATCGACGACAATTAACGCGCGGCGGCCGTGGTTGCCCTCGTAACCGGCGGGGCTGCCGGTTCCCTGAAGCACTGCGCCTCCATCGAGAAACAGCGACACCCGGCTCTTCAGGTGCACGGCGCGAACGCGGTGGATCCCGGCGTGAAGGTAAACAGTGCCGCCGCCCGCTGCGGCCAATCGGTCTATGCTTGACTGAATCCGCTGCGTGTGCTCAGCGGCGGAGTCGTCTTCCGGCGAAATGGCGACCAAATTCGGGGCGGCCGAATCCGGTGCAGCCGCCTTGCGCTGGGGAAAGAGGAACAAGTACGGATGCGCACCCGATTTGATGATACGCGGCGTCTCGTCCGACAGGCGGAACTTTATTGTGCCAGGCTCTGTTTTTGCGTCGGCAGAATACCTGTCCGGCTTAAGCGAAAATGGACTGTGGCCGGCCATGGCTCGGACAGTAATTTCCGAAGGAGTGTCTGCCGGAAGCTGTACAAAATACGTTTGCTGCAAGCGCGTTCCCTGCTCAATTCTGACGGGCAGGGTTTTCCCGTTTACACTCACATTCACCTGATAAGGTAAATCAACTTCGCGCAACGCGTTGTCCGCATGTGCAACAAGACCAAGTGCCGCGCAAAGCAGAAAACTTACAACGGTACGAGCGAGAAAAACTTCTTTGACAACCATGCGTTATCCTTATCATACAAACCCGCAGCAACCATTAGCAGCAACCCCGATCCTCCACCTGTCATTGCAAGGAGGCATGCAGCGATAGCGGAATGCCGACGTCCGACCGTCCGCGGTCGGCGCAATCCCGGCGGTATCATCACTGGCCGCGAGTGAACCCACTTTTTGGCGGCCAAGCCCGAGCATGTCATTGCCAGCGGCCGTCGCGCCGTCCCGCCCGTTCCGCGGTATCGTACAGGGCCTGGCAGTTTTCCAGCGGCGTTTTCGGGGGGAGGTTGTTGCCCTCCTGTAAGACGAATCGGCCGCCGTCGAGGATGCCGGAGTTCAGGATGCGTTCGGCTTCGCGGGCCAACTCTTCGGGGCTGCCGCCGACGAATAACTGCGCCCGCGGGCCGCCGTAGACGAGCGTTTCCCCCCCAAGGTCGCGGCGCAGCCGGCCGAAATCGACGGGGAAACCCGTGTCGAACACTTTCACGCCCAGTTCTTCCTTTATGACGGGCAGCAGCCGCTGCACGTTCCCGCACAGGTGCATCGCCCGGCCTTTCTCCGTGGCGAACTCGTCGTAGAGCCGCTTGTGGAACGGCAGCACGAACTCGCGGTACTGCTCGGCCGACAGGAACTGGATGGCGTCGTCCGCACCGAAAAAGTCGTCCTGTGGCAGCGGCAACTCGAGCCGGTCGCGCCAGGCGCGCATCCGGCTGGCGGTGGCCTCGTACACGTATTCCAGCAGATCCCGCGCGTAATCCGGATCCTGCATCAGGTCGAGGCACAGCTCGGTCGCCCCGCGCAATGAGGCCGCCACCGTGAAGATGCCGTCGGTGCCCGCGAACGGAGTTTCCTTCACGGCGCCCACCGGCACGCCGAGAAATGTCCAGCCGCGGAGCCGTTTTTTGTCCCATGCGTTAACGAACTCGAACCAGCGCGCCGGCCATGGCCCGGCGAATGGATCAGGCACGCCGGCGTCGAACAGCATGCGCTTGTTGTCGTCGTTGAGAATGGGCGTGGTATCGGGCACCTGCCCGTCGCGGTAGTGGACTTCGCAGCCGAACCATGCCGCTTCATAGAAATTCTCGAAATCAACATGGACGGGCCACTCGGCCGGCAGGCCTTTTTCGTGGTCGCCCGGTAGCAGAAACCGCCGCCAGTAGTGCCACTCCAACACGGCCTGGCCCATCACCTCCGGGTCGTGCATGTATTCCTCGTAGGAGATGCCGCAGGCGTTGTACTTTTCGTCCAGCAGGAGCATTCGCGGGTTGGTGTTGAACCTGACGGGGGTTCGCTCGTGGCTGTTTTGCCAGAAGGCCGCACACAACTGTTCCGCCTGGCGGTTATGTTCCTCGAAATCCCGGCCGGCGAGGTCCGGCAGTTCAAACAGCGTCACCCCAGCTTTGACAGCCATAGCGTCTCCTTAAGAGGGCCGTGCCTCTTTCCGGTTTACCTTAGCTTAAACGAAGTAGAACATCCAGCGGGCGGCGACGATAGGTTTGATGCTTTGTTTGGGGACGCCTATAATGGCGCGGGCAGAAGTTTTAACAACGAATCGAAAGGAACCGGTCATGGCACAACCTTTTAGACTTGGCTTTATCGGCGCTGGCTTCATCGCGCACTTCCAGGCCAGGGCCCTCGGCAGCGTACGCAACGTGGAACTCTCGGGCGTTTATGCCCTTAAAGGGTCGGAAAAACTCCAGGCCTATTCGCAAAAACACGGGCTTGGCGAATGCACCGTGCATAACAGCGTCAAAGATTTGTGCGACAACTGCGACGCGGTAGCGGTTTTCGCGCCGAACTACGTCCGGCTGGATCTTGTCGAGCAGGTGGTGGAAGCCGTGGAGGCGGGCGCCGAATTAAAAGGCCTGATCTGCGAAAAACCTCTCGGGCGAACGGTTGCCGAAGCGAAGGAACTCGTCGCGCTGGCGAAGAAGACCGGACTTCCGACGGCCTATTTCGAGAACCAGATTCACATGAAGAGCATGAAAGCGCAGCTCCTTCAGCTCGCGCCGCAGCAGCGGGCCATGGGGCCGTTCAGCCTGGCGCGCAGCGCAGAAGAGCACGGCGGGCCCCATGAAGGCTGGTTCTGGGACCCCACCAAGCAGGGCGGCGGCGTGCTCTCGGACATGGCCTGCCACTCGATCGCGGCCGGTTGGTTCATCCTCACGCCCGTCGACAAGCCGGTGAACTTCCTCGAGCCCGTTTCCGTCAGCGCCGAAACCGCACTCCTGAAATGGGGCCTGCCCGAGTGGCGCAAACGGCTGCTTGCTAAGATGGGCGTCGATTATGCAAAAACGCCCGCCGAAGATTTCGCCACCGGCATCGTGACCTACAAAAACCCGGAAACCGGGCAGCGCGTCAAGTCGCAGTTCACGAGTTCCTGGATGTACGACAAACAGGGCCTGCGGCTGTTCATGGACGCGCTCGGGCCGGGCTACGCCTTCGAGCTCAACAGCCTGCAGACCCCGCTCAACGTGTTCATCGGCGATGACGCCGCCGAGGCCGTCGCCGACGCCGAGTTCGCGCTCGAAAAAGCCACCGCCACCCGCGGCCTGCTGGCAATCGAAACCAACGAGGCCGACCTGTACGGCTATAACGACGAGATCGTGGACGCCGTTGCCGCATTCCAGGAAGGGCGGGACGCCCTGCTCAACTGGGAATACGGGCTCGAAATTACCAAGCTGGTCCAAGCCGCGTACATGGCCGCGGAACTTCAGAAGACCATCGACCTCACCGACCCGCAGGTCCAGAAAGACCTCGAAAGCTACGTTTCGCTGATTGCCCAAGGCCGGGGGGGAGAGATTCTGTTCTAGAACCAGTCAATTAAAAAAAGGCGCCCTTCCAAGTGAGGGGCGCTTTCTTTTTGGGCGCCCAAAGGACAAAAAACGACAGAAAAGAGCGTTTTTTTCTTTCAACCGTTTGGCATTTTTCTGTGGCCATCCCTATATTTTTTATTGCCACCGTCCTATTTCCCTGTTACCTGACACTATATCTTGTGATATTGCGGGTTTTAATCACTACATGTTGTGTCGCGCCTAGATGTGGCTAACCCCTTGAAAACACTGGACAAACACCGTAAAAAGTGCTTGACAAAACTGGTAGAAATTGGTAAGTTATTGGTCAATAAATGGCGGGAGTTGGTTAAAAAATGGTTAACGACCTCTACTTCGGTTCTCATGCCACCGTCCTTGACGATGCTGGCAGGATCACCGTACCCCGCCGTTTTCGAGCCATTATGCAGCGACTGGACCACGTGACGTGGTTTATCAGCCCAGGCTTGAATAACAACCTTTACCTTTACCCGCGCCAGCAGTTTGGCGAGCTTGTGGAGCGGAACCAGACGGCGCACGAATCGATGGACCATACAAAGCACCAGTTTTTCAGTTTTGGCTACGGTTTTACTTTGGAGACGAAGGTGGACGGCCAGGGCCGGATGTTGATCCCGCCTCAATTGCGCGAGTTGCTGGGACTTGAGCGCGACGTGGTGCTGGTGGGGGTTCGCGACCGGCTCGAGCTTTGGTCGAAAGACGCGTGGGACGCATTTTGCAGGGAGATGTGGCCGCAGTATGGGAAGCGGGCCACGGAAATGGCGGTGGCCGCGTCGTGCGCCGCTGCCGAACCGGAGGCTGCGGAATAGCGCAGGGCCGCGCGCGGGCGAGTGGGTCTGGCGCGGTAATCGCTGAGCGGAAGCGAGAAAGGCGGAATTCATGTTGGAACTCACCAGGACTGAAGAAGGGCCCGTGACGGTAGTCCGTCTCGCGGGAGAGATTGACCAGGACGGCGTGAACGCGCTTCGCGTCGGGCTTCTGAACTGTCTGAAAGACAAGCGGTCGAACGTGGTCGTCGACCTCAGCGAGGTGCGTTACGTCAGCTACATGGCCATCGGTGTTTTGCTGGAGCGGCGCAGGCAATTGGCCGCGGCCGGCGGCGACTTGAAACTTGCCGGGTTGAACCTGGTGGTCAAGCGGACTTTTCACATGGCCAGCGTAACCGGCATGTTCAGCATTTACGATACCGTCGTCCAGGCGCGCGACGGGTTTAAGGCCGCGGCTTAAGGCAAACCGGGCGGCTTAAGCCGGCTGCGCGGCTCACGCCGAGGGAGGGGCGTCTGCCGTGGGAACTGACAACCACCGGCCAGCGGCGCCGTCGCACATCCCCGTGCTGGCGGACGCGGTTCTGGACTGGCTGCGCGTAAAGCCGGACGGAACCTATGCCGATTGTACCGCCGGGCTGGCGGGCCACGCCGCCCGGATAGGCGCGAAACTCACCACCGGGAAACTGATCGCGCTCGACCGCGATCCCGAGAGCGTCGAAATTGCCCGCCAACGGCTTGCGGAATTTCCCGGCGCGACAGTGGTCAGGCGCAATTACGCCGAGCTTGAAAGCGTACTTGAAGAGCTCGGCGTGGACGGGTTGGACGGCGTTTTAATTGACGCGGGGTTTTCAAGCATGCAACTCGATGACGCCCGAAGGGGATTTACCTTTCAGGAAGAAGGCCCGCTCGACATGCGCCTGGACACGTCATCGGGGCCGACGGCCCGCAAGTTTTTGGCGAGCGTGGGGGAGAAGGAGCTGGCGCGCATGCTGAAGGAGTACGGCGATGTTCGGCCGGCGCGCCGGATCGCCGCCGCGATAGTGCGGCGCCGCGAGCGGGGTGCCATGGAAACGACGAGCGATTTGGCCGCCGCGGTTTCCGAAGCGCTGGATTTCGTGCGCGGCCAGCCCAATGAGGTGAGAACGGTTTTTCAGGCGGTTCGGATAGCGGTGAACGAAGAGCTGCGCTGGCTCGAGCGCGGCGTGGAGGTGGCGATTGACGCACTGCGCCCCGGCGGGCGGCTCGTGGTGATCTCGTTTCATTCCGGCGAGGACCGGGTGGTCAAAAACGCGCTGCGGGACGCTTCGCGCCCTCGACGGGACCTTTTTGCGGACGGGCGGGTTCGTGCCGTAAAGCCGCCTTGCGTCAAGGTGCTTACGCCGAAACCGGTCAAGCCTCGCCAGGCCGAAATTCTCCAAAACCCCCGCGCAAAAAGCGCATTGCTGCGCGCGGCCGAAAAACTCGGGGGAGGCGCAAAAAGATGAGTTCACGGCGCAGGCCCAAACACCCGCCCGCGATCACGCTGAGGTCGCTGCGGTGGGCTGCCGTGCTTGTGCTGCCGTTCAGCGCCCTGTTCGTGGACACTTGGCTGAGCACGGCGATGCTGAAGCGGGACATCCGGATGGCGGCGGTTACTGAAGAGCTGAAACGCGTGCAGGAAGAGTACGATGCGTGCAGGGTAAAAATCGCGACGCTGGAGAACCTCGAGCGCATCGAGATCCAAGCGCCCGACCTGGGGTTGGTTCCGCCGCAACCGAAACAGATTAAGACAATTCACTACGACGAATCCGAGATGGCGTGGTACCAGGCCGCGCCGCCGTTCGAAACCGCCGATGCCGCAACCCGCGAGTCACACCAGGCGCCGCGAGAGGATTCATCATGGTCTTTCAAAACTTCACCCCAACAAGCGACGAGCCCAATGGGCCTCCTTCTCGAAGCCATTGCTGGCGCATGCGAATCCTTTTTTGGACCTTCATGACGAGCTTTGTGCTGGTGGGCGGCTGTCTCGTTCGCGTTCACACCAGTCCCGACAGCCGGCTGACCGAACAGGAGATCGCCCACATCGGTGAGGTGGAGTTGCGCGTGCCGAGGGGCGAGATTCGCGACCGTGAAGGGGCGCTGCTCGCGAAAGACCGGGTGGCCAACTCGATCTGGGCCGACCCGCGCGAAATTACGGATCCCGCGCGCGCCGCCGGGGTGCTGAGCAAAACGTTCAACGTGTCCGGGCAAGAACTTCGCGAACGGTTCCAACCGAAGGATGACAAGGGGAACTCCAAAAAGTTTGTGTGGGTGAAACGCTGGCTGGCGGATTCGGAGACGGCCCTGTACGAATCGCTCCACCCGGAGATCAAAAGCGGCCTGGGGTTGAAAGACGAGCTTGTCAGGTTTTACCCGGAACGGGACCTGGCGGCCCACGTGCTGGGATTTGTCAACCGCGAGGGGGTGGGGTGCGAAGGCGTCGAGATGGCCTACGACAAGTATCTGCGGTGCGTGCCGGGGGTGCGCCGCACGCGGGTGGACGCCCGGCGCCGGTTGCTGGAATCGCTGACGCTCGAGTACGTCGAGGAACAGGGCGGCGAATCGGTTTACCTCACGCTTGACAAGTCGACGCAGCGTACACTCGAACAGGCGCTCGACCAGGCCATGGCCGAAAACAAGGCGCCGCGCGCGATGGGCATGGTGATGAATCCGAAAACGGGAGCCATCCTGGCGCTGGCGTGCCGGCCGGCGTTCGACCCGAATGCATTCTGGGACGTGCCGCCCGAACGGTACAAGAACCGCGCGCTGGTGGACGTGTTCGAGCCGGGTTCCTCGTTCAAAATCGTCACGTTTTCGGCGGCGCTCGAGCGCGGGCTGGTGTATCCGGATATGCTGATCGACTGCGAGAACGGGGTGTTCAACCCCTACGGCCACCGGATCAGCGATTACCACAAGCTTGGCGTGGAACCGTTGACAACCTGTTTCGCGGAGTCGAGCAATATCGCAACAATTAAAATTGCCGCCATGCTCGGGCCGGAAGGGCTCGAACATTGGATTCGCCGGTTCGGGTTTGGCCAGAAAGCCTGTGAAAACGCGTTCCACACCGAAAGCCGGGGCATTTTCCGGACGCGGGACAAATGGTCGCGCCTCACGATGGGTTCGCTGCCCATGGGGCAGGAGATCGCGGTCACAATGCCGCAACTCGCGCGCTCGTTTTGCGTAATCGCCAACGGCGGGCTGCTGGTGGAGCCGTACATCGTCGAGCGGATTGTCGATCCCGACGGTGAGGTCACGTACGAGCACCAGGCCGGCGAGCCGCGGCGCGTCGTCTCCGAACGGACCGCCGCGACGATGCGCGAGCTTTGCCACCTGGTCGTCACCCACGGTACGGGCGCAAAGGCCAATATCCCGGAGTACCGGGTGGGAGGCAAAACGGGCACGGCGCAGATCGCCAAGCCCGACGGAACCGGTTACTATTCAAACAAGTACACCACGATCTTCGCGGGCTTTGCGCCGGTGGGCAACCCGGAACTGGTGTGCGTGATTATCGTGCAGGAGCCGGACATCCGGCTGCATTTCGGCGGGTATGTTTGCGGTCCTGTTTTTCAAAACGTCGTGCGGGACGCGCTGATTCGAATGAAATGCCCGCTCGATCCTGTTCAGGAGTACGTGGAGGCAGAACTTGCATTGGAAGACGCGGACGCGGCGGGACCGCGGCCTGTGCCGGAAACCGCGTATGCCGAGGCACAGCCGGACGACCTACTCGATGGGCTCGAGCTTGTGCCGCTTGACACGGCGGAAGACGATCGAGGCCCGAAGTTGCGCAACCTTGCCGGGATGACCAAGCGGCAGGTAAAAGAGTATATAGATTTGTTTGGCCTTCGGTGGGACACGCACGGCGCCGGGCGCGTCGTGCAACAGGAACCGCCGCCCGGTACGCCCCTGACCGACGTGAAACTTTGCCGGCTGACCTTCTCACATCAGCCGATGGAACAAATAGAATGAAGCTGACAGACCTGACGAGCCTGCTCGGATGCAGCACGGACAATTTGCCGGATGCCGGCGTGGCATGCGTTACCGAAGATTCGCGCCGCGTGGTTCCGGGAGCTATTTTCGTGGCTGCGCCGGGCGCGCGTTCGGACGGCCACGATTACGCAGCGCAAGCGGCCGAGCGCGGCGCCATAGCCGTGCTTGGATCGCGGCATGGCATCGATACCCTGTGCGGGCTGCCGTACGTCTACACGCCGTCTCCCCGGAAGGCGCTCGGCCTGCTGGCGCACGCGCTGCGGGGCAACCCGTCGCGCGGGATGACCGTGATCGGTGTGACGGGCACCAACGGCAAGTCGAGCACCGTGGCGATGATTGCGCGGGTGCTGGAATCGTGCGGCTTCCGGACGGCGGAGTTCGGCACGCTCGGCTACCGGATCCGCGACGAGAGCGTGCCCGCGCCGCATACGACGCCGTTCGGTGAAGACTTGGCGGAAATGTTCGGCCGCGCGAGCGAGGCCGGGTGCACGCACGCCGTCATGGAAGCCAGCTCGCACGCCATCGACCAGGACCGGATCGCCGGCATCGACTTTAACGTTGCCGCGTTTACAAACCTTACGCAGGACCATCTCGATTACCACGCCGACATGGACGCGTACCGGCGCGCAAAGCTCAGACTTTTTGAACAGCTCGAGGGGGAAGGCCGGTTCGGTGTGGTGAACCTTGACGATCCCAGCGGGAGCGCGTTCGTGGCCGCGTCGCGCGTCCCGTGCCACACGTACGGCGCGGACGGCGACGTTCGGGCAGAAGACGTCGAGATCCGGCTGGACGGCACAAGCTTCAAAGCCAAAACCCCGTGGGGCGAAACGCCGGTGAACATGCACCTGCTGGGCCGCCACAACGTGCAGAATGCGCTGTGCGTCATCACGGTCTGCGGGGCGCTGGGTTTGCCGCTTGGCTCGATCGCGCAGGGGATTGCGAGCTTGAGAAGCGTGCCGGGACGGTTCGAGCGGGTGGAAACGCGGCGCGGATTCGAGGTCGCGGTCGATTACGCGCATACGGACGACGCGTTGCGGAACCTGCTCGAGGCGGCGCGCGAGGTATGTCCCGGCAGGGTGATCGTCGTATTCGGATGCGGCGGCGACCGCGACAAAACCAAGCGGCCAAAGATGGGGCGGGTGGCCGGCGGGCTTTCCGATTTCGCCGTGGTCACGTCGGACAACCCGCGCACTGAAGACGCGAACAGCATTATTGAAATGATCCTGCCCGGAGTTGAGTCGGCGGGGAAAGTAAAAGACGAAACATACTGCGTCGTGCCCGACCGGCGCAAAGCCATTGCGACGGCCATCGAGATGGCGCGGCCGGGCGACCTGGTGGTGATCGCCGGAAAAGGCCACGAAGACTACCAGATTCTGGGCACGGAAAAAGTGCATTTCGACGATAGAGAGGAAGCGCGGGCCGCGCTGGGCAGACTGAACGGATGACCAAAACCGGATATACACTCGCCGAACTTGCCAAGATCATCGGGGCCGCGCCCGCGGGCGGGATGAAACGGTTTTCGCGTGTGTCAATCGATACCAGGACGCTGCAGCCGGGAGACGTCTTTTTCGCGCTGACCGGCGAACGGTTCGACGGCAACAAGTTTTTGCAGGACGCGTTCGACAAGGGCGCGTGCGGGGCCGTGGCGCGCCGGAAACATTCGGCGGGGCCCTGCTTGGTGGTCGACGACGTGCTTCTGGCTTTGCAGCAGTTTGCGGCGTACCACCGCGGCCGGTTCGAGATGCCCGTGCTGGCGCTCACCGGGTCGTGCGGCAAGACGACGAGCAAGGACATGATCGCCGCGGTGCTCGCGACGCGCTACGACGTGCTCAAGACGCAGGGCAACCTCAACAACGAAATCGGTTGCCCGCTCACGCTGCTCAAGCTGGACGAGACCACCGGGTTCGCCGTTGTCGAGATGGGCGCGAATCACGCGGGCGAAATTGCGCGCCTGTGCGAGATTGCGAAACCGACGGAATCAGCCGTGACCATGGTGGCGCCCGCCCATCTCGAAGGGTTCGGGTCGGTGGAGAACGTTGCCGCGGCCAAATCGGAAATCGTGCAGGGGCTGCCGGCGGACGGCATTTTCTACGTCAATGCGGACGACCCGTGGTGCATGAAAATGGCCGCCGGTTTTGGGGGAGAGAAGGTTTATTTCGGCGGAAAAGGCGACGTTTCGCTCGAACGTTGCAGGGTTGCAGGCCCGGGCCGGATGCTGCTGCGGATTAAGCCGGTTGGGGAGCTCGAACTGCCGCTGGCATGCCCTGCGCACGCCGTGAACGTGCTGCTGGCGGTGGCGGTTGGGCTTCGGCACGGCGTGACGGAGTTCGAAGGCCCGCTTCGGGAAGCGGCACGGGGCGCGTCGCGGTTTAAGATTCTCGACGTCGGGCCGTTGACCGTGCTCGACGACAGTTATAACTCCAACCCGGCCAGTCTCGCCGCGGCGCTTGATACGCTCGCAGCCTGGCCCGGCGTGAACAACAACGCGCGTATGGCGGTGCTCGGGGAGATGCTCGAACTTGGCGACGAGTCCGCGCGTTATCATCGCGAAGCCGGTGAACGCGCCGCGCGCGCCGGCGTTACCTGCCTGTTTGCGAAGGGGCCGCACGCGTGTGATACCATCGAGGCGGCCCGCGCGGCCGGAGTTGCCCATGCCGAAGTATTGGACGATCCCAACGATATCGCCGACGCCCTGCGCCGTTTTGCAAACGCGGGCGACGTGGTGCTGGTGAAAGGCTCGAGAGGAATGCAGATGGAGCGTGTAATCGCCGCGCTCCGCCAGGCGTACGCCGGCAAGTAAGGATTTAATATGCTCTATTACGTCGCGTTGTTGCTGATACCGTACATCGCCCAGCTCAACGTGTTTACCTACCATACCGTCCGGGCCGGCGCCGCGGCGCTCACGGGGTTTTTCTTCTGCGTTTTGGCCGGCCCGCGGATGATCCAGTGGCTCCGAATGCTGAAAGTGGGCCAGCACATCAAGAAAGACCACGTGGCAGACCTTCATGAGCTGCACAAAGGCAAAGCCGGCACACCCACGATGGGCGGAGTCCTCATAATCAGCTCGACGCTGGTGTCGCTGCTTCTTTGGAGCAACCTCGTGAACCGTCTGCTCCTGATCATCACGGCGGTGCTCGTGATGCTCGGGATTGTCGGGTTCATCGACGATTTCATTAAGCTTCGCCGGCAGCACAACGACGGGCTCAGCGCGAAAGCGAAAATCGTGGGGCAGGTTTTTACGGGGCTGGTGCTCGGGCTGTTTCTGTATTTTTTCCCCATCACGGTGGGTACGTCTTCAATCAAACCGGATCATGTGACGGACTGGCAGGGCCTCGTTTACCAGTTCAAGGCCCATGCAAACGACACCCAGCCGACGCCGGTGTCGTTGATCTGGCAAAGGCTTTCGCCCCTCCTGCGGCAACGTATCCAGTACGCCAACGGCGCGGCGCTGGACAGTAAAACCAAGGTGCTCACCCTCGTCGAGCTCAACGCCGTGCTTGACGACAAAAGCCTGTACCAGCCCGCGGTGTGGCAAAGTACGCCGCTCAACGGCGAGTCGGAGCCGCTGCTCAAGAAGGGCCTGGACAAGCTGACCGCCCGCGAAATCACCTCGCTCAACCGCTGCCTGGTCGAGGCCGCGTTTCCCGGCGCCATCGCCAAGGGCGCGAAAAACATGCACACCAAGGTGGAATTGCCGGGATTCAAAGGCGTCCTGATCCCGCTCGGACCGCTTTACATTCTTTTGGTGGTGTTGATCATTGTTGGCACGTCGAATGCTGTCAATCTGACCGACGGCCTCGATGGTCTCGCGGTGGGCGTAGGCAGTATCTCACTGCTGGCGTTTACGGGCATCGCGTACGTAGTCAGCCGTGTCGACTGGTCAGAGTACCTGTACCTGATCTACGTGCCCGAAGCCAGCGAGTTGACGGTGTTCGGCGCGGCGATGCTGGGGACGGGGCTGGGCTTCCTGTGGTACAACTCGCATCCCGCCGAGGTCTTCATGGGCGACACGGGGTCGCTCGCGCTCGGCGGCGTCATCGGTACCATGGCCATCCTGACCAAGCAGGAGCTGCTGTTGCCGGTGGTGGCGGGACTGTTCGTGCTCGAGGCGATGAGCGTCGTCATTCAGGTCGCCAGCTACAAACTCACCGGCAAGCGCGTGTTCCGCATGGCGCCGCTCCACCATCATTTCGAGCTCAAGGGGTGGTCCGAAACGAAAGTGACCGTCCGGTTCTGGATCATCGCGATCCTGTTTGCCCTTATGAGCCTCGGCACGCTTAAGTTGAGGTGATTTGTGGACGTGCGCGGGAAAAAGGTCGTTGTCGTCGGGCTGGGCAAGACGGCGGTGGCGCTTGTCCGGCTGTTGCAGCGGGAAGGGGCGGAGCCTTTCGTTACCGAATCGAATGACGGGCCAAAGTATACGCCGCTTGTCGCCGAACTCGAAACGCTCGGCGTGCCGTTCGAACTTGGCGGGCATTCCGACAGCGCGTTTGACTGCGCGGCACTCATCATACCCAGCCCCGGCGTGCCGCCCAGCCTCGATATCATTAAGCGCGCCAGGGCCGGCGGCGCCGGTGTCGTCGGCGAAATGGAATTCGCTTCGGGCTTTTGCAGGTCGCGCATTCTGGCCGTGACAGGCACAAACGGCAAGACCACAACCACCGAACTGCTCCGGGCGCTTGTGGACGCCGCCGGCCGCACCGTGGCGCTTGCCGGCAACAACTCGATGCCTCTATCGGCGGCCGTGATGATCGACCCCCCGCCGGATTTCATCGTGCTGGAAGTCAGCAGCTACCAGCTTGAACTGGCGGGCAAGTTTCGGCCGGATGTGGCGGGTGTGCTGAACGTTACGCCCGATCACCTCGCACGCCACGGTTCGCTGGAGAACTACGCCGCCGTTAAGGCCCGAATCTTTGCAAATCAAACCAAAGCGGACGCCGCCGTAGTCAACGCCGACGATACCGCCGTTAGCCAAATGGCGGAGGGCCTGAACGCGCGTGTAATCCCCTTCAGCCAGAACAGACGGCTCAGAAAGGGCGTCTGGATTGATGGCGAGACCATTTACGCCGGCGACGTTCATCTTGCCGGTGCGGCCGACGTCCGCTTGCGCGGGGCGCACAACATGCAGAACGCGCTATGCGCGCTCGCGATGGCCCACGCGGCGGGTTTTGACCGTGAGCGCGTTGTTGAGGGCCTTCGCGCGTTCCACGGTGTCGAGCACCGGATCGAGCTTGTGGCCCGGCACGATGGCATAGACTGGTACAACGATTCGAAATCGACCAACATCGACAGCCTGCGGGTCGCGCTTGAGAGTTTCGCCGAACCTGTCGTCCTTATCGCCGGCGGGCAGGGGAAAGGCGCCGATTACGGTGTTCTGCGCGATTTGGTCGCCGCGCGGGTGAGGCATATGGTTACGCTGGGCGAGGACGCCGAAAAACTGGAAGCCGCATTCGGCGATCTTGTCAACGCCGAACGCGCCCGCGATTTGGACGATGCCGTGCGCAAAGCCGGCGCGGCCGCACGGGCCGGCGACGCGGTGCTGTTGTCGCCGGCCTGCGCCAGTTTCGATATGTTCGACAATTTCGAGCACCGCGGACGGGTGTTCAAGTCTTGTGTGGGCAGATACGTGAATTCATAACGCGGTTTGGGGAGGGGACGCGATGCAACGCGAAGCCACCATCATGCTGGTGGTTGTGCTGGCTCTGCTGGGAATCGGCGTTCTGGCCGTATACAGCGTCAGCTCGGTGCGCCCGGGCGGCGGCGCCACGTTCGACCACCATGTCGAATACATACTTCTCGGGCTTGTCGTCATGTTTGTGGCGTCGAAGTTTAACTACCAATGGTTTCGGAAACCCGTCGTCATCGGCCTGATGGTGGCGGTGTCGTTCGGCCTGCTTGTTGCTGTCCTTTTCCTGGGCGATCCCATCCGGGGCGCGCGGCGTTGGATCCGGATCTTCGGATTTCAGTTCCAGCCGTCGGAGTTTGCGAAGGTTGCGGTTGTAGTGTTTCTGGCGTTGAAGCTGAGTGTGAGCCAGAAATCCATCAAAACGTTCTGGCGGGGGTTCGTTCCGCCGCTGGTGATCCCCCTCGCGTTCTCGATTCTTATCGTTGTCGAGCCCGACCTGGGCGTGCCGATCGTCATCATGGCCACAACGTTCATCATGATGTTTGTGGCCGGCGCTCGCGCGCGCTACATGGCGCTCAGTTTCGGGCCCGCCGTCGGCGCGGTGGCCATCCTGATCCTGGCGTACCCGTACCGGTTCGAGCGCGTTTTGGCGTGGCTCGACCCATGGGCCTACGCACAGACAAAAGGCTTCCACCTGATCCAGTCGCTGGCCGCGTTCGCGCGCGGCTCTTTTCTGGGGGTCGGCCCCGGGGCCGGCGAGCAGAAACTGCAATACCTCCCCGACGCGCACACGGACTTTGTTTTTGCCGTTGTCGGTGAAGAGATGGGCCTGGTCGGCACGCTGGCCACGATGGCGCTCTTCTGCGTGCTGGTGATCATGGCGATGCGCGTGGCCAAGTGTGCGCCCGACCTGTTCGGGTCGCTGCTGGCCGTCGGCATTATCGGCCTGATTGGTTTTCAGGCGTTGTTCAACGTCGCCGTCACGACGGGCATGCTCCCGACGAAAGGCCTCCCCCTGCCGTTTATAAGCTGCGGCGGCACCGCGACAATTGTCTTCCTCTCCCTGATCGGCATCCTGCTCAACATAGCCGCGCAGGCCCAGGAACCTCAACGGCAACTGATACCGGCATACTGAACTGAGTATACGTGCGCAGTCTAATTCGCGCCGGCTATTCTGCCGCGACCGCTAACCTCTCGTGCAGTGCGTCGGGAGCCAAATCTGCGCCATTCGGCCAGCACACCGCGCCAAACTCGTCAATTCCCACCTGCGCAAAAAGCTCGGGATCCTTCAGAGGCTCAAACACCGGGCCGTACAGATGTTCCGACAGGTCCACTACGCCTTCCACGCCATCCGAAAACGATACCTTCAGACGATAATCCTCCTGCACCTCTACCGAAACAACCTGCCACATACACTTAACCTCCCTGTTCCTTGACTACACAAGGGGCTCTATCTTCTTTAACGCAACACGTTCTTCCGCTCGCTGCCAATTGTGGGCAAGTTCGGAACGATGATCCACAGCCCACTCCAGCACCAGAGCCAAAGCGCGCCGTGGCAACTTTCCTTCCATTACATCCAAACTGCCGATTGAAACTGCCGCTTCATCGCCTCCATAGTATGCATGAAAATGGGGCGGACCGTGCTCATGAAAATACATTCGGATCGTGATTCCGAAGAACATGCTTATTGTTGGCATGGGACCGCCCTCTTCTACCGAGATCACTTCTATTGTATCGTGCACGGCCATTTCACGCAATTCACTTGGCAATTCACTTTTTACAGACACCGTGCGTAGCGAAGCCGGCAGTAACTTTTCTTGAGCCCGCCGCCGCCTAGCTGCTACACTTTATTCCGGTTCCCGCTGATTGGACACTAACCCTACGGACGCCGCGCGAGCGGCATGTTTTTTTGAACCACGTAAAGGAGGCAACATGGCAATTGCACCGCATGGCGGCGTGCTCGTAGACCGTCTTTTGACCGGCGCCGCACTCGAAGAAGCAAAAAAGAAAGCCGCGTCTCTGCCGCGCATCAAGGTCGATGCTTATACGGCGTTCGATATCGACGGCATCGCGAAGGGCCTGTTCAGCCCCTTGACCGGTTTTATGAACGAGGAGCAAACGCGGCGCGTGCTCGACACGATGTACCTCCGCGACGGTCTGCCCTGGACGATTCCGATCTTGCTGGATGCATCACAGGAAGACGCGGACCGGCTCGAGGTCGGCTCCGAAGTGGCTATTGAAGACGACCTCGGGGACCTGGTGGCCATTCTGCATCTCTCGGAAAAGTTTTCGTTCGACCACGGGGAAATCTGCGAGAAGGTCTACCTCACGCGCGACACATCGCACCCCGGCGTTGCCTACACGATGTCGCTCGGCCCGGTTTTTCTGGCGGGCGAGCTGGACGTGCTGAAGGCGCGCGATATCGAGTTTCAGGACCACAATCTTACGCCGAAACAGACGCGGGCCGAGTTCGAGAAGCGCGGCTGGCGCCGCATCGTCGCGTTCCAGACGCGCAACCCCGTTCACCGCGCCCACGAGTACCTGCAGAAAGTCGCCATGGAAATTTGCGACGGCCTCCTGCTCCACCCCCTGATGGGCACGACGAAAAGCGACGACATCCCCGGCGAGGTCCGCATGGAGTGTTACAAAACCATCCTCGACCTCTACTATCCGGTTAACCATGCCATGCTTACCATCATGCCGGTTAACATGCGCTACGCTGGGCCGAAAGAGGCCATCATGCACGCGATCATCCGCAAGAACTACGGGTGTACGCACTTTATCGTGGGCCGCGATCACGCCGGCGTGGGCAACTTCTACGGCACCTACGACGCCCACTACATCTTCGATAAGTTCGAGCCCGGCGAGATGGGCATCATGCCGTTGTTCTTCGAGCATTCGTTTTACTGCAAAGCCTGCGGCAACATGGCCTCCATCAAAACGTGTCCGCACGACAAGGAAAACCATGTGTTCCTGAGCGGCACCAAGGTCCGCGAGATGCTCAAGGCGGGCCAGATGCCGCCGGCCGAGTTCACCCGCCCGGAAGTCGCCAAAGTCCTGATGAAGTGGGCGCAGAGCGAAAATAGCTGATGAACGTGGACCGGGTGCTCGTCATCGGGCTGGATTGCGCCGCGCCCCGGTTCATGTTTGGCAACGAGGCGTTCCAACTTCCCAACATCCAGGGCCTGATGGAGCGCGGGTGCTGGGGACGGCTGCGCAGTTGCGACCCGCCCATCACGGCTCCAGCGTGGGCCTGCATGATGTCCGGCAAAGACCCCGGAACGCTCGGCTGCTACGGGTTCCGCAACCGCACCGGCTATTCCTACGGAGGGATGGCCATCGCAAACGCCGCCGCCATCCGCGAAAAACGCGCGTGGGACATTCTGTCGCGGCTCGGGAAAAAGGTTGTGCTCGTCGGCGTGCCGCAGACGTATCCGCCTGCGCCCGTGAACGGCTGGCTTGTCGCCGATTTTCTTGCGCCGGACACACGCGCCGACTTCACCTACCCGCGCGCTCTGAAAGACGAGTTGCGGGGGGCCGTCGGCGAGTACCTTCTGGATGTCGAAAACTTCCGCTCCGACGACAAACCGGCGCTCCTCGAACGCATTTACGCCCTAATGCACAATCGCTTCGACACCGCCGGATGGCTGATGAAGAACAAGCCGTGGGACTTTTTTATGATGGTTGAAATGGGCGTGGACAGACTCCACCACGGCTTCTGGAAGTACTGCGACCCCGGCCATCCCAAGTTCGAGCCCGGTAACCCGTTTGCCAACGTGTTCCGCGAGTACTATGAAGCCGTTGACGACCGCGTGGGCGAATTGCTCCAATTGGCCGGCGGTGATACCGCTGTTCTGGTCGTTTCCGATCACGGTGCAAAGGCAATGCAGGGCGGCGTGTGCATCAATCAGTGGCTGGCCGGGCAGGGTTATCTTAAGTTCAAGGAGCGCGGTGGCGGCGATGCGGGCGGCCCGGCAGCTTTCGACCCCTCCCGCGTCGAATGGGCCAAAACGAAAGCGTGGGCGGCGGGCGGCTACTACGGCAGGATTTTCGTCAACGTCGAAGGCCGGGAGCCTGAGGGCATCGTGCCGGCAGGACAGTACGAGCCGTTTCGCGAGGAGCTGGCGCGCCGCATCGAGGCCATGCCCGGCCCAAGCGGCCAGCCGCTCGGCAACATTGCGCTCAAACCACAGGACATATATCGCCAGGTAAAAGGCATTCCGCCCGATCTTATCGTCTACTTCGGCGATCTGGGCTGGCGCGCGATCGGTTCCGTCGGGCATCCCGGCATATTCACCTCGGAAAACGACACCGGCCCCGATGATGCGAATCACGATTATGACGGCATCTTCATCATGGACGACGGGTGCGGCCGCGGTGGGGAGCAGTTGCACAAGCTTCGCATCGGCGACGTTGCCCCGACGGTGCTGGCGCTGATGGGCGTCGAGCCGCCGGAAGGCATGCAAGGCCGGCCGGTATGTTAAACTACCGCCGACTTGAGGCAGTGGCATGAGTGAAAACATCTGCGTGCAAATAAAAGGCGAGGCGCCAAATGAGGTCGCGCATATCGCTGCCGAACGTTTGCTCGAACGCGGCATAAACGCGGTTGCGCAGCCCTCCCCGGACGGGTGCCTTCTCGTTCTGGAGTCGGAAAACAAGAGCAAAAAGGTTCTGCCGGTCGAGCTTGACCCGCACGATACGCCGGATTTCGCCGCGGAAAAAATCATCGACCTTTTGGCCGAAAACGGCCTCGCAATATCGGAAACTTCGGATTACACGCCGGAAGAAGAAGAGGAAATCCGGCGGCGGCTGCAAAACCTGGGATATATCGAATAAGCACGGCAAGGGTGCGGTAACGGGGAAAACGCATGCTGGTGGGAGTGAACGCGGTTAGCCTGCGCGCCGGATGGGGCGGCGGCGAAGAGCGGTATCTTCGCGGGGCGCTTCGGGCGATGGCCTCGCTTCAGCCGCACACGTCTTTCGTCGTGTTCACCGGGCCCGATTCACACCAATCTTTCGAGGGCTGCAAACGCGTGTTCGTCGAACCCGCCCGCGGCCTTCTTGCCTCAAACCACGGCGAACTGGCGCGCCAGGCAAAAAGGGTTGGCGTCAACATGCTTCTCAGCCCGCTCGAGCATGCGCCGGCCTCGTTTCCAATCCCCGTTGTCCTGCTTACGATGGGACTGCACGGCCGCCGCGCGCCCCGCCAGTCCAAACAGTTGCAGCGTACGATCGAGCGGGCCGCGCTCACGGTTGCACCCTCGGAGTATGTGCGCAAACAGCTTACCGGGCTCGGCGCCGCACTCGACCGGGTTGTGGTTGCGCCTTATGGGCTCGACCCTGTGTTCGAGCGGCCTCGATCCGCGATCGTGGAAAACCCCTATCTGCTTGCGGTGGGGGACACGCGGGCTTTCAAAAGTATCGAGAGGCTCCAGCATTTGTTCCGCAACCTCCGGGCGCAGTTGCCGTATGCGCTGGTGGTGGCGGGCCGGCCGTGCGAGGGCGAACCTGCCGAGTGGGGAAGCGGCGTGATACGGTTTGAATACTGCGCGCCCAATTACCTTGCCTCGCTCTACCAGCATTGCGACGCCGTTGTTCACACCTCCCACAACGACGGGGCAGCGCCAGTGGTACTCGAGGCGATGCGGTGCGGGGCGCCCGTGGTGGCGTGGCGGGCCGCGGCCGTGGCCGAGTTCGCCGGCGAAATACCCTTTTACCCAAACGCCGATACGTCGTCCGCATGGGCTGCGGCGGTCCGGCAGGCCCTGGACACGGAAGACCCGCACCGCGAAAAGCGCTTGCAGGTCGGCCGCCAGCTCGCCGGCGAGCACACTTGGGAAAAGACCGCCTGGAAGCTCCTCGCCGCCTTCAACCACCTGAAGTAACCGCGCGCAAGGTCAAGGGGGGCCTTCTACATGTACCACTCATCTTCGGTTGGCGGCGTGTAAATCCACTTCCGGTCGACTTCAAGAATGCGCGGGCGGAGCTTGAACATCGACTCGACCTTCGGGAATTGGGTGAACCGGTGCCCGGTTTGGTCGTACCTGCTGATGAGGTGCAGGTAGAGCATAAGGCGCGCCGTTCTTAGTTGTCGCGGAGTCGAATAATAGATGGTCAAGCCATGTTCGACAGCGTGGTGGAACTTGTCCGCGAGCGCGTCGGGCTGTTTCCGGGCCATTTCCGACCAGGCGAAAAGGTCCATCTCTTCGGGCGGGGGCATTTCGCGATACGTTTTCGAGTTGAAATCGACTTCGAGCCGTTCGTACAGCTCAACGAGCCGGTCGAGCCAGTAAAACAGCGCGCGGTACCCTTCGTCGGCGATATCGAGCTCGAGATGAACGTTATCGACGGTTTCGGCGTTCTGCTTCGCGAGATAGATTTCGCGTTCCTCGTTTTCGTCGGGCACCATACGGACGCGCGCCTTTTCGGCGGCGTCGCCGTGGTTGAAACTTTCGAGGATCGTTGCGAGCGAAAACTTCGCGCGCCCGTGCAGGCTGAACTCGCGCAACAGCGGGGCGGCCAAGTCGTCTTTTTCAAGCACGGCATTGAGCAAAGGTTCAGCGGAAAACACCTCGGCTTTCCAGTCGAACCAGATGTCGTGAAGCAGCGCGGTGAGCATCTTGCCACAGCCGCGCGTATCGGTGCTGAACGACTTTTCGACGAGTTGCGTAAACCGCTGGCGCAACCGCCAGCCGGTGCGTTTGAGGATGTCGTGGTCGAACAGGTAGCGAAGAACGAGCAGGCGGTCAACGGCGAGCCACGCCAGATGTTCGGGCAGGTGCTGCTCGCCGGCGAGCGTCTCGGCCCAATGCTGGCACCATTGGCGGAGTTGGCGGGCGACGTGGCTGCGCGGCTGGCGCCGGATCTCGTCCAGCGAGCCGCGCTCGACATTGGATTTGGAGAGGACATCGCCGCGGGCGCCGTGTACGGCGCCGAACTCCTTTCGAAACTCGGATGGCGTGTTGGCCGTCAACAGCAGCTCTTCGGTACGGGCGTCGTAGAGGTACGACCGGTACAGGTCGGTGACGAACGCGTAGTCGGCCTGCAAATGCGCGCTTTCGGCCATGAGCATCCGCGAAGTCTCGCAAAAATCCAGCCCCTGCTGGGTAATGTTGGCCGGCGGTTCGAGTGCACCGGGCATCACGAAATGCGCCGCGATGCAGGTTTGCGGCCCGCCGCGCAACATGTACGTGATGCAGGACAGCTGGGCGAGGTGGGGCTTGGGTTCGAGCGGCGCCTGGCTTTTCCAGCCCAGCAGGGCGAGCAACTGTTCGGCGAACCGTTGCTGGTCGGCCTTCGTGTTATCGGCCATTTTCCCCCACCAGGTTTCACAGAGTTTGGTGATCTCGCTGAAAAATTCCGTGGTCATGGCACTCCCTTCCCTTTTCTAACGTCATAACCGGCGGCCTCGATTCGGCGCCAGGTAACCTCTTCACGCCGGCCCAGCAAATCCACGCCTCGGGCCAGAAACGGCTCAATACGCTCACGGTCTTCGGCCAGCGACCGTTCAAACTCGGTCAACGACATCGTCTCGACCGGGTACGGCCGCGGGCCGGGCAGGTCCGGCGGCTCCCCCGCGGCCGTTACCACCAGCACCCGGCCTTCCGCTTCATTCAAAAAGACCATCCGGACCGCCGGGTCAACCGCGAGCAGCCCACGAAGCCGGTCGACCGGGTTGGCCATCTTCAAAAAGATCTGGCGCAGTTCGGGAAACAGCTTGAACTGCGTGTCGGCTTGGTAATAAGCCCGGTTGCCTTCGGTGCGGCGGTAAAGCAGGCCAACCCGGGCAAACCGCTCAAGCTCCCGCTGCACGGCCCGGATCGGCAGCCCGGTTGCCGCCTCGATCTGGCGCTGGTAATAAGCGCGGACCGGATCGAGCACGAAAACGCGCAGCACGGCAACACGTGCTTTCGACGCAAACACCGCGATGAGCGGGCCTCGTGTCTTTTGAGTACTTTCTGAAGTCAAAAGTGTCTAATTCGGTTAATAGCTTACAGAATTAAATTCAAAACATTTTTAATATGGTTATTATATATACGTTTTGTAGTCGAAAGTCAAGCCTGCGGTTTTACACTATGGGGCCATTTGGAAATTACAGACCGGGGCGCGTGAAAAGTTGCCTTAGTTGATAACTTGCTCCACTTTCGCGAGAAATGCTTCGATGGAGAAAGGTTTTTCGATGAAGTGAACTTTTGAGTCCAGAATGCCGTGGTCCGCAATGACGGCATCGCTGTATCCGGACATATAGAGGACCTTAAGACCGGGCCGTTGTTGGGCGAGATGTTCGTGGAGCATTTTTCCATTCATATCGGGCATGATGACATCGCTGACGAGCAAGGCGAGTTTGCCGTCGTGGTTCTGGGCGGTTTCGATCGCGGTTTTTCCATCGGGGGCTTCCAGCACGGTATATCCGTGGGTGGAGAGGATTCTGGCGGCGAGGGCCCGGACTTGCGGGTTATCCTCCGCGACAAGTATGGTGCCGGCTCCGCATGCGGGAGCCGTTTCGGCGACGGAGCCGGGTTCGGCGGCCTCTGGCGCATCGGTTGCTGGGAAGTAGATTTTGAAGGTGGCGCCTCTTCCGGGTTCACTGTATACCCAGATGCTTCCGCGATGTTGCTTCACGATGCCGTGCGTTGTTGCAAGCCCGAGTCCGTATCCTTGTTTCAACTTTTTAGTGGTGAAAAACGGCTCGAAAATTTTCTGAAGCGTTTCGTCGTCCATCCCCTCGCCGTTATCGCTGACGAGCAGCATGACGTGAGAGCCTGGCGTCACGCCCTGATGTTGGCGGGCGTACTCGTGGTCGATCGTCACGTCACTGGTTTTGACCGTGATCAGTCCGCCGGCGGGCATGGCGTCTTGGGCGTTCAAGACGAGGTTCATAATGACCTGCTCGATTTGACCCCGGTCGGCGGCGATGTTGGCTTTCGCGGTGAGGCTGATATTGAGGTCGATATTTTCCCGGAGCGAGCTCCGGATGATTTTTTCGAACTGGATGATAACTTTGTTGAGATTCAGCGGCTTGATTTCAAGCGCCTGCCTTCGAGCGAACGCCAGCAGTTGCCGTGTGAGGTCGCGAGCCCGTTCGGCGGCGGCGATAATTTCGCGGCAATCGGCGCGTTCGGGCGAGTTGGCAGGGAAATCGGTTTCCAACATTCTAGCGTATGCGAGAATAGGGGTGAGCATGTTGTTGAAGTCGTGAGCGACCCCGCCGGCGAGGCGCCCGATGGACTCCATTTTTTGAGACTGGAGCAGTTGCTGTTCCAGCTTATGGCTTTGTTCCTGAGCGAGCTTGTGCGCGGCCTGCTCAGCTTGCAGCCGTTTCTGTTCGTCCTTAAGCCGTGCCAGATAGTCGCTCAAGGCGAACATGACGCGGCAAAAACCGGCCACCAGAATGATTTCCGCCGCATACACCAGCGAGCTTGTTAAAGCCCGCTCCCATTCAGTAGGAAACGTGGGCCACAGTCCCGGCCAAACCCCCAGCGGGTAGAACACGAAGTAGAGAAGCCTGGCGAAAAACGCAAGCCCCGCCGCCGTATAAAGTGTCGGCCAGAAGGCTTTCAGCCCGACCCGGCGCGAACTGACCGCGATTACGCCAAAGGCCACAAGTATAAGCGACAGAGTGGCGACTGACGTGCCGAGCGAGACGGTTTCGGTGGAAATGTAGCCGGGGACGGCCAAGAGGTACATTGAGGCCATCAGGATATAATTACAAACCAAAAAAGCGACAAAAATCACCCAGTTTGTGCGTTTTCTGTGTTTTTTCCCTACCGCGGCCTCGTCCTGCAACTCCAAGCTTGCCATTCGTTTCCCCACTCTTGTCCCTTAGACAAGCGGCTAGCGCGGATTTATTATGGCGTAAAGCTGCTAATAATGCAAGAGATTAGTAAGTATACAGACTGGCAATAGAAAAATTGTGCTAGATGCGAAGGAAGTAAAGGAAGGATTTACAGCAGATCGAGGGCCGCGTTGGCAACGGTTTCGGGGGAGATGTTCCTCATACATCTGTGGTCGGTTTCACAAACGGGCTTCTGACATGGCCCGCAGTCGACGTCGATGCGAATAATTCTTCCACGCTCGTAGGGTCCGGTGCTGTACGCGGGTGACGTGGGGCCCATGATGCAGACGGTGGGGACGTGAAAAGCGACGGCGACGTGGCGGACGCCACTGTCGTTCCCGATCAGGAGATCGAGCTGGGACACGGCGGCTTTGAGGGCGGCGATGCCGTCGGGGCAGCCGTCCAGCGTGGTGAAATTTGTCTTTGCCGCGTGTACAACGGCATCGCGGATGGCCTCTTCACCGGGGCCCGTAAGCAAGACGCATTGGGCGCCGGCTTCGCTCGCGAGCCGGTCGGCCACCTGAGCGAACCGCTCAGCGGGCCACCTTTTGCTCGGTCCAAACGCGGCTCCCGGCGCGATTCCTACTCGGGGCCGTCCCGGTTCGAGTTTTGTGCGCATGCCGTAAAGCGCGGTGGGGTCCGCGGCGAGTTGCAGTCCGAGCCCGTCGTCCTCGCAACCAAGCGGCGCGATCAGCTGGAGATACTCGTCGACCATGTAGACGGGCTCGATTCGGCCGTTGCGGCGGTGGGGCTGAACGGGATCGGTCAGTAACAGCGATCTTCCATCGCGGGCCTGGCCGATCCGTCTTCGCGACCCCGCCAGGCGGGCGAGCAGTGCAGCGCGGAACGAGTGGGGAAAGACGACGGCCAAGTCGCGGGCGCGGGGGCGCAACGAAAAGGCCGCCCGCAACAGGGCCGGGGAGTTCGGGCGAGCGGGAAGCACGATGCCTTCGGCAAGCCAGGGAAGGTCCTGGAGTAGTTTAATGACGGCGTTGCGCCCGGCCGGGGTGATTTCGGCGTTCGGAAACTTGTTGTGAAGTGCACGGAGTGCGGGCGTGGACATGGCCGCGTCGCCAAGCCAGTTGGGCACAAGCGCCAGGATGTGTTGCGGGTCGTTCATAGGGTGATTTTACCAGTTCGTTTTGAAGGGGGCGAATTAGAGCGCGGACAGCCTGCGAGCGGAAGCAGGATGCGCGTGTTGGCGCGTGTTGGGACGCCCCCCGGCAGTTGTGGGGGTGTCCCAACGGGGCCTATTCGGATTCGGAGCGGTTTTTCTTCTTCAATGTTTCGAGGAATTCGGTTTCTCCGAGGGTGGCGCGGAAGAGCTTTTTCTGTTCGGCGAGGTGCTTCCTGGTGATTTCGATAAAGTCGACGATGGCGCGGAGAAGCACGACGAGGAAAAAGGTGAAGAGCAGGGCAAGGAATAGAAAAAACTTCTTAGGGTCGTTATGCGCTTTGGCCAGCTCGACGCCCAGCAGGAGGACCACCGGCATGGACAGCAGCAGGTAAAAACTGACCGGGCGGTTAACGTGCCATCGTCGGATCCCCTGCCAAATGTGCTGCCACAGGGTCTTAATGGGCGGCAAATTGTGCAACGATTCGTTCATTTGGCCTCCTGGTCGATTTTACCACACGGCGGGCCTTCAGGCGTTATTGCCGCCGGCCAGCAGAAGCGCTCCGGCAAGCACGACGCTTTCCCCCAGCTCGCAGGGAACGACTTCAAAGCGGTTCTGAAACGGGCCGAACGCGAACGCGTTGGCGTAGCGGCGCACCGGGTCGAGCAGGATGTCGCCGAGCAGCGAAACGCCGCCGCCCAGCGCGATTTTTTCGGGATGGAACAGCGTGACGGCGTTTGCGAGCGCCATGCCGATAGACTTTGCGACGCGGTTAATTTCGGCGGTTGCTTTGGGATCGGCTTGGCGTGCCGCTTCGCCAAGCATGGCGCAGGTGAGGGTTTCGGGTTTGCCGTCGCATAGCCCGTACAGGGGCGATGCGCTATCGAGGTTCTGCATCGCGCGAAGCCGGCGCTCGATGGCCCATCCCGAGCAGATATTTTCGAGTTTGGTAGCCGTATGGCATTCGGCCGATTTCCCATCGGCCGATTTCCCATCGGCCGATTTCCCATCGGCCGCTTCCCAATCGGCGACCCAGGTGTGGCCGACCTCGCCGGCGCCGAAGCCCTGGCCGTCGTGGAGCGTGCCGTCAATGACGAGGGCGCCGCCGATGCCGCTGCCGATGTTCGAGTACATAAAATTGCGCGTGCCGCGGCCCGCCCCGAGGCGGTATTCGGCCCAGCCGGCGGCGTTGGAGTCGTTGAAAATGCGCGCCGGTATGCCGAACCGCTCGGTGAACCAGCGGGCAAGCTCGACGTTTTCCCATCCCTCAACCTGGTGCGAGACAAGCACTTTGCCCGCGGCCGAATCAACGGGCCCGCCGAAGCCTACCCCAATGGCGCGGACGGGCGTGGGGGCCGATTCGAGAAGCGGTGGCACTTCACCGTCGAACCATCTCAAAATGGCGTCCGCGCCGCCGGACGGCGCGGCGCCCCGGCGGGATTGGACGATGGCGCCCCCGCTCGTACCGAGCGCGGCCTGAAGCTTCGTGCCGCCTATTTCGAGCGCCAGCAGAAGGTTTTCTTCGGACATGATCACAACGTTGCGTTGGGACGCTTCCCGGTTTCCGTGGGAGGTGTCCCTTTGTTCGCTTCCCGTTCTGCGTCTTCAGATAACTTCGCGCCGCATTCGGCGAATTTTATTTTGAGCATATCGGTGAGGTAGTGAAAGACGACGGCGTGCGCGGCTTCTACCATGCCCATGTCGAAACTTTTGACGTATATGGAATCCTGGGCGAGGCCGAGCAGCTTTCCGCCGTCGTACCCGGTGACGCCGAAGGTACGCATGCCGATGCTGTTCGCGAACTCGACGGCCGCAATAATGTTGGGGCTATTGCCGGAGCCGCTGATGGCGACCAGCAGGTCGTTGGGCTGCGCGAGGTTTTTGAGCTGCTCGGCGAAGATCCTGTCGAAGCTCGTGTCGTTAGCCCAGGCGAGGAGGTACGGCGCGTTGTCGGTCAGGCTGAGGATGCGCAGCCGTTTCTGGTTGTCGAAATCCGAAATTGTCCCTTTTCCCAAATCCTCGCACAGGTGCGAGGCGTTGGCTCCGCTGCCCCCGTTGCCGACGACAAACACGGTGCGGCCGCCGCGGTACGCTTCGTAAACGGCGTTGCCCAACCGCCAGACCTCCGATTCGTCCACGGTTCTCAAGAGCGTGTGAAACTTGTCCATGTATTCTTGAAAGTTCATGCAGATTCTCCGCGCCTTTGGGTGTATGGCACAAGAATACGTTGGCTGAGGCTTTCGATGCAAATGAAACGCGGCAAATGGCGGCCATCCTGAAGGGCTCTTCATCCTTGTAAGGCGGCTGGCGTGTAAATAAAATAACAGACAACCCGGTTTACGGTTGCTTATTGCCACAATAGGCAACATCCTTCTGCAAAAGCATGGGAGAAAGGCGGAGTTCATGTCTCAAACGATGAGCCAGGCTTACCGGCGGCCGCCTCTCGAAGGTATTCTGCCGGATATCCTTGCCTTTGTGCTGGCACTGGCAACCATGTGGCTGCTTGCATGGAAAACGTCCGACCTCGTTTGGAGCCTTTGGCTCTGCGGTCTTGTCTTTGGGCACATTCCTGTCCTCGCCCTTTGCGTACTCGTAATGATCGAAACGATCAAGGCAATTTTTCGCAAACCTTCCATCCGCAACATGCTGTCGCTCATTTTTCTGCCCATTGGCTTGCTCGTTTTTTGTTTCCCGTTATGGATTTATTGCGTCTTTCACGCCGCCCACGCCGGGTTCCTCTTGACGTTTTTCCCCATCGAAAGCCTGTCCTTCGATTCTTTCATGACTCAATGGGGCAGTCCAATCCAGCTTTGGGAAACAGTTGTCCGGCACGTGTTGCCCGCCTATGGCCTTTTCCTCGTTCCCGCCCTCATCGCTGAGCGCCGGCAGGTATTCGGCGTCGTCATCCGTTACGTCAAGTTGCTTCGCGACGGCGAAGAAAGCGGGTTGAAGGGGCTTACCGGCCGAAAGACGAAAAAGCCGGGCCGCGCAAAGGAAACAAAGGATCATGGGGAATCGGAAGAGGAAAGCGACCCCTTCGTATTGGGTTTCAAGAGCATCATTAGAATGCACCTGATGATCTTTTTCTTCGCTTTTTTTCACTGGGTTAACTTGGAGTCTTTTGTTGTATTTGCAATTGTCTATGCCGTCTACTTTTTCCCCTGGAAACAGTTCACGGGCGCGCAGGAAAAAGAAAGCGAACCGGGTACGGCAGGGTAGGCGATGCTGTAACGTTGCCGGATTGATCGGGTATATTCAGCGTGCTAAAGTGTGGACGGAAACATTCGGGAAGGGCACGTAATGAAACATATCCACGTGATCAGTCGCGCATCGATATTCAACGGCACGGGCGGATTGGACCCCATCGAGTCGGTCATCATCCTGTTGATGAGCGTATTCTTCAACTCGTGGGACAACTTCTCTTCGGTGGTTCAGAACCTGCAGAAGTATTACCGGAAAACCTGACCTCAAGGTTCCGGCGCCGGTTCGACCGTTGCGTCTTCCTCGGCTTCGGCGGCTTTCTTTTCCAAGTCTATCTCGTACTGGTCTGTCTCCGAGATGTGGCGGTCGACGACTATGATGAGGTGAAAGCCGTAAGAAGACTGTACGACGTCGCTGAGCTGGCCGATGGGGGCCGACCAGACGTGTTCTTCGAATACCGGTTCGAACATGCCCCGGCGGTAGTAGCCTAAATCCCCACCGCGCGCGCTGCTGAACTCGTCGTTCGAGTACTCTTTAGCCAGCTTGCTGAAACTCTCGCCGTTCATGATGCGCTCCCGCAGGCCGTTCACGAGTTCGAGGGCTCTGGCGCGGTCGACGGGGTCGGTCTTGTCGAACTTGATGAGGATATGTTTTGCGTGCACTCGGCTGACGTCGGGCTCGGTTCGGTTAATTGCCCATAAGGCGACCAAGGCCAGCACGATCAGCGCGCCAATGCCCAGCCACATGTACAACGTTCGTTCTTTTGGTTCTTCTTCGATTTTTTGTTCAGAGAAGTCCATCCAGCATATTCCCGTAAAGTTTTCCGTAGAACTTTATCACAACATACGCCACTACCGCACCAACGCCGATTATAATAAGCACTTCGCCCACCCGCGTGGCGATACTCACGGCTTGGTTGGCTTCCTGCAGTTCGTAGTCCGACGCTTTGCGCAGCATCGCTTCCATATTGCCCGATTCTTCGCCGACAGCCATCATCTCGCGGGTCTGTGGCGTGAGGTACTTGCACGGCCCAAACGCCGCAACCATCGTGTCGCCGTCCTTTATGCGGGGCACGGCCGACATCAGGTCGCGCTGGATGTAGGGATTTGAAGTCACGGCGGCGGAACTTTCGACGGCGCGCGTGACGGGCATCCCCGAACCCAACAGCAGCGACAGGCTCCGGAAAAACCGCGCCATCGCGAACTTGCGCGTTACCTTGGCAATAGGCCACATGTAGGTCGCAAACCAGCCCCAAATCCACTTGAAAACGCCCATCCGCGCCAACACGATCGCCACCAGCACCAGGAATAGGGCGATCAGGGCCGCGCTGGCCTGAAACCCCAGGTAGCTGCGGACGAACTCCATCAGGTCTATCTTCATGCCTATCTGGTCAACGATTCTCAGCGCGAAGGTGCCCAAAAACCAGGCGGCAATCAACTGGAGTATGGGATACGCCATGATGCGCGAGATCATGCGCCGCATGGCGAGCCGGTCTTCGTAATACTCGGCGAGGTCGCGCAGGATCACGTCGAGCCTTCCGCCAACTTCGCCCGACCCAAGCAACTCGATCATGAGCGGAGGCAGCGAGCTGGACTGCTTTCGGGCGGCCTGGACTAGCGACGCGCCGTTGCGGATGTCGTCGTGCATGGCTGCGCAAACTTCGCGCCCCTGCCCTTTGGGCAAGCCCTGGCCGACAAGCTGAAGGCTGCGCAGGATGGGTATGCCGGCGTCGTACGATGTGGCAAGCTGGCGGCACATTACGACCAACGTTTTGGTGGAAAGCTTTGAGCTGAAAATACCCATAAAGTTATTTCAGGCCTTTGCCAAGGCAGTTTAATGTTTGGCTAATTGTAGCAAAACCGAGGTCCTAACGCCAAGAAGGACAGGGGGTTCAAACAATTGACACTGCGGAGTGAAAGTTGTTTCTTGCCGTTTACTTCGAGTGTTTCTCGATTTTTTCTTTTACGCCCTCGAGTTCGGGGTTGAGGCGGTATGCGCGGCGCCACTCGGCGAGTGCGCGCTGCTTGTCGCCCATCTTGAAGTAGATGTCGCCGAGATGGTCGCGGAGTTCGGCGTCGTCGGATTCGGCGGCGAGTATGGCCTTTTTCAGGTACTCGAGCGCCCTGTCGGTGTCACCCATCTTGAAGTAGATCCACCCGAGGCTGTCCAGGAAGAACCCGTTGTTGGGATCCAACTCGAGTGCTCGGAGGAGGAGCTTCTCGGCCTCGTCAAGCTTCACTTCATTGACGGCGTACATGTACCCGAGAAAATTCATGATATCGGGGTCGTCGGGATTGATTTCGAGGTAGGCCTTGAGATGTTTTTCGGCCTTGTTGAACTGGTCAAGCGACTCGTAGCAGGTTGCAAGATAGTAGTGGACGTCGCCCGTATAAGCGTCGCGCTGGAGGAGGCTTAGCAGGACAGGAATCACTTGCTCTTCCTGGTTGGACTGTATCAGAACCGAGGCGAGGGTCATGTCGACGACGTTCGACTGGATGCCTTCCTCGCGAAGGGCCGTCAGTTCGCCCAGGAGGAACTTGCCGGCGTCGTTTTCGCCGAAGAGGTAAAGAAGTTCGTTGATGAACATGTTGAGCTCTTCGTCGACGTCGCCCGCAACGGAATCGAGCGCTTCAAAAGCCGGCCGGTAAGGCTCCCCGGCTTTTTTGCGGGCGAGCGCGCGGAAAAACGCGCCGAGCACGGGGCTGTCGGCCGGCGGGACGACTTCCAGCATCTCTTTGCCGCGGCCGGCCCTCAACAATACGTACATTCGTTCGAGCCCGTGGCGTGTTTCCGCGGCCGGCGATTCCAGCAGCAGGCGGAGTTGTTCGAGGCTTTCGTCGTAACGGCCGATGCGGGCATACGCGGCGGCAAGCTGTTCGCGGGCCTGTTCCGAATCGGGCATCTGCGACTGATCGAGGTACTGCTTGAGAAACTCGGCGGCCTTTTCGTTTTGACCCTGCTCGAGGTAAATCGAGCCCATGAGGTAGCGTGCGCGAATGAGGTTGGGGTTAAGTTCAAGCGCGCGGGTGAGGCTGGGCAGCGCGTCTTCATTGTCGCCGATCCGCACCATGCACAGCCCGAGCTGGAAATGCACGCCGGCCGAATTGGGCGTCATCTCGGCGAGACGCTGGTAGATGTCGAGTGCGGCCACGAGATCGTTTGTCTTTTCTTCAACAGATACGAGCGCCCCGTAACCCAGCACGTTTTCCGGATCGACTTCGATGGCTTTTTTAAACGCGTCGACGGCGAGATCGTACTCATTAAGTTGGTGGTAAATTTCGCCGAGCACGATGTACAGGTTCGCGTTGCCGGGGATCTGTTTTATGGCCTTTTCAGCCATTTCACGGGCGTTTTCGTAGTCCTGGTTTCGCACGTACGCTCGGATCAGGCGCAACGTGAGCGAGGAAGAATCCGGCTGAAGGTCCGCGGCGGACTGCAACTCCGTCAAAGCCTGGTCCATCTCGCCGCGCCGTTCGAGCACGGTGGCCGCGAGGAAGTGCGACAACGCGCGGGCCCGCGGCTTGCTGTCCCCGGACGCGCCGATTCTGCCCGGAGGGCCGGCAAAGCTCGTGCGGTTTCGGGCGCACGACAAAATTAAGACGGTGGTCAGTACTACAGTGCAAATAAGGAGAAGGCGCTTATACATCATCAAACAACAACCCGGTAGTGGCCGAACTGGTCACTGGTGAGAAGCTTCTTCGGTGAATGGGGCACGGCCCCAGGCTTTCGAGAGCTTCGATGTGGTCTTTCGTGGCGTACCCTTTGTTCACGGCGAATCCGTAGCCGGGGTACTGCCGTTCGTACTCTTTCATGATACGATCTCGCGTCACTTTTGCAACAATACTCGCGGCCGCAATCGACGCGGAACGCTGATCGCCCTTAATAAGCGGTTTCTGCGGCAGGGCGCAGCCGTGTATGCGAAACCCGTCCACGAGCAGGAAATCGGGGCCCGGCTTAAGACCGTTGACGGCTTCAAGCATAGCAGCGTAATTGGCCGACTGGATGCCGTGCCGGTCGATAATCTCGGGGCCGACCACGGCCGCGCCGACGCAGTGCGGCCCGGCCACGATGATTTCGTAAAGCTCGTCGCGCAACTCGGGGGTGAGCTGCTTCGAATCGTTGAGCTTGTCGATCGATCCTCCGATCACGACGGCCGCGGCCACTATCGGCCCGGCCAACGGGCCCCGGCCTGCCTCGTCGACGCCCGCGATGCGTTGAAACCCGCCTTCAGCCGCCTCCCGTTCGAACCGCATCATACCGGCGAGCCGGCTTTTCTCGAGTCTGGCGCGGGTCTGGGCGCGCACGCATTTGACGTACAAGGCGCGAACGCCCGCCCGAGGATCGGCTTGAAGTATGGTGAGCAGTTCCTGCGTGTAAGGGGGGCCGCCCTGCACCAGGGCTTTAAGCTCTTCTATCGATTTCCGGGGCATTCTGATGGGCCGTCCGCGTTCCAACTCGTTTTATAGCAACAGTAAGAGATGATAACACGAAATAGGTTGCCGGCTGTAGGCGGGAGAAAAGAGGTGGGAGAAAAGAGGGACACCCCCCACAAATGCCGGGGGGCGTCCCAACGAAACAATAAGAGCCCCCGCGGCACGCGGTGCCGCGGGGGCGTCTTTTTTCGCGTTCACCAGCTTATTTGCGTTTGGCTTTCGCCTTGGCTTTCGCTTTCGCCTTGGCCTTGGCTTTTGCCTTTGGTTTGGCGGCTGCTTTTCTGGGCCACTCGATGGCGGCCTGCGCGGCGGCCATCCGGGCGATGGGCACGCGGAACGGGCTGCAGCTGACGTAGTCGAGCCCGACGCGGTGGCAGAACCTGACGGACTCGGGGTCGCCGCCGTGTTCGCCGCAGATGCCGCATTTCAACGCGGGCCTCGTGGAACGGCCTCGTTCGACGCCAAACTGGACGAGCTGGCCGATGCCTTCCTGGTCGAGGCTCTGGAACGGATCTTCGGGCAGGATCTTCTTCGCGAGATAAGCCGGCAGGAAGCCGCCGATATCGTCGCGCGAGAATCCGAAGCCCATCTGGGTGAGGTCGTTGGTGCCGAAACTGAAGAATTCGGCGTGTTCGGCAATTCTATCGGCGACGAGCGCGGCGCGCGGAATCTCAATCATCGTGCCGACCATGTAATTGAGGCGCACCTTGTACTTTTTCTGTACTTCGCCGGCCACGCGCCGGATCACGGCCTCCTGGTTTATGAACTCGTTGGGATGGCCGACGAGCGGGATCATGATCTCCGGCATGACCTTGACTTTCTTCTTCGTAAGCTCGGCGGCCGCTTCGAGTATCGCGCGCGCCTGCATCTCGGTTATTTCAGGGTAGGCGATGCCGAGACGGCAGCCGCGGTGGCCAAGCATCGGGTTGAGCTCGTGCAACTGCGCGATGCGCGCCTTGATGTGCGCGACGCTGACGTTGATCTGCTCCGACAGCTCTTTGACCTGCTCGTCGTCGAGCGTGACAAATTCGTGCAGCGGCGGGTCGAGCAGCCGGATTGTGACGGGTTTGCCGGCCATGGTTTTAAGGATGCCGGTGAAGTCTTCTTTTTGGAATGGAAGGAGCTTCATGACAGCTTTGCGCCGGGTTTCCTCGTTTTCCGCGAGAATCATTTCGCGCATGTGGACGATGCGCTTGGGATCGAAGAACATATGTTCGGTGCGGGTAAGGCCGATGCCTTCTGCGCCGAACGCGATGGCCTGTGCGGCGTCGGGCGGGCTGTCGGCGTTTGTGCGGACCTTCATCTGTCGCGCGGCGTCGACCCACGTCATGAGCGTCTTGTACCACTTGTTGCGCTCGGGCGCGGCCGGCACGACGGGCAGGCTGCTGAGGTATACTACGCCGAGGGTGCCGTTCATCGAGATCCAGTCGCCTTCGTTGATGGTGATGTCGCCGGCGGTGGCTTTCTTGTCCCTGGCGCTGATCTGCAGCGAGCCGCAGCCCACGATGCAGCACTTGCCCCAACCGCGGGCAACCAGCGCCGCGTGCGAGGTCATGCCGCCCTTGGCCGTAAGAATGGCTTCGGAGACGTGCATGCCGTGCACGTCTTCGGGGCTGGTTTCATTGCGGATGAGGATAACCTTTTTGCCTTTCTGCGCCCAGGCGGCCGCATCGTCGGCGGTGAACACGGCCTGGCCCACGCCCCCGCCGGGGCCCGCCGGAAGGCCTTTCGCGACGACTTCGGCGTCGCGTTCGGCCGCGGGATCAAGCATGGGATGGAGAAGCTCGTCGAGCTGTACGGGCGCGACGCGCATGATGGCCGTGGTGCGGTTTATAAGGCGCTCGGTGGCCATGTCGACGGCCATCCGGACCGCGGCTGTGCCGGTGCGCTTGCCGACGCGGCACTGCAGCATCCATAGCGTATTGTTTTCGATGGTGAACTCGATGTCGAGCATGTCTTTGTAATGCTTCTCGAGTTTGTTGCGAATTTTTTCGAGCTGCTTGTAGATTTTTGGGTTCTGCTCTTCGAGCGAGAGGAGGTGCCTGCTGTGCTCGCTCTTGGTGTCCTTATTCAGCGGCGACGGAGTGCGGGTGCCGGCCACGACATCCTCGCCCTGGGCATTGACGAGCCACTCGCCGTAGAACTTGTTGTCGCCGGTGGCGGGATCGCGCGTGAACGCAACGCCCGTGGCCGAGTCGTCGCCGGTGTTGCCGAACACCATGGTCTGGACGTTGACGGCGGTTCCCCAGTCTGCGGGGATTTTTTCGATGCGGCGGTATTCGATGGCCCGTTTGCCGTTCCATGACTGGAACACGGCCTTGATGCCGCCCCACAACTGCTTCTGCGCGTCGTCCGGGAATGGCTGGCCGATAACCTTCTTGACAATGGCCTTGAACTCGTTGGCGAGTTTCTTCAGGTCCTCGGCTGTGAGTTCCGTATCGAACTCGTACCCCTTCTCCTTCTTCATCTTCTCCATCGCCTCTTCCATCTGAATGCGGACGCCTTCGCCTTCGGGCAGTTCGAGCCCGGCGGCCTTTTCCATGACGACGTCGGCATACATCATGATAAGGCGGCGGTACGCGTCATAGACGAACCGCTCGTTGTCGGTTATGGCGATGAGGCCGGGGATGGTTTTGCTCGTAAGCCCGACGTTGAGAACCGTGTCCATCATGCCCGGCATGGATTTGCGGGCGCCGGACCGCACGCTGATCAGCAGCGGATTTTTCGCCCCGCCGAACTTCTTGCCCATGGCCTTTTCGACCTTGGCCATGGCGGCGTTGACTTCTTTCGTCAGCGATTGGGGAAGTTTCTTGTTATTGCGGTAATATTCGGTGCACATTTCGGTAGTGATGGTGAAACCGGCGGGAACCGGGATGCCGATGTTGCACATTTCCGCCAGATTGGCCCCCTTGCCGCCCAGCAGGTTTTTCATTTCTGCTTTGCCGTCGGCCTTGCCCGCGGCGAAGTAATACACGTTTTTCTTAGCCATTTCCACCCTTCTCCTTAAGTTCTATGCATAGTAGCTGCGATTTATCTTTATCGGGAGCTCTATCCGGCGCGTCATGGCGGCCAGTTGGGAACCGCCATGCCATTCGGCGCGCGATTAGAGGAAGTATATAAAACACTTGATGATCGGTGCAAACTTCGTGCCCGGCGCTGAAGAGGGGAACCTGAAACGCGACGATCATAACCTCCTCCTCCGCCGCCCGGCCGCGCCGGAGCGCGACACCAAAACTTCAGTGCGATTTCACGCTAATGGGGAACTCGCGGGCCGTTTCTTCGCCGTGAGCGTTTGTGACGGTGAGCGTGAGCATATATTGGCCGGGTTTTTCGTAGGCGTGCTGAGCGCGCGGCTCCTTGGACTTTTTCCCGTCGCCGAATTCCCAGCGAGTCTTTTTAAGAGTAGGCATGTAATTTACGCCGTGGCCCGCCTTGAACGGCCCGATTTCAACAGGCATTTTGCCTGCGGGCGCGCGAACAACTTTTTGCACATCGAAGGTTTCGGTTTTTCCGGCCTGGAGCGAGAGGTTTTCGGGCGCGGGGGCGATATCAAAAGGGCTTATGCCGGCAATGACATCGGCGGCGGCGCGTATGCTCTGGGCGTACCGGGCGCGGTCGCAGTAGGCGAGCAGGATCGCGTCGGCTTCGGCGAGTTGCGGAAGGTTTTTGGGGTAGCCAAGCAGGAGCACGACGACGCGAACGCCGTTCGCCCTGAGTTCGCGGATGAGCCGGGTTTCGCCGTAGGATTCCCGCATGCCGGTAAAGATGCAGATGGCCGTTCGCATGCCCCGGACATGACCGGTGAGGCGGGCGATTTCGAAATCTTCGATTTCGCCGAGGTGGCGGGCGGTTCGGATGGGTTGCTGGCGAATCGGCTTGACGTATTCTTCGAGCGCCTCGGCCATCTGCTCGACGCCAACAACGCCCGTTACGCCGACCGGCATCGACCGTTCTTTGGAAAGGGGCAGGATGTTTCCGTCGTTTTTGATCAGCGTGATCGACCTGCGCTCGATTTCGTAGGCTTCGTTTGCGACTTTCTTGCGTTCGAGCGCGCCGGCTTTCTTTTCTACGGGGAGTGGCCGGGTGGCGAGGTTATGGTCCTTCTTCAGGGTCAGGATGCGTTGCACGGACTGCTCAAGCCTTTCGGTCGGGATGTGGCCCGTATCAATGGCAACGGCGAGTTTTCCGGCGCCGCGCAAGACTTTGTCGGGGTTGCCGGCCCAGTAGATCATGTCGGCGCCGGCCTGAAACGCCAGCACGGCGGCCTGCTCGGGCTCGAAAAAGCGTGCAATGTCGGGGGAGTCGACGGGCCCGGCAATGATGACGCCGTCGAAGCCCATGTCTTCGCGCAAAATCCGGTAGACCTCTGGCGCCAGGCTTGCGGGCCGGTTTTCCGGATCAAGCAGGGGGACGAGCGTGTTGGCCACGTGGATGACGGGCGCCCCGGCTTCTATGGCGGCCTTGTAAGGCAGCAGCTCGCGGTTGGCCAGCAGCGATTTTGGCGTAAGCAACGCGGCGGGGGACCGCTCGCGCCGGTCGTGCCCGCCGCCGGGGAAACCAGTTGGCGCGGGGATGACGCCGCCGTCGAGCAGGGTCTTTATTATGGCGCCGCCGGCTTGCGCGGCAAACTCGGGGCTGCTGCCGAAGGTGTTTGTGTCGCCGGGGGCGTCGGGTATGGTCGGGGCGAGTTCGAGGGACGGCCCGAGGTTCATGTTGAATCCCATCGTGGTGAGATGCTCGGCGAGCATTTGGGCCAGCCGCTCGGTAGCGGCGGTGTCGGCGACGGCGCCGAGGCTGAGGAGTGACGGCAGTTGGGCGAACGTCACGGGCAGCCGGGCCTCCGCCTGTGTCATCTGGTAGAGGTCGGACGCAATGAACAGGGGTATTCCCGTGGCGCGTTCGAGGTTGGGCATCGAGCGCAGCGTTCTGACGTAATCGGCCGCCTGGCCGGGCGTCAGGGCGGCCGGTACCACGATGCCGCCGGGGACACACTGCTTCAGCAGGGCGCGGTCGCTGTTATCCGGGCCTTGAAACCCTTGCATCGTGACGAACATGAGCTGCCCCACACGTTCCGTGAAGCCGAACGAATCGATCCGGCTTTTGGCGTCGGCTTCGGGTTTCTGGTCAACGGGCGCGGGCTGTTCGGCGGGCTGTTCTTCCGCAATGGGCGATGCGGGCTCGGCGGCGCGGAGCGCTGGGCTAAGGGCGAGGACAATCAGGGCGATTTGGATGAAAAAGCGCATGCTTTGCCTTTGGAAGTTGAGGTTATATTTGACGTTAAGGCCAATTCTACCAGAGAGAGGGCGGCAAATGAACCTCTATCGGATTTTGTTTTCCTGGCCTTTGAGTATGCGCGCGATATTGGCTCGGTGTTTGTAAATAACATAGAGGGCGACGGCGGCCGCGGCGGCCTGAAGCGGCAGTTGCGCGCCGAGAACGTACACGGCCGCGGCAAGGCTGACGGCCGCGGCTATCGATCCGGCGCTGACCATCCGGGTTGTGGCGACAACGGCCACGAACACGCCGATGCTGATGGCGGTGGGCGCCGGGGCGAGCGCGGCGAAAACGGCGCCGCCGGTGGCCACGCCTTTGCCGCCTTTGAACCGCAGGAAGACGGAAGCGGTGTGGCCGGCGATGGCGGCGAGCCCGCAGGCCAGCGGGAGGTACTGCCAGCTGCCGAGCCGGCCGAAAACGAGCACGGCGATCAGGCCTTTGGCTGCGTCGCCGGCGAGCGCAAGGGCGCCGAGTTTCTTGCCCAGAACGCGCATGGTGTTGGTGGCGCCGATGTTTTTGCTGCCGTGCTCGCGAATGTCGATGCCGCGCAATTTAAGGCCGAGCCAGAAGCCCGTCGGCACGGAACCCAGCACGTAAGACAGCAACACGGCCAGGATGTTCATTTCTTTTTCTCCCGTTTTTCCTCGCGCAGGCTCAGCCGTATCGGCACGCCCTCGAACCCGTACTTTTCGCGCAGCCGGTTTTCGATAAAACGCATGTAGCTGAAGTGGAACAGGCGTTTCTGGTTCACGAAAAGGATGAACGTCGTCGGTTTGATGCCGGCCTGCGTGGCGTAGCGGATTTTGGCCACTTTGCCTTTCTGGACCGACGGCGCGTGCACGGCGCGGATCTCTTCGATGAATTTGTTGAGCTCGCCGGTGCCGATGCGTTTTCGGGCTTCGGCCGCCACGCGGTCGACGTACTCGAACGTTTTGAACAGCCGCTGCCGGGTAAGGTTCGAAATGGTCATCCAGGGCACGTAGCTGAGGAAAGGGGCTTTGAAATCCAGCTCGTCCTTCAGGGCTTTCAGCCTTGCCTGCTTGTTCTCGACCAGGTCCCATTTCGTCCACACCATCAACATCGCCGTCCCCTGTTCCTGGACATAATCGACGATGCGCTTGTCCTGTTCGGTGATGCCCTCGGTGGCATCCATCATGACGAGGCACACGTCGGCCCGCCGCACAGCGCGCAAAGAACGGCTCACGCTGAAGTGTTCGACATGCCTCTTGATGCCGGCCTTCTTGCGCAACCCGGCCGTGTCGATGAGGACGTACTCGTTGCCTTTCCACCGGAACTCGATGTCGACGGCATCGCGGGTGGTGCCGGGCGTTTTATCGACGATCACGCGTTCCTCATTGAGAATGGCGTTCACGAACGAGCTTTTCCCGACGTTCGGCTTGCCGATAACGGCGACTTTGACGTATTCGGGTTCGGCTTCTTCGATTTCTTCGGCGGTTTCTTCGGCTTCTTCGGCTTCTTCTTCGGCTTCTTCGGCGATTTCGGCGGCGGCTTGTTCGGGCAGGTGCTTCACCACCTCATCGAGCAGGTTGTCGACGCCGATGCCGTGGGTGGCGCTGATAGCGAACGGCTCGCCGAACCCGAGCCGGTAGTAGTCGAACCGGTTTTGTTCGAGTTTAGGGTTGTCGAGCTTGTTGACGGCGAGCACAATGGGCTTGCCGTACTTGAACAGCTCTTCGCGCAGTTCCTCGTCGACGCGGGTAAGCTCCTGGCGTCCGTCGACAACGAAAATGACCGCGCGCGCCTCGTCGATGGCTTTCCGCACCTGCTCCTGCATTTTTTTGATGACGGGGTCGATGGGGTTTTCGACGATGCCGCCGGTATCGACAATGCGGAACGCGCGCCCGGCCCATTCCGCGGGCGATATAGCGCGGTCGCGGGTAATTCCCTCTTCAGAATGAACGATGGCGCTCTGGCGGCCGGCAATGCGGTTGTACAGGGTGGATTTGCCCACGTTGGGCCGGCCGACTATGGCCACCAGCGGTAGTTTTTTCTTTTTGGCCATCAGGCTTCGTCTTCGTTTCCGATCTGTTTGATGCCGTCGCGCATATAGTCGATGTACGAGATGGCGGATATGACTAATGTTATCACCATGAGGTGCGGTGCGATGGCGAGTTCGAGCAGGACGGCGATTACAAGGCTCATCTGGAACAGCGTGGTCAGCTTGCCGGTGATGCGCGGGCGGACGCGGACAGGACCGTAAAACTCGTTGATGAGATACGCGCCCACGACGATCATCGCGTCGCGCAGCAGGATAACCACCGGGAACCAATAAGGGATGTGGTATTGAAAGTTGTCGTTTACGGCCATGACGACGAACCCGATGTTGATCATGAGTTTGTCGGCCATGGGGTCGAGAATGGTTCCCAGCTTGGTCTTTTGATTATAAGCGCGGGCGACGAATCCGTCGACGGCGTCGGACACGGCGGCGAGGATATAAACCACGAGGGCCGCGTGGCGCAGCCACGGCTGCTCGCGCGTATAGCTTATGATGAGGCCGGCAAAAACCGGCACGAGGAAGAGCCGGAACAGCGTAATCCGATTTGCGAGCGTCACAGGAAGGACCCTGCTATACCGGCGGGCGGGCCGGAGTGGGGAAGGGGGCGTTCAGGTTGTATGTGCCGCTCCGATAAGCCACAAGCTTGAATTCTCCTTGGCGCCCGCTACGACTGTTGTTCCTGCTTCAGGTAACGGCGGATTTGGGCCACCAATTCCATGGGCAAAAAAGGCTTCACGATGAGCGTGGCGGCCCCGAGCCGCATCGAATGAGCGCGAGCGTCGGGCGTGTGGGCTGAACTGACGCAGATAATGGGAATCTCCTGCGTCTGTGGATTTCCCTTGATTTGTTCGCAAACCTCGTAGCCGCTGATCATGGGCATCATCAGGTCCAGCAGGACGAGATCGGGCTGTTCGGCATCGACGAGATCGAGCGCGCTGATGCCGTCATAGGCGCTGACTACGTCAAAACCTTCCGTCCGCAGCGTGCGCTCCATAAACGATACGACATCGGGCTCATCGTCCACCACCAGGATCTTCGGCATGCTTACATCACCTCCCGGTGCGCCCCCCGGGGCGCTCTCCTAAAGTTATGTCCAAGCTGTACATCCTTGTCTTGTGCGGTGGCGCCGGATACTTCTTCGGTATTTCCACCGGCTTGGACTCCATACGGTCCAGCTTCTTCTGGATAAGCAACAGCCCATGATCCACAAAACCCGCCTGCTCCTCCTGAACCCGCACTATCCGCCCTTCCAGCGGCGCCGCCAAAGGCACCGTAAACTCTTCGTCCCGCATCATTTGAAAACACAACACGCAATCGGTGGGCACGAGGTCGAGCATCCGGATGCGCACTCCCACCGGGCTTACGTCCATCACCACTCCGTAGTACTGCACGTTCGGGGCATCTTTCAGCCAGGCGACGCAAGGGCGGCATGTAGGTGTCCGACTGACACGCCGTTTCCCGCGCCGAAGCGAAAGCATGTCCGGAGAAAAAAACATTTCATCCGACATGGCCGTACTCCCCTCTAAAAACGTCCAATAACCCAATGCTACACCTTATTTGCAAAAAACGAACATTATGTCAAGGACTAATTATAGTCTTTTCCGTTTTTTTGCGCCAATTCCTGCAAAAGAACCCGTTGGCCGTTGGCCGTTGGCCGTTGGCAGTTCACACTTGAGAATTGGGGGCAGTTCGTGAACGACCATGCCAAATAATGGCCAACGGTCAACGGTCAACTGCCAACTTAACAACTTCTTCTATGGCTTGTTCCGCTTCGTAGTCCCAGAAGATGATGTGATTGGAACGGTTCAGCAGGACGAACTTCTTTTCTTCGGCGGCCATGGTTTGAAACGCTTTTTTTGCGGTTATGGGGCAGGCGGCTTCGTCCTTCCGGGAATGGATGACGATGACGGGGCAAGCGACTTTCTGGAGCACCTCCGGGTTGTTTGCCTTGCGTGCGAGGCTGATAAGCATGTTCACGCTGGACGCGGGAACCCATTTGTAGGAGACGATCTTGTCTCGATCATCGGGTTTATTGACCTGAATCATGGCGGATCCTTTGTAAAGCCAGGGCAGGACGGGGGCGGTCAACCGGGCCCAGGTTTCGGGTTTTAAACCGTAGTACCAGTGGCCGGTGACGGCGAAGTAGGGCGCGGCCAAAACGAGCGCGTCGATGTCGCGTTCGGCCGCGGCCAGCGTGCAGAGCGTCCCGCCCATCGAGTGGCCAACGAGTACGAGGCGTTTGTGTTTGGGGCGGAGCAGGTCGATTTCATCGAGCACGGCGCCCAGAAGATCGCTGCCCGTAGTCTTCGCGAGGTCGCGCGGAGACGTGCCGTGGCCCGGCAGGAGCATCACGCGGACCCGGCAGCCGGTTTCGGCAAGGCGCTCGGGCAGTTCGCCGAAGTTGTTGCCGCAGCCAAGGTAGCCGTGAACCAGCAGCACGGCGCATTCGGCGTCTTCCGGGCCAAGATCGCGCGGGGCGGCGCCGCTAAGGATGCCGTCGGCGTTACGCGGCTGCCGGGCGTCGGTCTTTTTAACAAACCAGGGCCCGGCGGCATGGCTGCCGGCAACGCCGGTGAGGATAGCGCCGGCAACCGCGGCAGCAAACCACTTGGCGAAGGTGCGGCGTTTCGAGGTCATCTTGTTTCCAGCTCGAGATTAACCATAAATGGAACGTGAAAAACCTTCGGAAATGCGTAGTCTGTCCCTGGTTTCTTCACGGCACCTACTCGCCCTGGTCGAGTTTTGCGGCGAGTTCTTTGACGGCTTTGAGGTCCATTTTTCCGGTTCCGAGCACGGGGATTTCGTCCACCCGGTAGAACGAATTGAGCCTGGGTTTCCATATGTTCGGCATGTCGGAGGCGTCGAGTTTGTCGATCAGTTCTTCCAACTGGCCGTTTGGCAGGGTGTGGAGGACCACAAGCCTTTCTCCGCGGGAGAGGTCGGGCACGCCGGCCACGGCCAGCACCTGCTCTTTGGCGCCAAGCAGTTCGTGCAGAATCTCTTCGACCTTCCCGTGCGGCACCATCTCGCCGGCCACCTTGCTGAACCGGGCAAACCGGTCGGTGATGAAAATGAACCCGTCCTCGTCGACGGAAACGATGTCGCCGGTCGAGTACCAGCCGTCGTGAAGGACCTTGGCGGTCTTCTCGGGCGCGTTGAGGTAGCCCTGCATGACGTTGATGCCGCGCACCTGCAGAAGCCCGGTTTCGCCGGGTTGGAGGACTTCTCCGGTATCGGGATCGACCGTGCGGACGCTCATCCCGGGCAGTGGCCGGCCGACGCTTCCGCGCTTGTTTCCGCGCTGCTTGATACCGGGGGCCTTGAAGTCGGGTATGCACACGGCGATAACGGGGCTGCACTCGGTTGCGCCATAGCCTTCGAGCGGCTCGATGCCGAATTTTTCCAGGAATGCGTTTCGGATTCGGGCGGTGAGTTTTTCCGCGCCGCACACGACGAACTCCAGGCTGGCGAGCTCTTCGCGGCTGCAACGGCGGATAAAACTCTGCAGGAACGTGGGGGTCGAAATGAGGAACTTGGCCCTGTGCTTGTAAATCAGCTCGCCGATTGTTTTCGGTTCGAGCGGGCTTGGATGAAATACGGCATCAACGCCGCAAATGAGCGAGGCCCAGATCGTGGCCGTGAACCCGAACGAGTGGAAGAACGGCAGGAATGCCATCATCACGTCGCCCTTTTGGTGGGGGAACACCTGGATGAATTGGACGACGTTTCCAAGGACGTTGCGGTGGGTGAGCGTGACGCCTTTGGGCTCGCCTTCGCTGCCGCTCGAAAAGATAACCGCGGCCAGATCGTCTTCGGACCTTCGCCAGGTGCGGCCAAGCCGCCACTCGATTAGCCGCTGCGGCGCGAACAGCGCCCATAAAAGGCCCGTGATGCGGTCAACCGGCCGCACCGACTTCATGACGTCTTCAAGCAGAACCGGCTTTCCGGGCACTTCCACCGGGAGCCGGTCGAGGAACGCCTTTGCCGTGAGGCAGTGGGTAATACCGCACTGCCCGGCGCAGTTGGCGATGGTAGCGGCGCTTGCGGTGTAGTTGAGGTTGACGGCGGTCCTGCCCATCATCTGGAGGGAAATGTTTGCGAGCGTACCCCCGACCGACGGCGGTAGCAGGAGGCCGACCATGGGCTGGTTGTCGATCAGCTTCTTGAGCTTTTTTGCCAGGATGATGCTTGCCACGAGCGTTTTGAAACGGTTGAGCTGGCCGGATCGCTTGTCGGCGATGCCCATCTGGCGCGGGTGCCGCCGAGCATAGCTGATAAAGGCGCGATGGAGCAGTTTATGTGGCAGCTTCCTTTCAAGCAGGCTCTCGGTGGAAAGGTCCTGTACGGCGTTGCGCACCACGTGTGGCTGCGTATCGGGCGGCATGGGCTCGCCGATGCGGACAGTGACGCGGCGGAGGATGGACGGCCACTTCCAGAAGAACCGGCGTTCGGAATGGCTGAACATGCTGCCCCACATGTTGTCGATGTGGCAGGGGATGATCGGTACCTGAGCGTCGCGGTTCATACGGAGGTAGCCGCGCTGGAACGACAGAAGCTGGCCGGTGCGCGAAATGCCGCCTTCGGCGAATACACAGACCATCTCGCCGGCCTCGAGCGCCTCGCCGGTTTTCTTGAGCGATGCGGCGATTGCGCCGGGCGAATCTTCGGACGCAATCGGTATGATGTTGACGAACTTTTTGAAAAGCCACATCCACCTGGCCTCGTAGTACGGGCGGTACATGAGGAACGTGACGGGCCGGTCAATGGCGAACGCGATGATGCCGGGATCCATGAATGAGATGTGGTTGGAAATGAGCAGTGCGCCGCCGGTGGGCGGGACATTCTCGGCGCCCACGGTTCGGATGCGGTAAAACAGGTTTGCGGCAATCCACAGGACCGTGCGTACCAGGAAGTACCGCAGCGCCCAGATGAGGTAGACGTTCACGGCCAGCGTGAGCAGGCCGGTCAGCAGGAACACGTGCCGGGTGGTCGCCCCTATGCTGCTCAACACCGGGAGCAGCGCGCCCGCAATCAGCATCGCCAGGAACGTCAGTACGTTCGCCGTGGCCATGGCGCCGCCCTTGGCGAAAGAAGGCGCGCGATACTGTACCATCGCCGACAGCGGCACGTTGAACATGCCCGCCGACGCCCCCATCAGCACCAGCAGCGTCTTGACTACCGGCAGCGGGTAGGAAGGCACGGCCAACAGCGCGGATGTGATCGTCACGCCAACCATGCCCAGCGGCACAAGGCCGAGTTCGATCTTGCGCCGCGACATGTAGCCGGCCGCAACGCTGCCAACGCCGATCCCGACCGCCAAAAAGGCCACCAGGTAGCTGCTTTGCGCGCTGGACAGGCTAAGCGTCACTTTCGAGTAAGTCAGCAGGTTGCCTTGCAAAAACGCGCCGGCGAACCAGAAGTAGCAGTAGCCGGCCATGCTTACCAGGAGGATCTTGTCGCGGTGGATGAGCCGGAAGTACTCGCCCATCCCGGCCCAGGGGTTGAGGCTTACCCGGCGGCCGGGGTCCGCGGCGGCCGGTTTGGAAATCGCATAAGAAGTCGCGACGCCGAACATCGAGAGCATCGCCAGCAGGATTCCGGCTACGTACGTCTTCGACCCAAGCAGATCGTACAGCGGGCCGGACGCGCCGACCCCCGCGATAATGGCGATCATCGTGCCCAGCGACAGGATGCCATTGCCCCAGGAAAGCCGGCTTTCCGGCAGGATTTCCGGCAAAATCCCGTATTTGGACGGGCTGAAAAAGGCGCTTTGCGTCGCCATCGCAAATAACAGCACCCACAGCGCCCACGGCGCTCCGATTAGAAAGGCCACCACGCCAAGAGCCATCACCGCCACTTCGGCGTATTTCGACCAGACCGTGATCGTCTTCTTGCTGTACCGGTCGGAGAGACCGCCAAAAAGGCCGGGGAAAATGATAAAAGGCAGCGAAAATAGAACCGTGCTGATGCCTACCAGCCACTGCGTCTCGGCCTCCCTTTCGGCGGGATCGATGCTGTCGGCGCCCAGGCCGATCAGGAAGAACACCACCAGAAACTTGAACAGGTTGTCGTTGAACGCGCCCTGGAACTGGGTGGCGATGAGAGCCCAGAATCCCCGGTTGGACCCTTTGGTCATGTTTTTTGTCAAACCAAACTCCCTCTCCGGTCTTTTCGTCAGACCTTTTGTTTTGCGCGGACGCGGATGCGTTCCAGCAGGGCGATCAACTCCCGGCACTCGGATTCGGTCACATCGTTCAGGACTGACTCCAGGGCTTTGCGGTAGTGGGGCTCGATCTTGTCGATGAGCCGGCGCCCTTTTGCCGTGAGTTCAACGTGATGAATGCGCCGGTTCCCCGGCACGACCACCCGCTCGACAAGATCCTTCTCCTGGAGCTTGTCCAGCACCGACGTGATGCTGGCGCGGGTGACCACGAGGCGCCTGCTCAGGTCGGACTGCGTGATCTTCACGTTCTTGTATTTCAGCGAGAAGAGAACGTTGAACTGCGCCTCCGTCAGGCCGAACTCGCGGAACAACTTCGTGCCGAGCGCGGCGAGGGTGTTCGCCGTGTGCACGACGTTCAGGACCGTTTCATGGCGCAGATCGGTGAATGGGATATCAAGGTTGAGTTCATCAGCAAGAGCCATGGCGTTTTACCTCCTGCCGATATTGTAATGCCTCTTATTGTTAGAAGTCAAGCAAAAACGGCGGCGATCAGGAAAAAGAAAACCCAGGGAACCTGCGGAACTCCGTGGCACAGATTCAGCGGGAGTGGCGGTATTCTTCGGTTCTGTGCCGGACGATGACGCCTTCGATGAGGTAAATGACGTCTTCGGCGATATTTGTGGCGTGGTCGGCGATGCGCTCGATATGCCTGGAGATACCAAGGAGGTGGGTGTAGGAGGAGGTCAGCTTCGGGTTTTCCCGGATGCACTGTTCGATTTTCTTGTACGCTTCTCGGTTATAGGCGTCGACTTCGTCATCGGCTTCGATGACGTTGTAAGCCATGTCAGCGTCGAGGTTTACGAGCGCATCGAGGCTGTTGCGCAACATGGCCTGCGCTTTTGCGGCCATACCGGCGTAGTTGAAGGGGAGGTCCATGGGTTCCTGTTTGACCAGGAAAAGTACGCGTTCGGCGATGTTTACGGACGCGTCCCCGATGCGTTCGAGCTCGGAGTTGATTTTCAGGACGGCAATGAGGAACCGCAGGTCGTGCGCGACGGGCTGGTGCAGGGCGAGGATTTTCTGGCAATCCTCTTCGATGTCGACCTCGCGCTGGTCGATATCGGGGTCTGTTTCGATAATGGCTCTGGCTAGCCCGGAATCGCGTTCTACCAACGCCTTGACAGCCCGGTGCAGGGTGTCTTCTACGAGGGCGCTAAGCGAGAGCAGGTCGCGTTTAAGCCTTTCGATTTCGCGCTGAAAATGGAGCGTCATCGCTATCCTTTCTTATCCGAACCGGCCCGTAATATAGTCTTCGGTCTTTTTCTTTTCAGGCTTGGTGAACAACTTCTCCGTAACACCGAACTCTATAACCCACCCTTCGTAGAAGAATGCCGTATAGTCGGAGACGCGGGCGGCCTGCTGCATGTTATGAGTGACAATAACGATGGTGTAGTTTTTGCGCAACTCGCCGATGAGGTCTTCGATTCGCGAGGTGGAGATGGGATCGAGCGCGGACGCGGGCTCGTCCATCAGCAGAATTTCCGGATCGATCGCGAGCGCGCGCGCAATGCACAGCCGTTGCTGTTGGCCGCCCGACAGTTGCATGGCGCTGTCGCGCAGCCGATCTTTGACTTCGGCCCACAGCCCGGCGCGGTTGAGGCTGGTTTCGACGGTTTCGTCCAGCCTGTTCTTGTCCCTGATGCCGAAAATGCGCGGGCCGTAGGCGACGTTGTCGAAAACGCTTTTGGGAAACGGGTTGGATTTCTGGAACACCATGCCCACCCGCCGCCGCAACGCCACGACATCCGTTCCGGGCGCGTAGATATCGCGGCCATCGATGGTGACGTTGCCTTCGACGCGGGCGCCGTCGATGATGTCGTTCATCCGGTTGAGGGTTCGGAGGAATGTGGATTTCCCGCAGCCTGATGGCCCGATGAGGGCGGTGACTTGTTTTTCCGGCATGTCGAGCGACACCTTGTGAAGGGCCTGCACGCTGCCGTAGTAGAAGTCGAGGTCGACGGTCTGGATTTTGGTTTTGAATTCTTCTACCATCGGTACTTCTTTCTGAAACGGGCGCGGAGCACGATAGCGCCGAGGTTGATGCCTAAAACGAGCGCGATCAGCACGAGCGCGGTGCCGTACTGCATGGGCCTGACTTTTTCGGCGTCCGGATGCTGGGTGGCGAGCACGAACAGATGGTATGGCAGGGCCATCACCTGATCGTAAATCGAGTTCGGAAGGTTGGGGAGGTAGAAAGCGGCCACAGTGAGCAGGATGGGCGCGGTTTCTCCGGCGGCGCGGCCGATGCTGAGGACGCTGCCCGTCACCATGCCTGGGATGGCGTACGGCAGCACGTTTTTACGGATGGTTTGCCACTTCCCGGCGCCGAGAGCGAGGCTGCCTTCGCGCAGGTACTGCGGCACGGCGCGCAGGGCTTCCTCGCTGGCCACGATCATGATGGGAAGCACCATGCAGGCCAAAGTGAGGCTGCCGGCGATGATGCTGGCCCCAAAACCGAAGAACAGGACGAACAATCCAAGCCCGAACAGGCCGAAAACGATCGAAGGAACTCCGGCCAGCGTGATAATTGACAGCCGGACGGTTCGGGTGAATCGCCCCTGCCGGGCGTATTCGGAGAGGTATACGGCAGCCGCCATCCCGAGCGGGAGCGCGACGACGATGGTGCCGACCATCAAGTAGAAAGTACCGACGATCGCGGGGAATATTCCGCCTTCCGCGCCGCCGCGGCGGGGCGGGCTGGTCAGGAACTCCCAACTTATGGCGGGCAGGCCTTTGACGACGATGTCGATGACGATATAGGCGATTACGCCTACGATGAAGTAGGTGGCCAGGCGCATGGCCCATCGAATCGGCGCATCCAGGCGAAACCTTCTCATCGCTCAGTACCTCTGGTGTGAGCGCAGCACGCGCTGCGCAACGATGTTGAGAATGAACGTGGCCGCCAACAGGAGGATGCCAATCCAGAACAGGGCCTGGTAGTGGGCGCTGCCGTAGGTGACTTCGCCCATTTCGGCGGCGATGGTGGCCGTCATGGTTCTTACGGAACGCAGGGGGTTGAGCGTAATGACGGCGGCATTGCCCGTGACCATCAGGACGGCCATGGTCTCGCCAATGACGCGGCCCATGCCGAGCATCACGGCCGCGACGATTCCGGCCAGCCCCGCCGGCACGGTAACGCGCCACACCGTCTGCATTTCGGTGGCGCCGAGAGCCAGCGAAGCTTCGCGGTACGAGCGGGGCACGCTTTTAATCGCGTCTTCGGATATGGACGTGATAGTGGGAATGGCCATGAAGGCCAGGAGTATCGCGCCGGTAAGGGCCGTGAGGCCGGTGGGCAAATTAAACGCCGCCTTGACCACGGGCGCCAGTACGACGAGACCGAAAAAACCCAGAACGACCGACGGGATCGCGGCCATCAGCTCGATGAAAGGTTTCAGGAATTCGCGCTCTTTCGGGCGGGCGACCTCCGCAATATAGACGGCCGCGCAGACTCCGAACGGGACCGCCAGGGCCGTGGCCAGGAACGTTACGAGCAGACTGCCCGTGATCAGCGGATAGATTCCAAACCGCTGCTGCTGAAAAGAAACGGGAATCCAGCGCTCGTCGAACAGCGTGCCAAGGCCGGGTTTAGCCACGAAAGGCGTGGCTTCCCGAAATAGAAACAGGAAAATGAAAAACACGATCAGGATGCACGCAAAACTCGCCGCCATCAGCACGTAGGCTATTCCCAGCTCTTTGACTTGCCTTGGAACCATCAGCTCACCGCTATATAGCCAATCTCTTTGACAATCTTCTGCCCGGGCGGGCTGAGGCAAAACTCGATGAAGCCCGCAACCGCCTCCGACACCGGCGCGGCCACGTAGTAGTAGAGCGGCCGGGCGATGGAATATGCGCCGCTACGGATGGTCTCCTCGCTTGGGAGGACGGCGGGGGCGGTTTCATTGGCCTTGACGGCGAGGATCTTGACGCGGTCCGCGGCTTCGAGCGCATAACCGAGGCCGACATAACCGATGGCCTGGGCGTCGTCGGCCACGGACTGGACGATGGCCGAGGTGGCGGGCATTAGCCGGGCGTCGACGGCGTAGTCCTGTTTCTGCAGCACGTGTTCCTGAAAGAAAACATAGGTGCCCGAACTGGATTCCCTTGACAGCAGAACGATTTGGCCGGGCGGCCCGCCGACCTGCGACCAATCGTTGACGGCGCCGGTGTAAATTTTTTTAAGCTGCTCGAGGGTCAGCTCAGGGATGGGGTTGGCGGGGTTTACGACGACGGCGATGCCATCCCGGGCGACCTTGTACTCCTTGATGTCCATGTTTTTCTGTTGGGCGAGCTGTTTTTCTTCCCCACTGGTCTCGCGGGACGCCGCGCAGATGTCCGTGTTGCCGTTAAGAAGGGCGGCGATGCCGGTGCCGGACCCGCCGCCGGTGACGGAGATATTGGCGTCCGGGTTGACATCCATGTAGGCTTCCGCCCAACTCGTGACGAGATGGACCATGGTGTCCGAACCCTTGATGGTGACGAAATTTTCCGAACCCGGCGGGCCGCCTTCGGGGGCGGGGCGCCCGCACGCGGCCGGAAAAAAGCATGCGGCCAAAAGAAGCGCCAGTGCCGCCGCTGCGGCGAGTGTGTTCTTTTTCATAGCTGTGCCTGCCCTTTCCGTCCCCTTATTCCGGTTTGGTTCCCCATGTGCTAACAAATTTTGCTTGGAGTTTAGCGCCCAAATGTTAGGGAAATGTTAAAAAATGGGGGACTTAGACGGTTTGAGCGGCTTCGTCGTACATCTTGATGGCTTTGAATTTGCAGAACCGCTGGAGGTCCTTTTTGATGTCGCCGTAGACGGTGACGCGGTGAAGACCGTGCTGCCAGTTTTTCCACAGGGTCTCGAGCGAGCCGTCGACCTTGACGGTGATCTTGGTGCGGCAGCCGCGTTCGGTGTCGGGCGCGTCGATGATTTCGCCGGTGAAGTACGGCATCAGGTCGGCGCCGACGAGCCGGGCTTGCGTGACGCGCTGGCCTTTATCCATAAACACCTGCGGAACGGCGCCTTCCCGGCGTTCCATGATGGTGCGGAGGCGGTACGGGCAGCGTTTGCCGTCGGGGCCCTCCATCTTTGTCGAGCCAAGGCAGTGGGCCAGAATAATGCCGTCAACGCCTTCGTCGACCGTCGGGTCGCTGATGAAGCCGGGCTTGCCGGTGAGCGACTGGAAGATGACGTGCGTCATGGCGCTTTCGAGGTCGGACTCGCAGATTCCGCCGAGGCCCATGTCGTTGAGACGGACGAACCCGATGCAGGGGAACGCCGGAAACTTGCCGTACATGGAGCCGTAGCAGTCCTGCGTGATGACACTGGCGTTTTCCTCGTTCATGAGGTTTTCGAACGCGAGCGCGAGCTTGCAGGACCGGAAGATTTCGTCTTCGCCGGGTTCGACCACCTTTTCGGCATCGGCAATCCACTTTTTGGCTTCATCGCGCGCGGCGGCATCGCTGACGGCGTTATACGCGCCCATGACGCGGTCGCGGTCGATGGTCAGAACTTCCGTGCCGAACTTGTCTTTGATGCTCTTCAGGTAGTCGTCTTTCGGCGGGCGCATCGTGATATTGACAATCTTGGCTTCGTGGAGATGGTGGATGGCCCGGAACGGGCGGACGGCTTCGCCGAGCCCGTCGAAATCGCTGGTAAGGATGCACTCGATCATGCCCTTGCGGGTCAATTGGCCGAAACTGGTCCACTCGTGGCCCGAATAAGGCGCGGCAAAAAGCATGATGGGCTTGCCACATTCGAGCATGTTGGCCAGGATGCCGCCGATGCCCATCGACAGGTGAATGGCCAGGATGCCGTCGACGTCCGACAGCCGATCCTTGATGGCGGCGAATTCCTGCGGTTTGGTTATAAGTTCATTGACGGTAAACTCGCAGTCGGCGAACTCTTTGGCCCGTTTGCCGAATTCGGCCTCGTAGCGGTTGCGTTCCTGTACGATGTCCATCTCGGGCGTGGGCCAGTGGGCGTTCGGCACGCCGAGGTAGAGCTTGGCGATTTTCATTTTTGTGGTCCGGCAACCGGGGCTGATGATGGGTATGCCGGTTTGTGCGCCCGCGGCCGTCATGCCCCCGACTCCCGCCAGAAATGCCGAACTTGCCATTACGCTCCCAAGAAACTGCCGCCGTTTCATTTCCATGACTTGCCCTCCCTGTTACCGTTGAGATGAATATGGCAGATTTGCGCAGTTCCTTCAAGATCAACGAATGCGTCTACTCCCGATTAGCTTCGGAAGCGCCGCCAGGTTTTACCTTAGCCAATCGGACGTAGGCCCAGAGCCAGGCGTAGACGAGGCGGCCGCCGACATTTCTTGCGCCGGCGGAGGCGAGAGCGCCGACCACGGTGGGGCGGATGCGGACGATCTGGCCGTCGAGGCTGCACCAGGCGCATTGTTTTGCGCCGGAGAGCGCGGCCAGAATGCGCAGGCGGGTGCTGTCGAACGTGATGACGAACACGTCATAGCGGGCATTGCGGATCCGGCCGACAAGCCGCAGAAACGGCTTGGGATCCTTCGCCGAATAAGCGGCGCGTTCGGTGGTTTCGACGGCGTCCGCCACCGCAACTTCCTGATGCGACAGCCTGTAGTTGGGCGGCGTCATGGCGGTCAGTTCGGCCTTGCCGTATTCGGCGCGGACGCGGCGGAGCACATCCAGGTAATTCCGGCCCTTGCTGTAAAACACGCACACGCGCCTCATGACGAAAGCCTTTCGAGTATGGGCGGATAGTGGCGCTCGTAGATACGCCGCCAGTCGTAATGCGTTTCGGCGCGGCGGCGGGCGGCTTCGCCCATCTGCGAGCGAAGCGCGTGGTCGTCGAGCAGGCGCGCGAGACCGTTGGCCAGCTCCTCGGCGTTGCCCGGGTCAAACAGGAATCCCGTTTCGCCTTCCGTAACGATTTCCTGAAGACCGCCGACGCGCGTCGCGCACACCGGCCGGCCCGATGCCATCGCTTCGACGGCCACCATCCCGAACGGTTCTTCCCAGGTCGAGGCGGCAACGAAAACATCGGCTTTTGGATAAAGTTGGCGGACCGCTTCGGGTTTATGCCAGCCGATGGCCTTAAACCAGTCGTTGGAAAGGTCGTAGTCGGTGTGGGTGGCGTGAATTTCGAAATCGGAACGGGTGGCGGCGAGGCGGTCGCCGGCGCCGCGAAGCGTTTCCAAACCTTTTGTAGGGTCTTCGACGCGGCCCGTCATAAGGATAACCTTCTTTCGGCCGGGTAAGTCATCGGGCATGGGCGCATGGGCGAATTGATCGGTATTGACTCCGCCGGGGACGACACGGACGTCGGGGTGGAACGGGTCGAGCTGGGCTTTCTGGATGTGGTTGTAAACGATGACGGTTTTACACTGGTTGAGCGCGCGCAGTAGCCGTGCGTGGTATGACGGGGAGTAGGCTTTCGCGGCCATGAACTCCTGCGTCCAACTGTGGAAATTCCACCCTTTGATTTCTTCGGCATGCACGCCTTCCAGGGCGCAGCGGCGGCACTCGTTGGGCGTTTCGAGATAGTTGTTGGGGCACCGGGCGCCGTTGCGGAACAGCCGGAAGTCGCGCGGGCACGCCAACTCGTAGGCATAGTACCGGGCCGCAACCGGCCACCCCGACAACGCTTCGGCCACATACGGCTTGAGGAAAAACCCATCGCACAAAAACACGGCGTCCGGTTGCCACTCTTCGAGCGCCTGCCGGAACCGTTCGGGCATGACGCGGCGGTTGATTTCGCGGGGGGCGAAGTCCAGCCGTGTCGCCGGGAAAGGCAGTTTGCCCGGTTCGAAGTTGCCGCGTTCCCAGGAGAGGTCGCACTTGGCCCCGAACAGGCGCGCCTCGTGGCCGGCGGCGCGCAACTGGGTAATAGTATGGTACACGTCGACATCGGCCCCGCCGTGCGGGGGCCAGGAAAAAAGCAAATCCACAAATGCCAGGCGCATAGCCACTCCAAGACCGGTTTTTCAAAACTAATTATGCCCGACAAAGGGCAGCGCTTCCAATCGAGGGGCGCTATGTGGAATGTAGAAGAGGCTTCCAGCCTCTTGCCCGTTGGCTCGGGTGTCAACTTCCTTCAGGTGAGCGGAGAGGCGCCGGCGCTTTCGCCTTGGCGGGCGCGGATTCGGGTGATGGCGCGTTTAAGCGCGATTTCAGCAAGGCCGACGTCGGCCGTGGCCTGGCCTTTATGAATCTGCTGCTCGGCCCAGCGCCGGGTTTCTTCGGCGCGTTCGAGATCGATTTCCGTGTCCATTTCGGCCGTTTGAGTGAGCACGAGGACCTTGTTCTCGATGACGTGCACCAGCCCTCCGCTGACGGCGAACGAGTGCCGGATGCCGGAGAGCAGCGTGGTTGTGAGCACGCCGATGGTGATGGCGGCGACCATCGGCGCGTGGCCGGGCAGTACCACGAACACGCCTTCCGTGCCGGGCAGCGCGACATCGGCCACCTCGAGGCGCACGGGCTCGCGGTCGAGCGCCGAAATCTCGAGCGAAAGCAATTGGGCCGGTATTTCTTCGGGACTCATGACATCCTCATGCGGCGCGCCTTGTCGACAACGTCGTCTATGGACCCGCAGTAGAGGAATGCCGATTCCGGCAGGGCGTCGTGCTCGCCCGCGAGAATCTCGGAGAAGCTGCGGATGGTTTCGCCAAGCGTGACATACTTGCCGGGGATGCCCGTGAACGGTTCGGCGACGAAATTGGGCTGCGAGAGAAACCGCTGGATACGGCGGGCGCGGTTGACGGTAATCTTGTCTTCCTCGCTGAGTTCGTCCATGCCGAGGATGGCGATGATGTCTTGCAGGTCGCGGTACCGCTGGAGCACCTGCTGGACGCTGCGGGCGATCTCGTAGTGCTGGTCGCCGAGGATGCGCGCGTCGAGGATTCGGCTGGACGAGTCGAGCGGATCGACCGCGGGGTAGATGCCGAGTTCGGAGATTTGGCGCGACAGCACGGTGGTCGCGTCGAGGTGGGCGAAGGCGGTTGCGGGCGCGGGGTCGGTGAGGTCGTCTGCGGGCACATACACGGCCTGCACGGATGTGATCGAGCCCTGTTTGGTCGAGGTGATCCGTTCCTGCAACTCGCCCATTTCGGTGGCCAGCGTGGGCTGATACCCGACGGCGCTGGGCATACGGCCCAGCAGGGCGGAGACTTCCGAACCGGCCTGGCTGAACCGGTAAATGTTGTCAATGAACAGCAGAACGTCCTGGCCGAGGTTGTCGCGGAAGTACTCAGCGACCGTGAGGCCGGTGAGGCCGACGCGGGCGCGGGCGCCCGGCGGTTCGGTCATCTGCCCGTACACGAGCGCCGCCTTGTCGAGCACGCCGGACTCGCTCATCTCGAGCCAGAGGTCGTTGCCTTCGCGGGTGCGCTCGCCGATCCCGGCAAACACGCTGAACCCGCCATGCTGCGTGGCAACGTTGTGGATGAGTTCGAGGATAAGCACCGTCTTGCCGACGCCGGCTCCGCCGAACAGGCCGGTTTTGCCGCCGCGGCTGTAGGGAGCGAGGAGGTCGATGACCTTGATGCCGGTTTCGAATACTTCGGTGCGGGTGTCGAGATCGTCGAACGCCGGGGCGTCGCGATGAATGGGCCAGTGGTCTTCGGTTTTGATCGGCCCTTTTTCATCGACAGGGTGGCCGACGACGTTCATGATGCGGCCGAGCACCTCGGCGCCGACGGGCACGGTGATGAACGCGCCGGTGTCCGTGACCTCCATGCCGCGCGCAATGCCGTCGGTGCTGTCCATGGCGATGGTGCGCACGATGTTTTCACCCAGGTGCAGCGCCACCTCCAGCACCAGCACCTTCCCGCTGGGCCGCGTCAGTTCCAGCGCGTTATAAATCGCCGGCAACTGGCCCGGTTCGAATTTCACATCTACAACAGGCCCGATTACCTGGGCCACGGCCCCTTTATTCATAACTACGGTCCTTTTTTGAAACTGCGTGCGGAGAAACTGCGTACGGAGATAAAGCGTGCGAAGGAAAAGCGTGCGGAGAAACTGCGTACGGAGATAAAGCGTGCGAAGGAAAAGCGTGCGGAGGAACTGCGTGCGGAGAAACTGCGTACGGAGATAAAGCGTGCGAAGGAAAAGCGTGCGAAGGAAAAGCGTGCGGAGGAACTGCGTGCGAAGATAATGCGTGCGGAGGAACTGCTTGCGAGGTGCGAAGTTTGAAGTGCGATATGTAGATCAATCCGCAAATCATTAGACGGCCTCCGCGGCGCTGGTGACTTCGGCGACTTCCTGCGTAATCCCGTGCTGGCGCAACTTGTTGTACGACAGCGAGAGTTTCTGAAGAATGTCGCCCGCGTTGTGCGTGGCGGAGTCCATGGAACTCATCCGCGCCCCGTGCTCGCTGGCCGACGACTCGTGCAGGATGCGGTACATCTGCACGTAGATGTTGTTCACCAGCAACTTAAAGAGGATTTCATCTTCAGACGGTTCAAAGATGTAATTGACGGGCGGCGCTTCGGCCGCCTCCAATGAGGGGTACGGCAAAAGCCGCTCGAGAACAACCCGCTGGGTGAGCGCCGTCTTGAATTCGTTATAGACGCAGTACACCTCGCCGAACTCGTTTTCGGTGAACCTTTTTGAAACATCGTCCACCACAATCGAGGCCGAACCGCTGCCGAATGCGTCGAACAACCCAGGAAATGCGCGGCGGATTTTCACGTCGCGCCGCTTAAAGGCCTCCACGCCTTTGCGGCCGACAACGACCAGTTCCACGGGCTTTCCGGCGAAATTCTCACGCATGGCGCGCAGTGTTTCGTTGACGATGTTGACATTGAACCCGCCACACAGCCCGCGGTCGGACGTTACGACCACCAGCCCGACGGTTTCGGAACCGCCGGTGCGGAGGAGCGGGTGTTTTTCGGAGTCGGCGCGCGCGGCGAGAGCGCGGGTAAGCTGGTCCATGCTGTGTGCGTAAGGCCGGGCGCGGCGGATGCTCTCCTGGGCGCGGCGCAGTTTTGATGCGGCGACCATTTTCATGGCACGGGTGATTTTTTGCGTGCTTTGTACGCTGTTGATTCGGCGTCTGAGGTCTCGCAGATTCATTTGGCCTCCTCGCCTTGCCGCCACACGGTTTCGAGGAACGTCCGAATGGCGTTGTCGATGTTGGCCAGAAGCTGGTCGGACAGTTTTCCTGTTTCGCCCAGTTCTTTGAGCAGATCGGGGTGTTGCGTGTCGAAATAGCCGTAAAGTTGCTGTTCGAGGTCGGCGACCTCGTTAAGCGGCACGTGGTCGAGGAAGCCCGAGGCGGTCGCATGGATGATGATCGTCTGTTTCTCGACCGGTATCGGCTGGTACAACGGCTGTTTGAGAATTTCGACGAGGTGCGCCCCGCGGTTCAACTGCGCGCGTGTCGACGCGTCGAGTTCCGTGCCGAACTGGGCGAACGCCTCGAGCTCGCGGTACTGCGCCAGGTTCAGCCGCAACATGCCCGCCACCTTTTTCATGGCGGGCGTTTGCGCCGCGCCGCCAACGCGCGACACGCTGATGCCCGGGTTGATCGCCGGCCGCACACCGGAATAAAACAGGCCCGACTCCAGGAAGATCTGGCCGTCGGTGATCGAGATGATGTTGGTGGGGATGTAGGCCGAGATGTCGCCGGCCTGGGTTTCGATGAGGGGCAGCGCGGTGAGCGTACCGCCGCCATGATGCTCATTCAGCGTCGCGGCCCGCTCGAGCAGGCGCGAGTGGAGGTAAAAGATATCGCCGGGGTAGGCTTCCCGGCCGGGAGGACGCCGCAGCAGCAACGACAACTGCCGGTAGGCGACGGCGTGCTTGCTGAGATCGTCGAACACGACAAGGGCGTGCTGGCCTTTGTCGCGGAAGTATTCGCCCATCGCGCAGCCGGCGTAGGGCGCCAAGTACTGCATCGGCGCGGATTCGGATGCCGAGGCCAGCACGACGATGACATAATCCATCGCGCCGTGCGCCACAAGGTCCTGCACGACGCGCGCCACGCTCGACTGTTTTTGCCCAATCGCGACGTAAATGCACACCACGTCGCTGTTGCGTTGGTTGATGATGGTGTCGATAGCGATGGCGGTCTTGCCGGTTTGCCGGTCGCCGATGATGAGCTCGCGCTGGCCGCGGCCGATGGCCGTCATGGCGTCGATGGCCTTGATGCCGGTGTGCAGGGGCTGCCTGACCGGCTGGCGCTCGACGATACCCGGCGCGATGCGTTCGACGGGGTTGTACTTTGCCGCGTCGATGGGACCGCGCCCGTCGAGGGGCTGGCCAAGCGCGTTTACCACACGGCCGATCAAACCTTCGCCGACAGGCACCGACGCGATACGGCCCGTGCGCTTGACCGTGTCGCCCTCGCCAATCTTGTTGAAATCGCCGAACAATACGGCGCCGACGTTGTTTTCTTCGAGGTTGAACACCATGCCCATCACGTCGTGCGGAAACTCAAGCAATTCGCCCGCCATGGCTTTTTCCAACCCGTAGATCGACGCGATGCCGTCGCCGGCGTGCACGACGGTGCCGACCTCGGCAATATCGATGCTCCATTTGAAATCGCTGACTTGCCGGCGGATCACCTCGCCCAGTTCGTCGGCCCGGGCCCTAATATCCATACTGCGTCTGCTCCTCCGAGAGTAACTCCTGTTTAAGTCTTTCCAGCCGGGTTCTCAGGCTGAAATCGAAATACACGCCCCACATGTAAACTACCAGCCCGCCCACAATAGACGGGTCGACCTGGCTGCGGAGCCGGACCGTCTTGCCGGCCAGCCGCTCGAGCGCCTTGACAAGGCGGTGGTGCAAATCTTTCGGCAATGGCACGACCGTTACCACCGTGACTTCCACGGTGTTGAGCCAGTTGTCGATGCTGTGTCCGAACTGCGCGGCGATGCCCGGCAACAGCGCCATACGGTTGCGTTCCAGCAGGGCGTGCATGAAGTTCCGCAACGGCTGCGGTGCGCCGTGGGCATCCAGGGCGATATCGAGGATCTGGGCGCGTTTCTTTACGGAATGCGCCGGATTGCCGAGCGCGTACCGGAACACCGGCGTGTACATGTAGAAATCCGAAAGCCGCGCCAGCACTTCCATGATTCGGCGCAGCTCGGCTGGCTCTTTTACCGATTCGCCGAGGGCGTTTACGTAGCGTTCTACCAGCAGGCTTTTTCTCACGTGATCAGCTCCAGCAAGCGCACGAACTGCTCGACGTTCTGGCGCAATTCCCGTTCGGTGGCTTCGGTGGCGTAGCGTTTCTCAAGAGTGCCAACGGCTTCCGAAACCATCTCCTCTTTGATTTGCCCGGCGGCCCGGAAAATCTCTGCCCGCTTGCGGTCTTCGGTTTCGCGGGCAAGCTGGATACGGGAAAGCCTCCCCTCCTCGCGGATCTGCACGAGGCTGTTGTCGATAGCGTCGTCGGCGCGTTTCTTCAGCTCCTCTTCTTTGTGCGGCCAGGCATCGGCCTGAGCTTGGACTTCGGCCAGTTCATGCAGTGAAACGATTCGCGCTTGGGATGCGGTTTCAAGTCGGTCTCGGATTTGAACTGTTCTCTTGTCCAGATAATCCACAACCGGCCGGTAGCCCATCCGAAGTACCAAAACCAGAAAAGCGCCGCCATTAAGCAGGTGAAACCAAAGCGTGAAAGCTTCGATGCGAACGCGCTCCCGCTGATACTCCGGCTGTCTGAGGTAAGCCTGCACAAAAGCCAGTTGTTCGTGGCGCGGGTCGTCGGGCGCGTAAAGATGAGGCCGCTCCCTGAAGACTTCAAACCGCGGATTGGTGGTAATTTCCACGTACCGCTCGTGGGCCGCTTCGTGCTTTTCCAGGTACGCCGGCGAGAGTTTTGGCGAACGGAACACAAACAATCCAACGACCGCAAGAAACGAATAAATGGCAAGGCCTGCAAGCAGAAAGCGTTTTAGCGGGCTCACAGCAGGCTCCCTTCGATGTTGATTTGGCGGTCGATAGCATCGACAAGTTCGGGCATGACGTCGGCGTATCGCGCCCGCTCCCGTTCCACCTCGCCCTGGACTCTGGCGTGAAACGCCGCAACTTCCGACTCCGCCTGCTGTCGCCGCTCGTCGGCTTCTATGCGGTTTTGGCGGTACGCGCTGAACCGGGCGTCGCGCAACCGTTGCGTTCCCCTTTGCTGCGCTTGTGCAAGCTGATCGGCCACGTGTTCTCGCAGGCGCTCGACGTCCTGTTTATACTTTTGCGCGTGTTCCTGGTCGCGCTTTATGCGCTCTTCGCGCTGAATTATGAAACGGTGCAACGGCACGAGAACGAACCGCCGCGCAACGGCATAAAAAAACAGGAACAGCACAAGCTCCACAAGTAATGTCAGGTTCAGAGAAACCATAAAACTCCGCTTTCGGGCCGAAACCTGTTACACTGCGTAAAGCAGGATGAGCAGCGCGATCAACAGCGCGTAGATGGCCGTTGACTCAACAATCGCTATGCCTATCAGCATGGTGCGGGTGATTGTGTTGCCGGCCTGGGGGTTTCTGGAGATACTTTCGCAGGCACGGCCCGTGGCATATCCTTCGCCGAGGCCCGCTCCAATCACGCCGAACGAGATGGCCAGCGCAGCGGCCAACACGCCCGCCGCAACGCGAAGGTCGGCTCCCGTGAAGGTGGCCGCCGCCGCTGCCGCGCCGGATTCCGGCGCCTGGCTGAGCAGGGCCGATTGCAGTAAACTAAATGCAGTACTCACATCCATTTTGCCAATCCTTTCCTTGACTTCTTTGTGCGTTGCCGGCCGGCGACGCCTGGTCGGTTATGCGAGATTTGCCGGATTTGGCCGATCAAGCCAATCCTATTTTATTGCTACCGCTATGTAAACAAGCGTTAGCATGGTAAACACAAAAGCTTGGACCGCCGCTTCAAATCCGATGAAAAAAGCAGATAGTCCGAGCGGAAAAAAAAGACCGCGAGCCAGCATGAAAATAACCGCCATTATGGTCGCCCCACCCACAATATTCCCAAACAGGCGAAACGACAGCGATAGCAGTTTCGAGATATCGCCCATCACGTGGATGGGAAAGAAAAGAAACACGGACGCTTTTCCCGCAATGGCGGCTAAACCGGTTGCGCCTTCCGTTTCCCAAAAAGGCCCGGCCATTTCAGAGAGCGTGCCTTTTAAACCGCTGTAGTACAGACCGTAGAAAATCGCGCACGAAATGCTGAACAAACCAAGTCCGAAAGTGCAGTTTAAATCGCCGGTGGGTTCCTGAATGAACGGCACGGGCAGTACGGCTATGGCGTTTGAAAAAAGGATGTATACGAAAAGGGCCGAAAGAAGCGGCACGAACCTGGTCCGTTTATCTTCAAAATCGGGGTCGGTCGCGGCGTTGAAAGTCGATGCCACCAGCCCGTCCCACGATTCCACCAAAAGCTCCACCAACATCTGGCCCCGCCCTGGAACCAGAGACAACCGCCGCGCCCACACCCACAATAGCGCCAGCAGCAATGCAATGACCAGCAGCGAGTTGAGCACGGTCGACGCGTTCACGCCACCGAACGGGATCCGGTAGTCCGTGAAGGGCACATAGTGCCAGGTAAACCGCTCAATTACATGTTCCATGCCACAAGCCAGCGTGTTTGATCAGGTTCAACTGCGTGTTTAAGTATGGCCGATGTCTGCACCGCGGGCGCTGAAAAACCGGTAGTCCGATGTAAAAAACGGCCGTATCCACGGCCAAAATACTTGCAGTCCCCGCTCGCGCATATATATACGGTCAATTTACTCTATTTACGCGTCCGCTTGCAAGGATTTGCAAAAAAATCTGGCGGAAGGGTTGAAAAAGGGAACACCCCGCCAAAGCGTATTGCGGCGCGCACGGGGGGTGTCCCTTCAACGGCTACACGGGCATGAACTCGAGCTCGGTAACGTGGTGGCGTTCGCGGAATGGGACGACCGGGTGCTCGCCTGCGGTTTCAAGACGGTAGTCCTGCCCGTTCTTCTCAATGTTCTCGGCGATGACCTGCTGGCTCGGGACAAACCCGTCGCCGTTAGCCTGATGATGGAACATAAAGTACCGCGAGTCGGGCGGAAGGTCTTCCGATTTCACATACTTAGGCCCGTGGGCGGTGAGGTCGTACTGAGAGCGCTCGATGTCGCGGACGTAATCTTTATTCGACTGGAAGACGGTAAGTTCGGGGAATTCGCCCAGCCTGAGGGCCTGGTAGTCGCGATCCTCGTTTTGTTTCATAAGCTCGTTTGCGATACGCAGGTGCTCGATTTCGTCCATGAGGTGGGATTCCCACATGCCGCGGATACGCTCGTCGGATTCGCTTTGCATGCAGGAGTAGTACATGTAGGCTTCGTTGTACTCGTGCATGAGCATTTTCTCAAACCAGGTTTCGGTGGGATCGGCGAGCGACTCGTAGTGAGAGACGTGCTGTTCTTCGATCTGCCCGATTTCGAGGTAGAGGCCCCGAGCCACGTCAGATTCCGACCGGTTGCCCACGTTCATGTAGAAATTCATCGTCTGCTGCTCGCCCGACACGATGGTCAGAACGTGGCATTTTGTGATGACTTCGGCGCGGTCCTTGTCGTACGGCATCCTTATCGAGTCGAACGGGTGGCGGTGCTCGTAGACGGTCGGACGGCCCGGAAAGATTTCCGTGTATTCGCCCACAATTCTCTCCGGGTTTTTGCCCGTGGTAAGTTCCATCAGGTTGGAATACCGGTAGAGATGGTCGAAGTCTTCAATAAGCGCGAAATCGAGGGCGTCTTTCACGTTCTGATCCGGTTCGGTCCGGGCGAGCCACGCGGTCAGGTCCACCGCGACCTGCTCGTAACCCAGCGTGACCTCCAGCACGTCTTCCTGGGCCGGAACCAGCCAGTTCACCATCTTTTGCTGTTGTTGCTCGACCCGGCGCGACATGGCGAGCATCTGTTTGAGCTGAGCGTCGGCCGTGTTGCGCGCCATCTGATGCTTGAACAAGGCTGCTTCAACCTCGATTCCGTTCATCAGGATGACGCGAGTCCGCGTGTACGGATGCACGCTGTCTTTGTCGTACGGCTTGACGTTTAACTCCCCCCAGTTCTTGATCTGCTTGTCAATGGGCGTTCCCCGCTCTTGGAAAGGGTTGAATCCCATGGGAGTTCCTCCTCTTGTGGTTGCCGGCGGGGCGGCATGGCACACACCGCCCCCTCGCGCAAACTAACAACGTTTGTGCCAAACCGCGTTTGGCGTCCGAGAAGAAGCTACCGAGACAGGCCCGGATGCAAGCAAGTAGTCTCCCTACCCGTTCATAAGTCCCATACGTCGCATACGTCCCATACGTCCCATTTTTCCAAGAGGCTGGAACACGCTTCTACGTTAAATGAGGTTCAAGAGGCGGTTAGAAACGTGACAGAGGTGTGTAGATTACGGGCGAAAATCAGTTCCCGCCGTAGGGATCGCTGGCGCCGTAGGGATCGGATGCCGGCGCCGCGGTGTCGGACGGCAAGTCTTTCCAACCGGAACTGCCCCCGCTGAGGATGGCCTGGTTCTTGGTGTGGCGGGATTCGTTGGCGCTTGTAACCCGAATGGCCGGGCGGTCGCGGAACACGCAGACGTGCTCGCAAATGCCGCAGCCGATGCAGCGCTCCGGGTCGACACGGGGTTGTTTTATGGTGACGGTTCTGCCATCGCGCGTTGTGACTTCGGCCGGAATACAGTAAATGGCTTTGGGCGAGACGGGGCAGTGCTCTTCACAGATCATGCACTCGCGATCGTACGCCCATGGCAGGCACCGGTTGCGGTCGAACACCGCAAGCCCCAGTTTGGTCTTCTGCTTCTGATCGAGCGGCAACGGCTGGATAGCCTCGGTTGGGCAGACCTGCCCGCAAAGATTGCATACATAATCGCAATAGCCGACCTGCGGCACAAGCACGGGCGTCCACAGGCCCTCGAGGCCCGCCTGGAGGCCCGTGGGCTGCAATCCGTTGGTCGGGCAGGCTTTCATGCACAACCCGCACTTCAAGCAGCGCTGCACGAACTCGCGTTCGAGCCGGGCGCCCGGCGGCCGGATCAGCTCATGGTTGTAAATCTTTGCCTGGGCCTGCGGGGCAAGGCGGAACAGCACCAGACCGCCGGCGCCCGCGAGGCCCGCGGAAAGCATAGCCCGTTTGCCGAGGTCCAGTTTCGCTGTAGAAGGTGCGGGCAATGGCGAACGGAACTTGAAATCGATGGCGTCGCGGTTGCAGGCGGCCACGCAGTTCCAGCAGGCGTAGCATTCGGTTGGACGCCACTTGCCGGGTTTGTCGGGGTCTGCGGCGGCAGGACACTGTGTCGCGCAACGGCCGCAGTCATTGCAGCGGCCTTCGGCGTTGACGAGGCGCATAACGGGCCGTTGGGACAGCGCGCCGAGCAGCGCGCCGAGCGGGCAGGCGTAACGGCACCAGAAGCGTTTCCTGTACAGGTTGAGCAGCACGATGGCCGCAAACAGCAACAGGATCAGCGGTGCGCCGATGAACACTTGCCGCTCCCGGTGCATGAAGAGGTTTGCCTTGAAAAAATCGTAGGCCGGTTCGGTAACGGCAGTCAGATGCAGCGGGCCCAGGCTCGGGTCGGAATGGTAAACCGAAGTCGCAGCGTCTTCGATGGAATATTGCAGGCCGGGATACACGGCCGCGGTAAACGTCCGGTACAGGATGGAAAACGGGTCAAACACCCCCGCCCAGTGAGCGCCGAACAGCGCCATCGCCGCAAGCGCAATCAGAAGGTAATATTTCGACCGCTGCCACGCCGTCCAGTTGTCAGCCCCCGGCCGCCGCGCGCGCCGGCGTTTGCCCAGCCACGTGATCGCGTTGTGTATCGTTCCAAGCGGGCAAACCCAGCCGCAGAACGCGCGGCCGAAAACGAGAGCCGTGGCCACCGTGGCCAGCGCGAGCAGCATCGCGCCAACAAGGGCGTGCGAGGCCAGCCAAGTGATGGCGGCGGCCAGTGGGTTTATCCGGAAGAAGAAATCCGAGCCGGGCGCGGCGGCGCCGTCCGGCCGCGGCCGCAATGCCCAAAAAAGGTAAAGAAACAGAAACAAAAAGGCGGCCTGGGTCAGTCGCCGCGCCCAGACCACCAGGGTAGCGCGCCTTTTGGCGGTCACGATACTTCGACTTCCTTCAAAGCAAGGCTGTGGTAATCCATTTTGCCGAGCCCGGCCGCCTGTCCTGCGGCGACGGTGCCAATATCGGCGGGTTTGTGGCCGAGGAGTTTCGCGCCCAACGCGTCGAGCGCGATAATGTCCGTGCCCGCCGCAATTGTGTTCTTGAACTCGACGTTGGCGAGATCGCCGCCGGTCGGCCCGCTGCCCGTCATAATGCGCACGGCATCGAGTACGCACATCGACGGCTTCATGAAGCCGGTGATGTCGGAAAGGCAGTTGTCGAGGTCCTGGTGCCACTGCCCGCGCGGTTCGCCCACGACGCCCATGTAGTTTTTCATGCAGGCCGTCATCTTGCTGAGTTGGTGGTGTTTCAATACGGGGCAGTTCAGCACAAAATCCGCCTCGGCGATTTCGGGATAAACAAGCCACTTTTCAAGGCGTTTGCCCTGGATGGGCATTTCCTTGAACCGTGTCTTGTCCAGGTAAACAACCTCGGCGCCGGCCGCTTCGGCGGCGGCGGCAATGCCGCTGGCGGCGTAGGTCTCGTTGGCCTTGTGGCAGGGATTGTCGCCCACCTTGACAGTTTTCGCGCCGGCGTCGAAGCACAACCGCACAAGCGTGGCCACGACATCCGGGTTCGTGTTTGCGGCAAGTTCCGGCGCCCGGTTCCAGGCGATGTTGGGCTTGACCCACACCACGTCGCCTTTCTTGACGAACCGCCCCATCCCGCCGATGTTCGCCATCGCCTGTTCGGTGAGTTTGACCGCCATGTTTTTCACAGCCTCAGAACTTTTAGTGTCGACCTCTTTGAACCGGGCGATGCACATATCGGCCGGAGAGGCGTCCTGCGCCAAAGTTGAGGAAAATGGGCCGAGCGCCAAGGCGCCGCCGGTTAATGCCGTACGTTTCAGAAAATCCCGTCGGGTCTGTCGAGCCATTCTACCGCTCCTTCAAGGCCCGCGTAATTCGCGGTGTTGAACACGTTTTCAGGTCACAGCAAGGCAAATGCAATTATACCGCAAAGCCGGAAAGGTTCCAACCGGTTTTACGCGCTCGTTTCAATTGCCGGGGTTGCCGGATTTGTTCTCCCTTGACAGTAAGCACTACAAGTACTATTGTAAGGGAAAGGGGTAGGTGCGTTATGCGAACTTCGGGACGGGAGGGTTTCAGCATGTCTTTTGCTATCGCCAAACCACACCTTACATTTGGACTCATTCTTCTGACTTTACTCGCCGTCGGCTGTCCGGGAACTGTGCCCAACGTCGTGGGGATGCAGGAATCCGAAGCGCGGGCCGCTTTGGCCCACGCCGGATTGGCCGTCGGCGCGGTCATCAGCCAAAACAGCGACACCGTGCCCGAAGGCCGCGTCATTAGCCAATCGCCGCCGGCCGGGGCCGCGCTGGGAGAAGGCGCGGCCGTGGACCTGGTGGTCTCGCTTGGGGCGGAGCCGGTTCTGGCAACTGTGCCGGACGTCACCGGCCTTGAAGAAGCCGCCGCGGTGGCCGCGCTCCATGCGGCAGGCCTCGTTACCGGCGACGTGGACGAGGCGTACAGCGGTACGGTAGCGGCCGGGCTGGTGATTTCGCAGAACCCTGCCGCGGGAGCCTCGGTGGTTGAAGGAAGCGAGGTCAACCTGGTGCTCTCGCTGGGCCCCGAGCCCGTAGTCGTGCCCGATCTCGTTGGAACTACTCTCGCTGACGCTCAAGCCGCTCTGACCGCCGCCGGTCTTGCGGCAGGCGCCGTCTCGGAAGAATACAGCGCCACCGTGGCCGAGGGTTGGGTTATCGATCAAGCGCCTGAACCCGGAGCGCCCGTCGCGCCGGGTACGGCCGTGGATATCGTCGTGTCAAAAGGCCCGGAACCGGGCGCTGTGCCGTATCTTAAAGGCATGACAAGAGCCCAGGCGGAGTCGGCACTGCTTATGGCCGGCCTGGCGGTGGGCGATCTAACCCAAACCTATAACAAAAACGTGCCGGCCGGCCGCGTGATAAGCCAGAATCCTGAGGCGGGCACGGTGGTTCCAGCGTCAAGTCCGGTAGATATGACCGTTTCGTTGGGCCCACAGCCCGTGGCCGTGCCCGACCTGGTCGGCATGATGCAGGAAGAGGCGCTGGCCGCGCTGCCCGCGGCAAAACTGACGGCGGGCGCCGTTACCGAACAATTCACTGAAGATGCCGCGCCCGGTACCGTCCTGAGCCAGCAGCCCGAGGCCGGAACAATTGTGGACGAAGACACATCCGTAGATCTGGTCGTAGCAACGGATTTCAGGCTCATTTCCACAATCGAACAGTTCCAGATGATCGGCAATGATCCGGACTACCCGCTGGACGCCAAGTACGCGCTCATCAAGGATCTCGACGCGGCTGCCGCAGGCCAGTACGGCGGCAGTTTCATATCTATCGGCGCGGGCGAAAAACAGTACGGCGAGCCGTTCGCGGGCATCTTCGACGGGCGCGGCCACACCATTTCGGGAATTGTCATAGTCCCGCGCAGCCATTCTTTCGAAGCCCCGTTTTATGAGACAGCCGAGACGGCCGTAATCAAAGATTTGCACCTGACCGAAATCTCTATAAGCGGTTACGGCGAAGTAGGCGGACTCTGTGCGATGAACAGAGGCGAGATATTGAACTGCACCGTAACGGGCCGCGTTTCGAGCCAGGACATGTTCGCAGGCGGCGTAGCCGGTTATAACTACGGCGCCATCAGAGGCTGTGTATTCGAAGGCCGAATTGAAGAAGGCACTTGGCACGTGGGCGGAATCGTTGGCGGAAACTCAGGAACCGTCGAAGACTGTCACTTCTTTGGAGAAATCGCCAACAGTTATCCTTATTTTTATAAGTCTGTGCATGTGTTAGTGGGCGGCATCGCGGGTGCAAACGAGGGCGCAATTACCGACTGCTCCGCCGCCGGCGCCATTCGCACAAAATTCGATGCAGGCGGCATTGTCGGCTGGAATTTAGGAGAAGTGACCGGCTGCCAATCCTGGTGCAATATTATTCAGAAAGGTTTGTTGGGCGGCGGCGTTGCGGCCAGCAACAGCGGCCGGATCGGCAGGTGCGGCAGTTACGGCCTCGTGTACTCGACCGGTGGCGGTGTTTTAGGCGGCCTTGCCGGCGAAAACTATAACTCTATCGAGTTCTCTTTCGCGGTGGGCGCGGTGGTTAACAACGGGAGCGGGACCGGTGGGCTTGTTGCCGAGAATAGCGGCACAATCACCGACAGTTTTGCGACTGCCTACGTCCAAGGGGTCGAAAATTGCGGCGGTCTTGTCGGCTCGCATACAGCCGGCAGTTTAACGCGGTGCTATTCGGCCGGAACGGTCAATGCTACGGGCACGGCCGGCGGCCTGGTTGCCTCCGGCAACTTCAATGTCAACAACTGTTTCTGGAACACCGAATCGAGCGGCCAAACGGATTCAGCGGCCGGCGCGCCCATAGACACCAACGCGCTTCTGACGCCGTCGACGTTCACGGCCGCGGGCTGGAATTATTCCGATGCGGACGGCAATCCCGCGGTTTGGGCGCAGATCGAGGGCCAGACGGTGCCCTATCTGGCTGGATCGGTTGCACCGGGCACGACGTTCCCGCTGGACGTTTCGGCCGTCAACGGTTCGGCAATTGCAGTGCCGGCTCAGGCTGAGTATGCCGCATGGAGTCTTGTGAGGCTGGAAGCGGTTGGAACGCCCGATCATGTTTGGGTAGGCTGGGATTTGTTCAATTCCGAGCCCGAGTACTTCCTTCAGACGGACACACTGTATGTGACGGTGCACCACCCGATGACCGCGCAGGCGGTTTTTCTACCCGAACCAATTCAGCTTTCGTCTATCGAAGAAATGCAGCAGATTGGGCAGGACCGTCTCTACCCGATGTCGTGGAACTATGTGCTGGCCAACGATATCGACGCCTCCGGAACGCAGCTCTGGAACGGCGGCCAGGGGTTTTTGCCTATTGGCGACACCGAAAGGTCGTTCAGCGGAAGTCTCGACGGACAAGGCCACAGCATTCAGGGACTCCTGATAAACCGGCCCAGCGAAGGCCTCGTGGGTCTGTTCGGCCAGACTGGCCCGGAATCCACAATAGCGAACCTGCGCGTGCTTGATGCATCCGTCGCGGGCGAAGATGCCGGCATTCTGGCCGGAATCAACCTCGGCGCCATCTCGGACTGCACTGTCTCGGGCGTTGTCGAGGGCGTGACCGTCGGCGGTTTTGTCGCGTACAACGGCTATGACTTCTACATGGGCATGAAAGAAAGACAAGGCCGCATCGAGCGGTGCCGGTCCTCCGCAACCGTAAGCGGATTTCCATACGGGTCAATGTTCATTGGCGGGTTTTGCTCCATCAGTACGGGCGTAATCGAACAGTGCTCGGCCGTGGGCCCGGTGATGGGTGTGGCGCACGTCGGAGGCTTCCTTAGTTTTGCCGAGTTCAGCGCAACCATCCGCGACTGCTACGCGACCGGCCCGGTGACCGGGTATATGAGCGTAGGCGGGTTTATCAGCATGCCGTTCGGGAACTTGCAACGGTGCTACTCCGCGGGGCCCGTCCAGGGAGAAATGGCTTACGGCGGGTTCTCCGGACACTTGCCCAACTACTATAAAGAAGACACAAAATACTACTTCTCAGACTGTTTCTGGGACAGGGCCGCTTCCGGCGTCTCCTATTCCTACGGCGGAACCCCGTTAACTACCGCCGAAATGATGACGGCCCAACCTTTTCTCGACGCCGGCTGGGATTTCGACAACGTCTGGGGTATTGACGAAGGCTATTCGTATCCTTACCTTTTGTGCGAGGCGCCCATCGAGCCTTAAAGGCATTTGGATATATATTGAGTTTTTCGGGGCAGGTGCGTTGGTAACTTCGGGCTGGGAGGTGTTGTTATGCGCGTTGTAAAGATACACCATGCAGTTGCTGCAGTTTTGACCTTGCTGGCCGCCGGGTGTCCGGGCTTGCTGCCGAACGTTGTCGGAATGCAGGAATCGGAGGCTCGGGCGGCGTTGGCTCACGCCGGATTTCCAGTCGGCGTTGTAGCCAGTCAGAACAGCGAATCCGTTCCGGCGGGGCGCGTTATAAGCCAGGATCCCCCCGCGGGCGCGCCCGTGGCAGCAGGACTTGTGGTCGACCTGGTGGTCTCACTCGGGCCGGCGCCCGTGGAAACCGCCGTGCCGGCGGTGACGGGCCTTGATCAGCCTGCCGCAGAGGCGGCCATCGCGGCGGCGGGACTGGCATTGGGTGAGTTGACTGAATCGTACAGCGACGCGGTGGCGGCAGGGTTTATCATTTCACAGTCGCTGGCCGCGGGCGCGCCTGCGGTTGTGGGAGATGCGGTCGACCTGGCCGTATCGCTGGGGCCGGAACCGGTTGTCGTGCCGGATGTTACCGGGGCAACCTTGTCCGATGCTGAATCCGCCTTGATGGCGGCAGGGCTTACTCTGGGCACGGTAACCGAGGAGCAGAGTGCCGAGGTTGGCGCGGGATACGTGATACGGCAACAGCCTTTGGCCAGCGCGGAGGCAGCGCCGGGCACGACCGTAGACCTGTTCGTTTCGCTGGGTCCATTACCGGCAACCGTTCCGAACCTTAAGGGGCTGACGCTCGATCAGGCGCGGTCGGCACTGCTGTCAGCGGGGCTGGCGCTGGGCGTTGTGTGGGACGAATATGCTGCATCGGCGCCTGCCGGCCGCGTTATCGATCAGGAACCTTCAGGCGGAGCAGAGGTTTTGCCTGGCGCCGCGGTGAATCTGACCCTTTCGCTGGGGCGGCAGCCGGTGGAAGTGCCCGAAGTAACCGGGCTTCCGCTGGCCCAAGCCGAGGCGGCTGTCGAGGCCGCCTTGCTTTCCCTGGGCGCGGTGGTCGAAGTGTACCGGCCTGAGATGACACCGGGCGAGGTCGTCGGCCAACAGCCGTCTGCGGGCACGGTTGTGTTTGCCGGCAACGTTATCGACCTTGATGTGGCGTCCCGCGAAATCGTCATCTACAGCATTGCTGAACTTCAGCGTATCGGCAATGATCCCGCCTACCCGATGGACGCTCCATACGCCCTGGGACGGGATATCGACGCATCGGAAACCGCCTCGTGGAACGGCGGCCAGGGTTTTAAGACAATCGGCTGGCATGAGCCTGATACTTACGAACGATTCTCAGGCGTCTTGGACGGCCGTGGCCACTGCATAAGTGACCTGACCATAAAAGGTCGGGATTTGGCGGCTTTGTTCCTCAGCATTGGGCGCGGCGGACAAGTCTCCAATCTCGAACTTCGAGAGGTTTCTTTAGATGAAGGCGAGACAATGGCTGGAATAGGCCTGGTAAACTCAGGCATTGTCAAGAACTGCACCGTTAGCGGTTACATCGGCGACAACGGTTTTGATGCCGGCGGTGTGGTCGTCCAAAACAGGGGCCTCGTCGACAACTGTGTTTTCATCGGGCGCATCGAAGCAGAGGACAACTGCGGAGGCATTGCGTATTGGAACCAGGGGCTGATTACGTCCTGCCAGTTCTCAGGCGACTTAAAAACGAGAAGTAATGCAGGAGGTATAACGGCACGCAATGTTTTTGGAAAAATAAGCGGGTGTAGCTCGGAGGGCATCGTAAAAGCAGACCACGTTGCCGGCGGCATCGTTGGCTACAACGGCAGGCCTTCAAACTCGAGCTACAAGTACCCGAACGTTCTTCATTGCCGCTCCTCGTGCACCGTGGCCGCCGAAGACGTTGCCGGCGGGATCGCGGGCCTGAACGATGGCAACATCTGCGAATGCAGCAGCTCCTCGCCCGTGTACGCAGACGGGCCGGGGGCAAATGTCGGCGGCGTGGTCGGCTGCAACGAAGGGGCGATTGACAGATGTTACGCAACCGGGTTCGTGTGGGGCAGAGACAATGCCGGCGGTCTCGTCGGCAGCAACTTCAACTCCGTCACCGACTGCTTCGCAGCCGCATTCCTCTATGGCCTTGACGACTGCGGGGGGCTCGTCGGGAAAAACGATGGGCAGATCATCCGCTGCTATTCAACAACCAGAATCGACTCCCCCGGCGAAGCGGGAGGTCTTGCCGGCGGCGGGCGGGGACGCGTCCAAAGCTCCTTCTGGTGCCCCGAAACCAGCGGCGTGGCCGAATCGGCCGGCGGCATGAGCATCTCCGTGCCGCTCCTGTTGAAGCCGGCCACTTTCACGCGCGACGGCTGGAATTACGGAAGCCAAACCGAACCCATTTGGCGCCAAATAGAAGGCCAGACGGTGCCTTACCTGGCGTGGTCGACAGAGCCGGGAGTCACGTACAGCCTTGAACTCACCGCAATCAACGGAGCCGCCCAATCCGTCCCCGCCGCCGAAGAATACCCGGCATGGGCGCTCGTCAAGCTGGAGGCAACGCCATTTCCCGGGATGGACTACGCCGGTTGGAACCTGATCCAGCCGGCGCTGCCCCAGACGTTCGACTCCAATGTGATCTACTTCATGATGAGCGGCCCTGTATCGGCGCAGGCCGTGTTTCTTCCGCGGCCCATCGAAATCTACTCTCTCGGCCAACTGCAGCAAATCGGCCAGAACGTCTCCCACCCGTTGCACTGGGATTACGTCCTGATGAACGATATCGATGCCTCGCCTACCGCCGGCTGGAACGGCGGCGCCGGGTTTGCCTCTATCGGAGACAAATCAAAACCCTTCTGCGGAAAATTTGACGGCCAACTGCACGCGATTACTTCACTGGTTGTCAACCGGCCGGACGAAGATTACGCCGGCCTTTTTGGCGTCGTTGAGTCGGAAGGCGAGGTCTCTCGCTTGTTTCTCCAGGACATAGCCGTAACCGGCCGGCGGGCCGGAACGGTAGCCTGTATTAATCGGGGAGAAATAAACGATTGCATCGTTTCGGGCGCGGTCACGGGAGAAAAGGCCGGCGGCCTCGTCTACGCCAATGGCTTAAAGGAACTCTGGTATACGTCCTATGCGTCAGGCGCGATCCGGCGATGCCGCGCCTCCGTTGCGGTTACGGGTCTGCCGTACGACTCCTCCCACGTTGGCGGCTTTTGCGGTTACAACATCAGCGAAATCGAACAATGCGTGGCGACCGGCGATGTTGTCGGCGTGCAATACGTTGGCGGCTTCGTGGGCCTGCTTCAAGGCCTCGTTGCCGACAGCTACGCCGCGGGATCTGTTACGGGTTACGCAGCCGTGGGCGGATTCGCCGGAGGCGGAACTGGCAGCTGCCGCAACTGCTACTCAATTGGTGGTGTCGACGGAATGGAAGGAGCAGGCGGGTTTGCGGGCAGGAACCATTTTGGCTACTACGACTATGGACAAATCAGTGCAGAGGCCTGTTACTTCGATGCCGGGATTGCCCTGACGTTGCGCTCATATGGGGGCATTTCGATGACGACACCGCAGATGATGTCGGCCGCCACCTATAAAGGCTGGGATTTCGACGATGTCTGGCAAATCGACGAGGGAAACTCATATCCGTGGCTGAAGTGGGAATCGGAGCCAGCGAATTAGAGGGAATATACGGTCAAAACCGCGGAAAGGCGGATAAATCACTGCTTTGCCCGGTTTGCGCGCTCGCGTCTATTGAAAAAAGTGGAAAAACTTGACATCCCCCGCCAGAATAAGCTAAGCTTTTACAACGTGCCGAGGTAGCTCAGTTGGTAGAGCAGCGGACTGAAAATCCGCGTGTCGGCAGTTCGATTCTGCCCCTTGGCACCATTTTTTTGCTGGAGTAGCTCAGTTGGTAGAGCACGTCACTCGTAATGACGGGGTCCGGGGTTCGACTCCCCGCTCCAGCTCCACTTGTTGTGACGCCCGAACTGGAGGGCGCGGGGCCGCCAACCGAACGACGTAATTGTTTTCGAAGGGCTGTCCCGCATAAAAATCGGTTTGCGGGGAATTCGGAGATGGAGACAAAACAGTCTTTTAGCACTTCGGAAGTAGCCAAGTACTGCCACGTCACGGCCGACACCATTCGGAAATGGGCGGAAGCCGGGCGCATCCGCGTGTTCAAAACCCCGGGCGGCCACCGGCGAATTCGCCGGGAAGACCTCCTCAAGTTTCTCCGCGAAAACAACATACCCATTCACGAAGACCTTGGCGCCTCGGGCGTCAAGATTCTCATCGTTGACGACGAGAAGGCCGTGGTGTCGGTTATCCGAAGGTTTCTTGAACGGTCTCAGACCGGTTTCGAGATAGAAGTGGCGATGGACGGGTTTGACGCGGGCCATCAGGTGGCCACCTTCAAGCCGGACATCGTATTCCTGGATCTGCGCCTGCCGGGCATGGACGGGTTCGAAGTGACGCGCCGAATCAAGGCCGACCCCCAGCATGCCAGCACGAAAATCATCGCCATGACCGGTTACTACGAGGGGGAAGTGGCGCAGCGCGTGGTCGATCTCGGGGCTATCCTCTGCCTGCAAAAACCTTTCAGCCCGGACGACCTCCGGCGGGCACTCGCAAAAGCCGGCGTCGAAATTCATTAATTCTGCATTTCAGACTTCTCGGTTCATGAGCAAGCCGCGCTTTGGGCGCCCCATTTCCTGAAACACCCAACAGCAATCCCGACCCTCCACCTGTCATTGCAAGGAGGCATGAAGCGAGAGCGGAATGCCGACGTGGCAATCCCGGCAGTATTGTTGCTGGCCTCGGGTGAAGAGTTTTTTGACCTGAAGCCTCACCATATCATTAGCAGGAGGCAGTGGAGCGCCGACGACCGGCCGTCCGCGCCCGGCGCAATCCCGGCGGCATCATTCCAGGCCTGGGGTGAGGTGTTTCTTACACTGCCCATTGGACAACAGCATCATATTGCGGCGGCCGACAGGCCGCGAATCAACCACTTGGTAGCCGGCAAACCGCGGGTAGAGGGGCAACAGCCACTTGAGGTCTTCTTCCATGATGAACATGTACGCGGGGGTTGGCTGTTCGAATTCACCGGCAAAATCCATTACGGTTTCCTGCAAAGCCTGTTCGAAAACAACGGCCAGTTCGGGTTCAACCTCGGCTTTCGCCACGGCCTCGTGAACGGCCGAACGCAGCGCGTTGAGCTCGTCAAGCCCGGGCGCGTTCAAATCGGCCACGGGCACGGTTTCGACGGCTTTTGCAACGGCCTTCCTGAGCGTCCGCTGCTCGCGCGCCATATCTGCGAGACTGATTTCATGCTCCGTGTCGAGCTGAATCAGGTCGGTGAGCACGGGCGTGTGAAAGTGGCGCGCGTAAAAAATATACTCTTCCCGGCTGAAACCTACCGTGTAGAGGCGGTATTCGACGCCCGCGTCCGATAGCCGGGCCAGCGGCCGGCAGATCGTGCTTGCCCCCTGGTAGGCGTTCGCGGCGGGCATCAGAATCAGCGCGGCCAGCACGCAAAGCACGCCAAACTGCACCGCTATCCGAACGTGCAACCGCTTCGCTTCCGTCCTGCGCGAACTCCAGAACGTCCACGCGCCAAACGCAACCGCGCAACCAACGAACAACAGGGCATAAGGCGTCCAGGCATCGCCATACTCGGTATAAACCACCGCCAGCGGCGCCAGCCCCAGGACAACCAACAGGAAACCCCAGGCGTAGCCGGTTCGCCGCCGCCAGGCGGCCCGCGCGCTGTCCATCAGGTCGAGTATCGACCGGGCTTCAAGAATGGCAAACGCCGGGAACAGCGGCAGCACGTACACGCCGCGCTTGCCAAGGATGAGCGAAAAGAAGATAAACGCCGGCACGGTCCAAGCCAGGAGCAGCCGCATCTTCTCGTCTTCCCGGCGCCGTTTCCAAACCCACGGCAACACCCACGGCAAAAACAACGACCACGGAAGCAGCAAGTACGGCAAGTTCAGCACGTAATACCACGGCGGCTGCATGTGGCTGACGCCGAGAAACACGCGCCCGATAATCTGGCGCAAGGCTTCGCTCCCGACTTGCGCGCCAACCTCGCCGCCGCCCGAAACCGCCAGCCGCGCAGGAATAAACCACGCCAGCGCCACCGCGCAAGCCGCGCCAAACCCGGCGAGCCAGTACAACTTGCGCCGATCCGTTTTCCGTTTCCAGTAGAACGCCCCGATAAGCAGCCCCGGAAACACCAGGGCCGGCGGGCCCTTCGTAAGCAGTCCGCCCGCAACGGCCAGGTAAAAGGCCACAAGAAAAAACGGCTGCCGCGATTCGTGCCAGCGCCAGAAAGCGTAAAGCGAGCCCATGGTGAACGCCGTCAGCAGCATGTCCGTGCGCACCCACCGGGCTTCGGCCCAGAAAAAACCGGTCGTGGCCACGATGATCCCCGACCAGAAGCCAACCCGAACCCCGTACATGCGCGTAGCGAGCAGATACGTCAGAAGCACCACGGCAATCGCCGCCAGGCCCGACGGCGCGCGGGCCGAAAACTCGGTGACGTCGCCGAACGGCCCCGATGCCGCCGCTATCAGCCAGAACAGCAGCGGGGGTTTTTCATTGTAGGGGCGGCCATTGACGTGGGGGACGAGGTAATCGCCCGACTGCATCATCTCCCGGGCCACCTGGCCGAAACGCGGCTCGTCCGACGGCCAAAGGTCGTAGCCCCAAGTGTTTACAAAAAACAGCGCACCGCTGAAGGCGAGCAGCGCCACTATCCGTGACTTCGAGTCAAACATCGGGAAATGATAGCACAAAATAAAAATCGCATTGCGGAACCTGCGCCTCCCGCGGCGATTCCCGGAAAAAACGAAGCATTCGGTGGCGGGAGCGCTCCCGCGCGACCGGGCGGTGGTGGTGGCGGTTTACCGGGCGTTTCTTAGCAGGAGGTGTGCAGCGATAGCGGAACACTGACGTCCGACCGTTCCCGGTCGGCGCAATCCCAGCGGCGCCATCCCGATCCTCGGACGTGGGAGCCCGTGACGCTGGAGCCCGTAAAAAACGCGGGACGCCGGAGAAGTTCCGGCGGCCCGCGCGGTAGTTGCTCAGGCTTTAGAAGCCCTTATTTTTTCCGCAGGGCGAACGCCGCGCCCGTCAGGATGCTTCCGGCCAGCAGGCCAAGCCCGACGATGCCCGCGATAGGCAGATCCGGGTTGCCCGGCCAGAAGTTGTTGGGATCGGTTGCGGCCATGACGAACGTCTCGAGATCGCCGCCGGCCGCCATCACCTGGTCGTACTCCGTGACGTTGTCCAGCCCGTCGTTGTCGAGATCGCCGGTCGCCGAGAACCGCTCGCCGGCTTTCGCGCTGCCGTACAGGTCAAGACCGGACAGGTCCTGGCCGAAGTAACCGCCCAGCGCGGTACGCATCTCGGCGCTCACGCCGGCCAATGCCGCAAAGAACACGGAGTTGTCATACAACGCGCCCGACGTGAAGATGGTTTCCCACGCAGCCGTGTTGGCCTCGAGGTCCGCCACAACCGAAGCGCTCAGCCCGTGCGTCGGCTTGCAGGCCACGTACGAGACCAGCGCCATGCTCGCGGCGTCCGGAAGCGTATCCCCGTCCAGATCCCACTGCGCGTACGGCGTCGAGCCGACGGCCGCGGCGAAGCTGCCGCCAAACGCCGAGGGGTCGCCGGCCACAACAGCCGCTTCAAAGCTGATATTGGCGCTCCATTCGCACAGGTAGTTGACCGTGATATAGCCGCTCTTCGTTTCGGTATCCGAACCATTCACGGTCTCGACCGTTAAAGAGACTGTGTACGAACTGCTGGGAGACTGGTCGGCACTGTAAATATGTTCGGGATCTTCCTCTGTGCTGGTTTCGCCATCGCCGAAATCCCACAACCACGACGTGATATTCTCGCCATTGCCGCTGGACTCGTCGGTGAACTGGACGATCAGCGGCATGTCGCCCGAGCGCGGGACGGCCGAGAAAGCCGCTATGGGTTTCGGAACGGCAAAACCATCCGGCAGCAGATCGCCGTTGTTGTCTTCAAAGGCGTCGGGCGCGCCGTCTTCGTCTTCATCCGGCCAGGCGCCGGTAGACTCGAAGGCGGCGTACTTGTAGTTGGTGCTTTCAGTATCGTCCCAAGTGCCTTCTCTGTCCCCGTACAATTGGCCGGCATTCCCGGAGCCGTCGGGTTCGCCTGTTCTCCAATGGGTGTACGTGAAGGGTTCGCCGCTCAACCAGTACCAGACCCCCTCGCTGCCTTCGTCGGTCATTCCAATCCAGACTCGCTCCCCGTATGTCAAGCTATACACGTAACCGTCCTCAATTTCATTGGTGATGGTTACAAGAGCGACCGGCAGGCTTTCGCCGCCGGGATACTCGATGGAGTCGATCAGTTTCGCGTCGTCGAAAGTCATTTTGTCCTGCGAGATCACGTACACGTGCTCCACCAACGGGTCGTATTTGAACAGCATGCTGCTGTTGTCTTCGTCCAGGCATGCCCAGCATTCCCAGTTTGAGGCCGCCGTTTGCGTGCCGGGATCAAAGGCGCCGGTATGATCGCCTACTCCCCAGTATTCATAGCAGTTCTTCAAGCCATCGCCGTCATAATCGCCGCACATGCCCAAATACTGGCCACAGCTCCGATCGAATTGGGCCATATAGTATTCGGCATCGTGTTCCGCGCCATCCCAGCTCCACCATTCCGTCGCGGTGCCTTCCAAATCATCCATGAGAAAGTCTATAATTGACCATTCCCCGATGGTCGCCAGTGCGGCAAGAACAGCGTCTGCGCCATAGGGTTTGCCAGGCGGTTTGGTCATTGCAATAACCGTCGCGCCAAGGTAATAGGTGGCCGAAGCTAAATTCGTGTTCCAGGCCGCGATAACTTCCGCATGGTGCAGCGCACTCTCATCGGCCAGAATTGCTTCAAGCAAGTCGAGCTCAATGTGGTCGGGGATGCCGAGGCCGCTGTCCCATGTAGCGTCGCCCGTCTCAGGATCGAACATTAACCAGCCATACAGCGCTCCCCTCGCGTTAAGTGTCTCCAGATACGGCCCGAAATCAATTGTGACCGTAGCGGCCCAAGCTGCCGGGACGGCCACCAACACCACCAACGCAACTAAAAGACTCAATCCTCTCATTGTGACTCCTCCCTTGCCTGAAGTAGTCCTTACACTGTGATGCTTTTGCCAAAATGGCGGCTTTTTGACCATGATACCGAGCATTATGCCGCGTTCGACCAGGAAAGCTCACAAGGCCAGAACTACCAAGCCTATATTAACGACGAGACTCAAACATTGCACCACTTTTGCTTCTAAACAGGTCAAACACCTGTAGAATACAGATTTACAATCCAAACGTCAATATATGTGGGCTGGTCCGGATACGGCTGCCGAAAGTGGCGGGGCGACGCCTCGCGTAGCCTCTGTATTAGTCTTAGCCGTCCAATGAAAAGCGAAACGCGGGCCGCCGGAGAAGTTCCGGCGGCCCGCGCGGTAGTTGCTCAGGCTTTAGAAGCCCTTATTTTTTCCGCAGGGCGAACGCCGCGCCCGTCAGGATGCTTCCAGCCAGCAGGCCAAGCCCGACGATGCCCGCGATAGGCAGATCCGGGTTGCCCGGCCAGAAGTTGTTGGGATCGGTTGCGGCCATGACGAACGTCTCGAGGTCGCCGCCGGCCGCCATCACCTGATCGTACTCGGTGACGTTGTCCAGCCCGTCGTTGTCGAGATCGCCGGTCGCCGAGAACCGCTCGCCGGCTTTCGCGCTGCCGTACAGGTCAAGACCGGACAGGTCCTGGCCGAAGTAACCGCCCAGCGCGGTACGCATCTCGGCGCTCACGCCGGCCAACGCCGCAAAGAACACGGAGTTGTCATTTAACGCGCCCGTCGTGAAGATAGCTTCCCACGCAGCCGTGTTGGCCTCGAGGTCCGCCACAACCGAAGCGCTCAGCCCGTGCGTCGGCTTGCAGGCCACGTACGAGACCAATGCGACACTGGCGGCGTCCGGAAGCGTATCTGCGTCGAGGTCCCACTGCGAGTACGGCGTCGAGCCGACGGCCGCGGCGAAGCTGCCGCCAAACGCCGAGGGATCGCCGGCCACTACCGCAGCCTGGGCTTCAATGTTAAGCGTCCACTCGCATACGTAGTTGACGGTGATGGTCGTGTTTTTGGAGTTCGTGAGGTCGTCCTCGCCGGCCTTTGTAGCCGTAACGGTGAGGGTTACCGTATAGGTGCTCGAGGGCTCCTGGGTGGCAACATACTCGTGCGAGGGATCTTCCAGCGTGCTGGTGTCCCCGTCGCCGAAGTCCCACTCCCAACCGGTGATCGTGTAACCATCGGCATCGCAGGTGGAAGCATCCGTGAATTGTACGGTCAGCGGCATGTCGCCGGAGGTAGGCACGGCTGTAAAATCCGCATGAACGCCGGACGGCACGGGAATGTATGTCTCCCACCAATCCGGGTAGCCGTTCCCGTTCCCGTCGGCATAGCCAACCCCGCCATTCGAGAACTCGACAAGGATGGGCTCGTCCTCATCGTAATCGTTATCGTTCCACGTGCCGGAGGGTTTGATCTCACAGATGTCTTCGCCGCTGGAGTCGTTCGGCTCGCCGCCGCTCCAGTTCGCCCATGCGCCGGCCGGAGCAGCGCCGTCCGCTTTGCCCACCCAGAACAGCTCGTCGGTGGCAACCCATTTCCAGTCGCCTTCTTTATCTTTGTCCGTCCCGCCGGTAAGCATATCCGAGTCAACTAAGGGCATAATGGTATCGACGATCCAATCATTCAAAGCTTCTGAATCGATCGACGCGAGTTCGCCCGCCACGGCCACTTTTTCTGCGCCAACGGTGAACATTGTCTGAGCCCACTGCCGGCCCGGTATCCAAGGCATAACAGGGCCGACCGCATATACGTAGTTATTCGCGGGGTAGTAGAAGATGTTCTCGCCCCAGGCCCAGCCGGTTGGACCCCCGCCACCTTCGCATACGCCGGCCGGATCGCCGCCGTCTGTGGCCGTGCCCGACGAAAGTGCCGCAGCCACGTACGCGGCCTCGGCCGCCAGGCTCAACGTAAGATCGTCGTTCTGATTGTCGGGGTTGGGCGCGACGCCGGTGTAAACGCCGCCGTTGCCGTAGAATTCGTTTAGGTTCGGTATGCTGTCACCATCGGCGTTGCCGCAGGCCGACATAGATTCCGCGAAGCGCTCGTAATTCGCCGGGTCCGGCGCGCCCGTCTTCCAAGCGGAACCGTAGCCGGCGATTTCGTAAATGGACTCCGCCACAATGCCCCATGAACCAGCAAAGCCCCAACCGTATCGCGTGGCGCCAATAGTTGCGCTCTCGTAGGAGCCATCGCCCAAAATCACGTACCCGGCCAGCACCTGGTTAAGCAACGGCGCAAGCGAGCCCTGCAAGCCGCCCAGGTCTAAAGCCAACTGGTCCGCATTGGCCGTGAAGGCTGCGAACAAATCTGCATGAAGAGGATGCGAGGCATTATTAAGAATCTCTTCCACAACGCCTAACTCGATGACGTCGGGGATGCCGTTCAGGTTGTTGTCGCAAGGAGGCACCCACTCGTGCTCAAACTCATCGTAATCCGGATGCTGATTAAAAGCTACATCGTCTTTCCAGAACCCGTCCGGCGTTATATACTGAAACGGATAATCTTTGACCAGGCTGACATAGGTGGTCGAAGTCTCCTGCATCATAGCGCGGAAATCCACTTCTTCCTGCGCAAACGCCAGGGCCGGCAAACCAACCACTGCCGCCAGAAGTAACAAAGTGCATCTTCTCATCTTAACTCCTCCCCTGTCTGGAACTCCTGCCGTTCCAGACGTTGTTCAATAACAATGCCGAAATATCGACTCTCTCCCAACAACCTTTGAGTAACAGGCTCGTGTCGTCCATGACGGGAGCCCGACCCATAAGTAGAATATAGGCTAGTTTAATTATTGTCAAGCCCTTTTTGCGGTAATCTGGGCTCGTGCGGCTCATTTTTTGACGGCTTGACAAAACAATGACGATCCGTTAACATGGCCCCATGGGTGTACTAACACGTAAGCAAAGAGAGCTCGCCCAACGGCAAAACCTCTTTTTGGAAACGGCCCGGCGCATCCTGCTCGAGGGCGGTTACGCCGGCCTGACCATGGAGCGTTTGGCCGAAGCCGCCGAGTACTCGAAAGGCACGGTCTACAATCATTTCCGTTGTAAAGAAGAGGTCGTTGCCGAGCTGGCCTGCCGGGTTCTTCACGGCAAAGCGGTGTTCGTCGAGCGCGGCGCCAACAGCAAAGGCCGGCCGCGCGAGCGGCTGGTGGCGGTTGGGGAGGCGGCCATGCTGTTTTCGCGCCTGTACCCCGAAGACATGCGCATCATGCAGATCCTCCAGTCGCAAGTGCTTATGCGAAAGGCGCCCCAGAAGCTGCGCGAGCGCGTCCGCGCCCAAGACTGCCGGGTGCTCGATGCGGTGGGGGGGGTTGTCCGCGACGCGGTAAAAAACGGCGACTTGGCCCGGGACCGGTTTGCGGAACCCGCAATTGAAGAACTGGCCTTCGGGATCTGCTGCGTTATCGACGGCGGCCACAGCCGAATTGTAAGGTACGCCTCCTCGGAAGATTCGGCGGTTGCCGACCCGTACCGCGCCCTGTCGCAAACCCTTGATCTGCTGGCCGACGGGTGCGGATGGAGGTTGTTGTCCAGCGAATGTAATTACGGTGACGTGCGCGAGCGGGTGTGCGCAACCGTGTTTCAAGAAGAGCTCCGCCGCCTGCAAACCGCCCACCGCAAGTAGCCGGTGACGGTCAAGGAGAGTGGCTTCATATGTAAAAGCAATGCCCGCCGCAGTAGGCCGACTTCGCCGAAGTCGGCCTCAACGTCCGCGGCCAAGGTTAACCATATAGCCCGATGAGCGGTCCAGGCCACGATAGCGAGGCGCCCTTGGTGAACGATGCGCGGAAACGTCCAGACGCTCTGCCCGGAAAGGCCGACTTCGGCGAAGTCGGCCTACTGCGGCGTTCGTCTTTTTCTTTTGTGACTATATTTATGAAACCATATATTAATGGGAGGAGCCGGTTGTGAGAGTTTTCCTACACAGTCTTTTCATCGTTGTCGCGTTTTCGGCGGCGTTACCATCCATCGCCGCGGAGCCGGCAGACAGTTTGGAGGCGCTACGGTCGGCTCGGTCGAAAACGGCGCACAAGGCCCGCAGAATCATTATGAACAACGACGGCAACGACGCCCGAACCAAAAACCAGGAACACACGGTCGAGAACTTCCTGCTTAACCGAACCTCGCCGCTGGCCGGTTCGCAGGTGGACGCCGTCTTCTATTGCACGGGCGTGTTCAACCTGTACACCCACAAGAGCGAGGAAACCGAATTGCGCGGCCACGGCGACAAAGAGGCCCTCGACTGGGCCTGGGAGTTGACCAAAACGGACACCGACTCGCTGACGGCCGTCACCCAGTGGTGCCACCAGCACGAGATGGAAGCCTTCTGGTCGATGCGGATGAACGACACGCACGATTCGGCCGACGACGCCCTCCTCTGCCAGTGGAAACAGGACCACCCCGATTATCTTATGGGCCGCAAGGGCCAGAAGTTCGCCCACGGCGGCGGCCGCTGGTCCGCCGTCAACTACGGTCTCGAACCGGTGCGCGACAAGGTGTTCCGCATCCTGCAAGACGTGTCTTCGCGGTACGACATTGACGGCATCGAGCTGGATTTTTACCGCCACCCGGTATATTTCCCCGAGCAGATGGTCGGTGAGCCCGTGCCCCAGTCGCGCTGCGACGAAATGACCGGCCTGTTGCGGCGCGTGCGCGAGATGACCGAGAAGGTAGGGCTCGAGCGCGGCCGGCCCCTGCTGATAGCCGTCCGCGTGCCGGACTCCGCCGGGTTCGCCAAAGCCATCGGCCTCGATCTGAACGCCTGGCTCGAAGAAGGCCTGATCGACATCCTCACCGGCGGCGGTTACTTCCACCTCGAACCCTGGAAGAACCTCGTCGCACTCAGCCACGCCCACAACGTGCCCGTCTACGCCTGTTTGAGCGGCTCGCGCGTCATATCCGCCAGCCGGCCCGGAGCCACAAACGCCGACAACGAATCAAGATGGCAGGCCGCAGCAAAAGAAGCCTGGGTCGCCGGCGTCGATGGCATTTACACGTTCAATCTGTTCAACCCCAACAGCGAACTCTTCCGCCAACTCGGCAATCCAAAGACGCTGATGAAACTCGACCAGCCCGTCGAGCCCGTCACCGGCAATCGCAAAACCATGGAAAGATGGCTCAAAGGCGGGAGCAATTTTCTAAAGCTGCCACACTGACAGCTCGAGGCCTACAACCCCTCCTCGATTTGCAGCAGCACACAGTTGGCCAGGCGTTGCGTTGAGATTTGGAACGGCACGCGGCGGTCCTGTCCGTCCTTCCTCTGCACCACCTCGACAGAGATTTTCGACTTGGGTTCGCCGGACCTCAACGTCTCGATGATGGCCTTGCGAATTGTGCAGCCCGAGCAGTGAACCGTCCGGCCGCACCCCCCCGGCAACTGTGCGTGCGCGCACTCAAAAACATCGCCGCCCCGCAGCTTCGTGATTTCCGGAAGGTCCAGCGACACGGCCTTTCGCGCCTCCGAATTGGCGCCGCGGACTGCGTTATCGCCGTCAAGCACAAGGATAGGCGCGGGCAGGTTCTCCAGGTAATCGCAAACGTCCGCCACCTCACGCAACTCGAGGTAATCGACACACTGCGGGCACAGGTCGGGCGTAACCGGCATCTCTGCCGCCACGGCGGGCATCACGGAATGGCAACGCGAACAAGTTGACATCATTTCCCTCCTGAACTCATCTTACAGGATCGAGCCCGGTTTTTTACAAGCTTGGCGTCTACCGTCAGTCCAATGACGTCAAGCTGTCAACTGTTCCCAAGTCCACGTACGGAAAAGCAATGCCCGCCGCAGTAGGCCGACTTCGCCGAAGTCGGCCTTTCCGAACCGGGCATCTGGATCTTTCCAGCCGTCGTTCACCAGGATCACCTCACAATTACGGTCAGTCGCACTTGTCACGCCTTGCTGCTAACCCGAGCTAAGGGCGTTGAGGCCGACTTCGCCGAAGTCGGCCTTTCCGAACCGGGCATCTGGATCTTTCCAGCCGTCGTTCACCAGGATCACCTCACAATTACGGTCAGTCGCACTTGTCACGCCTTGCTGCTAACCCGAGCTACGGGCGTTGAGGCCGACTTCGCCGAAGTCGGCCTTTCCGAATCGGGCATCTGGATCTTTCCAGCCGTCGTTCACCAGGATCACCTCACAATTACGGTCAGTCGCACTTGTCGCGCCTTGTTGCTAACCCGAGCTACGGGCGTTGAGGCCGATTTCCGCGAAGTCGGCCTACTGCGGCGTTCGTTTTCTATGTAACAGTATTTGCGAAACCACGTACTTAGCCTGCTTCAGCAGGCTCCCCTTTGCACCCGGCTTTCAGAGGCTGTCTCAGAAGGCGACCGCGTTTTCATTTAGACAATCTGTCAGATTGCAGCACAAGTTGCCCATACCGGTGTTGGAAAGATTTGAGTATCGCGTTTT